>Ga0207869_1001421_pt1 | contig 12159 bp, 8 predicted proteins | sample HigsolmetaAR205D_FD_184837 | JGI IMG/M metagenome (GOLD analysis project Ga0207869, IMG submission 184837) | Ionic liquid and high solid enriched microbial communities from the Joint BioEnergy Institute, USA - AR20-5-D (SPAdes) (version 2) ...
AAGATTCATAAGATATTTATAAACATTATATACGAACTTATGTTTCTAATCAAATTTTTGATTTCACCTCAGCCGATTAAAATACCAATATTATCTATATTATGCCATAAAAGTACAAATTTTGAAGTTGTTTTAATTGCAAATGTTGAGGCTATGTACTGATCATTCCGCATTATGAACAATTTGGGGATTTATATAACGATATATTAATTAATCGTTAAAATTCTTATATATGTTTAAAATAGTATGAGATATCATTAGGACGTCAGACACCGATTTTGCCACTTTAACATTGAGTGTATCTCCTTATAATTTCACTAATTAGTGTCTAAACTGAATTCTAGATTAATAGAATTCAGTTTATATATTGGTTTACACCCAAAAAGCCCTTTTTCTAAAATACTAACGCTCGAAATATGATATATTGTGTTGTGCTAAATACGAATCATAGGATATTTAATGTGGAATTTTCCGTAAAACCTTTATGGGAGTTTATATAAATGTCAATCGAAACTGATATTGATAAGGTCTCCCACATCCCAGCGCCTTGGTTCATAGATTGCTGTATTTTTGATGAAAGACGAGAACAATTGGTTGTTTATGTAACCTTTCATGTAGGTACTACTTAATGATTTTCCTTGTTCAAATTGTGGAGAAGAGTCCTGAATAGCGAGGATCCGGATAAATTGACTATTTAATACGATCAGGTACACTAAATACTACTTTTGGGTTCTTTTGAAAAAAAAAATAGACCGCGCATTCGGTCTATCCAACTTACTTGGAAGGAGACATCGGACAAGTCCATTTTGAGGCCACTGAAAAAGTGCTAAATAATTATAAAATCACTTGCTTAACACCATATTTAGATGTTTTTTGTGGTCTATCCTACTATATATTGAGTGTGTGAACTTATTCGAATTGGTTTTCAGTCGCCTCTTTCATTGTCACGGTTATGAATAAGACAAGGAACCATAGCCCTGGTGCCCCCGTGTCCAAATAGATCAGTGATATCCTCACCTTTGAGACAAATTATCTTTTTTTCTAAAGGATGGTTTCATCCCAGGAAATACTGCCTAAACAACAGCCCTATCCATCAATCAAGCGATTAGAGATTCTTAACCTTGATAGATGAAGTAACCATTTTAACAACGATTGCTCTATCTATCAATCATACAAATGAAAATTCTTAACTCCTAACAAGCCGGGTTTTGACCCCCGGACTTGATATTTATAAAAGAATGCTTCACAATCCTATGATCCAAACTCTCAGGACAAGGAACCTAGGCCCCTAAGTTAATAAGAAATGTTTTGATTTCATATGGCGCTATATCAAAAGTAATTTCCTTGCTATGCTGGACGGTTCCAGTTGTTTTTTCCATCAAGTTGCATTCTTGCCATGAAGCAATCGTTAAATCACTTGAAATCGTAACCGGACCACGGGAACCCGTAAATTCATGAACACGAAGTACAATCTTATTATCATCCTCTGCCTTCTTAACGGCATCGATCATGATGTTGTCAGTAGATACACGGAATAAAGATATGGATTTATAATCTTTTCCTGTGCCAAAAGAATAGGTCAGCGGGTTATTTAGTTTCCATGCTTCCTGTACAGTTTTTCCATCGATCCAGCTGCCTTTGTGCGGCAATAAGGAGTAAGTGAAAGTATGTTCACCTTGGTCAGCCGTCGGATCAGGATATTTTCCAGACTTTATAAGTGTTAAGCGAATGACATGATCTTTTATGTCATGTCCATATTTGCAGTCGTTCAATAAACTTACCCCGTAATTTGTTTCGGAAAGATCAACCCATTGGTGACCGACTGTTTCAAATTTTGCCTGATCCCAACTCGTATTCCAATGTGTAGGACGCTTAACATTGCCAAATTGGATATCATAGGTGGCTTCAGTTGCCCGAATCTGAACAGGGAATGCAACTTTCAACAGTTGTTGCTGTTCATGCCAGTCAATATATGTTTTAAAATCAATTCTTCTATTGTTTTTATAAACTGTCATCAACTGCTTTATGAATGAATCTCCGTACCTCCATTCAAATCCAATGACAAGTCGTAAAGGACCTTTTTCAAGCACTTGAACACTTTGTAAATCACGGATTTCTTTCATCTTTTCCTGATAAAAAATATCAATATCCCAATTTTCATAATTCATCGGCTTGTCTTCGAATACTTGCAATATATTTCCAAAAGCTCCGGGGGCAAGGACTTCACGACCTGCTTCTTTATCATAGATCCTTGCTAATTGCCCGGCATCATTCCAAGAAATTTGGTAATATGGTGTATTGATACTATTGTCATTAACCTCAAAAGATGTTGCCACACGGTTTACTGAATGGCTTTTTTTACGATATTTTATCGCCGTATACCCCATGGACGGTAACTTTTTAACTTCAAGAAGTAAACCTTTTTCTGTTTTTTGTGTTTCGATCGGATTCCCTTGTATATCTATCCACTCACCATTCACTAAATTTTCATCTGATGTAATGATTTCAAGTACATCATCCCGCACCCAATTCGAGGAATTAAATACAGTAACGGTCCGATCGTCACCGGAGAGCAATGATGCCAAGGACTGTTTCCAACTTTCCATTGCCAATGATTTTGCTTCTTGATATTCTTGTTGGCTATCCTCATATACCTCCCGTATGGATGACCCGGGAATGATATCATGAAACTGATTTCTTAAAACAATTTTCCAACTATGATTTATTGCCGATTGCGGATAACGAAAATAATCTTTAGTCAAAATACTATTCAATGAAGAAATCCATTCCGTTTCTCGCAATAACAGTTCAAGTTTCCGGTTCATCTTCTTGTTTTGTGCTTGGCTGGTATATGTACCGCGATGATATTCCAGATATAATTCACCATCCCAAGTATGAACATATCGATCGGTACTTTCCACATTCTTATGAAGTTTTTCAAAATACTCATCTGCACGACTAGGTATAACATTTGGTAACCCGGGCATCTTATCTAATCGGCGTCGCATTTCAAGCATTTCTCTGTTTACACCACCGCCACCATCGCCATATCCGTAAGATAACAGGAGCTCCCGATTCACCTCTTTATCACGATAATTCCCCCAAATATCTTGGATGGTTTTTGGTGTAATCTCACCATTGTATGTGTAAAACCACACGCCATCATTAGTCGGCGTTGTTATGAAATGCGTCAGAATTTGTGTACCATCCATTCCTTTCCAGTAAAACGTATCATGTGGCATCCGATTATATTGGCTCCAACTGATCTTCGTTGTCATAAATGTATCTATACCACTCTTCTTTAAAATTTGCGGCAGTGCCCAGCTATAACCAAATACATCCGGCAGCCATAAATACTTTGATGTCACACCAAATTCACGTTGTAAAAATCGAGTCCCAAATAACAATTGACGTACTAATGACTCACCTGATGTCAAGTTGCAATCTGCCTCTAGCCACATTCCACCTTCTGCTTCCCAACGCTTATCGGCAATTTTTTCTTTTATCTGTTTAAAAATCTCAGGATAATCATTTTTCATATATTCATATAACTGTGGTTGTGTTTGCAGGAAAATATATTCCGGATATTTTTCCATTAAGCGCAATACTGTTGAAAAGGAACGTGCAGCTTTTTCTCTTGTATGTTTTAATCTCCACAACCAAGCTACATCAATATGAGTATGTCCCACAACATGGACTGTTACCGGATGTTTATACTCCATCCTTTCTAGTTGTTCATTTATAATCTTTTGCGCCACTTTTACAGAAAGATAAAATTCGGAAGACCCCGGTCTTGACCAGTCAATTTCCTTAAATGAACGATCAAGAGCAATCAATAACGCTTGCTTTTCCGGCCGGTTGTCATCATATATTTTTATCGTTTCAATCATTGCCTTACTGGTCCAAAATAAATCATCTGCCGCTTCGTCTAAACAGGCCAACGCGGCATTTTTTATTTTATGTTCCTGAATGGTTGGTTTTCCGCCGCCTTCCAACCCGGACCATAAGCGAAATGCCAGTTGGATTTTTCCCCCAACCAAATCCTTGGTAAAAAATACTTCTTGATGATTGCTGTCTACGCCTTGGTAGGGAGTATGATTGACAAAAAGTAATGATTCAAAACCGGAGTTATTCCCTCCACCTGTTTTTCCAAAGTCAAAAAGACCGACAACTTCTTCCCCTTTCCATTCGGCGGGAATCTCAAGCTCAGTTAAAAGCCATATGTACTGATCTCTGCCTGACCAATAGTCACCAACTTTTAATTTTTCCCCCTCTGAATTTTTAGGAGGCCGAGTACCCACATTGCCTTCCTTGTCTAAAATCGAAGTGAATTCAGGAATAGGAACTACATTTCTGTACCTCAACTGATCTAATTCAGCAATTCGCGCTTCTAATTTTTCTATTGTCCAAAACAAGTGAAACACCTCCATAGATTTACATAACCCGGAAATTATCCTTTTGACGCACCGCCAAAACTAAAGCCTTTAGACATATAACGTTGTGATAAAAAATAGAGAAATACTACCGGAACTGTATAAAGCACTGAGAATGCCGCTAGTTTTCCGTAATTAATCAGGCCATAGTTGCCAAAAAATTGGAAAATATTTACGGAAGCTGGCATTTTTTCCGGTGATTGAATTAGTATATATGGTACAAAAAAATTTCCCCAACTTCCAGTATAAGTAAATATGAAAACAGTAAAGATACCAGGCACCATTAAAGGAGCAACAATTCTTTTAATCCCTTGCCATACCGATGCACCGTCAATCCATGCCGACTCTTCCAAATCCATTGGCACAGAATCCATAAAGTTTTTCATCATCCAAATGGCATAAGGAAGTGATGTCCCTGTTAAAAATAGGGTTACCGCCCAAAGTTTATCAACGAAATTAAATATTAAAAACATTTGATAAACCGGGACAATGACAGCGGTCATTGGTAATGATGTAAGAAATAAAATCGTATATAAAAATGATTTTTTATATTTGACTTGATACCTAGACAAAGGATATGCCGCTAATATACTAACAAGCACGACAATAATAGATTGTCCGCCCGAAATCATTAAGCCTATCAAGAAGGACCTAATGATGGAAGGATCTGTAATAACCTCCTTATAATTATTCATCGTTAACTCTTTTGGTATTTTCAGTGCTTGGATAGCGGAAGGATCCACTGATGCAAATATCATCCAAAATAGCGGTAAAACAAAAAGAACGGCAAGTATAATTAATATGGTATAATGTAAAATCCTTTCTATTTTTCCTATCTTCATTTTTTTCACTCCTTATAATTTTACTTTCAGGAGTCTCATATATAAAATACTAAAAACAGCTCCTAACAAAAGGATTACTAGTGAGATAGCTGTACCGTATCCCAGCTGATAACTTACAAACGCTTTTTGATACATAAAAACCGGTAATGTCATCGTATGATTTCCTGGTCCACCGCCAGTCATGGTATATATTAATGTAAATACACCTAAGGTTTGCAATGTTACTAACATCAGGTTTGTTGTAACCGTTCCACGAACCATTGGAATTGTAATATGGCGGATAACCTTCCATCGTGAAGCACCATCCATTATAGCTGCTTCTTCAACCTCAGCCGGTATATCATCTAAAGCAGTCTGAAAGGCCATCATAGAAAAAGCGGTACCCCTCCAAATGTTTGCAATGACAACACTGAGCATTGGATATTCAAATAAAAAGGCGATTGCATTTATCTCTGATAAAGATGTAAGAATCGTATTTAAGGTTCCGCTGTCTCCTAAAAAGGCAACCCAACAAAACGCGACAACTATTTCAGGTGTCACCCAAGCCGCAATGACACAGATCCCAATGATTCTCCGGAAGGCAGCACTTTTTCCTTTCATTAAAAATGCAATGAAAAAGCCTAATGAACATTGGCCTAATACTGCCGAAAGAATAACAAAAATTAAAGTTTTAGCAAGACTATTATATAGCTCTACATCTTTAAACATATTTATAAAGTTTTGAAAACCGATAAATTCAAGTTGTTTTGCTTGGGCCCCGGTTAGAGACAAATTTGTAAATGAAAATAATATGGTTAAAACCATAGGTGTTAGAAAAAATATGAGTAATAAAACTAAAGCTGGCGATAAGAAAACCAATGATTTGACATTTTCTAATTTATTTTTCTTAGCTAATGGAATTGAAGATGTGGCCATTTTTCATCCTCCTATTGAAAACATTGCCACATATTAGAAATAGAGAATAGCAGTGATTCTATCCTTTATTCCAATTCGTGGGTTTGACGCCGGAAATTTTTACAGTAAATGATTAAAAATACGGGTCGAAAGCTTTGGACAAGTTTTGCTGTCTAGCTCTACAGGGAATGCTATGACAGCAAAACTTTACTTTTCTTATTAATATGTGTTTTCTTTACCAACTATCTTGATAACTGCCTCTTTATAATTCTTTAAAGCTTCTTTTGGTGTCATAGAACCGCTGGCAACCGCTTCTACTGCATTTTGAATTTCAATAGAAACATTCGGATACAAGTCACTCTTTGGTCGAAAATAGGAGTTTTCTAGCGCTTTTGTTGCAGATTCAATAAATGGCCGTTGCGCATAATCAGGAGATTGTGCGGAATCCTCTCTTACAGTTAAAACACCTTCAATAACCGCACGTTTTGCTTGCGATTCTTTCGTACTCATTGCCTGAATTACTTTCCAAGCATCATCATGATTTTTTGAATTAGCAGGAATGGCCCATGACCAACCGCCTGACATTGTCACTGTACCCGGTTTTTGACCATTTTGTGTAGGCATTGCCGCAAACCCAAGAACGGCTTCAGGATCTTCGAGCGGAACTGCGCCACCTTCTAGGTAATTACCAACATTCCAACTTCCATCAAGAACGATACCTACTCCGCCATTGGGTAATAAGTCTTGAGTCATCACAGAACCGTAGTTAGATGTTAATGCAATTGAGAGGGATGGACCTAGTTTTTCCTTGTTCATCATCTCATCAATAAACGTCAGCGAATCAAGCAATCCTTGACCATTCACATTCCACTTCCCTGTTTCGTCATCATACAAAGTTTCACCCGTTCCATATAACAGCATTTCAAAAGTTTGCATAGATGTTGCTTCACCATTTACTTTTGCGACATTCATTGCCAGCGGAATAACATCCGGATTTGATTCTTTTATTTTTTTTGCAGCATCCAAGATGTCTTCCCAGCTTTTTGGTTGCCAATCTAAAGGTAGTCCAGCATCTTTAAAAACTTTTTTATTAAACCACAGTCCGCGGGAATCGGTTGTCGTAGGAATCGCATAAACACTTCCATCTTCACCTAATACACCGTTTTTAATATTTTCAATGAATTGATCCCACTCGTCCCAGGAAGACACATATTCATCTAGATTTTTTAAGTATCCTGCATTCGCATCGGAGCTAAGCATAAATGTGTCTTCGGAAACAATATCCGGTGCAGTATCTTTTGATTGTAAAGATAAAGCTACTTTAGAGAAATAATCCCCTTCACTTGCGATAATGGGTGAAAGTACGATGTCGATATCGGAGTTTTCTGCTTCGAATTCGCTTTCAAATTCTTCCAGATATCTACGGATGTTATCATTTTCTCCCAATCCTCTCCACGTAATCTTGATTTCAGTTGCATCGGAATTGCTGTTGCCTTTGTTGGAGGAACTTGATTCATCATTACTGCATGCTCCTAAAAATACTAGCACTGACAATATTATCATTGCTGATTTTTTCACCTTTCCCATTTTACTTTCCTACCTTTCTTATGTAATAAAAATCCTAAGCAACTTATAAATGGATAAATTTTTATCATGCTGTCGCAGAGCCTATCAACGTTTTGTTAAAACTTTAAAAATAAAGGATTGCACCGTTTTGAATTTCCATTCATAATTGCCTTGTAAATGAGTTTGTTTATCAGCCGATTTTTCCTAAAGTTGTTTTATTGCTTTTACCATCTTTAATGAACCAATTGACTTTGAAAACGCCGTCACTTCTTAGAGATAGGTAGATTTTCTTTTTCGTATATTAATTAAGTAAATTAAGATAGAAACAGTATAAGAAATGATGGTGTCCAAAAATGTTTTAATATTATATTCACGCAAAATATAGTTTCACCAGTATTTATAAGGTTATAAATTCACGGGTTACGGAAAAATTTTATGGAAATAGGCTCTTTTGGTGTGAATCATAGGATTTGTTATATTTTATGATTTGGCATTTATATTTATCACAAAAACAGATTAAATGATACTTGATTACTATTTTAATAACAGTCATTTTTATTACTTTGTTTTATCAGCATCCTTTACCCCCAATACAACTAATTTCATAATGAATCCTATCCTTCTTCTGTGATTAACTATTTTTGTAATAACAAAACCTCCCCAGATATTAAAAATTATTTTCATTGATTTCTACCTAATCATCTTACCCCCTTTTGCCACTTGAAAATGACAGTTATGAAGTGTGTTAGCTAATTTAGACTACACATCCTTTTATTTTGGTACGCAATCACGTACCACCATTAAAAATATTATATGGTATATTTTCCGTAAAGTCAAACTATTTTTGATGAGCTGGGTGAGTTATGGAAAAATACGTTGTTGTAAAGATAAAAGAACTTTTAATCAAAAATAATATATCTCTCAGAGAACTCTCCCGATTAACAGATATTCGCCATGCGACTCTTAGCGAATTAGCAAACCACAAACGGAAAAATATAAATTTTGGTCATATTGAAAGAATTGCAGAAGCGCTTCATATAGATGATATTAGGGAAATTATTGATTTGAAGGATCGAGATGAATAGAAGTCCATTCAAAATATTGTTTAGTGGAATAAAATTTTGTTCGATAGAAACATTTAATTTGAAGTATGGTAGAACAAATTAGTTAAAGAATAAAGTCAAATCAACTTCGGGAAAATCCATATGTAATTCCAAATGTCAAACGTTAAAGGGATCCAATCATGATGATTATCGAATTCATATTGGAGGTTCGCCTGCAAGCTGTACCGTCCCGCCAACATTGATCCAATCATGACGAATATCGAATTCATATTGGAGGCCACTGAAAAAGTGCTAAATAATTATAAGAATACTTGCTAAACACCCACCATATTTAGATGTATTCTCCTGGTTTATCCTACTATATATTGTTTAAGTGAACTTATTCGAATTGTTCTTCAGTGGCCTCTTCACATTGGACTAAAATGTTGCATGCCTTAGGTTGTAGTCCTCGTCACATGATGATTATCGAATTCATATTGGATTAAATATCGCATACTTAGACTGTAGTCCTCACCACATAACGACTATCTCCTTCACATTGAATCCCTACATCTGATTTCAATTGCTACAACGCATTCAGTATGGCCTCTGCGGTTGTTTTTGCATCACCAAAGCACATATAGGAATTTTCCTTGAAAAATAACGGGTTTTGTACGCCGGCATATCCCGCGCTCATGGAACGTTTCATAACAATAACATTTTTTGCCTTCCAAACTTCGAGTACCGGCATCCCGCCAATTGGGCCGCTCGGATTTTCGATTGCAGCCGGATTGACCGTATCATTGGCCCCGATAACAAGCACAGTATCTGTCTCCGGAAAATCATCATTAATTTCTTCCATATCTAGAACAATATCATAAGGTACTTTTGCTTCCGCTAACAATACATTCATATGACCCGGAAGCCGCCCTGCCACCGGATGAATACCAAAACGGACGTTAACCCCTTGATCGCGGAGTTTTTTCGTAATTTCCGCCACCGGATATTGCGCTTGAGCTACAGCCATCCCATAACCAGGTGTAATAATAACAGAACTTGACCCCTTTAACATTTCTGCTGCATCTTCCGGGCTGATTTCCCGGTAATCACCCATTTCTTCCGCTTCCCCGCTTGCTCCTTCATTTCCAAAGCCACCGGTAATAACAGAGAAAAAGTTCCGGTTCATGCCTTGACACATAATATAGGACAAAATTGCTCCCGACGACCCCACCAATGCTCCGGTAATAATTAACAAATCATTTGACAGCATAAATCCCGATGCCGCAGCCGCCCAACCGGACAATGAGTTCAACATGGAAATAACAACCGGCATGTCTGCACCGCCGATTGCCATGACCATATGCCAGCCTAAAAATAACGCAATCGCCGTCATAATGGCAAGGTAGACAATCCCGGATTGTGAAGCTCCTGCAGAAATAAATAAAAATATAAGAACCGCAGACACAAGCACCAACCCAATATTCAACAAATCTTTATATGGTAAAATAAGTGGATTGGAGCGAATTTTGCCATGAAGTTTTCCAAAAGCGATAATCGAACCGGTAAAGGTAACAGCCCCAATAAAAATGCCGAGAAAAATTTCCGTTAAATGAATGATTAGCATAGATCCATCAAAAGAATGATCAGAAAGTAACTCGATAAAGCTGTTATAGCCTACAAATACGGCTGCCAATCCTACAAAACTATGTAAAGCTGCGATTAATTCCGGCATTTCCGTCATTTCGACTCGTTTTGCTAAAAGAATACCGATGATCGCACCGATTAAGACAGCCACCAAAATATATGCCATACTTTCAACATCAAGTTCAATACTTACAATCGTTGTAACCAAGGCAATCGCCATACCCAAAATACCAAAATAATTGCCCCTTTTTGCTGTTTCCTGCTTCGATAGACCGGCTAAGCTCATAATAAACAATATCCCTGCAATCATATACGCTGCAGTAACTAAACCTTGCGACATTGATTACACCTCCTTGCTCTTCGTAAACATCTCTAACATGCGTTTAGTAACGGTGAACCCGCCAAATATATTGATCGTAGCAATTAATATACCAAGAAAAGACAAGATTTTAACCGATGTTAGGGAACTATTCATCTGTAATAAGGCACCTACGATAATAATACCGGAGATGGCATTCGTAACCGACATAAGCGGTGTATGTAAAGCATGGGTTACATTCCAAACAACATAATAGCCAACTACAATGGCAAGGGCAAAAACCGTTACATGTGATAAAAATTCAGGAGGTGAAACTTGACCTAACCATAGGAAGAACACAATTGCCAGCCCACCAAATACCACTTTTAACAAGGAGCGGTCTTTCTTTTCTTTAACCGGTGTCTCGCTTGGTTCTGCTTGCTTCGTCTCTTTCTTCGAGGTTTGCGTCGCCGATACACGAATTGGCGGCGGTGGGAAGGTAATTTGCCCTTCTTTTACGACACTCATATGGCGTAAAATCACATCTTCAAAATTGATATCAATCTCGCCGTTTTTTTCCTTGCAAAGTAATTTTGTTAAATTGACGAGATTGGTTGCATACATTTCAGATGATTGAGCCGGCAGTCGACCGGGCAAATCTGTATAACCAATCACTTTCACCCCGGAAGCAGTTACAATCATTTCTCCCGGCACTGTATATTCACAGTTACCTCCACTTGAAGCGGCCATATCAACAATCACCGAGCCCGGCTTCATACTGTCAACCATCGCTTTCGTAATTAACTTAGGTGCCGGTTTTCCTTGAACAAGTGCGGTGGTTATAATAATATCAACCTCTTTCGCCTGTTCAGCAAAAAGAGCCATTTCTGCTTGAATGAATTCGTCGGACATGACTTTGGCATATCCTGTAGAAGTAGAACCATCTTCTTCACCGGCAAAGTTTAATTTCAAAAATTCTCCGCCCATTGATTCGATTTGTTCCGCCACTTCCAGACGCGTATCAAAGGCCCGAACAATCGCACCAAGGGATTTACTCATTCCAATCGCGGCCAACCCGGCTACCCCTGCACCAATGACCAATACTTTTGCCGGTGGTACTTTCCCGGCAGCGGTAATTTGCCCGTTAAAAAATCGTCCAAATGCATGAAGTGCCTCTGTAACCGCCCTGTATCCTCCAATATTAGCCATTGAAGATAAAGCGTCCATTGATTGGGCACGTGAAATGCGCGGAACCATGTCCATTGCCAGTACATTGATGTTTTTTTGGAGGTAATTGCGATGTTCGTTATTCCTTGATTCCCAAAGGATAGAGAATACGCTGAAAAATATTTTCCCCACAGGAATAACGGAAAAATGCGGGCTTAAAGGTCTTTGGGTTACGAAAAATTCAATTTTACTCCCATAAAAAACAACAAAAA
>Ga0207869_1001429_pt1 | contig 12084 bp, 9 predicted proteins | sample HigsolmetaAR205D_FD_184837 | JGI IMG/M metagenome (GOLD analysis project Ga0207869, IMG submission 184837) | Ionic liquid and high solid enriched microbial communities from the Joint BioEnergy Institute, USA - AR20-5-D (SPAdes) (version 2) ...
GTCAACCTGCACGCCTGCGCGGGCGGCTTCCTGCGCGGTTGCCAGCAGGTGCGCCGTGGTTGCTTCGTCCAGATATGCCTCGCCGCAGTTCTCGCACACCTGCGCCGGAACCCGCTTGAAGACAAGCGTCATCCCTTCACGCTCTAGTGTAATGGTTGTCGTGCCGGGGCGAGTTTCACCATGCTTGCAGATGACGCACTTCATCGCTTTTTGCCCTGAAATCCGATGCTATAGCTCATAGCCGAGTCGCTCCAGATTACGCCGGATTTCCTCTTCCAGCCGCGCGCTCTCTTCGAACTGCGCCGCAAGCTCTGCCGTCAGGCGCGCCATCTTCTCGTCGAACGGCTCGCCGTCGTCTTCAGCCGCCGCTGCGCCCACGTAGCGCCCCGGCGTCAGTACGAAGCCATGCCCGGCGATCTCGTCCAGCGTGGCGCTCTTGCAGAAGCCGGGCACGTCCTCGTAGCTGCCCTCGTCGCGCTGCCAGTCCTGGAACGTTCCGGCGATGTGCGCGATATCGTCGTCATCCAGCTCGCGGCGCACCCGGCTAACCAGCGTGCCCATATCGCGTGCATCGATGAACAGCGTCTGACCGCGCCGGTGTTCCGGCTTGGCCTTATTCAGGAACCACAGGCAGGCGGGAATCTGCGTGTTGTAGAACAACTGCGGCGGTAGTGCGACCATGCACTCGACTAGGTCCGCCTCGATGATTGCCCGGCGGATCGCACCCTCGCTGCTGGTGTTGGTGGACATCGAGCCGTTTGCCAGCACAAAGCCTGCCCGTCCCCGCGCATTGAGGTGATGGAGTATGTGCTGCACCCAGGCAAAGTTAGCGTTCCCCGCCGGGGGCACGCCATAGCGCCAGCGGATATCATCGGTGAGCAACTCCCCGCCCCAGTCGCTCATGTTGAACGGCGGGTTGGCGAGCACATAGTCGGCGCGCAGGTCACGGTGCAAGTCGTTGTGGAACGAGTCCGCGGCGTGCGTGCCGAGGTTGGCGTCAATCCCCCGGATGGCCAGGTTCATCTTACACAGCCGCCAGGTGGTCGGGTTGGACTCCTGCCCGAAGATGGAGATATCGTCGCGCTGTCCGCCGTGCGCTTCGATGAACTTCTCCGACTGGACGAACATCCCACCCGAACCACAGCACGGGTCATAGACGCGCCCACGATACGGCTGCAAAATCTCGACCAGCAGGCGGACAATCGAGGTCGGCGTGTAGAACTCCCCGCCCTTTTTACCCTCAGCGTTGGCGAACTGGCCCAGGAAGTACTCGTAGACGCGCCCCAGGATGTCCTTGGATTGGCTCTCACGATCACCAAGGCCAATCGTACCGATCAGGTCCACCAGCTCGCCCAGGCGGCGTTTGTCGAGCGTTGCCCGCCCGTAGTCCTGCGGTAGCACGCCCTTCAAGCTCGGGTTGTCGCGCTCGATGGCAGCCATCGCTTCGTCGATCATCTGACCGATCACAGGACGCTTGGCGTTGCGCTGAAGATAGTCCCAGCGCGCCTCAGGCGGCACCCAGAACACGCCCTCAGCCCGGTATTCATCGGGGTCTTCAGGATCAGCAAATTCGACCTGCTGCAAGCGTTCGTGCTGCTCAGAGAACGCGTCCGAGATGTATTTGAGGAAGATCAGGCCAAGCACAACGTTCTTATAGTCAGCAGCATCAAGATGGCCCCGCAGCTTGTCCGCCGCAGCCCATAGCGTTTGCTCAAAGCCGAGCTCAGCTCCGTTGATGGACATATCGGTTTTGTGACCCTTCGTTTTCACGCTTCGACCCATGGGTGTGTGCCGTCAGGATACAATGTCTGACCGCTTGGCGCAACGCGGGTAATAATTATCATGCTGGCCGGCGAGCCAATCCTGCTGGTCACAGTCAACTACTCCCCGCTAAAGCGGGAAGCTTGTCCCTGGCGCTACGCCGTTGAGGGCGCATCCGAGACGTGTGGCGGGTTGACAGCCGCCCGGCGGGAGATGTTCACCGCCGCGATGTGGTCCGCGAGTCCAGAGTGTCCGCAGGCCACGCAGGAGAAGGTATCTTGAGAAGGGCGATTACGCTTGTCGATGTGACTACAGGCCGGGCAGGTGCGCGAGGTGTTGCGCGGGTCAACCGCGACGACCGGGACACCAGCCAGCGCTGCTTTGTATTCGATAAACGAACGCAATTGGGCGAACGACCAGCTATGCAGCGTGGCTCTCTGGGCGCGACGAGCCGTTACCCGTTCGCGGATGCCGCTCAGGTCTTCGAGGGCAATCCCGCGTCCGGTGTCTTTCGCGGCAGTCACGATGCGCTTGCTAATCGTGTGGTTGGTGTTCGCGGCAAAGCGGCGCTCTTTGCCAGCCAGTTTCTTGAGGCGGCGGCGTGCCGACTTCGTGCCCTTGCGTTGCAGCTTTTCACGCAGGGCGCGGCGGCGATGACGCACGTTCTTCACGCCCTTGCCCTGGTGGACCGTCCCGTCGCTGTCGGTGGCGATGTTGACGATACCCAGGTCCACGCCCAGGAACTCGTCTACGTCCTCGACAGGCGGCTCGTCCACCTCGCAGACTTGATGCAGATAGAACTCGCCGCGCCGGTAAACCAAATCCGCCTCGCCCTGCATAAAGGGCAGCAGGGCAAGCTGGCGCTCCCCTGCGACAAATGGGATGGTCTGCCGCCCTTCGACGGTCCAGATGCTCACGGTCTGCGCGGCCAGCTTCCAGGCCAGGATGCGGTTGTCATAGGCGATGCTGCCGTGCGGGTGAAAGCGGCGCTGCGCTTTGCGGTCGAGCTTGTAGGCGTCGGCCACCTTCGCCAGCAGACGGACGGTCATCTGCGCGGACAACTCGTATCGCTCGCGCACGGCGTAGTAGCAGGCGTGATGCAAGTCATACTGGCGAAAGGTCTTGGTTTCCCAAGCGACTTCGCTCACGTAGTTCGCCGCCGCGTTTGCCACCTCAAGCGTGCGACGCAGCAGTTCGGTTTGCCCTGGCGCGGGCTGAAGTTTAACCTGCGCAATCAGTTTCATGCCTTGTCAGTATAGCACAATCGTCCTGATTTCTCAAGTGTGGAAAGGGGAGGTCTCGGCTTCCTCCCCCGGCTAAAGCCGGGGGTCTCCGCCGAGTGATTTTATGACCACATGCGTAATCTGGTTCAAAGGAACGCGGCTCTTGCGGGCGGCGCGTCCGGTGGCTTTGTCTTCCGGGATTTTCACCAGCAGCGTTTCGTCGTCCAGCCGGACGCTGGCGTATTGCTCGGTTAAGTACAGGACGCTCATGGCTGGCGACTTTCCTCTGACAGCAATTGCAGCGTTTCACGGGGAAGGCAGATCGGCTCCAGGCTGCAATCGCGGCATTTCGCAGCATGATCGATGGGCGGGGGAAGCGCGCCTGCTTCCAGCAGCGTGAAGGCCTGTTCGATGGTTGCAACGGTCCGCTGGCGCAGATCGTCCGTGAGGTCAATCGTTTCACGGCGGCGGCTACCCCAATAGAAAATCTCGCCGCGCCCGATGCGCTGGCCGGTGCGTTCTTCCAGACACAGCGCCTGCGCGCACAACTGAACCTGATCGTTAATCCATTTTCCCGTGCGGCCGTTCTTGTGCTCCAGCGGGATCATTGTTCCATCGCGTTCTTCGACGAAATCGGCGATACCGGCGATCCGCAGCGCGTCGCTCCACACATGCACGCTGCGAATCACGCGCCCGGCTTCATCGCGCATCTGGCCCGGCGTATGCGCGCGCTGGTGGCGCAACATGCCTTCAAGCACCGGCGCGTTGACGAGCATTTCCGATTCGACGTACATCAGCCAGAAGCGGCGCGGGCAATAGACCAGTTGGTTCAGAAAACTGAGCGGCAAATAGTCAGGAAGATCAGCCATAACTGGGTTCCTCCGTCTGAACCCGGCGCACCTGACCCATGCCGCGCGACGTCTGGTAGCCCACGCCCGTCCAGAAGGCGAGATCCGCCAGCAGATGCAGCAGCGGCAGCCAGCGCACATCGCTGCCATGCACGGTGAAACTCACCCGGCCGGAGAAGCTCTCGACCGGGCGGCGTTCGACAAAGACCGTATGCGCGCGCGGATTGAGCGGCCGCGTTTCGACCCGTTCGCCAACCCACGTATCGAACTCATCGCCGGGGGCAACGCCACCGAGCTTCAGCCAGTGCTTGCGCAGCGTGCTGAACAGGGTGCGGGCGTCGGGCGCGGAGCGAATGCGATACCTGCCTGACGCCCGATCCTGACCGAGGTTGAAGGCGGTTGGGCTGAGAAAATCGAGGACGATGGAGCGTGGCAGCGTTTCCGGCGCGACATTCCATCGCTCATGCAGTGCCGCCAGCGTGATACTGCCGCTGTCTGGATGGGACCCCGACGCGAAGGCGTTACTGATCTGAAATTCGACCGCGCCGATCCGAACATGAGGCAGCGTCTGGTTCCAAATGTAGCGGCGCAGCAGCGCTTCGAAGGCCGGTTCATGCAGCAGCGTGAAGCGCCACTCGGCGCTGTCGCCCATGCCAAAGTGCAGCGCGCCATCCCGCCCGCGCTTGCCACCGTTTAGCAGGCTGACGGTATAGGGTTTGCGCGTGTTCGCATCGTGCAGCCGCCGCGACAGAGGGAGATCGCCGCTGCGGATCAGGTTCAGCAGCGCGGCGCGCGCCTGGTCGCCGTGATCGGCGGGAACGGCCCCCGGACGAAGCGCGCTGAGGCGCAGAACAATCGCATAAAGACGTAAATCGAGCATCAGTTACCTTCCAGCGGAGGCGATGTCCGGCATCAGCCTCGCAAACCTAGAACATTGTGACGCATTCCAGCCGGGAGATAATTGGTCCCGCCGGCGTCAGTCCACACCCACCAGCTTTCCGCATGTAACTCGGCGTTCTCAATCAGGCTGGTGGGACGCATCGAGACCAGATCGAAGACGTTAACGCTTGCCCCGGCAGGTAAATCAGCCGGGTTGAGTGGCACGGCGCGGATGGTTTCGGTTCGCCGCTGATGCACCAGCCGTAGCTCATGTGGAGCCGAAACCATCAGGCGCGCCTTGCTGAGCCAAATGCCCATGCGAATCCAGTCAGGAAACTTCACCGGCTGCTCCGCCAGGACAAGGAACCGAAAGCGACTGTTGACACCGATTTCCTTCGCGCGTCCGTAGGTCGGCACGTTCCGGTTTGACTTTGCCATCATGGCGTAGTTTTGCTCCGCGCCATACTTGAACGTGCTGATGACGTAGTGAATATCGAGCGCGCCAGCGGGCGTCACATAGATGCCCGCTTCATTGACGGCGGCCAGTTCGGCGTCATAACGCGGTACGTCGTCGCTGTGGTAAAACGGCGTCTGGGCCAGACCAAGCGCGTAGCACAGGGCGATGTTGTGCAGCAGCCGCCCGGTTTCGTACAGCCGCCCCAGAGTGCGGGTTTCGTAAAACAGATTGTCATGAAACTCCAGCTGGCACTCGTAAAGGAGCATTCCGACTTACCCCGGTTATTTCTTACCGCCTTTGGCGATATAAGCGTTGTAATAGGCCAGGCATTCCGCGACGGCCTGTTGTAGTAATTCCCGGTTGCCGGCTTCATTCATCGAGCGCACGGAGGCGAGATACTGATCGAGTTCTGCTCCCATCAGCACCTGATGATCGCGCACGCCGTCTTCCGCCAGCAGCGCCGGAATCACGTCTGCCGCGGCGTTCAGCGCCGTCTGGATGGCGACCGGGTCGTTGCCGTCCGGCTGAATGGCGTCATACAGGCGCTGGGTGAACAGCAGATTGCTGAAGATTTCGCCGTCGCTCAGCACGATTGCCGCAACATGGTTCCGCATGACGCCGCCGCGAGTCGTCGTCGCGCCATAGCGTGTCGTCCGCAGCACGTTACTCAACACATAGGCGAACAGCGACGCCGTCAGGTCGCGCGTGGTGATTACCGACGGAAAGATCACCTGCGGCTTTACATGATCCTGCGAGTTGATGCGGGAGCTGACTTCGCCCTGCTGTGACATCGTGCCATCTTCGTAAGGCGCGTTCAGTGTAAAGACCTCGTGGCTGCTGGCGTAGTCCGTGAGCGAAAAGGCTGTGTCGGAATAGACCTTGCTCTTTTCGCTACCGCCGTCGCCAATGGCGAACCCGTAGGTGATGCAATCGGGACACTGCCGGCACGCCGACTCATTGTATTTGCATGCGTCGCTCAGTAGGCCGTAGTGACGTAGCAACTCGCGGCCACTCAACCGTTCGGGCGTGGTCTGCTTGCGCTTGAACAGCGCGATACGCGTCATGGCGCGTTGATCCCGGGTTCCCGCGCTGACGCGCGCGCGGTTCAACTCACCATCGGTCTGGAAAAGCGCGTAGCCTTCTGTTACCCGCAGCAGGACGATGTGCGCGTATTTGCCCATCGGACGCGCAGGCAGTTCGCTATGAAAGAATGAAGTATCGAGCATGATGTTGTCTCCTGTGACAAAAACAGAGTTAGCCGTTATATGGTCGCGTCCATGGGCGTTTCGTCAGCTTCGTCATCGTCGCGCCCGCGTTCTGCCCATTCAGCGCGCTGCATTTCTTCGTACAGGCTTTCGCAGGCGCTACTGAGCAGGTTCAGTTGTCTGCCGCGCAGCGCCGCAACGTCGCGGTTGAAAATGCCGATGAATACTTCGTTGACAAACGTCTCGCTGAATTGCCGCATGGCTGCCGCGCGTTCGGCAGCGCTGACACCCTTCGGAAAACGCCCGTCGGCTTTGCCTTCACCAACGCGGGCCATGAAGCGTTTCAGTTCGGCTTCGGCCAGTTCGACCAGCGCTTCCGGCGTGTCAAAAAGGCGTTGATCCGCTTTTAGCAGGGTTTCCGCGACGACATCTAGCGGGCGACGCATCCGGTTGCCGTTCAGCGGTGTTTTGGCGCGGTAAAAGCCACGGTACTGTTCGACCAGTTTTCTTGCCAGTGACACGGTGTAATCTCCTTTGGGGCTAAACAACGACTCGGCATAGGCGATGTAACGGCGAACGCGCTCCGCACTCACCGGACGCTCGTCGCGGGCCTGCTTCTTCAGATAGTGAAAGACATAGAGCGGCGATTCCATCAGCGAATGCGCGAGCGGTGCAAAGCGGTGAAAGTTTTCTTTCGGCGGAGCATATTCCGTGTCCAGATGGATCATGTAGGCCGCCGCCAGACGCGCCAGCGCCGGCATCAGGCCGCGCTGGAACTCGCCCGGTTTCGCCTCCGGGTAGTCGATACGCAGGCGCGAGTCTTGCACCAGCGCCGCGATTGCCGGATGCGCGCCTTCCAGCCAGACGGTTTCGGGCAATTCATCGGCTTCCAGCAGCAATGGGATGCTGCTTTCACTGGCAACTACCTTCACATCCAGGCAAACCGGCAGCACGAGCGCAAACAGCGCCGGCAAAATCCATGCTTCCGTATCCGTCGGGTCTCGGAACTCGCGGAAGCCCGCCATAAAGAACGTCGCTTGCGCTTCGGGCGTGTAGCGCAAAACCCGTTTCGAAGGCTCGGCCTCGGCGGGGCGCAGCATGAAGTCTTTCAGCCGCTGCCAGAACGCGGCGTCTCCCAAGTCGGCGTCCGAGATGGCGCGGCGTAGATTCGTCTCGCTGAGGCGCAGGTCGGACAACTGCGTGTAGACGCGCTGCATCAGGCGCATGGTTTCCGGCGTGAAGAAATACGTCGGATAGAACGCCAGATAACGCAGCCGCTGGCCTTCGACGGCGCTGCCGCTGTCGAGGTTCCATATAAAAAGCTGGCGCAGCAGTTGTTCGAGCGCGCAAAGCGAGCACAGACTGCGGGTATTGGTGCTGGCGTTCAGTTTCACCCTCGAGGTGTAAACGCCGGGCTGAAAGGCGACGGCGGTTTCCTTCGGCTTCGATGTCGTGTAGGCTTCGCCACATATGGCACAGATCGCGCCGCCGCGTTTGCCTTTAGCGTTGGTATAACGCGCCAGTTCATCGCGCGCGGCGGGCAGGGGCGTTTTCGCCCTACCCAGTGTCAGCACGCGGCTGAGATAATCGGTCAGGTCGCGCCATTTGGTTTCGTCGACCTGTGCCGATGGTGGCAGATCGGCGGGCAGTGCGGCGGCCAGCTCATCGGAAAGCGTCGCGATCCAGTCGAGTGTCGCCTGCGGGTCTTTGGGCTGGCGGTCGAGCGCGTGGGCGGCAGCCCAGAACCACCAGAACTTAATGCCGCCGCCTTTCCGCGCGCCGGGGTCGTTTTCGAGGGCGCGAAACACGGGCATCAAATCGCCAATCCCTAACCGGGGAAGGAGCCACGACGCTAGATCAAAATCGCCAAGTCGGTCGCGCAGTTGGGCCTCCAGGAAACCTGCCCATTCGGCGATCTGATCGACACGTGCATCGCGTTTATCGCGGGGCAGCGGCGGAATCTGGTCACCGCCTGCCCACCCGTTCGCAGCTACCGGAGCGAGCCGATCAGCAGCCTTATTATTAACGATATATTTCTCGATCAGCCGTACACTTTGCCGGATGAGCGTCGGCAGGTCGAAATAATCGTTATAGCTTTCATCAATCTGGAAGCTGACATTACCACGCCGTGCGCCTTTACCAGTGGCGATCAGCTTTTCACTGGCCTGTTGTCGAATACCGCTTACGATTTGGGGTATCAGCGTTTCTGGTGTCGGCATCGGCGGCGCGTCATGCCGTTCGAGGTAGACGACGCCGGAAGGGGCAAACAGCAATGGCACACGCCCCTCATTGCTAAGCGCATCCAGCGTCGCATTGTGAATGAGATTGAGCAACACGCCGCGATTCTCGGCGACGTGGTGATAGACAAAGCGCGCATGACTGACGCCGGTCTGAAGATTGAAGCTGAGCGACCGGAGCAAACCGGAAATCGTCGGGTTAGTGACGACATCGCGTGGCGTCCGCGCTACGTAGGCGATCAGGTCGGCAAGGCGGCTGACATCGGCGGCGAGTTCGTAAACGTTCGGGTCGGGATCGGTGCGGGGAAGTAGCCCCGACGCATGGATCGTGCCGTTGTACCGCTGGGTATTGCAGGCGATGAAAATCAGGTTGTGCAGATGGGCTTCGACGCCGCCGACTGGCTCCAGAAACCGGTCGAGGCCCAATCGCGCCGTCCACTCACGGAAAATCGCCTCCAGCGTCGGAATTTGCCGCAGGCTCGGCGCTTCCATTTCCTGAAAACCTGCTGCTTTCAGGCTGGCTTTGACGCCGGCAATTTTCGTGAAGTCGTGCAGCATATAGCCGGCGATAAACAGGCGTTCACTGGTGGTGTTCCAGCGCCTGAATTTGCTTGCGCCCCAGTCTTTCAGCAACTGCGCGACACGCCGGGCGGGCAACATGCCGTTGATAAGGTGCGCGCGCAGGCTCTGATCGTGGTCATAGCGGTGGGTGTTTCGCGCGCCGGCTGCCTCTTTTTCACAGAAGAACGCGCCGCCCTTCGCCGCCGAGACGGCGAATTGCTCGGAAAGCGGCCCTACAACGTAAGCGGCAAAATCGCGCAGTACCTCGTCACCTGGCTCGACGACTTCCGCGAAGAGCGTCTGAAACAGCGGTAGCTTCGATAGCTCGCGCGGCTTCGGCGGCGCGGATTCAGCCGGTTCATCGAACTCTTCCACATCCGGCTTGCCGGTTTCAAACTCATCATAAGGGTAATCGATCATCGGTATTTTCCTACGGGCTAGGCTACAGGATGAAAGGCTTATCGTCTGCCCGCCGCTGCCAGGCTGAATCGAGCAACAGCGCGTCCTGTCCGAAAGCGACACAACCCTGCACATTGTCCAGGCTGGTGAACGGGAACAGTTCCATCTTCATTCCCAGTTTCAGCATCCGGCGCACGCTGTAAGGGTCATAATTGGGGATAAAAAAGGCCGCTAGGGTTTGCTCTGCCAGTTGATCGTTGAGCGCGGACAGGCCGAGTCCCACCGAATCGGACACGCGCAGGCGGATTGACCGGCATTCGATGACGACCTGATGCTCAGTTCCAAGTTCCTGTTCATAAATAACGCTGATCTCACGCGCCTTATCCCTCCAGCCGTGTAGTTTGTAGGCTGCCAGCGGTCTGGCACGCTTCAGGGCGTCCACATCCACGCCCTGACTGGCCGCCAGCCGCAGCAGGTCGGCGATTTCCACGGCTTCAAGCTCGCCGCGCAGCAGCAACGTAATCAGGTTATACGTTTGCACCTCGCTGCTCTCTCGCAGCGGCGACAGGTCGAGGACGAGCGCCGTAAACGGGCTGGTTCCGCGAAACGAGCTCGCCGCCTCAAAAATCGCCGGCTGCTGGTCGCGCACCGTGAAATATCGGTTGAGACTATTGCCATACAATGTCCAGTAAGCGTCGCGGAGCAGCGGCGTATAGGCTTCGTACTGCGAGCGAATGGCGGAGGAACGAAGACGGCCCAGCACATGGCCCGCCTGTACCCCTGCCCACCGTCGCGGATAGTTTTTAAACCCCTGGAGTTCCGTCATCGCTTCCCGAACGACATCAGCGTAGTCGTTACGCGCCACCAGCGTGCCTGCTGGGTATTTAGCCATCACGCTTTTGATTACCCAGTCGGGCAAGAGCGCGTGCGCTTCGAAGTGCTCGAACCTGTTGCCCGCGCCGTCATCCTGATGCCGGCCAAGCCGCCCCAGACGTTGCAGATGGGTGTTGGCATCGGGGCTTTCGAAGATCAGTAGATTGATGCGAAAGTCGACGCCGACATCGACCGTGGAGGTGGCGACCAGCAAATCAACTTCCCGGCCGCGCTTCTCCGGTGGAATCAGGCCGGTGTTCAGCCCGAGATGAATGTCATTTGGGCAGCGTTCGCGGAGAAAGTCATAGATACGATGGGCGGTTGCCACGCCGTTGGCGATGATTACGCCCTTCGCGCCGGGGCGATGGCGTCTGAAAAAGTCCAGGATCACGTCTTCGAGATGTTCCTGAACCCACTCTTCAAGGCGGCCTTCGTGCAGCGTGAGGTCAACCGGCTGAAGAATGCGTCGCCAGCCGTCGTCCGCTGGCCGGTTGCCGTCGGTAGCGCAATAACTTCCGCTGATGATTTCCACAGGGAGTTCGGCTTTGGCTGCCAGAGCCCCCAGTATCGGCTGTGGTGTGGCCGAAAGAAACAGGAAACGCGGAGAGCGGTCCTGGGCCGTGATCGTTCTGATGAGCAGCAGCGCAGTCATCACCGCCGCTGACTGGGCCGCGCCGAACAAATGAAATTCGTCGAACACGTAGAGGCGATAGCGGCGGCTGATTCTGCCGAGGATGAGATCGGGCGCGGCTCCGTACCGGGTATAAGCGAATTGCATCGCCAGATGGAAAATATCGGGGTTGGTGAGCAGCAGGTCGCCTTCAAGCAGCATATCCAGCGCTTCCATGCGGCTCGATTCCAGCGCAGCCTGAATGCGGTCAATCTGGGCGGCATTGACCACCCGCCAGTCGGGCGCGTTCTGGGGCGGCGTCCATCCGGCAAGCAGGCTGTTGAGACTGCGCTGCTGGTCTGCCGCCAGTTCGTTGGTGGGATACATCGCGAACGTGCGCCAGTTGGGCTCGTTGAACACCATGAACTGTCCGGCAAATGATTTGCCGTCGCCGGTCATCGCCTGGTTGATGATGATGGGAGCCGTACCAAAGCGTAGCGCGTACACCGTCGCTGCCTGGTGCGCCATGATCTGCCAGCCTTCGGGATGTTGATCTGGGGTGATCCGTGCTTCGGCGAGTTCTTCAGCCGTGGCGATACGCGAGTCGGCGGCTTTGAGACGGATGGTGTGCATGAAGCACCGCCTGAGGATGTAATCAATCATCTCCTTAAGTCTAGCTGATAATAGCCGCCACCAACATAGGGGTTAGCACTCAAATTAGGCTAGTGGGGCATCCACAGGGGGAACAGATAGCGTAGGGTTTCCGAAAGTGCTTAGGGCTGTCTGCCGGCCGCTTCATCGCATTGAAAATGGTATGGCGGGCAGTTTCATTTATGCGCTGGCGCGTACACGGCTCATTGCCATTTGCTCTATATTGAGGTTGCCGACAGGCTGGCGCAGTTTTTGAGAGGGCGTTCTGATGTATACAAAAAGTGACCCCGGTAGGATTCGAACCTACGACACTCCGCTTAAAAGGCGGGTGCTCTACCACTGAGCTACGGGGCCACTGGGCGACGCCGTTTTTCGCGCGC
>Ga0207869_1001430_pt1 | contig 12078 bp, 11 predicted proteins | sample HigsolmetaAR205D_FD_184837 | JGI IMG/M metagenome (GOLD analysis project Ga0207869, IMG submission 184837) | Ionic liquid and high solid enriched microbial communities from the Joint BioEnergy Institute, USA - AR20-5-D (SPAdes) (version 2) ...
GTCGTTAAAAAACAGCTTCATGTGGCATAAGGGGTACTCCGTTTGTCTCTTTTTACATGGTAATTATTGTAATGAAAATTGCTCAACTACAGTTAAATATTTATTTGAACAGCTTCCAAATATTAATCTGACTGACAAAGAAAAATTAGATCAACTCCTTCCTTGGTCCATAACAATTCCAGAAGAATGTCGTGTTCCTAATAAAGCTAAATAAATCATAACAATAGTCCACATCTAAAGGTAGGTGTGGACTATTTTACGCTTACTTTTATAGCATTTGTCTTGGGAAACTCTCGCCAAAAGTATAAAGAGTGGTTAGACAGACCTTTTACGACACGAGATGTCATTCGTGCACATGAAAATGCATTTCAATATTTTGGTGGGATTTCTGATGAGCTCGTTTATGATCAGGATGCGTTAATTCTAGTTAGTGAAAATGGCGGAGATCTTATTCTAACGCGGGAGTTTCAAGCTTATAAAGAAGAGCGCGACTTGGTCATCCATATGTGTAGAAAAGCTGATCCAGAAAGTAAAGGGAAAATTGAAAATGTCGTCAAATATATAAAACAAAATTTCGCAAAACATCGTACTTACTATGGTCTAGATGCTTGGAATGAGTCAGGGTGGAGATGGCTTGAATGTACTGGGAATTATAAGGTTCATAATACAACAAAAAAAAGACCAGTCGAAGTGTTCAGCCTTGAGAAGCAACACTTGCGACCAATCTCCACACCTATCGAAAATTATTATTTCGATAGCAACTATGAATCTAGTATAACAAGAAGCGTTCGAAAGGACAATACAATCTGGTACAAGTCCAATCGATATAGTGTTCCACTTGGAACATTCAATAGGCTTAAGCAGGTCTATATTGAGGTGACCGATGATCATCACTTACTAGTTAGGGAAACTAGTAACGGAGTCATTATAGCGAAACATCGTATTTTTTCTGGTAAAGGAGAGTTAATCCAAGCATCTAATCACAAACGCGATCGGACAAAAGGAATCGATGCATATATCGAGACTGTTGCATCAAGCTTTAGCAATGAATCTAAAGCAAAGGTTTATCTAGAGAAAATCAGAGAAGCTCGACCACGATACATTCGGGATCAGCTTCAATTAATAACAAAACAAATCAAGCAATGTGGAAAAGAAATTATAGATTTAGTTTTAGAAGAATGTTTGAATCGACAGCTGTTTAGTGCAACAGAGTTTAGCGATGTCGTTCAGTATCTAAACCGACAACGTGATGATACAGCAGTAAAAAATCTGGTAGATTATGGAGGTATTAAATCAATTCATCCATGGAATGACTCAGTTGTACAAACTGAAGTCCATAAACGTGACGTATCAGAATACCTTTCGGTCTTGGAAGGTGATCTCCAATGAATCAATTAAAAAGACTACAAGAGACGTTAAAATCGCTAAGACTAGGAGAGACAGCTAATCAACTTCCGGTGTTATTAGAGACAGCCGAAAAGAATGATGATACCTATGCCGGTTTTCTGATGAATGTCATGAGTTATGAGCAGCAAAGAAGAGAAGAAAAGAAGATAGAAAGGCATTTAAAATGGGCAACATTTCCGTATCATAAGACGCTCGAACAATTCCGTTTAAATGAACAGCAATCACTTACCCGAGTTCGACAGTTTTGAGGTCATTTTAGGCAAATGGAAATGACCAAAATGCTGTTATATCAAGGGTTTCGTAATGCGGATCCTAGGAAAAAACGCCGAATTTCATAGGCACACGATTTATTAATTTTTCCTTTTAAAAATAAAGTTTATACGTTATAATATAGGCATGTACATACGACGAGTCACACGCAAAAACAAGGATGGAACAACCGTTGCTTATCTCCAGCTTGCTCACAATGAATGGGATCCAAAGGCCAAATATGCGAAAGCGAAGGTGATTTATTCATTCGGGCGCGAAGATGAAGTGGATCGCGCCGTCTTGGAACGTCTGGCCAAAAGCATTTCGCGATTCCTTTCTCCTGAGCAGGCTTGGGAAGTCGAAACGTTGACAGGAGAAGCTTCCGATGACTTTCAATTCCAGTCATGCAAACACCTCGGCGGCGTCTGGCTCTTGGATCAGCTCTGGAGACAACTGGGGTTGGGAGAGATTCTCCACTCCTTGTTTACCTCCCGACATCACCAGATTTCGCTGGAACGGCTGATTTTTGCCATGGTGGCGAATCGCGCCCTTCATCCGTCAAGCAAGTTGGCGATGGAGGAGTGGGTGGAGAAAGACGTGTATATCCCTCACCTTCCTCAAGCCGCCAGCCACCAGTTGTACCGGGCGATGGATGAACTGCTGGCCGTGCAGCCGGAATTGGAACGTCAAGTGTTCCATGCTGTGGCCGATTTATTGAATTTGGAAGTCGACTTGATTTACTTCGATACGACTTCGTCGTACTTCGAAGTGGATCCCTCTGAAACACCGGAAGGAGAATCGCTTCGAAAACAAGGATTCTCGAAAGACAAACGCCCAGACTTGGTTCAAATCGTCATTGGGCTGGCTGTCACCCGGGAAGGAATCCCGATTCGCGCTTGGGTATGGCTTGGCAATACGATGGACATGACGGTCATCAAACAGGTGAAACAAGACTTGATTGGCTGGAAGCTTGGACGTGTGATCAGCGTCATGGACCGCGGCTTTTCCTCTGAAGAGAATTTGCGAATCTTGCAACAGGCCGGCGGACACTACATTGTCGGCGAAAAAATGCGATCCGGCAAAGCCGCCGTCGAAGAGGCCTTAAGTCGTCGCGGACGTTATCATGAAGTGGACGAGAATTTGCACATCAAAGAAATCATCGTCGGCGACGGAGAAGCGCGTCAGCGCTATGTTCTCGTGTACAATCCCAGCGAAGCCGAACGCCAACGCAAGGAGCGAGAAAAGCTGCTCGAATCGCTGAAAGAGGAGTTAGAAGGGCTTCGCCAACTCCCAAACGAAGCCCATCATAAGGCGACCTGCCGGTTGCGTTCCCATTCGTCCTACGGAAAATACTTGCGCCAGTTGAAGGACGGAACCCTTCGCATCGACAAGCAAGCGGTTCGTGACGCGGAAAAGTACGACGGCAAATATCTCATCCGGACATCCGATGACATCTTGTCTGCCGAAGATGTCGCCATCGGGTATAAGCAGCTGGTGGATATTGAGCAGGCCTTCCGAACATTGAAGTCTACATTGGAATTGCGGCCTATGTATCATCGCTTGGAAGACCGCATTCGGGCGCATGTGCTGCTCAGTTGGCTTGCTCTCTTGTTAGTTCGGATCGTGGAGATTCGAACCTATGAATCGTGGCCGAACGTAAGGGACGAATGCGAACGTCTCATGCTTGGACATTTTTCTTCAAAAAACGGTGACCTTTATCAACGAACCGAACTGACGGCCAAACAGGCTCAATTCTTTGCGGCTCTAGGGCTGGAGCCTCCTCCGAAGATTCTAGGCATTCATCCTCGCACCTAGATACACGCCCAACGTATGCCCAAATGCCTCTCGTCCCTTTGGTATCAAGGGATGAGAGGCATTTTGTTTGCCTAGTGACTGTCGAACTCGGGACTTAGTAAGAAACAATTTAACCAGTTAAAAGAATTATTATGGATTGAACAGTTATATAATTTGATTTTATTAGGCCCTCCAGGTGTAGGGAAAACACACCTGGCCATCGGCCTAGGTATTGAAGCAATTCATCGAGGCTATAAGGTTATTTTTACTACAATGGGAGAATTAATTCAGGTTTTAAAAACTCAAGAAATCACTCGTAAATCACAAACTAGAATGAAGCGCATAAGAGATGCCGATTTAGTGGTTATTGATGATTTAATGTTCATGGCAATGAACCAAAGTGAAGCAAACCTATTCTTTCATATAATCAATGATTTATATAATACAACTAGTATTATCCTTACATCAAACAAAGCTCCGAAAGAATGGGGAGAGCTACTGGGTGATCCAGCAATAACAACGGCTATCCTAGATAGAATTATGCATCGTGTTGAGATTATTCATCTTAATGGAGATAGCTATAGAATGAAACATCGAAGTACGATTTTTAGCAATGAAAATGTGTCAAATTAATTAGCGAAAACTGTGTCATTTTACTTGACGGTTACAGCAATTCTGGAACTTGCGGATTTTCATCTAGTACAGTTGTTGCTTTTTCCGAAAAATCCTCAGGAATTTCAATCACTAAATAATATTTGTTTTCATCTAAACCCTTTTGCGCTTCGGCTTCACTGACAAAGTCTCAACCTAGCGTTCGGCTTTCCTGTAACTCTTTTATGAGATCTTCACCAATATTGATTGGTTTTCCAAAGGACTCTGCTCCCTGATCCTTATTTACTACAGCCACCGGAAGGTTGTCTAAATTGTCATAAGGTCCCCATGTAGCTGATAGTAAAATAATTACATAAACAATTGGAACAAGTAATACTCCAATTAGAGCAAAGAGTCCCCCCTTTCTTTCAAAGAGTCTGGAAAGCTCCATTTTAAGCATTTCCCCCATTCACATACCCCCTTTTATTAAAGTAAAGAATGAATGAATGTTCATTCTTTCTATCTAATATATTTGATTTTTTAGAATTTTTCAATTGTTTTTGTGACTTTTTTCTTAATTATGTTAAAAATATTCTGGTTTATAGCACTTTTTTCTACATTTTTTTACATTTTTTAGACACAACTTTTTTGTATGTAAGAGGTATTTAAGATTATGACAAATATACTGTATGTATTTTTTCCTTCAAGTTATTCCAAAAAAATGTTGTACAAAAAGTCTGAAATAAACTCATTACAAATTTGAGATGGTTTTATAAAATTTATCATTTAAATTTATACTATGAGTACCTTTTTTAGTAGGAGCTATAAAAAAACTAAAACGAGGAAGCAGTTCCCGTTTCAGTTTTTTCTCAGGTATTTTTCACAACCTCAGAGCAAATTGTATTGTATGTTAACATGGAAAATATATATTAAATCATATATGATAGTTTACAAGTTATATATCAGAAAAATTTCAGATGCATTGTAAATAAAACACAAATTGGGAGTGCTTCCAATCCCTAAATGAAGAGAGCCAATCAGCCAAAATGATTCGCTCTCTTTATGGATAAAGTCTTAAAAAAACTTAGTAATGTTAATAACAATGATGAAATAATACAAAAAGTAAACACACATAAACTAATTCGGATAAACAATTACCTTAATCGCTTCTCCCTTTTTCATTATATCGATTCCACTATGAATCTGGTCTAACGTGATTTTATGTGTAATCAATTCTTTTAAATTTAATAAATTTGCTTCTAAAATACTGATTACTTTAGGGAAATTAAAATTTTGAATATATGTCCCCATGATTGTAATTTCATTTCTCGTTATATAATATTGACTAATCTCTTGATTTTTATGTTCGTTCATTCCAACTAGTAGAACCTTACCACCCTTTCGAACAAGTTCAATACATTGGTTGGCTAAAACACCTACACAATCAATTACGATATCAGCTCCGACACCGGTTTCTTCCTTAACAACTTGGTGAATATCCTCGTTATTTGGATTTACAATTCTTGTAGCGCCTGATTTTTTTGAAATATCTAATCGATACTTAGATAAATCTGAGCAGATAACTTTCCCAGCTCCAACTGCCTTTACAACTTGTGTAAATAATTGGCCCATAGGACCAGCTCCCAAAATTACAACACTGTCGCCAGGTTGAACGTCAATTTTCTCGCTTCCATTAATAACACAGGACAAAGGTTCCGCTAAGACTGCTATTTCTGGTAAAACATCTTTCGAAATTTTATAAACATTTTTAGCAGGTACTACCGCAAAAGATGCCCAGCCTCCATCTTTAAATATTCCTATTGTCGAACTATTTTCACACATATTTGGTTTGCCAATTTGACAAAAAAAACATTCTCCACAAGTGGTTGTTGGATCAACAATGACATTGTCTCCAATTTTTACATTTTTTACATCAGTGCCTACGTCTATGACTTCACCCATGAACTCATGACCTAAGGTTACGCCAGTATTAGCTGGATGTCCTGGAGGATCTGATAAGATATGAACATCTGTACCGCAAATACTTGTTGCTAAAACTTTAATTTTCACTTCATTTGGTTTCGTTATTTTGGGATCTTCCCTGTCTTGCAATGTTAATGTTCCAACCTTTTCAAATACACCCGCTAACATTCTCACTAACCTCCTATTAATCCCAGCATTTATTTATTTCAATAACAATTTAATATTTTTCTATTGATGTATCTTTTAAAGACTCATAACATTTTTCTATACAACTAATTACTTCAATCGAATTATCTAAATTATAAATAGGTTGTTTTTGATTAATTATACAATCCTGAAAATGCTCCACCTGAATTAAATATTGATCTGATTGTACAGTCTGGTACAGTACAATGTTTCCTTTTGAATCTTTAACTGTTACTTTACCTCTTCCATCAGGAGATACATCAGGTCTATAAGATGATTCTACAGTTATTGTTCCCTCTGTTCCTATAATATGGTAATAATCAATAAAAGGTAATTCCATAGATGCAGTGATTTCTGCAACAATACCGTTCTCATCCATTAAAACACATGATGAGGTCATATCTACCTCATGTACAGGATGTAACTTTGCATGCATGGCGACTTTCGATGGTTTCATTCCAATTATTTGTGTAATGGTATGAACACCATAACATCCAACATCCCACATTGCTCCTCCGCCAAGATTTTTATTTAATCTAATATCATTAGGATTTTCAAGCATCCATGAAAAATGTGTTTTAACATTCCTGATTTCTCCAATGGTATTAGATACTAATAAGTTCTTAACGATTTCATGTTGTCTATGAAACTGATACATAAATGCTTCCATTACAATAAGATTATTAGACTGTGCTAACCGTTTAATTTCAATTAATTCTTTTTCATTTAAAACAGCCGGTTTTTCAATTAACACATGTTTTCCAGCGTTTAAAGCATTTAATGTCCATTCATAGTGCAAAGAATTTGGAAGTGGTATATAAATTGCATCAATCTTCGGGTCATTAATCAAATCCTTATAATTGTCATAAACCACCGGCAAATTAAATTTTTCGGCCTTACTTTTATTTCTTGAAGCAACAGCTAATACTTCTGCACGCTCAGACCTGCGGAGTGCAGGTACTAATTGTTCGTATGCAATATTGGCAGCACTTAAAATACCCCATCTAATTTTACTCATCTTATTTTTCCTCCAACTCAATTTTATAAAGATAGATATTAGTTCCTGGATAAGTATCCATTTACTTTCTGAATTTTTTCTTTAACATTTTCTTTTGTTATTACTTCAGCACCAGAGTCAATTCTTTTTTCAACTTCTTCACCTTTTATCGCTTTAATAGCAGATTCAATTGACATATAACCCATTTGATATGGATCTTGTGCTATATTGGCAATCAATTTTCCTTCTTGAACAGCATTGAGTCCATCAGGAGTTCCATCAAATCCTATTAGTGGAATATCCTCTTTTCCATTATTCTCTAATCCTTGATAAGCCCCTAAAGCCATTGCGTCAGATGTTGCAAAAACAAGCTTAATATCAGAATTTGAAGTTAGTATATCTTCCATTATATTAACTGCCTTCACACGATCACTTTGAGCATCTTGAACAATAAATTCTAACTGTAAATCTTTCAATGCATCTTGGAAGCCTTCTGTACGTTCGTCATGTACCTTTGCACCTAATTGTCCACGGATAATCACTATTTTGTCTCCATCTTTTATATTTAAATTTTCAAGCGCATATTGGCCTGCTAATTTCCCAGCTTCATAGTTTTCTGTACCAATAAACGTTACTTTATCTTCAAACTCTTTTACATCTGCATCAGCTAAAACTACAGGAATCCCTTTTTCAGTTGCTTTAGTTAAAACTGGCAACATTGCCTCTGGTAAACTAGGAGCAACAACTAGAGCATCCACACCTGAAGCAATTTGATCCTCAACTATTTGAACTTGTTCTTCAAATAATGTTTCATCCGCAGGTCCCAAAACGTCAACATTAACCCCAAAGTCTTTTGCTGCATCATAAGAACCAGCCATGTGCATTTGCCAATATTCGGAGTTTACTGACATCAGAACTACTCCTATATCATAAGCACCGTCTTTGTTAGCCCCATTATTTGATTTATTACCTTCTGTACCTGTTTCATCACTAGTACATGCTGCTAAAAATATTAAAAGTATAATACTAATTACATTCATTAATTTTCTTCCCATAACAATACCTCCTCTAGTATAAATATATTTCATTTTTGATTTGGAAAAAGAATATCAATAATTTTCCTAATCCTTAAATTTTTTATATTTTGTAGTTCTACTTGTAATTGGAAACGTTCATCAAAGAAGTCGTAATATATATTATTCAAATATTGACAGAGATTATTTATTTAATAATTTTTTTACCCTATCAAGCTCACTTGCAGCATTCTCCTTTGTAATAATAGCAATTCCACTATCAATTCTCTTCTCTATTGATTCACCATTAAGAATTTTAAGTGCATTTTCAACACCTAAATACGCCATATTATATGGATCTTGGGAAATTGTAGCGGTCATTCCACCATTGCTAATGGATTCAAGTCCATCAGTAGTACCATCAACTCCAACAATTGGTATATCTAAATTTCGCGCTTCTACAGCCTCCAGTGCCCCCATTCCCATTTCATCATTTGCTGTGAAAATTCCACTAATATACGGATGTGCAGTTAATATATCTTCCATTGCGCTTACAGCTTTTACCCTATCAAAATCTGCTGATAATGATGCAATGATTTCAATTCCTTCTTCTTTCATTACATCTTCAAAACCAGCAATTCTATCTTCATTAACTTTTGCTCCGGTTACACCTTCCAAAACTGCAATCTTATCATCTTTTTCCAATAGAGAGGCTAAATATGTTGCTGCTTCTCTTCCGGCAGAATAATTATCTGTTCCAATATAAGTTGCTTTTCCGTCCCAATCAAGGTCTGTATCAATAAGTAAAACCGGTATATCGTTTTCTCTATATCTATCAAGAACAGGAATTTGTGCTTCAGTACTTGGCATTACTACTAGTGCATCAGGTTTCTCAATTAACAAGTCTTCTAAAATATTTATTAATTGAGTTGTATCTGTTTGTGTAGTAGCTGCGTGAAATATCCCGTTTACATCCAAATCTTCAAATGCTTGCCTTGCTCCTTGTTCTGCTAATTTAAAATATTCTTGGTCAGAACCTTTTAAAACTACAGCTATTTTCGGACCATCACTATTACTACTGCTTGAGGAATCTCCACCAGTACTATCTTGTTGGCTACAACCTGCAATTATAAACATTGCAATAACAATATAAGTTATTAATTTTATTATTTTACTTTTCATACCTACTCTACTCCTTCCAAGTTAACTTTTTACACCATTAATATTGTTGTAATTTAATAGAATTGATTTTTCTGATATTATTTCCAACACTTATTGTCTTCTTCTTCGTAATACATCTATATACACTGCTAGTACAATAACAATACCGATGATAACAGTTTGAAGATCAGATGAAACACCAATTAAGTTTAAACCATTTTTTAATACAGCTACTATCATGGCTCCGATTAAGGTACCTGCTACTGTACCAATACCACCCATGAAACTTGCTCCACCTATAATAACAGCTGCAATAGCATCAAGTTCATAAGTTAGTCCCGCGATTGGAGAGGCAGAATTGGTTCTACCAATTAATACTAATCCTCCAAGTGCTGCCATGAACCCGCTTATTGTATATACAATAATTAGGACTCTATCAACCGGAATACCAGACAATCTGGCTGCCTCTTTATTTCCACCAATTGCATAAATATATTTACCGGTTGCAGTTCTTGTTAAGAAAATATGCATTAGAATAGCAACCACGATAACAAGAATGAAACTAACAGGTACTCCTACCACAGACTCCTTCCCGACATAATTTATAAGAAATGGAAAACCAAAAATAGGAGAAGCAGCGGTAACAATTAATGCTAAACCACGATAAACATTCATTGTACCTAATGTTGAAATAAACGGATGTGGTAACCGTAATTTTGTTAACAATAAACCGTTAATAAAACCGGCAATAGCCCCTACTAATATAATAGTTAATAAACCCAAAATTGGTGATAATCCCCATGTAACACTAACAATTCCACCACTTACAATAGAAATGGCTAAAATGGACCCTACAGATAAATCAATTCCAGCCGTAATTATAGGTAATAACATTCCTAGAGAGATTAATGCGTTTATTGACACCTGTCTTAAAATATTCATTATATTCTCGTAGCTTAAAAAGTTTGGTGTCAGGAACGCAAACACGATTGATAACCCAATTAATCCAAATAAAGCCCCAAATTTATTAAAAAATGTTCTCTTATTAAAAACCTTTTTACTTTCAGTGTTTACATCAAGTTCTTCAACACGTTGTTCCATATAACATCAACCCCCTGTAGCCGCTTTCATTATTATTTCTTGGTTTGCTTCTTCTCTTAAAAAGTCTCCCGTAATTTCCCCTTCATTCATTACTAAAATTCGGTCTGACATTCCAAGAATTTCCGGTAATTCTGAAGAAATAATAATTACGCAAGCACCATTTTCAACTAAATCATTAATCAAATTATATACTTCAACTTTTGCTCCTACATCAATCCCCCGTGTGGGCTCATCAAAAATGAATACCCTGGCATCGGTGAATAGCCATTTAGCTATTACAACCTTTTGTTGATTACCCCCACTTAAATTTTTTGCCATTAACTCAATATTTTTGGGGCGAATTTGCAAACTCTCCATATAATGATTTGCAATTCTTCTTTGTTCCTTTATACTTAGAAATCCATTGCGTTTTACTTTATTCAATTTTCCAACTGTTTCATTAAAATAGATTGGTTGGTCTAAGAACAAACCTTCTTCTTTCCTATTTTCAGTAATAAATGCCAAGCCTTCCCGTATTGCGTCCCTAGGACTATTAATCTTTTTCTTTTCACCGAAAATATAAATATCACCTGAATATATAGGATCTACACCAAAAATGCCTCTTGCCAATTCTGTCCTACCAGAACCAACTAACCCTGATATACCAAGGATTTCCCCTTGATAAGCAGTAAAATTAATGGGCTTTGAATCTGCTGTAAGTTTGAAATTCTCGATTCGCAATCCTTCTTTTCCCTTTTTGAATTCCTTTTTAGGAAATTTATTAACTAGTTTTCTACCAACCATTAATGAAATCATTTCGTCAATTGTTGTATCTTTAGCTGAAACCGTTTTAATTTTTTCTCCATCTCTTAAAATTGTTATTCTATCACTTATTCTTTTTATTTCTTCCAGTCGGTGTGAGATATAGATAAATGTCAAACCTTCTTTCTTTAACCTTTCAATTGTAAGTAATAATTGTTCGGCCTCTTGTGCACTTAAACTAGACGTAGGTTCATCCATTATGATCAATTTTGCGTTTAGCGACAGGGCTTTGGCAATTTCTACCAATTGTTGTTTTCCTACACCGAGATTGCCTACAATTTCATCAGGATTTATGTTTTGCCCTAATCGTTCCAACAGTTCAGTTGACTTTCGCCTCATTATTTTTCTATTAAGCAACGAATACTTACCTTTTCTTTTTTGCTCATGACCTAAAAAAATGTTCTCCATCACTGTTAATTGAGGAATTAAATTTAATTCTTGATAAATTGTTGCAATACCCGCATCAATGGCATCCTTAGGGGTTCTCACATCAAGATTTTTTCCTTCCCACCTTATTGTGCCCGTATCTTTCGAATACGCTCCTGTCAGAATCTTAATCATTGTAGATTTACCTGCGCCGTTTTCTCCTAGCAGTACATGAACTTCTCCCTTTTTCACATCCAAGTCGATATTATGTAAAACTTGGACTCTGGAGAAAGACTTACTTACATTCTCCATTTCTAAAAGCAATGAGTATCCCTCCCTCTATAAATGTTGATATATCAACGGTTGTAGCCGTTTCAGGGGTGTCAAAAAAATATTTTTCGACAAAGTTTCTAACATTATTTCTTAAAT
>Ga0207869_1001432_pt1 | contig 12054 bp, 19 predicted proteins | sample HigsolmetaAR205D_FD_184837 | JGI IMG/M metagenome (GOLD analysis project Ga0207869, IMG submission 184837) | Ionic liquid and high solid enriched microbial communities from the Joint BioEnergy Institute, USA - AR20-5-D (SPAdes) (version 2) ...
CGCCGCGCCGCGGGGGAGAGTGTGCGGGCGATCGCCGCCGAGCTCGGGTTCACGGATTCGTACCTGTACCGGTTGTTGAGCGGCGCCCGCCGGCCCGCCCCATCGGATCGTTGAGAGGAGCCCGATCGATGAGCCGTCTCACCCCCGCCGAACGCCTCGGCGTCAACGCCGTCGCCGCCGCCGCAGCCACCTACCCGCCTGAACTCGCCGCCGCACACCGGCGCAACGCCACCGCGCTCGCCGACCACCTCCGCCGGAACCTGCCCGACCTCGGCGACGTCACCATCGCCCGCGTCCTGCTCCACCTCGGCGGATACCTCGGCCGGCAGGTCACCAGCCGGGAGGGCCACATCCTGGTCGACGGCATCATGTTCGCCGCGCTCGAACTCACCGCGCTCGAACGCGGCGACCACGGCCCGCTGGGAGGCGCCCGTGGCTGATCATCTACGCCAGGGCCGGCTTGCCGCCGCACGCCGTGGCGGCGGGGCGCGGCTAGTCTGGGCAGCACAGAGGAGGGGAGACCGCCGGCGCCCGACGCTCCGGGACCGGGCACGGCGGATCCCCTTCTCCGCCGCCGGGAAGCGGCACACGAAGAAAATGCATGTTCTCCTCTCGGCGCCCGGCCCCGCAGCCACGGGGCCGGGCATTTCCGCGCCAGCACACAGCGCAAGCGGGGCGGCCCGTCCCGGTTCGCCGGCGGGCCGCCCCGGCCGGGGGTGGTCACGAGCCGATCAGGGGAACCGCCAGTTCCAGGGGGACGGGGTGCGGCCGAACACCTCTTGGGCGACCTCCTCGACCGCGCGCCGGCACGCCTCGGGGCTCCAGCCCCGGGGGAGCTCCCAGGGCTGCAGGTTCTCCATCCGGACTTGGATGATCCACTTCAGCTTCTCGTAGGTGAACCCGGGAACCTCGTTCTTCCAAGGCTCCCACTCGCCTGGCCTGTAGAGGCCGACGATCTCGGCCTCCCAGGCCGCCCACCATGGCTTGTAGGTGTCGAGCCACCGCTCGACGAGGTCGGCGGGGACGCCGGCCTTCTCGAGGGACTCCCGCGCGGCGATCCGCGGGTCGGGGAGGCGGTTGAGCCCGCGGCGCTTCCCGTCCCGGTAGCGGTGATCCTGCAGCTCAGGATCCCCGCCCCAGTGGAGGTAGCCGAACAGGACGGCCAGCGCGGCCCGCTTGGGGTCGGTCGGGTCGGTCGGTCGCCTCCTCTTCATCCAGCGCTCGGCGCCCTGCGGTTCCAGAGCGATCCCGAATGCGGTGTTTCCGGTGCAGGTCTCGTGGCTGATCTGGGGGTCCGGGAACCAGGCGGGGATTTCGCCTCCGTGGTAGCCGGCGGCGATCTTCAAACGCTGGAAATTGTCCGGAACGTCCGGATTGTTCTTGTACTGTATGGCGCCCACGTGGGGGATCACGGGGGTGGGGTAGTCCGGGTTGTCGGCCTCCTCGAACGCGCTAAGGAGGAGTCGCGCGTATTCGGCGATGACCGGGTAGTGGTCCGCCCACACCTCCGACTTGAAGTCGGGGGTGCTTACCGCATCCGGGATCTGCATGATCTTCTGCACGGGGACGGCGGCCGCGTGTCCGAGGATCTTGCGGGCCGTCTCCAGCCGGGCGAGGGCGTCCCGCCACTGGCTGGAGATGGTCTCAATGGTCTGGGCTGTCTGCATTGGTCCCTCCTGAGCTGTCCTGCCGCTGTTCCCGCTGCCTGCGCCGGAGCCGGGCGCGCTTGGCGGCGTACTCCAGCAGCGCTTGCCTGACGATGTGGGCGGTGGTGGTGCCGTCTTCTTCGGCGGCGCGTTGGATCTGTTCCCAGATCTCGTCTCCGACCCGGATGGATCGGAGGGGAGTCTGGCCGGTTGGCGGTCGTGGCATGGGCGACTCCTCGTTTATGTCTTACAGCTGATCATATGGGACCTCCCTTGCCTGGCAGAGTTTCTGTATGACGAGAATATGCGGAAACCCATTGCGCCGCAAGGGTTCGTGCAGTTAGAGTGTCATACAGAAACGCGAAGCCGGACCAAGAAGAGAGAGGTACACAGATGCTCGCCACCATCGCCGCCGCGGCCCTCCTCTCCGCCACCGCCCTCCCCGCCGTCGCCTGGCGGGCCGACGGCGAGACCCTCGTCGGCACCCTCGCCATCAGCGACCCCAGCAACCTCCGCCAGTGGGCCGGCGCCCTCCTCGACGCCACCTGGAACAACACCGAGGACGAGGTCACCGGGCGGTTCGCCCGCATCCCCGTCACCATCCGGCTTAACTGAACCTCACAGGGGCGGCCCGCCAACCCCGGGCCGCCCCACCACACCCCCGCAACCCGCGAGGACGACCATGAGCCACGAGACACCCACCGGGTACAAGCCCGCACTCGACCTCGACAAGCTCGAAGCCGCGTGGCGCCGCTTCTCCCCAGCCGACACCCACGCGCTCGACTGGGCCGCAACCCAGCGAACCAAGGTGCTCGCACTCATCGACGAGCTACGCGCAGCCCGCCGCGAACTCGACCGCCTGAACAACCCATGGGCCCGGCTCGACACCGAGGCCCCGTTCTAGAAAGGAACCCCATGTGCCAGAGCTGTGAGGACTTCGCCGCGGGGCTGATCGACGCCGTGACCGCCGATGTCTGCTCGGACGCCGAGCGCGGCGAGTTCGGCCCCTACGACGAGGGCGACTGGGATGACCTCGCCATCGGCTTCGGCGGGATCGCCGAAGCCGAAGACGACGGCGAATAGCAGCCGCCGGCACCCACCCCGGGTGCCGCTCTCCCCACCCCGAGCACAGCGTCGGGGAAGCGGGTCGTGCCGCGGGGAGAGCACCAGCCACAACCCGCCCACCACAGGAGAGACGCCGTGAACACCGCCCAGCCGCTCCGGAACCTGCTCGCCGCCCACCGCGCCCAGCCGCCCCTCGCCGTCATCACAGGCGCGAACAACGCCGATACCCAGATACACACACTGAGGACCTGGCGGGCACTCGCCGAAGCCGCCGGCGTCGACGGCGTCACACTGGACGCCCGGCTCACCCCAGCGGCCAGCGCCGAGACCCGCGACCTCATCCACCACACCCTGCGCTCCCCGCTGACAGACCGCGAATGGCGCCTCATCTGGCTCACCTGCATGGCACGAGCCGCCGGCATCGACGCCGCACCCGGCGACACCGAGCAGAAACTCGCCACAGCCCCACCACGCACGATCTTCCTCGTCGACGGACTCGACGACCTACTCCCGCAGATCGCCGAGGACGACGCCCAGCAGCAGGCACTCCGAGTGCTCCTCACCGACTGCCTCGACTGGCTCCGCGGCCTCCCCGGCCGCCCCCACGGCCTGATCATCTTCGCCCGGCACGACCTGGTGCGGGCCGCCATCAAGCAGAACCACGCCCAATTCCTCGCCCGCTACGCCGACTACGAGCTCAACGGGAGTAACCAATGCCCTGCATCGTCAAGTACGCCTACGGGGTCTGCCTCGGCCAGTTCACGACCGGGTGGGACCTCCACTGGGTCCAAACCGCCCTCATCGACAACACGGTGACCGGCATCACCATCGAAGAGCTCGAGCGGTCCGATGGCGAGCCGTCACACTACGCGCTGGCCACCCGCACCCTGTGGCTCGAGCGCGCCGCCCGCCCCGAGGCCACTGCCACCAGTGAGGACCTCGAGCGGTGGGACGCGGAGCTCGCCCGCGCCGTCGAGGCGCTGGACGTCACGCCCGAGGCGCGGCCGATGTGGCTGTGGTGCGCCGAACGGTACTACTGACCGGCACTGAGAGGAGACACCCATGATGCAGACCATCGCCGCCGCGAAGCAGAAGGGCGGCCTCACCCTCGGCGAACTCGCCGATTTCATCGCACAGGCCCGCAGCGCCGGGGTCCCCAGCGACACCGTCGTGAAAGCAGTGGTCACCTTCGGCGGCAAACTCCGCCGCATCGAGGTCACCAGCCCGAGCACACCGCGCAGCACCGGCCGCCCCACAGACTGATCGAGGAGCCCCGAACGATGTCTCACGCGCCCACAACCACCAGTGAGCTCCTCGCCGTGCAAGACACGCTCCGCGCGGCACTCTGCGCAGCAGCGGAGGATCGGCCCGCACGCTGGGGCCACGTCACCCTCCCCGGCGGGAACACCGTGCCCGCCTGGGTCGCCGACGCGGCCAAGCAGATGGCCGCCATCGTCAACGAGCACCGCACCCGGCGCGGGCTCGACCCCGCCAGCCTCGAGCACATCCTGCGTGTCGAGGCGTCGGCCGCGGGCCACGCCGACTACGCCCACAAATACACCTTGCGGTGCGCCCAGCTGGCGCTCGGCGAGGACGATGGCGGGATCACCCTGCCTGAGCTGGCCGCGGAGGCGGCAGTGCTTGACCGTTTGGCGGGGCTGACGGCCCGGCTCGGCAGCCCGTGGGAGGCGGCACGCCACCTGTTCGCCCCGGATGCCCACTGCGCGTCCCTGAGAGCCACGTAGACGGGTGAACGCGCAGGGGTCCGTAACCACTGATTCGGTACATCAACCCATAGGAGGACAGCTGAACACCCGTGCACAACCCGCGAAACCCGCAAGACCGGATCACCCAGTGAATGACCTGGTGAACAGGCTGCGCAAGGCGATCCTCGCCCGCCGAGCCCTCGCCGAAGCAGCACCCCACGACACACCGTGGGTAGCCGACACCGACCAAGACAGACCAGGAATCTGGGCAGCGGACCTGTCACAGCCGGGCCGCTGCGACCAGCACGAGCCCGGCAAAGTCAACCTGTGCGACGACCGCCCACTGCTATGGGCCGAGGATGACGACCCCGACTATGCGGCAGTACTCGCCCACACCGCCGCCAACGACCCGACCACGACCATCCGGCACTGCGACGCCGAACTCGCCATCATCGACGAACACGCCCCGAACACGGCCATCATCGGCGGACGCGAACTGCTCGTCTGCCGAACCTGCTTCGGCCTCACACGGGACGACGTCGAGGCATACCTCGAACTCGACCTCGACGACCCGCGCGCCTGGGAGTTCCCGCAGGCCCGCAACCTGCATTGGCCGTGCCTAACGATCCGGCTGATTGCCGAGGCGTACGGCATCACCGCGGAATAAGGACATGTACGCGCGACACACGAACCGCGCCGGCAAGCCGCGGAACGGGAACACCGCCCATGCTGGGGACCGATGGGGCGGCGAATCTACGGCGTCAAGGCGCGCACCCTCGGCACCGATAAGGTTGAGGCTGTCCGGAAACACATAGACAGGCCGCACCAAAAACAGGAGCGGCGGCCCCGCCCCCCCAGCGGACCGCCGCTCCCAAACCCTCACCAACGAGCGAGCTACAAGCAGCCAACCCTCGTGAACCTCGCAAACAGCCTACACATCACGGGGGACCACATGGGCCGCTACTACTGGGTCCACTCGGCACCAGCCGACGCCGAACTCGACGACCCGCAGCGCGAATGCGCCCGCGCCCACCACTGCACCAACGCCCGCATCGAAACCGAAAACGGCCGGCCCGTCCGCCGCGGCGCCTGGACACCCCGCGGCATCTGCGACACCTGCGCCACCCACCTGCAGCGCGCCCTCCACCAGCTCCCCGACCTATGGGCGCGCCTCCACGACGAACTCGGCAACAAAACCCCCCACCACGGCCCCCGGGTCACCGTCGGCAAAGCCGAGCCCCCGGTGCCGATCAACCTCGCCGTCGACGCCCTCCTACGCCAGGCCGTCCACATCCTCGCCTCCTGGGCCGAACGCGTCGCCGCCACCGCACGCCTCAACACCGAGCCCGGCCGCCGCATCCACCACACCACCGTCGGAACCGCCTGCCGCATCCTCGCCGCCCACGTCAGCACCCTGCTGGCGCTACCGGAGGAGCCGATGCTGCGCACAATGCCGCTCCACCAGGCCGCCACCCTCCCGCCCGGCACCACCGGCCTCGTCCACCCAGCGGCCGAATACGCCGACGTCATCCTCCCGCTCGACGGCACCCAAGCTGGCGTCGAGCTCCTAGAGCTGCACCACCGCATCCGGCGCATGCTCGGCGAAACCCGCCCACCGGCCAGGCACCTGCCCACACCCTGCCGATGCTGCGGGCACCGCCTGCTTTTCGAAACCCACGACGCCGACGGCCAGTGGGACGGCGCCCACTGCCGCAACTGCCGCGCCGAATACACCCTCGCCGACTACTGGGTGCTCGTGCAGGAAACCGCGCAGGCCGTGGCCGCCCAACAGCCGCACCTCGCCACCCGGTAATTGACCCGATACCCGCCCGTAACCCAGGCGGGAGACACCACACTTAACCCATGCGTATCCTGGCCACCGCATTCGACCCGTGCATAGACGAGCCGGCACCCAACCCATCCCAGGTCGTCCTCGACAGGCTCACCCCGCCGCACGGCGCCCACCTCGAGAAACGCACCCTCCCCACCGTCTACGGCGCCGCCGGCGACCTGCTGCGGGCCGCCATCGCGAACACCCGCCCACACCTGGTGCTCATGACCGGCGTCGCCTACTCGATCACCACCCCAACGGTGCGGATCGAAACCACCGCCCGCAACGCCGACACCAGCCCCCGCCCCGACAACGCCGGCCAAACCGGCCGGCCCATCATCATCCCCGACGCCCCGCCCACCCTCCACACCACCATCCCCCTCGACCACGTACGCGCCGCGCTCGGCCACGCCGGCATCCGCTACACCATCAGCGGCGACGCCGGCGGATACCTCTGCAACCACGCCTACTACCTGGCCCTCCACACCATCAGCCAGGAGTCCCCGCCCGCCGCGTGCGTGTTCGCCCACGTCGGCCCCGGCGCGGAGGCGATCGCCGAGGCCGTACGCGCCTGCCAAACCATCATCAGCGCCCTCGCCGGGCGGAACGCCCAGCGGCCACAGCTCGTGTAGCCTCCGGAAACAGTCCCGGGCCGGACACGGCACCGCCCACCAGCCCCCACCGGCCCGGGACCACCCCCGCCAGAGGCTCGGCTTGATCACCACCCTGACCTCGTGCGACAATCAAAACAGCAGGTGAACTATGCCCTCGGAAACCCGGGGGCTTTTTTCATGCCCGCCGGGGGAGGTGAACCACCCCCGTGCAGCAGGTCGAACTCGAACCCATCCGCCTCCGCGACGCCGCCCAACGCCTCGGCCGCCCCTGGTCCACCGTCCGAGACTGGCCCTCCCGCTACAACGCCCGCCTCCTAGGCAAAATCGGCCGCCACGCGTTCTACGACTACTGGGACCTGGCCACCATCGACGCGCTCAAAAACCTCGGACTGCCGATCCCGCCCACACCCGAAGAACGCGACACCTGGCGCGCCGAGCAGCGGCGCCTCGCACGAGCCTCTTGACTTCCTCCCCTCCCTGAAGGGAGGGGATTCCAACCCGTCACCGGGTCGGGCTTCCTGTTTCATCGGGCCGCGCCTCCCCGGAAGACTCCGGGGCCGGTCTTACCGGCCCTCCGCAGGCGTTTTACCTCTCCGCCAGCCCGGCGGCGAGGATGTTACGTGCGGCGTTGACGTCCCGGTCGTGGGTTGCCCCGCAGGGGCACTGCCAGGTACGGACGTTCAGCGGCATCTTCTCTTGCAGGGCACCGCACGCGCTGCACAGCTTGCTGCTGGGGAACCAGCGGTCCACGACCAGCAGTTCCCGGCCATACCAGGCCGCTTTGTACTCCAGCATCGAGCGGAATTCCCGCCAGGCCGCATCGGAGATGGCGCGGGCCAGGGAGTGGTTGCGGAGCATGTTGCGGACGGTCAGGTCCTCGATCACGACCGTTTGGTTCTCACGGACGAGCCGAGTGGTCAGCTTGTGCAGGAAGTCGCGGCGGCGATCGGCGATCCGGGCGTAGATGCGGGCGACCTTGAGCCGGGCCTTTTCGCGGTTTTTCGAGCCCTTCTGCTTGCGGGCCAGGGCTCGCTGCGCCTTGGCGAGCTTGCGCCGGTCGCGGCGTTCGTGCCCGGGGTTTGTGATCTTCTCCCCGGTGGAGAGCGTCACCAAAGCGCTGATACCAGCGTCCACCCCTACCGAGGACTCCACCGGGGGAAGCGGGCGGATCTTCTCCTCAACGAGGATGGACACGAACCACCGCCCGGCCGCGTCCCTGCTCACGGTGACCGTAGACGGCTGCGCACCCTCGGGAAGGGGTCGCGACCACACGATGCGCAAAGGCTCGCGCATCTTCGCCAGCCACAACCGGCCATCGCGCCAGCGAAACGCGCTGCGTGTGTACTCCGCCGACGCCCGGGACTTCTTCTTGCTCTTGAACGTGGGGTACTTGGCCCGCTTGGCGAAGAAGTTCGCGAACGCCGCTTGCAGGTGCCGCAATGCTTGCTGGAGCGGAACCGACGACACCTCGTTGAGGAACGCGAGTTCGGGGGTTCTCTTCCATTGGGTGAGCATCGCGGAGGTCTCCACGTAGGAGACCCGGCGGCCCTTTTGGGTGTAGGCGCGGGTCCGCTCCTCCAACGCCTTGTTGTAGACGAAGCGGACGCAGCCGAACGTCCGGAGCAGTTCTTCGGCCTGCTCGGGGGTCGGGTAGAAGCGGTACTTGTACGCCCGCTTCACAAGCTGCGCCATGTCTTACATTCTAGCGCATGATCAGTTAAGGATCGCGCGTGCGTTCGAGACGCCGGTTCGCCTGGCGGCGAATCGGCTTTCCCTGTCCTGCTTCGCAGGGGTCCGATTCCTCCCCCGCCTAAAGGCGGGGGTCTCCTCGGAGGTATCCGATGAACGTCCACAAGCCGGCGCTCCCGGTTCACGGTGGCCCTCCTTCCGCCGGTTGAGCGCCCGCGCGTCCGCCGCGCTTCCCCTGTGACGTGGCGTTGACGCGCCGCGGCCCGGCCTATGCCGCTAAGCGGGGGCGGGCAGGCCGGGCCGCCCCAGACCACCCAACCGAAGCACCGCCCACCCAGGCGGCATTCAGCATCCTCACCAGCATCCCGCGGCTGATCGCTGCTCTTCACGTTCGTCCGCCTCGACCCACCGTCCGCTCCACGCGTGCGCTGGCAGGTGCCCGCTCCAGCAGGCGCCCGCGCCAGCGCGCACCTTGCCCGGCGCAGTGGGGCGGGCACCACCACATCCCGGCGACCCCGGCGGCCACGGCACAATGGCCGATGCCATGATCGCCGCACCCGCCCACCCCGTCACCGTCTGGCACCTACCCGACGGCGACGTCCTGCTGCTCCCCGCCCTCTGGCCGGTACGGCTCAACCCCGAACAGCAGCGGGCACTCGCCGAGGAGCTCCTGCGCGACCACGAGGACCCTCTGTGAGCCGCAGCGACAACACCATGCCCCGCCCGCTCCAGCGTGAGGACCGGCCGTGGGCACGGTTCGACCAGCTCGGCGGCGCATACGCCCACATCGGCCGACTCGCCCGCTACGCAGAGAAGAGCGCACGCCAACGCACCCGCCTCGCCCTGCGCCGAGGCGAGGAACCCGAGCCGACCCGGCACCGCGGCCAAGCCAAGAACGCCTACTACTAGCCGTCCCGCCTAAAACCGGCGAACGACGCCGCCAACCTCTGCACCCTGACCGCGGCACGCTCCCGAGCCACGTCCAGCCGCACCCGCCGCGCCTCAAGCATCGCCCGCGGCTCGGCCGCAGCCGCATCCAGCAGACCGCGCGGCAACCCCGCCTCGGCGCACACGCGGCCCACCACCCGGTCAATCAAAGCCTCGTACCTGCGCGTGTCTGCCATGCCCCCAGCCTAGGCGCCCACCGCGGCACCCCGACAGCACCAAAAGAGGAGAGACCAGCATGGCCATCACCATCTCCACCGCCGCACGCAACGCCGCGGCCGACGCCATCGTCGACCTCATCGACGCCGGCACCGGCGCCGGAGCCTTGCTCATCTACGACGGCACCCGCCCCCCAGGCCCGGACACCGCCGTCACCACCCAAACCAAGCTTTTGGAGATCGAGCTCAACGAGCCGGCGTTCGGCGCCGCCACCAACGGTGCCGCCGCCCTCGACACGAACGGCCTGTCCAGCACCGGCGAGGCCAACGGCACCGCGAGCTGGTTCCGCCTGGTCGACTCCGACGGCAACGGCGTGATCGACGGCAGTGTTACGGCGACCGGCGGTGGCGGTGACCTTACCCTCAACACCACCACCATCAGCATCGGCCTGACCGTGGAGATCACCTCCGGCCAGATCACCATGCCCGCCGGCACCGCCTGACGCCAGGAGGGAGGGCGGCGTGGCAAACCTCCTGCCCGAGAGCGCCTCGACCTTCGAGAGCGAGGATTCCCTCGACCTCTGGGAGATCGTGGCCTTCGACTACGGCCGGGACACCACCGTCGCTCACACCGGCACCGCCAGCCTCCGCATGCGGCTGGAAGGCGAAGACGACAACGTCTTCGCCTTTCTCGACACTCCGGCAGACGGGATCGACCCGGGAGGCCACTACACCTGCCACGCATGGGTACGCGCGGCCGACGAGGGCGCCGCGGCCTATGTCATCGTCGATCTTTTCGCCGACGGATACTTCTACATAGACGGCTGGGTCACCGAGGATATCCCCCTGCCTCCCGGCGTCTGGACGCGCATCGACCTGCCGATCGACGTCCCCACGCTTGATGACCCTGAGGGCCCTCAGAGTGTGGACATAGTCCGGCTGTGGGTGGTCGCCTACGGCCCCGAGGGGCAGTACGTCCACATAGATGACCTCTTCCTCGGTGTTCCCGACGAGGAGCAGGCGACCGGCGAACTGGCCGGCACGCTCCCAGCCGTCACGGCCGGCATCACCGCCCACGCGTCCACGGCAGCCCAGATCGCCGGCATCCTCCCCGTCGCGACCGGGCAGGCGTCCGCCACCGCATCCGCGGCCGGCACGCTTGCCGCCAGCCTCCCCGCCGCCACTGGCGCGTTCACGGGCACCGCCACCCAGCCCACAGCCGAGGGCACCCTCGACGCCACGCTGCCCGCACTCACCGGCGGCATAACCGCCCACGCGTCCACGGCAGCCGTGCTCACCGGCCAGCTCCCGGCACCCACCGCACAGGCCACCGCCCAGGCGGCAGCCGCCGCGGCACTCGCCGCCACGCTGCCCACAGCCACCGGCGAGCTCACCGGCCAGGCCACCGCCACCGCCGGGCTCGATGCGCGCCTTCCGGCCGTGACCGGCCAGGCCACAGGCGAGGCGGCCGGCACCGCCCAACTCGCCGGCCAGCTCCCCGCCCCAGCCGGGCAGGCCACCGGCCACGCGTCCGCGACCGGTGCCCTCGACGCGCAACTACCGGCGCCCACCGGGCAGGCCACTGGCACGGCGACCGCCGCCGGGCAGCTCGACGCCCACCTGCCCGCACCGCAGGCCGCCCTCGCCGGCGTCGCCGAAACCCCCGGCGGCACCCTCACCGCCACCCTGCCCGCCCTGCAGGGCAGCATCACCGCCCACGCCACCGCCGCCGGGCAGCTCGACGCCCACCTGCCCGCCGCGACCGGTCAGGTGACCGGCGCGGCGACCGCAACAGGCGAGCTCGCCAGCACACTCCCAGCCGTGGCCGGGCAGGCCACCGGCGCGGCGAGCACGAGCGCCACCATCGACGCCCACCTCCCAGCCGCCACCGGGCAGGCCGAGGGCATCGTCGACACCCCCGGCGCCGTCCTCAACGCCGCCCTCCCCGCCATCACCGGCGCCATCACCGCACACGCGTCCACGACAGGCACCATCGACGCGCAGCTCCCTGCGCCCACCGGGCAGGCGTCCGCCGAGGCGGCCACAACCGGCGCCCTCGACGCACAACTCCCGGCCCCGGCCGGGCAGGCAGCCGCCGAGGCCACCGCCACCGCCGAGCTCGACGCGCAGCTCCCCGCCCTGGCCGGGCAGGCCACCGGCGCGGCGACGGCCACCGCAGGTATCGACGCCGAGCTCCCCGCCCCAGCCGGGCAGGCCACCGGCCACGCGTCCGCGGCCGGCGTACTCGACGTCGACCTCCCAGCCCTGGCCGGCTATCTCGAGGGCACTGCCACCGAACCGCCCGGCGGCACCCTCACCGCCGTCCTTCCCGCGCTCGTCGGCGCCATCACCGCCCACGCATCCACGACCGGCGCGCTCGACGCCCACCTGTCAGCCCTC
>Ga0207869_1001434_pt1 | contig 12047 bp, 11 predicted proteins | sample HigsolmetaAR205D_FD_184837 | JGI IMG/M metagenome (GOLD analysis project Ga0207869, IMG submission 184837) | Ionic liquid and high solid enriched microbial communities from the Joint BioEnergy Institute, USA - AR20-5-D (SPAdes) (version 2) ...
GTGACCCCTCCCCACAGCTCGGTGGAGCTGCCCCAGGCGAGCGCGTTGCGGGTCGGGTTGCGCCAGCTCGAGTTGCTGGTCGTGGCGAACCAGCCGGGGTTGCGGTCGTAGACCGCGGCGACGACGCGCCGCTCGGCGCCGAACCCCTGGATGAACGCCATGGCGAAGTCGCCCACGCGGTCGGCGGCGACATGGAACCCGCCGGCCGGATCGACCGGACCGAAGCCGGGGTTGGAGATGAGGCTGTCGGGCCCGGGGGCCGGGACGGCGCGGCTCTCGACCCGGTCCTCGTAGTGGCGGGCGTGCGCGACGCCGCCGTCGTCGATCCACGCGGCGACCCGGTCGTACGTCTCGTCGGCGGCGGAGGCCGCGGTCGGGCCGGCGGTGCCGATCGGCGTGCCCGGGTTCATGATGTCGTCCTTGATCAGGGCGGCGAACACGCCCCCGCCGGTCGCGGTGAGCGCCTGGCCGACGCCGCGCCCATTGATGTACATGTCGATGCTGTGGATGCTGAGGCCGCCCCACGGCTGCCCGTCGACGGCCACCGGATCCTCCAGCCGCGAGCCACGCAGCCGGCGGGCGATGCCGCGCGCCTGGCCGCCGGCCGCCCCGCCGAACCGCTGGCGGAACGCGATCCAGGCGTAGCTGGAGTCGTCCTCGATGCTGACGTCGGGCAGGTCGGCGGCCTGGCCGGGCTGCCCCTCGAGCTCGCCGACCGACGCCTGGACGACCACGCTCGACATGCCCCTGCGGGTCAGCCGCCGCGCGAAGACCTGTCCGGCCTCGCCCCAGACGGCCACGGCGGTGCCGTCGGCGCCGACCGAGACGCGCGAGCGGGCGCTGCCGACGCCGGCCTCGCGCGCCGGGTCGACGTCGAGCACCCCGGGGATGCCGGTGAACTGCGTGGTGCGCCGCTCCATCCGCGCGGCCAGCACGTTGCCGCCCACCGTGTAGGTGGCGTAGGCCACGCCGTGGACCGACATGTCGACCGACGGGTCGCTGCCGCCGACCGCCAGCGGCTGCGGCGCCGTCCAGTTGCCCGCGCCCGCGTCGCTAACGGCGGCGAACACGGTGCCGCTGTTGACGAACACCACCACGACGCGCCCGCCGTCGGAGGCCGCGACCGCCGGCTGGCCGCCGGGGCCGTCCAGCCCGACGTCGACCCGCTCCGGGCGCTGGAAGACGCCACCCACCAGCCGGGAGACATAGACGTGCGGCACTCCGCCGTCGAGCCGGACGTAGGCGAGCGCGCCCGTGCCGTCGCGGGCGACATCGAGGTCGCCGACGTACTGGATGTCGGGGCTCGGGCCGTCGATCTGCTCGGCGGGGAAGAACGCGGCCTGCGCCGGGCCGGCGCAGACGAGAAGCGCAAGAGTGGCGGTGACGATCAGTGCCAGGCGACGTCGCATCGGCTGCGGCAGTGCTCCTCCTCCGGGTGGTCGGGGCCTCGCAGTTGGTCAACCGGCGCGAAGGCTGGAAGTTACGGTGCGGCCAGGATGGGAGTCGGGACGCGTCCCCCCACCCACGCTCCCTGCCAGTCGATGCGCGCAATCATGCCCTGCCTGCCGGCGACCACGCCGCAGGACGAGTCCGGGCGATCCCTGACGCCATCTAGGGTCATCCCCAATGGCGCGCGGCGCCGCGCCGCGCGATCGTCACGGCCATGAGCGATCAGCCCCCTCCCACCGCCGACGGCTCGGCCGGCCCCGGGGATCAGCCGCCGCCCACCGGCGAGCAGCCCTCCCCGCGGCCGCTGCTGCGCGCCCCGCAGAACGAGCGCATCCTCGGCGGCGTGTGCGCCGGACTGGCGCGCTACTTCGGCATCGACCCGCTGATCGTGCGCATCGCCACGGTCGCCCTGGCGTTCGTGGGCGGGGTGACGATCATCGCCTACCTGGCCGCCTGGCTGCTGGTGCCCGCCGACGACGGCACCGGTCGTCCGGAGCCGGGCGCCGCTCCCTCGCGGACCCGCACGATCGTCGGCGCCGCGCTGGTGGTGCTGGCAGGCATGACGCTGCTCGGCGGCGTCGGCAACGCCTGGAACGCCTGGTGGGCCGTGACGTTCGGCGTGGTGCCGTTCGTGCTGGTCGCCGGGCTGATGGCGTACGCCGGCTGGCGGCTGCTGCGCGGCCGCGGCGAGGAGCAGCCGACCGCGGCACGCATCTTCGGCGCGACCCTGCTGGTGATCGCCGCTATGGCGGCCGCCTGCGTCGCGGCCGTCGGCGCCGCCTGGCTGACCGCGGTCGGCGGCGGCGCCGTGATCGCCGGGCTGGTGGTCGCGATCGGCGTGGCGATGATCGTGCTGTCGTTCCTGGGCCGCGGCGCCCGCTGGCTGGCGCTGCCCGCGCTGGCGCTGGCGATCCCCGCGGGCGTCGTGGCGGCGGCCGACATCGACATGGACGGCAGCATCGGCCAGCGCGTCCGCGTGCCGGCCACCGTCGCCGACATCCCCGACGAGTACGAGCTGGGGATCGGCGAGCTGGTCGTCGACCTGCGCCGCCTGGCTTGGCCGCGCAACCGGCCGGTGGACGTGCGCCTGCGCGTCGGCGTCGGCCACGCGCTGGTGGTCGTGCCCGAGGGCACCTGCGTGCAGTCCGACGCGAAGGTCGGCATCGGCCACTCGGACGTGCTCGGCGCGGACACCTCCGGCATCGACGTCCGGGCCGCCGAGGGGACGCTGACCGGCACCACCGCGGAGCGGCGGCTGCGCCTGACCTCGGAGATGGGCATGGGCGCCGTCGAGGTCCGCTACGACCGCGACCACCCGCGCTCCGAGTGGCGCAGGGAGCGGTGGACCGGCTACTACGACCCGAGCCTGTTCATCAGCGACGAGCTCGCCCGGGAGGGCTGCGGAGGCCTCCCCCGATGAGGAACGGGAGCTTCGACCTCGCCACGCTGGTCTCGGGGCTGGCGATCACGGCGTTCGGCGCCGTCCTGCTTGCCGACCGCCTCGACGCGTTCACGCTCGACTTCGGGGTGCTGGCGCCGCTGACGTTGGCGGTCCTCGGCGTCATCCTCCTGGTCGGCGGCCTTCTCGGCCGTGACCGACCGTGACCGAAGCGAGCGCCACCGACACCGAGCCGAGCCGCGCGCTGACGCGCGACACCGACGCGGCGATGCTGGGCGGCGTGTGCGCCGGCATCGCCGCCCGCCTTGGTGTGAGCCCACTCGGGGTGCGCATCCTGGCGGTGATCCTGGCGCTGGGTGCCGGGATCGGCGTGCCGCTGTACCTGGCGGGTTGGCTGTGGATGCCGCCCTCCTCGGGCGGGCCGTCGCTGGCCGCCCGGATCCGAGGCCGCCCGGGCGCCTGGCAGGCGGCCGCCGGACTGGGCATGTTGACGCTGGCGGCGCTGCTGACGGCGCGCAAGCTGGGGCTGTGGTGGAACGACGCGATCTCCTGGCCGCTGGTGATCGCGGTGTTCGGCGGCGCGCTGCTGTGGCGCCAGACCGCGGGCCGCCCGGCCGAGCCGCCGCCGAGCCCGCAGCGCCCGCGCGACCCCGTCACCGCCGAGCAGCCAGCCCCCTCCGCCCGGCGCGACGTCCTGGAGAAGGTGCGCGCGTACTACCAGGGCGGCTTCGGCATCGCGCTGGTGGCGGGCGCCACGGTCCTGTTCCTGCAGGCCAACGGCGCGCTCACCGGCGCCCGTGACATCGTCCTGTCGGTGGTGGCGGTCGCCGTCGGCCTCGGCCTGGTGCTCGCCCCGTTCTGGGTGCGGATGGCACGCCGGCTGGCGGCCGAGCGCGCCGAGCGCGTCCGCTCCCAGGAGCGCGCGGAGATGGCCGCCCACCTGCACGACTCGGTCCTGCAGACGCTGGCGCTGATGCAGAAGCGCGCCGACGACCCGCGCGCGGTGGCGACCCTGGCCCGCCGCCAGGAGCGCGAGCTGCGCGCCTGGCTGAGCGGCGCGCCGGCTGCCCGGCCGGACGAGCGGCTGGCGGACGCGCTGCGCGCCGCCGCCGAGGAGGTCGAGGAGGGCTTCGGGGTGCCGGTGGAGGCGGTGATCGTCGGCGACCGGGAGCTGGACGACCGTTGCCGCGCGCTGGTGGCGGCCGCCCGCGAGGCGCTGGTCAACGCCGCCAAGCACGCGCCCGGCGAGCCGATCTCGCTGTACGCCGAGGCGACCGACGGCCGCGTGGAGGCGTTCGTGCGCGACCGCGGACCGGGCTTCGACCCGGACGCGGTGCCGCCCGATCGCCGCGGCGTGCGAGAGTCCATCGTCGGCCGGATGGCCTCGCACGGCGGCCGCGCCGAGGTGCGCAGCGCTCCCGGCGCCGGCACGGAGGTCGAGCTGGTTCTGGAGGATCCGCGATGACTGAGTCCGCCCCGCCCACCGTCGTGATCGTCGACGACCATGCGCTGCTGCGCGCCGGGGTGCGCGCCGAGCTGGAGGGCAAGGCGCGGGTGGTCGGCGAGGCCGGGGACGTCGACGAGGCGGTCGCCGCCGTGGTGGAGCACCGCCCGGACGTGGTGCTGCTGGACGTGCACCTGCCGGGCGGCGGCGGCGTCGAGGTGCTGCGCCGGCTGGAGGAGGTCGCGCCGGAGACGCGCTGCCTGGCGCTGTCGGTCTCCGACGACCCGCAGGACGTGATCGCCGTGATCCGCGCCGGGGCGCGCGGCTACGTGACGAAGACGATCTCTCCCGACGAGCTGGCGGACGCGATCCACCGCGTGCGCGACGGCGACGCGGTGTTCTCGCCGCGGCTGGCGGGCTTCGTCCTGGACGCCTTCGCGGGTCGCGGCGGCGCGCAGCCCGGCGCGCCGGAGGACCCCGAGCTGGACCAGCTCACCGCGCGCGAGCGCGAGGTGCTCCAGCACATCGCCCGCGGCCACCTGTACAAGGAGATCGCGCTGCGCCTGGGGATCTCGGTCAAGACGGTCGAGGCGCACGTCAGCTCGGTGCTGCGCAAGCTGCAGCTCTCCAGCCGCCACGAGCTGACCCGATGGGCGGCGCAGCGCCGCCTGGTGGACTGAGACCTCCGGGACCGTCTCAGGCGGCCGCCCCAGCCAAGTGGTCGATCACTTGAACGACAAACGACCGCTCGAACGGCTACCGTCTTCGCCCCCATGGCTGAACGGACCCTGCTGCTGACCGGTTACCCAGGCTTCCTGGCCGGGCGCCTCGTCCCGCGCCTGCTCGAGCAGGACCCCGGCGCGCGGATCGTCGCGCTCGTCGAGCCGCGCATGGTCGAGCGCGCCCGCTCGATCGCGCCGAACCGGGTGGAGATCGTCCCCGGCGACATCACCGACCCGAAGCTGGCGCTCGACGACGCCACCTACGACCGGCTGGCCGAGGAGGTCACCGCGGTCTTCCACCTGGCGGCGATCTACGACCTGGCCGTCGGGCTGGAGCTGGCCGAGCGGGTCAACGTCGAGGGCACGCAGCACGTGGTCGACTTCTGCCGCGCCTGCAAGAACCTGGAGCGCCACCACTACATCTCGACCGCGTACGTGGCGGGCCTGCGCACCGGCACGGTCTACGAGGAGGACCTGGCGGCCGGGCAGGCGTTCAAGAACCACTACGAGTCGACGAAGTTCGCCGCCGAGGTGATCGTGCGCGCCTCGATGGACGAGGTGCCGACGACCATCTACCGGCCGGCGATCGTGGTCGGCGACTCGCAGACCGGCGAGACGCAGAAGTTCGACGGCCCGTACTACATCCTGCGCTCGCTGGGCGCGCCGCTGGGCCCGATCCGGCTGCAGATCGGCCGTGGGGACGCTCCGTTCAACGTGGTGCCGGTCGACTTCGTGGTCGACGCGATCGCCGCCGGCGCGCGCGACCCGGAGGCGGTCGGCCACACGCTGCACCTGGTCGACCCGGAGCCGGTGACCGCGCATGAGGTGGTGCGGCTGCTGTCGAAGGAGTACACCGGCAAGGAGCCGAACCTCCGCCTGCCTCCGGGCCTGGTGATCTGGGCGCTGGGGATCAAGCCGATCCGCCGGTTCTTCGGAAACGTGCCGCGCGAGTCGATCATCTACCTCAACCACCCGGTGACCTTCGACACCAGCCAGGCGGAGGAGGTGCTCGGCCGCAACGGGCTGCGCTGCCCGCGCTTCCACGAGTACGTGGGGGCGATGGTGCGGTTCTACGCCGCCCACGAGCACGACGACGCCTACCGGCCGCCGCACGAGAAGTAGCCGGGCGGCGGCCGGCCGCCGGCACCACCTGCGTCTGTCGTCACCCGCCATGGCGGGGGAAAACCGACGCGCGTCGCTCCGCCAAGGCACCTGCGTCTGTCGTCACCCGCCATGGCGGGGGAAAACAGACGCAGGTCGGGCGGCTACCGGGCGCGGAGGCCGTCGATGACGACCTCGACCAGCATGGGGATGTTGCGCGGCAGGCAGGTCTGGGTGCTCATCGTCGAGCCGACGGCGCACATGATCGTGGGGATGTCGTCGACGGAGAAGTCGGGCCGCAGCCTCCCATCCGCGCGGGCCTGATCGAGCATCGCGCCGACGACCTTCACCAGCTCCCGGCGGGTGGGCTCGATGCGCGCCAGTGCGCGCTCGTCGGCCAGCCACATCAGCCGCTGCTGGCTGGAGTCGGCCTCCATCTCCGTGAACACCTCGCGCAGGAACCCCTCGAAGGCCTCCCACCCCGAGGCCCGCTCGGCCCAGGCCCGCGCGGTCTCCAAGTGCCGCTCGAACTTGGTGCGGATGACCTCGCCGATCAGGTCCTGCTTGGTCGGGAAGTGGCGGTAGACGGTGCCGATCCCGACGCACGCCTTGGCGGCGATGTCGTCCATCTGCGCCTCGTCGCCGCAGCGGGCGAAGAGGTCGCGCGCGGCCTCCACGATCCGCTCGCGGTTTCTCCGCGCGTCGGCACGCAGCGGACGGGTCTCGAGCGTGGCCATGCAGACAAGGGTACCCGGATCCCTTTGACAAGCGGAACCGTGGTTCCGTATCGTGGCCCGCTCCGAACCGGAACCGAAGTTCCGCTTTGCAACCCGATCTCCGGAGGAACCACCACATGTCCTCGGACTCCACGCAGAGATCGAAGTGGCTGGCGCTCGCGCTGCTCGCCAGCGCGCAGTTCATCATCGTGCTGGACGCTTCGATCGTGAACGTCGCCCTGCCGTCGATCGGCAAGGCGCTCGACTTCAGCCAGGACGACCTGTCCTGGGTGGTGAACGCCTACACGCTGGTCTTCGGCGGATTCCTGCTGCTGGGCGGCCGGCTCGCCGACCTCATCGGCCGGCGGCGCATGTTCATCGCCGGGCTGATCCTGTTCGCCGGCGCTTCCCTCGCCGGCGGGCTCGCGCAGAGCTCGCTGTGGCTGATCATCGCCCGTGCGGTGCAGGGCCTGGGCGGGGCGCTCGTCTCCCCCGCCGCGCTGAGCATCGTCACCACCATGTTCCGCGAGGGCGCCGAGCGCAACAAGGCGCTGGGCGTCTGGGGCGCGGTGGCCGGCTCGGGCGGCGCCGCCGGCGTCCTGGCGGGCGGCATGCTCACCGAGTGGGCCGGCTGGGAGTGGGTGCTGTTCGTCAACGTGCCGATCGGCCTGGCGGCGGCGTTCCTGGCGACGCGCCTGCTCATCGACAGCCGCGATGAGGCGCAGACCCGGCACTTCGACGTCGCCGGCGCGGTGACCGTCACCGCCGGCCTGGCGATCGGCATCTACGCGCTGGTCGACGCCGCGAACGCGGGCTGGATGTCTACGCAGACGCTGTCCCTGGGCGGCCTGTCGCTGGCGCTGCTGGCGTCGTTCGTGGCGATCGAGTCCAGCTCGCCGCGCCCGCTGGCGCCGTTCTCGATCTTCCGCCTACGGACGCTGCGCGGCTCCAACATCATCGGGATGCTGGCCGGCATGGCGATGTTCTCGATGTTCTTCTTCATCACGCTCTACCTCCAGCAGGTGCTGGGGCTGAGCGCGCTGGAGACGGGGCTCGCCTACCTGCCGATGGCGGGCATGATCATCGTCTCGGCGGGCATCGCCTCGCAGCTCGTGACGCGCTTGGGGTTCAAGCCGACGCTGATCGTCGGGCTGCTGCTGGTGTCGGGCGCGCTGCTGTGGCTGTCGCGCGTCTCGGAGGGCGGCAGCTACCTGGCGGACGTGCTCGGCCCGGCGCTGATGGCCGGGGTCGGGCTCGGGTTCTCGTTCGTGCCGGTGACGATCGGCGCGGTGACGGGCACCCGAGAGGACGAGGCGGGGCTGGCCTCCGGCCTGATCAACACCAGCCAGCAGGTCGGTGGCGCGCTGGGCCTGGCGATCCTGGTGTCGGTCGCCAACAGCCGCACCGAGAGCCTCCTGCCCGGCAACCCGACGATCGCGCTCACCGAGGGGTTCCAGACGGCGTTCCTGGTCGGCGCCGGGTTCGCGCTGCTGGCGACGGTGCTCGCCACGGTGCTGATCTCTTCGCGCGACAGCCGCGAGCACGCGGCGGCCGCCCGCGCCCAGGCGGCGGCCGTGACGGCCTGACGGTCGCAGGCAACCCGGGTCCGCGGTCGCGACCGGCGGCCGCTGGCCCGGCGCGGCCGCGGCTCAGTTGCCGAGCAGGCGGGTCAGTCCGCGCCCGAGCCCGCGCTTGTGCCGGTGGACGGCGGGCGGGTCGGGCGGCTCCGTGCCGCCGAGCAGCGCCAGCGGAACCTGATGGCAGAGCCATTCGGCCAGGTCCTCGTAGCCGGCCTCCTTGAGCGGGCCGGCGAGTCCGGGCGGCCGGGACTCCATGCCGCCGTGGGCGTCGGAGGCGATGTTGTGGACGAGCCCGTCCTCGAGCATCTCGAGCGCGAACTTGCGCACGGTGCGGCCGAAGGCGCCGGTGAGGGCGCCGGCGGTCACCGAGCAGCGCACCCCCGCCTCGATCAGCCGCTCGAGCGGCTCGCGGTCGGTGTGGAAGGCGCTGCAGCGCTCCGGGTGGGCGAGCACGATCCGGTGGCCTCGGCGCAGCAGCCCGCCGATCGCGGCCTCCAGCGCGGAGGCGGACATCGGCGCGTACGGCGGCTCGAGCAGCAGCCACGGCCCGCCGCCGAGCCGCAGCGCGGCGAGCTGACGGTCGGAGAGGTCGACGGCGCGGGTGAGCGCGACCTCGGCGCCGGCGATGACGCGGACGGGGATGCGGGCGTCCTTGGCGGCCTCGCGCAGCTCCTTGACGCCTTCGGCGATCGCCTCGGCGGTCACGCCGGGGTAGTTGTGGCTGACGTGCGGGGTGGCGACGACGGCATCAACGCCGCACTCGGCCTGGCGGGCCAGCAGCTCCAGGGCCTCGTCCATGTTCTCCGGCCCGTCGTCGAGGCCGGGCAGGACGTGGCAGTGGAGGTCGATCACCGTCCGCTTGAGGCTAGCGGGCGGTGGGCGGCGGCCGACACGTGTTGTAGTTGTGGGTACCCCGCCCGGGCGGTGAAACCGATCGTCACCCGGGGTGCCGACGCGGCCGGGCGGGCGCGGAAATCTCGGACTTGAGGATCCTCCGCCCACCTACATGCCCCGCCTGGCGAGCATGTAGGGGATCGTGCGCACCAGGATCTTGATGTCTTCGAACAGCGACCACGTCGTCACGTAGACGTAGTCGATCTTCACCATTTCGCGGGTCGGCACGCGCGCCGAGCCCATGATCTGCCAGTGGCCGGTCATGCCGGGCGTGAGGCGCAGCCAGCGGCGGTCGTAGCCGGTGATCGCCGAGTCCTCGGCGCAGATCAGCGGGCGCGGGCCGACCAACGACATCTCCCCTCGGATGACGTTGAAGAGCTGCGGCAGCTCGTCGAGCGAGGTGCGCCGCAGGAAGCGACCGACGCGCGTGATGCGCGGGTCGTCTTCGATCTTGAAGAGGATCCCGTCGGCCTCGTTGCGGTGAAGCAGCTCGGCCTTGCGCTCCTCGGCATCGGGAACCATGGTCCGGAACTTGAAGATGCGGAAGGGCCGGCCGGCCTTGCCGATCCGCTCCTGCCGGAAGAAGACGGGACCGGGCGAGTCGAGCTTGATCGCCAGTGCGATGAGCGCCATCAGCGGCGCGACGACGAGCAGCATGATGCCGGCGCCGACCAGGTCGAACCCGCGCTTGACGAGGTGCGAGGAGCGCGACAGCTCGAACTCGCGGACGCCAAGCAGCGTCATGCCGCCGAGGTCGTCGAAGGCGACGGAGCTGCCGACGACGTCGAGCACGTGCGGGACGACGCTGACTCGCACCCCGGCGGCCTTGGCGGCGCGGACCAGGTCGAGCGTGAGCTGCGGGTCGGTCTGGCTGGGCGAGATGAGGATGCGGTGGACGTCCAGCTCGCGCACGAGCTGGCTCATCGTGTCGCGGTCGATGACGCGCTCGGCGGAGGGGCCGTCGGTGACCCGCTGCAGCGACAGCCGCCCGACGAGGCGGGCGCGCGAGCGCGTCATGTCGAGCTTGTCGGCGAGCCGGCTGTAGGTGGCGGCGTCGCCGATGAGCAGCAGCCGCTCCTCGGGGACGATGCGCGCGGCGATCGCACGGGTGACGCGCCGGAAGGCGATCGACAGCACCCACAGCGTGACCCAGAGCACCGCGGCCTTGCCGGCGGAGACGGACATGCCGAGCAGCAGCTCGGCGACCAGCCACGCGAGCAGCGTGTAGAGCGTGGCGTGCTGGAGGAGCTTGGGCGCCTCGTCGATCGTGGTCTTGCGGATGAGGAGCTGGTCGCGGTCATACAGGCCGGTGAGCTTGCTGACGAGGACGACCAGCGGCAGGCCGATGAGGAAGCTCGGGTGGAGCCCGCCCCCGGGGGTCGCAAGGCCGGCGACGAGCAGCGCGGAGAGGGCGGCGAGGACGTCGGCGACGATCAGCGAGCGCCGGTAGCGGCGGTCGCGCAGCATGACGTCCGGGTGGGTCTCGATCGCTTCCCGGATGGCAGGGCGCGTGCGCCGCAGGTGCCGCACCTGCGGGTGGTGTCTCCTCAGCGATGTGCTGTCCGTGCGCCCACCGTCCTGGGAGCGCACCGTGGCGTGTGCACGCATCCCCGTAGTCGCTGCCTCGGAACGCCGCCCCCTTATAACAGAGCCTCCCTGCCCGGTGAGCCTTCGGAGACGGGCCCTGACGGTCACCAAGCCGTGGCCGTCAGCGTTCAACGGTGTGCTTGAGGTGCTCGATGACCTGGTTGGCGTGAACCAGATCGAACGAGCCGTCCGGCAGCGGCAGCGGATCCTCGAGGTCGGCCTCGAGCACCTCGATGCCGCGGACGCGCGCCTGCTCGGCCAGGTGGGGAAGCAGCTCGACGCCCAGCACCCGCTCCGCCTGCGCCGCCTCCCCAAGCGGCACGGTGTGCCGTCCGTCCTCGCATCCGAGGTCCAGCACCGACCGGAACGGCCCGCGGCGGCGCACCTCGCGCCGGATCGCCTCGCGGTTCTCGTCCTCGGATGCCTCGAAGACCCGGCCCAGGTAGCTCATGGCGCAAGCGGTCCGATCCCGGCGACGCTCAGGATGCCGATCGACAACAGGAGCAACCCCGCGGCGGCGTGCGCGCCCGCCAGCCGCCACAGGTGCGGCGGGCGGGCCGCCGGCGGGCCAAGCGCAAGCAGGCGACGGCGGAGCGCGCCGCGGAAGCGCGCCGGCGGCGCCGGGCGTGCCGCGTGCAGCGCCTCCTCAAGGTCGTGCAGGTCGTCGTGCTCGTGCTCGCTCATGGTGCAAACAGCGGTGACTTGGGGTTGAGCCGCTTCGCGGCGCGGAAGTGCGCGAGCGCCGCCTGCTCGTCGCCGGCGCGCAGCTCCAGGCGGGCCAGCGTCAGCCGGTGGCGCCAGTTGGTGGGCTCGGCGTCGGCGGCGCGCCGCGCCTGCGCGCGGGCGGCGTCAACCTCCCCCATCTGCTCGAGCACGAGCGCCTGCTGGAGCATCGCCGACGCCGAGGTGCCCGCCAGCGCGTCGGCGCGCCGGGCGGCTGCCAGCGCCTCCTCCAGGCGCCCGTCGCGGACCGCCTGCTGGGAGGCACGCACCTCCACCAGCGTCGAGAGCGCCAGCGCGATCGGGATGAACGCGGCGATCGCTGCCGCCACGGCGAGGACGCGCACCGGCATCCCGGCCGGGCGGGTCTCCGGGTCGCGGTGGCCGACGATCACCGCCGCGAGCAGCAGCAGCGCGACCGGCATCACCGCGATC
>Ga0207869_1001464_pt1 | contig 11794 bp, 7 predicted proteins | sample HigsolmetaAR205D_FD_184837 | JGI IMG/M metagenome (GOLD analysis project Ga0207869, IMG submission 184837) | Ionic liquid and high solid enriched microbial communities from the Joint BioEnergy Institute, USA - AR20-5-D (SPAdes) (version 2) ...
GCGACCCGACGGCGGGTGGCCTCCCCGAGCATCTCGCCGCCCTTTTCCCCGACCGCTTCACCGAGTCCGACCTCGGCCCGATCCCGGAGGGCTGGACGCCCGGCAAGCTTGCTGACGTTGCGGACAACCCGCGCCGCACCGTCCAGCCATCCGACGTACCACCGACAACACCGTACATCGGTCTACAGCACATGCCACGTCGCTGCATTGCGTTGGATGCCTGGGGCCGCGCCGATGAGGTCGACAGCGGCAAGTCGCAGTTCAAGGAAGGCGAGATTCTGTTCGGCAAGCTACGGCCGTACTTCCACAAGGTCGGCATCGCCCCCGTCGATGGCGTGTGCTCAACGGACATTCTCGTGATCGTGCCGAAGTCGGCCGAGTGGCACAGCTACGTGCTATCGCTGGTGTCGAGCAAAGCCTTCGTCGACTACACCGACTCTCACTCGGCGGGCACAAAGATGCCCCGCACCAACTGGAAGGACATGGGCCGCTATCCCTTGGCGCTGCCGCCCGAACCCTTGGCGAAAGCATTCCAGGATCACGTCGCAGCGCTCCATCAGCGAATTGGCCTCGCCGTCCGCCAGAACTGCCGACTGGCCGGTCTGCGCGACACACTGCTACCCAAACTCCTGAGCGGCGAGATCGAACTGCCCGAAGCCGAGGCCGCGGTTGAGGAGGTGGTCGGATGAGGCGGGTGACCAACACGACAGTCCATTACCGGTGCTCCTTCGACCTTCGGCCCCAGGCCACCCTGACAGAACCGTGGTCCTCGCTGACCAAGTCGATCCGTCGCTGGATCAAACAGTCCCCGCAGCACGCCCCGCCGGAGACGAACAACGCCTTCTTCGCCGGCTGGTTCTTCCACGGCGGGGAGTGGAAGCCGCCGGGTTCCCGGTATCACTACGTCAAGACCGCCTGCCTCGTCGGCGACGGCGACGAGCAATCGCCGCAGTACTGGGCGGTTCGGTACGAGCACGACGGCGACGACGCGGCGAGGACATGGCGGACGGACATCGGCGTCACGCGCATCGGGCAGAACACCTACCGGTTCGCCATGACAACCGGCCATTTCATGCGCGACGGCTACCTCGGTCGTGAGCCCAAGCCCCCTCTGCCTACGGCCCCGCGCCTGGTCGGCTGGCTCCTTCGCTCGACCGACTGGCGGGCCTTTTCCGGCACTGAGGAACTGCTGGACCGGCCGCGCATCCTGAACACCGGAGACGGCGAGGCGTTCCGGCGAAGGCTGGAGGACCCCGGGCGCGAGTGCCCGATCGTTCTGGTCTCGCGCGACTTTGCCTCCGGCGATTTCTTGATCGACCCGGGTCTCCTCGCCCGGAAGCTGGCGGGCTCCGCGGCCGTGTACGAGACCGCCTCCTCGGAGCTCGACAAGGAGCTCGAATGGTGCCTCGGTCGCCGCTTCAGTTGCTGGAATGGCATGGTGCGGGTGTATCAACCCGGGCTCCGATTCGAATCCGCAGGCGACGCGAGGAAGCATCGTTTCATTGCCGGCCGCGACCTCGGCGAGCTTGGGGCTGACTCCGTTCTCGGGATGCTCGTGCAGGGCGTCGCGCGCCGGGCCGAGGCGGCGAGGGCCGACACGGTTGCCGCGATCGAAGACATCGGCTCCATCGAGCGTGAGCGGCGGATGGCCGAGCTCAAGGCCGCGGCCGGCGAGAAGGATAACAAGGAGTGGGTGCGACTGCTCGAGGAGACCAACAGCGAGCTTGAAGACCAGAATCGCAGGAAGGACGAGCGGATTCAGACGCTTCAGCTTGAGGTCGCCGACCTGAACGACACCGTCTCACGACTCGAGTTCGACAAACGCTCCCTGAGGCAGCGGGTCACGGAAGCGGAGCGGGCCTCGGCCAGCCTCCAGGCACGCGCGGACGCGATCGCGGCGCTCGACAAGCTGCCGCAGAACATGCGCGAGGTGGTGGACGCGATTGCCCGCCTCCATCCGGACCGGATCGCGTTTACGGACCAGGCGCTCCGCACGGCCGACAAGTGCGACTTTACCCGTGTTGGCGATGCATGGTCATGTCTTTGGGCGATGGCCACGACGCTGCACGATCTCTTCTTCCTGGGCGATACCGGCGACTTGGAGCAGGGCTTCTTCGAGCGCAGTGGTTTCCGGCTGGCGATGACCGAGGGGGAGATGACGAAGAACGATAACAAGCTGATGCGGCTTCGCCAGGACGTGTTCGAAGGCGCAGCGATCGACATCACGCCGCACGTAAAGCTCGACAAGGACACCACGCGAGCCTATTTCTGCCCGCACCGCTCCGGAGATAGGCAGCTAATCGTGATCGGCTATATCGGACACCTGAAGACGGCCGGCACGAGGAGAAGGAGGAACTGATGGTCGGCTATCTCGACGAGGCACAGGTCGAGATCGTGGCGGTCGGCTACCTCCGCGACCTCGGCTACGAGTACATCCACGGCCCGCAGATCGCGCCGGATGGCGAGACGCCGGAGCGGGCGGATTACGGCCAGGTGGTGCTCGTGGGGCGCCTTCGACGGGCGCTCGAGCGGATCAACCCGGAAGTGCCACCCGAAGCTATTGAAGAGGCGATCCGCCGCGTGACGCGGCCGGAGAGCCCCTCCCTGGTCGTCAACAACCGCGCGTTCCACCGCCTTCTTGTCGACGGCGTCGATCTCTCATGGATGGAGGACGGGCGCGAGCGGCACGGGAAGGTATGGCTGGTCGAGCGCGATCCGGCGAGAAGTGAGGCCAACGAGTTTCTCGTGGTCAATCAGTTCACTGTGGTTGAAGATGGGCGCAACCGCCGGCCGGATGTGGTGGTGTTTGTGAACGGGCTCCCGGTCGCGGTGATCGAACTCAAGAATCCGGCGGAGGAGAAGACCACTGTCCGTCATGCCTTCAATCAGATCCAGACCTACAAGAGCGACATCCCTTCTCTGTTCGCCTTCAACGAGACGATCGTCATTTCGGATGGTTTCGCCGCGAAGATCGGCACGCTGACTGCGGGATGGGACCGCTACATGCCGTGGCGCACGGCGGACGGCGAGGGACTAGCGAGCACAGGTGAAGTGCAGCTCGACGTGCTGATCCGGGGCGTATTCGAGAAGGAGCGTTTCCTCGACTACATTCTGAACTTCATCACCTTCGAGGATGACGGGAAGTCGATCGTCAAGAAAGGGGCGGCGTACCACCAGTACTGGGCCGTCAACAAGGCGGTGGAAACGACCGTCGAGGCAAGCCGTCCCGACGGTGATCGGCGTGCCGGCGTGATCTGGCACACACAAGGTTCGGGCAAGAGCCTGTCGATGGTGTTCTACGCCGGGAAGATCATCCGACACCCGGCGATGGAGAACCCGACGATCGTTGTCATCACCGACCGGAACGATCTGGACGATCAGCTCTTCGGGACGTTCAGCATCAACAGCGAGCTACTTAGACAGAAGCCGGTGCAAGCCGAGAGCCGCGAGCACCTGAAGGAGTTGCTTCGTGTGGCCTCAGGCGGTGTTGTCTTCACCACGATGCAGAAGTTCGAGGGGGGCGATGCGCTCAGCGAGCGCCGGAACATCGTCGTCATCGCCGACGAGGCCCATCGAAGTCACTACGGCTTCAACGCCAAGTTTGACCGCAAGAGCGGTGAGATCAAGTACGGGATGGCCAAGTACCTGCGCGACGCCCTCCCTAACGCCTCGTTCATCGGGTTCACCGGCACTCCTCTGGAACTCGACGACAAGAGCACGCCGGCGGTGTTTGGCGACTATATCGACAAGTACGACATTCTCCGTGCCGTCGAAGACGGCGCGACGGTGCCGATCTACTACGAGTCACGCCTGGCAAGGTTGGAGCTGAACGAGGACGAGAGGCCCCACCTGGACCCGGAGTTCGAGGAGATTACAGAGGGCGAGGAGGAAGAGGACAAGCAGAAGCTCAAGACCAAATGGGCCGCGCTCGAGGCGATGGTTGGCACAGAGAAGCGGCTCGGGTTGGTGGCACGCGACATCATCGAGCACTTCGAGAAGCGGCTCGAGGCGATGGAAGGCAAGGCGATGATCGTCTGCATGTCGCGTCGCATCTGCGTGGACCTTTACAACGCGATTGTCAAGCTGCGACCGGAGTGGCACAGCGACAAGGACGACAAAGGCGCGATCAAGATCGTAATGAGCGGGGCAGCATCGGACGAGGAGGCGTGGCAGCCCCACATCCGCACCAAGGCCATGCAGGAAGCGATGGCGAAGCGATTCAAGGACCCGACGGATCCGCTGAAGCTGGTCATCGTCCGCGACATGTGGCTCACGGGATTCGATTGCCCGAGCATGCACACTATCTACGTGGACAAGCCCATGACCGGCCACAACCTGATGCAGGCAATCGCGCGGGTAAATCGGGTGTTCCGTGACAAACCTGGCGGGCTCGTCGTCGACTACTTGGGCATCGCGGATGCGCTCAAGAAGGCTTTGCGTACCTACGCCGCAAGTGGTGGGAAGGGTCAAGCGGCCGTTGATCAGAACCAAGCCGTCGCGGTGATGATGGAGAAGTACGAGGTCGTGCGCGACATGTTGCACGGCCTTGACTACCCGGCGGTGTTGCAGGCGGAGCCGGCGAAGCGGATGGCCGGGATCGCCGCTGCGATGGAGTTTGTGTTAGCGCTCGATGATGGCCGGCGGCGATTCAATCAGGCAGTTGCGGCGCTTTCCAAGGCCTTTGCTCTGGCAGTGCCGCACGAGCAGGCAATGGCGATCAGGGACGAGGTTGGGCTATTCCAGGAGATCCGGACTGCTCTCGTGAAGGTGGCGGCGTCAGAATCGGAGCGATCCCCGGACGGGATCGAGTCTGCGATCCGACAGCTCGTGTCACGTGCGGTGTCGCCCACGGAGGTCGTCGACATCTTCGCAGCCGCGGGCTTGGACAAGCCGGACATCTCTATCCTATCCGACGACTTCCTGGCTGATGTGCGCCGACTGCCGCAGCGGAATCTCGCGCTGGAACTGCTGAAGCGGCTCATCAACGACGAGATTAAAACGCGGATGCGGAAGAACGTTGTTCAGGCGAGGTCGTTCGCCGAGATGCTGGAGGCGTCGCTCCGGAAGTATCAGAATCGGGCAATCGAGGCGGCGCAGGTCATCGAAGAACTGATCAAGCTCGCCAAGGAGATGCGGGCGGCTCAGTCGCGCGGCGAGCAACTCGGCCTGAGCGACGACGAAGTCGCGTTCTACGACGCCCTGGCGGACAACGGCAGTGCAAAGGATGTGATGGGTGACGAGAAGCTGCGGATGCTCGCACAGGAGTTGGTCGAACGCGTCAAGCGCAACGTCACCATCGACTGGCAGGTGCGGGAGAATGCCAGAGCGACGATTCGGGTGCTGGTGAAACGCCTGCTGCGTCAGCACGGGTATCCCCCCGACATGGAGCAGCGTGCGACTGAGCTTGTACTCGAGCAGGCGGAGACTCTATGCCGAGCATGGGCGGTGTAGCCCGACCGTGATCAACGTCCGGTGCGAAGCCTTGACCACAGTCGACGCTGCCGTTTCCAGGATGAGAACATTGTGACGGGCCGCAGGTCCCGCTCCGTCACCGGGTCCCGTCCCTGCGCCACCGGCGGTAGGAACAGTATCTCCTCTTGGATGTCCGGGGCGAGGTGAAGAAGGTTCATGATCTGGGTCATCCGCGGCTGCGTGACCCGGGCGAGCCGGGCGAGTTCCGACTGGTTATCCACGACCCCGTCGCTGAGCAGGCCGTCGAACCGGATGGCCAGGGCCATCAGGCGGGCGACCCGCGGCACGCGTCCCACGGCGGCGTCTGTGGCCTCCTCGCCCGCGACTTTGCCGGAGGCGGGGCTCGCGTCTCCGGCGGGCGTCGGGGCCAACACGGCCCGCTTTCGACGCCCCTTGATGGCGAAGTGGATCGGGCGGGTAACGGTCGTCATGCGGCCTCCTCCAGACGGCGGTCGATCATGGCGCGGATGCTGGTCGGGCGGAAGGTCACGGACACACTCTGGGCGTGCGCGTCGTACTCGACCGTCGAGATCAGGAGGTTCAGCAACCGGGCCTGTTCACGCGGGATCAAGTTCTGCCACAACGTGTCGAAATCGGCGAACGCTGCCTCGGCCTCTTCGCGGCTGATCGTCTCGCGCTCGAGGGCGGCGAGCCGGGCCTCGACCTCGGGCAACCGTCGCTCCGCGTCCGCCAGCCGCTCGTGCAGATCGGCGATCCGTGCGGACATCTCGGCCGTGGCCGCGCCCTCGGTGGTTAGACGGCGCAGCTCGCGGTGGTGGCGGGTGACCTCCTTCCGCAGCCCGTCCCGTTCCGTCACCGCGGCCGCGAGTTCGGCCCCGATCGTCGATTGGGCGTCCGCGAGCACTCGCTCGAGCAGGGACCGGTCCGTTCCCAGGCCCCGGACCTCGTCCACGACCACCCGCTCAATCTCCATCGCCGGCAGCGTGCCGGAGGGGCACTCGCCCGCTCCGCTCTTGATGGCCCGCACGCACCGGTAGTAGCGGTAGTACTGGCCGTTCCTCCCCCGGGCGAACGTGTGCGTCATCGAATGCCCGCAGCACTTGCACCGCAGCAGCCCCCGCAGCGTCGCTCCGTACTTGTTGCGGACCTCGACGCCGCCCGTGCGCCCGTTGTACTTGAGGATCGACTGGACGCGGTCGAAGACATCCTGCTCGACGATCGGCTCGTGCTCGCCGTCGTAGAGGACGCCCTTGTGCGAGATCTTGCCGACGAAGATCGGATTGGTCAGTAGGACGTAGAGCGTTGCCTTGTCGAACGGCCGGCCGCCGAGGGTCTTGCCCTTCTTCGTGACCCGCTTCTTGTTCGGCCAGCCGCGATGCCGCAGTTCGTTGGCCACGTGCAGCAGCGACTCCTTGGCCAAGTACAGCTTGAAGATCTCGCGGACCCGCGCCGCCTCCTTGGCGTTGACCACCAGCCGCGGGCTCGGGCCGGAGCGGTCAACGTCGTACCCAAGGACCGGAACGCCCCCGGCCCACTTCCCCTTGCGCTTCTGGGCGGCGACCTTGTCGCGGATGCGCTCGCCGATGATTTCCCGCTCGAACTGCGCGAACGAGAGCAGGATGTTGAGCGTCAGACGCCCCATCGAGCTGGTCGTATTGAACTGCTGGGTGACCGAGACGAACGACACGCCCTTTCGGTCGAACGCCTCCATGATCCGGCTGAAGTCCATGAGCGAGCGGCTGAGGCGGTCCACCTTGTAGACGACCACGCAGTCGACCTTGCCGGCATCAACGTCACGGAGCAGGCGGTCCAGCGCCGGCCGCTCCATGCTGCCGCCCGAGAACCCGCCGTCGTCGTACCGGTCGTGAAGGCAGACCCACCCCTCGGCCTTCTGGCTGGCGACGAACGCCTCGGCGCTCTCGCGCTGCGCGTCCAGCGAATTGAACTCCTGATCTAGGCCCTCGTCGCTGCTCTTGCGGGTGTAGATCGCGCACCGCACGCGTCGCTTGGCCCCCGCGGCGTCGGCGGCCTGTTTCCTGCGGGAGCCGCTCACGCCTTACCTCCCAGGTGGAAGAAGCGAAATCCGTTCACATGGCTCCCCGTCACCTTCTTGGCCACCGCCGTCAGCGTGCGGAACCTGTCGCCCTCGTACTCGAACCCCTCGCCATCCGGGAGCACCACCACACGAATCGTGCGGCCCTTGTACTCCCGGACGATGGCGGACCCGGCGGCGGGAATCCGCGGGTCTGCCGGCTCGTCCGTTCGGACCGGACGCTTCACCGTCACACCGGAACCAGGCTGCGGCGGGCAGATCATCGTCTTGGGGGCCATGACGCGAACCTCCGCGTCGTCGGCCAGTTCCTCGGCCCGCCGTCGCGCCCGCTCGCTCAAGTCGCCCTCGGCATTGGCCTGGAGCCGCCAGGCAATCTTCCGGAGGAGGTATGCCCGGTGCCGCGTGCGGCAGGGGTACCCGTGCAGCTCCGCGAACCGCTCGACGAGCTCGCTCGTCGTCATCCGCTGGAGTGCATCGATCTGTTCGTCCAAGGTCTCCGACATGCGTGGCTCCTTTCAGCGGCGTACATCGAGACGCGGCCTTAACCCGCGGGCCGCGGAGCCACACTGAGCCTCGGTTCCTCGGAGAGTTCAAGGCATGTCCCGCCGTCTTTCTCTGGGTCTTCGCCGACCGGGGATGTCCGCGCGCGGGCCAGCCGCACGGCCCGAACCATGCCGCGGGCGAGGATGCTCGCGACCTCGTCCCGGCGTTCGTCGGCAGTCATGCTCTCGGGATTGCGCGTCCTGTCCACGGTGGGCCTCGGCATCGGGTGGCGTTGGCAGCGGCGAAAAGCCGGCCGCCTGGGGTTCCCTATGCCGTGATTTCGCTGCGTGCGCGTACTTCACCGGCGGGGACGTGCTGCATCACCATTGCGCCGCACTCGCTGCCACGACCTCCCCGGTTGCGATTGAGGAACAGAGACAACCTCGCGTTCACCGCGGCGGCTGTCTCTGGCGGAGCCCGAGAGACTTTCGCCCGACGCGGACCGGAGTCGGGACAGAGCCGTCGATGCTGGTTATGGGGGAGCCGCAGCCAGAGACTCCGCCGGTCGCGCCGTAATCGGCAAACCGGTCCGGAGACGGACGGGAAAAGCGAAAACGCCGCCCGGGTCTCCGGACGGCGTCAGCCAAAAACCACGAAGCCGGCTGCTTTCGCAACCGGCTTCGGAATAGCGGGGGCTGGATTTGAACCAGCGACCTCCGGGTTATGAGCCCGACGAGCTACCAGGCTGCTCTACCCCGCAGTCAGTGACGCACAATAGTCCGCTCCGGCGGAAAGTCAACTCCCCGGGGCGGCGCCCCGGGGGTGTCGGTTGGCTCTCTCTCCGCCCGGCGAGATCCGGCGCGGCCCGTGCGAGCGGTCAGAGGGGGCGTGCGCGGTCGTCGAGGGAGAGGCGATGGGGACGGGGGCGGCAGAGATCGGGGGCTATCATCGCCCCGTCATGGCGATACCTGCGGAATCGAGCGTCAATGTGCTGCTGGTGGGGGGAGGGGGACGGGAGCACGCGCTGGCGTGGCGCCTGAAGCAATCCCCGCGCCTGGGGGAGTTGTGGGTCACCCATCCGGAGAACCCGGGGCTGGCGGCGCTGGGCAAGGGCGTGGACGTCCCGCTCGACTACGAGCGGCCGTTCCGCCTCCAGCTCTTCTGCGAGAAGAACAACATCGGGCTGGTGGTCATCGGGCCGGAGGAGCCGCTGGCGCTCGGGTTGGCGGACGCGCTGGGGGCCGAGGCCGGGGGCGTGGCCCCGAAGCCGGCGGAGCGGGTCCGGGTCGTCTTCGGCCCGGGGCGCGAGGCGGCCCGGCTGGAGGCCGACAAGGCGTGGGCGAAGCAGCTCATGCGGGCCGCGGCGGTGCCGATGGCCGAGGGGCGGTCGTTCACCGATCCCGAGGCGGCCAAGGAGTACCTCCGCAGCCGCGACTCGGCGCAGGTCGTCAAGGCCGCCGGGCTGGCCAAGGGCAAGGGCGTGATCGTGCCCGACTCCATCGCCGAGGCGGAGGAGGCGGTGGACCGGATCATGGTTCAGCGCGAGTTCGGCGACGCCGGCGCGACGGTCGTCATCGAGGAGCGGCTCAAGGGGCGGGAGTGCTCGGTGCTCGCGCTGGTGGACGGGCGGAACATCTACGTCCTCGAGCCGTGCCAGGACCACAAGCGCCTCGGCGACGGCGACACCGGGCCGAACACCGGTGGGATGGGCGTGTACTGCCCGGGGGGGATCACCGATCCGCGGATGCTCGCCCGCGTGGAGCGCGAGGTGCTGGTGCCGATCGTGGACGTCATGCGGCGGGAGGGGCTGGACTTCCGCGGGGTGCTGTTCGCCGGGCTGATGATCACCCCGGCGGGGCCGAAGGTGCTGGAGTTCAACGTCCGCTTCGGCGACCCGGAGTGCCAGGCGCTGATGGCGCGGCTGGGCACCGACCTGCTCGAGGTGCTCATGGCCACGGGGCAGCGGCGGCTGGACCAGGTGGAGATCAACTGGTCCCCGGCGGCGTCGTGCTGCGTGGTGCTCGCCAGCCGCGGCTACCCGGAGCGGCCGGAGACGGGGAAGGTGATCACCGGGCTGGAGGAGGCCGCGCGGGTCGAGGGCGTGCAGGTCTTCCACGCGGGGACGAAGCGGGACGCCGAGGGGCGGATCGTCACCGCCGGGGGACGGGTGCTCAATATTGTGGGAACCGGCGACACGCTGGAGGAGGCCCGCCGGCGGGCGCACCTCGCGGCCGAGAAGGTTCAGTTCGCGGGCAAGACGTACCGGACGGACATCGGCCTCGGCGCCGTCTGATCGCCGGTCGCCTGCCTGATCACTTGACCGGGTCGGGGACGGCGGGCGGACCGACGTGGACGCCCGCGCCGCGGAGCCAGTCGCGCAGGAGTCGCGGGGAGGCGTCGGAGGGGTAGACCCGGTAGACGTCGCCGGAGCGCAGCGCGATCGCCGCGGCGGGGAGGGCGCCGATCTCGAAGAGTTCCAGCGGCTCGCCGGCAGGCGTCCCGAGGACGATCGCGCCGGCGGGGGTGTAGCCGTCGGGGGGCGCGACGGCGAGGCGCTGCGGTTTCCTCGTGTTCAGGAAGGTCAGGACCTCGTTGACGGCGTTGGAGTCGCCGTCGGCGAGTTGGGACTCGCGCCCGTCCTCCAGCACGTCGGCCCACGCGCCGAGGGAACGCTTGAATCGGCGCTCGCCGCGGCGGACGGGGCCGCCGGCGGCGGAGGCGTCGGCGACGATGGCGGGGTCGGTGGAGAGGGAGAGGACGCCGACGTCGGCGGGGATGGTGCGGGCCGCGGCGGGGGCGATGTAGTCGGCGGGGTTGGTGGTCAGCGCGGCGGAGAGGCCCGTGGCGTCCACGGCGACGATGCGACGCCCGGTCTCTGAACCAGAGCCGACGGCGACGAAGAGGTTGCGTCCGGAGGCGTCGGCGGGGCCGCCGACGTCGAGGGTGATGACGCGCGTGGCGACGGTGGGGGGGGCGGCGGGATCGGGCGAGGCGGTGCGCTCATCGGTCTCGACGCGGATGCGAGCGGTGGGGGCGTCGAGGCGCGTGATCGCGTCGTCGGTGGAGCGGCCGTCGAGGAAGTCGGTGATGGTGAGGCGCTCCAGCGCGCCGATGACCTGGGTGACCTTCGCGGGGTCGGCGGGGGCGCTGACGGGCTCGGTGAGGTTCCAGCGGCCGGCGGAGCGCACGAGGGTGATGGCGGCGTCGGCGTTGGCGAGCCGGATGCGCGAGGCGTCCGGGCCGACGCCGGGGAGGGCCTGGGTGTTGCGCCAGGCGGTGGGGCCGGGGTTGCGGAAGACGTTGATGAAGCCGTCGGTGACGATGGCGCGGTGCGTGGCATCCGGGGTCTGGTACTCGATGAGGCCGGAGCCGCCGAGGGTGCGTTCGGCGAGGCGGAGGGTGTGGGTCGCGCCGCCGTCGAGTTCGAGGGTGACGACGGTGGGGCTCGCGCCGAGGGTGGCGTTGGCGTCGGCGGTGGTCTCGGCGCGGAGGGTGGACATGAGGGTGAGGATGCTGCGCATCCGGGTGGGGAGGAGGGGCCAGGTGATGCTCCCTCCCTGGCCGCCGTCGGCGCCGGCGACGACGAGGCTCCACTCGGCGGGGTCGGCGGCGCGCTCGACGCGCTGGGTGCGGCCGTCGGGGGTGGCGACGGTCAGGGCGCGGAGGGTGGAGGGGTCGAATCCGGGGAGGGCGAGGGAGCCGGCGGGGATCGTGCCGCCGGCCGCGGCGTCGCCGTCGGCGCCGGGGGGAGAACTGGGCCGGTTGAGGACGAGGTAGGCCGCGAGGCCGAAGACGATCGCGACGACCAGCCAGATGAGGGTTGTT
>Ga0207869_1001481_pt1 | contig 11672 bp, 15 predicted proteins | sample HigsolmetaAR205D_FD_184837 | JGI IMG/M metagenome (GOLD analysis project Ga0207869, IMG submission 184837) | Ionic liquid and high solid enriched microbial communities from the Joint BioEnergy Institute, USA - AR20-5-D (SPAdes) (version 2) ...
AGGTGCGGACGGTCGACCATCTCGCCGCGCACGGCGAGCACGCCGGCCTGGGGATTGGCCGCGAAGGCTTCCACGATGGCGCGCGCCTCGGCCACCGCCTCTGGCGTCGGCGTGAAGGCGGCGTTGATGACCGGCACCTGGGCCGGGTGGATCGCCATCTTGGCCACGAAACCGTCGCGTCGCGCCGCCTCGCATTCGGCGGCGAGCCCGTCGAGGTCGCGGAAGTTGGTGAAGACAGCGTCGACCGCATCGACGCCCGCCGCTGCCGCACCCATCAGGGTCAGAGAACGGGCGAGGCGGTAGGGTTCCGCATAGCGGCCGTCGGGCAGGCGGTTCGTCTCGGCCCCGAGATCGGCGGAGAGATCTTCCCCTCCCCAGGCCAGGCCGCAAAGGCGCTGGCTCGCGCCGGCGTAGGTGCCGAGGGCAAAGACGCCTTGGGCCGTCTCCGTCGCGATGGCGAGGATGCGCGTCCTGCCGTCGTCGAGGCCGAACTCAGCCTCGCGCACCGCGAGCTTGGCGCCGAGGTGGGACACGTCCGTGCCGCCGGCGGCCTTGGGCAGCACGATGCCGTCGGGTCCGGCGGCCATGACGGTGTCGAGGTCGTCGTCACTCAGACCGCTGTCGAGCGCATTGATGCGCACGTAGAGCAGCGGCCGCGCCGGCTGCGGCGCGACCTCGCGCAGGAAGTCGGCAGTGATGGCGCGGGCAGACGCCTTCTCCGAGAGTGCGACGGAATCCTCGAGGTCGAGAATCAGGGCATCCGCCCCGGCTGTCAGCGCCTTGTCGAGCTTCCTGCGGCTGTCGCCGGGAACGAAGAGCAGCGAGCGCATGGCGTCACACCGTCGGGCGCTTGCGCATGAAGGCCTGCCGCCGGCATTCGGCCACGAGCGTCCCGTCCTGCTTGTAGGCGCGGTGCAGGAACTCGACGATGCCGGCGTCCGGGCGCGACTTTGAGCTGCGCACGGAGACCACCTCCGTGGTCACGCTGATGGTGTCGCCCTCGAAGAGCGGCGCGGGGAAGCGCACGTCCGTCATGCCGAGATTGGCGATGGTGGTGCCAACCGTGGTGTCATTCACCGAAATGCCGATCATCAGGCCGAGGGTGAACAGGGAATTCATGAGCGGCCGGCCCCACTCGGTCTCGGTGGCGCAGAAATGCGCGTCGATGTGCAGCGGCTGGGGATTGAGCGTCATGTTGGAGAACAGCATGTTGTCCATCTGCGTCACGGTTCGCGTGAGGCGGTGGCGGATGAGCTGGCCGACGCTGAAGTCCTCGAAATAGAGACCGCCGCGCGGGTGCGGACTGCCGTTTGCCTGCGCCGTCATGACGTTGAGCTTCCCTCCGGGTGCCTTGTTCAGACTTCGTTTACCATAACCGCCCCATGCTGCGAGGCGAGGCAAATCGCAGTCTTCCCCTTTTCCATGGCTCGGGAAGGCCTGCGATCTGCAAATACGGCTTTGGTGGATGTGCGGGCCGGCGGGGCTCCGGTCGCACCCACGGCTTGGGATTGGGGCAATGATCATCCGCCGCTTTCTGCTCTGGGTTCGCTCCGCCTCGGCGAGCGAGCGGGCACAGGGCGCCGGGGCGCTCGCGCGCGCCTATGTCTCGGCCCGGCTCTCGCCCGAGGAGCGGCGGGAGGCGGAGGCGGCGCTGCTCAGCCTTCTCGACGACACGTCGGCGGCCGTACGTCGCGCCATCGCGCGCGAGCTCGGTGCGGAACTCGACGTGCCGCGCCATCTCGTGCTGGCGCTTGCGCGGGATCAGAGCGACGTTGCCGCGCTCGTCCTCGCCCGCTCGCCGGTGCTGCTGGCCTCCGATCTCGTCGATTGCGTGGAGACGGGCGATGCGCTCGCCCAGACCGCCATTGCCGTGCGTCCGGGCCTGCCGCTCGCCGTGGCCTCGGCGCTCGCTTCCGTCGGCGCGCCGGATGCGCTCGTTGCCCTCGCCGACAATCACACCGCAGTGCTGCCCGAGCAGTTGATGCACCGGATGCTTGAGCGCCATGCGAAGCTGCCCGCCCTGCGCGAGGCACTGCTGGCGCGGCCCGGCCTGCCGGCCGCGGTGCGCCAGCGGATCGCCGCGGCCGTGGCCGAGCAGCTGACGGCTTTCGTCACCCGCCGGCGCTGGCTCCGCACGGAGCGGGCGGAAGGCGCGGCGCGCGAGGCCTGCGAAAGGGCGACGCTCATGATCGCTGCCGCGGAACGGGACGATGCCGCCCTCGCTGCGCTCGTGCGGCTGTTGCGGGCGGAGGGACGGCTGACGCCGCGCCTGCTGCTGCGCGGGCTTCTCAGCGGGGAGGAGCGGCTGTTCATCTGGGCGCTGGCCGAGCTCGCCGATGTCCCGTCCGGGCGTGTCGCGGCGCTCGCCGCTGACGAGCGGGGCAGGGGGCGGGAGGCCCTCCTGGAGCGTGCCGGCATCCCGGACGCCCTGCGGCCGGCCTTCCTCGCCGCATGGAGCGCTTGCCGATCGTTCGCCCGACAGGGGCAGAGCGATGGCGACCCCATCGGCCTTCGCCGGCCAATCCTGCAGCGGGTGATCGACGCCTGCGCCTTGCGCGGCGAGGCCGACGGCGACGCGCTGACCGCGCTGCTGCGGCGCTTCGAGGCGGAAGTGGCGCGCGAGGAAGCTCGCGATACCACGGCGCTGCTTGTGGAGAATGCGGCGCTCGGCGCGCTGATTGAGGCAGACCGGGCCGTCATCGACCGGCAGCGGCCGGCGCCGCGGATGATCGCTGCCTGAACGCCTTCAGTAGCCGAACTGCTCGCGCAGGATACGCTCGTCCAGGCTGTGGCCGGGATCGTGCAGCATGACGAGGTCGACGCTGCGGTCCATGGCGATGTCGACCCGCGTCACCGAGCGGAACTCCGTATGGTCGGCCACGGCGCTGACGGGGCGCTTGTCGGCCTCGAGCACGTCGACACGCACCCGCGCGTGATCCGGCAGGAGCGCCCCGCGCCAGCGCCGCGGGCGGAAGGCCGAAATCGGCGTCAGCGCGAGCAGCGGGGCGTTGAGGGGCAGGATCGGCCCGTTGGCGGAGAGGTTGTAGGCGGTTGAGCCCGCCGGCGTGGCGACGAGCAGGCCGTCGGCCGTCAGCTCCTCGAGCCGCACCTGGCCGTCCACCGAGACGCGCAGCTTGGCCGCCTGATAGGTCTGGCGCAACATCGAGACCTCGTTGATGGCGCGCGCCTGGTGCGGCTTGCCGGTCGCGTCGTGCGCGATCATCAGCAGGGGATGCACCACGCTGCGCTCGGCGTGCTCCAGCCGGTCGACGAGGTCGTTCTCGTGGAACTCGTTCATCAGGAAGCCGACGGAGCCGCGGTTCATGCCGTAGATCGGCTTTCCCGTGCCCATGAAGCGGTGCAGCGTCTGCAGCATCAGGCCGTCGCCGCCCAGGGCGACGATCACATCGGCTTCCTCCGGCGGGTGTGTGCCGTAGCGTGCAACGAGGCTGGCCGCGGCCTGCTGGGCCTCGGGAGTGTCGCTTGCGACGATGGCAATCTTACCGAATCGGCGGGCCATGGGCGCCCCTGTCCTGGCGAGCCGAAGCGACGCGGGCGGCGCCCGGCGTCTGGATCGGCGGGGATGAGAGCCATAGCCGCAATCGGGGCGCCGCGTCCAGTTGGCTCGCGCGGTTCGGAAAGGGGACGGCGTGCCGCTCTCAGATGATGGGGCTCCACGCCACGGGCACGAAGGCGAAGCCGTTGCCGTCACGGGCGATGTGGCCGGTCGCCGGGAAGGGCGCGTGGTAGAAGGCCACCTGCAGGCGCTCGCTCGCCACCATGTCGAGCAGGCGGCGGCGCGTCTGGCGCGCCATCTCGCCGTCGATGTCGAAGACGGCCTGCCAGTCGGGATTGCGGACAAAGAGGGCCGGGTGGTTGGTGGTGTCGCTCAGCGCCATGAGCTGCCCGTTGCCGGCAGAGATGATGAAGGCCATGTGGCCGGGCGTGTGGCCATAGGCGGCGACGGCGGTCACGTTGGGCACGACCTCGCTCTCGGGCGCGAAACGTTTCACATCCTTCGCGATGGGGCCGAAGACGCGGCGCACGTTCTGGAACGCGCCCTTCATTCCCTCCGGCGCCGCAGCCATCTTGGCGTCGTCCATCCAGAAGGCCCATTCGGCCTCCGGCACCAGCACCTCGGCGCCGGGGAAGACGGCGGTGCCGTCCTTCAGCCTGAGCCCGTTGATGTGATCGCCGTGGAAATGGCTGATGATGACGGTCTCGACCGCGGCCGGGTCAAAGCCCGCGGCGCGAAAGTTCGCCATCCACTGGCCGCTGGTCGGCGCGCCCGAATCGCCGTTGCCTGTGTCGATGAGCGTCAGCTTTCCGCCCCTGTCGATGACGAGCGTGGTGAAGGGAATGGTGATGGTCTCGCGCGGCAGGAAGGCAGAGTCGAGCGCGCCCTGCACCTCGCCGGGCTCCGCATTGCGGACGAGCCCCTCGACCGGACGGTGGGCGACCCCGTCGGTGACGGCCGTGACCATCAGATCCCCCACCTTGTAGCGATAGAAGCCGGGCGCCTGACGGTCGGGTTCGACAGGAGTGGAGGCAGGCAGCGTCTGGGCGGAGGCAGGGGCAGTCATCGCACTTCCGATTGCGGCAGCCGAGACGAGCAGACTGCGGCGATCCAGCATGGCACTTTCCCTCCCCATGGCAATTGATTCTGTCCGGCAATCCGGCTGCCGGAAGAACGCGCGTCCGGCCGGCAGACCAATATGGTCCACAAGGCCGCACTGAGGGTCGATCCGCGGTCGCGTCACAAGTGTGTGACCCTTGTGGGTGACTCTTTGGGGGCGCATGGACGAAATGCCGCGCTGCTGGCGCACGCCGGCTCGCGCCATCATTTTCTCGCCGGCAGGGCGTGATGAGCTCGCGGCCAGAGGTTGAGAAGGATCAGAGCATGCAGGGGTATGATCCCCGTTTCGGCCCCCAGATACGAATCCTGCGTCTGTCCCGCTGGCAGTTGTGGCTTGCCGCTGCGGTGGGGCTGGCGCTCGTCGTCACGCTCGCCATCGTTGCAGCCGGCGTCTTTCTCGTCGTGCTGCCGGTCGTGGTGGTCGCGGGGCTGGGCTATCACCTGTGGATGAAGTGGCGCGGGCGGCCCCCGGCGGGGCGCGCCGACGACATGGTGATTGATGCCGAGTACACGATCGTGCACCGCGAGGAGGAGCGGCATGTCGAAGCGCGCCGCATCTCGGGCGATCGCAGGTAGGCGCCGGCTGCGCGCAGCCAGGCGGAAAAGGGGCGGGGCGCCCCTTTAGCGCCGCCGTGGCGGGGGGCCGCGGCGTCCGGCTCCGGGGCCGGCACCGCTGTCGGTCTTGTGGCGGAAGGTGATGCGGCCCTTGTCCATGTCGTAGGGCGTCATCTCGACCGTCACCCGGTCGCCCGCGAGGGTGCGGATGCGGTGCCGCTTCATGCGGCCGGCGATGTAGGCCAGGATCTCGTGGTCGTTCTCGAGGACGACGCGGAACTTGCCGTCAGGCAGTACGTCGATAACGGTGCCTTCGAACTCGATGGTATCTTCTTTCGACAACAGCTCTTCCTTTCAGCACGCGGAGGCTCTCTCCGCTGCGGCAGCGCCGGCGCCCGGGGGGCGCGATGCGCAGGCCGCAAGGCTCATGACGAGCGCGGTACGGTTCGCATGAGCCGATGGCCGACAGCCCGCCGTGCGGCGCGCCCTTGAGCGGTTCCTGGACTGTGCGGCTTGCCAATGACGGCGCCACCGGGCGATCGAGGAACACGACCGAAGCATCCGGGTGCCTGAGAGGCACGAGGCTGGCCGGAGGGCGCCACGCGGTGCTCATAGCACGGATTGCCCTATCCGCGCCAACAAAAGCGTCGCCGCGGATGCCCGTGCCTCATCACGTCTGCGCTACAGAACGAGCCAGGCGAGCACGGCGAGGGCAAGGCTGGCGAGCAGGATGATGAGGACAGGCCGTCCGAGCCGCCCTTGCCTGGCTTCGCGCGGAGTGAGTTCAGGTTTTTCGTCCATCTCTCGCCTCCGTGCCGGGTGTAGGGTATGGGCTCGCGCGATATGCGACGGTCTGCGCGCTATGGGACGGCAGGTTTTGCGTGGTCGAAGTGACGTCGCCCGCAGCGGCGGATGCCTTGCGGGCGACGATCAGCAGCCTTCGCGGGCTTTTTCGCTCAGTAGCACTCGCGATAGCGGCGCCCGCGATAGTAGTAGGTCTCGCACTGCTGCCCTGTCGCAGCGCCCACCATGGCGCCGCCGGCCGCACCGATGGCGCCGCCCACGACAGCGCCGCCGGCTGTTCCAGTCGCCGCGCCGCCGACAGCTGCACCGGCCGCCCCGCCGATGAGCGCGCCGCCTACGGCGCGTTCCTCCGGAGTGTTGCACGCAGCAAGGGTGAGGGCCACAGCGGCGCAGACAATATATTTCGTCATGTGGTCATCCTTTCGGATCTTCCTGGTGCTTTCTGGGGAAGCCGCTCGTCGTGCAGTGCATGAGTGCTTCCGCCATGCGTGCTTCCGAAAAGCAAAACGCATCATCTGCCTGTTGGGTTCCAGGACAGTGCGGTTTCTCTCTTGCCGTGTGTTTGCGTCAGTTCTGGGGCCGACGCGCCGTTCTCACCTGCGGTCGTCGCGGTGCAGGCGGATGAGCTTCTTGCCCAGGTCGCTGATGACGATGCGCTGCGGCCGGGCCACGGCGAGCCCGAGATTGAGGAGGAGGTCGCGCATGAGCGGCGGGATGAGGTCAGCCTCCGGCGCGCCGCGGTTGAGGCGCTGCAGGGCTTCCCATTCCTCCTCCGACAGGTCGGACCGATCGACAGCCATATATTTCCCGGACCTTCGTGCGCTCGCGCGGTCTCCCGCCTGCGGACCGGCAACCATTGCCTCTTGCGGCAGGTGGCGAAGCCTGTTAGCCGAAATGCGGGTCCAGCGCCGGTTTAGCTCAGTTGGTAGAGCAACCGCCTTGTAAGCGGTAGGTCGTCAGTTCGAGTCTGACAACCGGCACCATCTTCATCTTCCGGCCCGTTCTGCCGCTTGTCCACGCCGACGAGAATTGTGTGTTTCGGCAGGGTGCTGCTTTCGGGCGGCCTGCCGCCGATGACGCGTGCGACGACGCACGCCTTCCTGCCCGGCATGAGGGCACAGTTCCCTCACATCCGATCTGCGCAAACATCCTCGATGCAACGGATGCAACCGGAGTATGGAACGATGAACCGCAAGACCCTGAAGTTTCTCGCCATTCCGCTGGCCTGCGTCACCATCGGCGCGAGCATAATCGCCACCACCGGCGAGGCCGAGGCGCGCTGGCGCGGCCGCTACGGCGGGGCTGTGGCCGCCGGTGTCATTGGCGGCCTTGCCCTCGGCGCGCTCGCGGCCTCGGCGGCCCGGCCCTCCTATGCCTATCCGGCGCCGGTCTATGTCGACGGCCCCTACTGTTACAAGGTTCGCGAGCGCGTCTTCGTGCGCGGCTATGGCTGGACCACGCGGCGTACCACGGTCTGCGAGTAATCCGCGTGTGCTCCGCCGTCAGCGCGAGAACGCCGGCGACCTCCTCGTCGGCGTTCTTCTTTATTCCATCGTCCGGAAATTGCCGCGGTGACGGCCGATGAATGGGAACAGGGACGGTTCATCCGGCGTTCAGCCGCACGGAACTAGCATCCTGGCGATCGCTCTGAAGGGAGTGCCCGGCACTCCCGTTTTGGGAGAAGAACCATGACGTTCCCGTTCAAGGCTCGAAAGGTCGCGGCGCTCGGCCTTGCCGGCTTGACGCTGGCTGGCGCCTTCGCCGCCACCACCGGAGAGGCCGAGGCGCGCTGGCGCCGCGGCAACCCGGGAGCGGCCGTGGCTGCAGGCATCATTGGCGGCCTCGCCGTCGGCGCGCTGGCCGCCTCGGCGGCACGGCCGGCCTACGGCTATCCCGTGCCCGTCTACGACTACGGTCCGCCGCCTTATGCCTACGGGCCGGGGCCGGTCTACTACGACTACGGGCCGGAATGTTTCGTGAAGACCCGCCGCGTGTGGGTGGACGGCTGGGGCTGGCGCATGCGCCGCGTCACGGTCTGCGACTGACTCATCGCCCGCCCGCCAAGACGACCCCGCCAAGACGAAAAGGCTCCGCCGGGAGACCGGCGGAGCCTTTCGTCTTTCCGAGACTGGCTGGGGTTCAGTTCTCGTACTTGAAGATGTCGCGATCCTTCGTCTCGGGCACGAAGAGCAGGCCGATGACGAACGTCATCAGGGCGATCGCGATGGGGTACCAGAGGCCGTAGTAGATGTCGCCCGTCGCGGCCACCATGGCGAAGGCGGTCGTCGGCAGGAAGCCGCCGAACCAGCCGTTGCCGATGTGATAGGGCAGCGACATGCCCGAGTAGCGGATGCGCGTCGGGAAGAGCTCGACGAGCTGGGCGGCAATCGGCCCGTAAACCATCGTCACGAAGATGACGAGCAGCGTCAGGATGGCGACGATGGCAACTGTGTTCATCTTCGCCGGATCGGCCTTGGCCGGGTAGCCGGCGGCGCGGATCATCTCGGTGAGCTTGGCGTTGAAGGCCGCGCTCTGCTCCTTGAAGGCGGCGTCGTCGACCGCCTTGCCATCGAACGAGGCGATGACCTGGTCGCCGACCTTGACCTGCGCGATCGTGCCGGCAGGCGCCGCCTCGTTGGAGTAGTTCACCGAATTGCGGGCGAGGAAGCTCTTGGCGATATCGCACGAGGAGCGGAATTGCGCCGTGCCCACCGGGTTGAACTGGAACGAGCACTCCGACGGATCGGCGATGACCGTGACCGGCGCGCTGGCCTGGGCCGCCGCAAGGTCCGGGTTGGCGAACTTCGTCAGTCCGTTGAACAGCGGGAAGTAGGTGATCGCCGCGATGAGGCATCCACCGAGGATGATCGGCTTGCGGCCGATCTTGTCGGAGAGCCAGCCGAAGACGATGAAGAACGGCGTGCCGATGGCGAGCGACAGGGCGATGAGGATGTTCGCCGTTGCGGCGTCGACCTTGAGCGTTTGGGTGAGGAAGAAGAGGGCGTAGAACTGGCCAGTGTACCAGACCACCGCCTGACCCGCCGTGCTGCCGAAGAGCGCGAGCAGGGCGACCTTGGCGTTCTTCCACGTGCCGAAGGCTTCCGTCAGCGGCGCCTTGGACTGCGTGCCCTCTTCCTTCATCTGCTTGAAGGCGGGCGATTCCTGGAGCTGCAGGCGGATCCAGATCGAGATGCCGAGCAGCACGATCGAGATCAGGAACGGAATGCGCCAACCCCACGCCGCGAAGGCTTCCTCGCCCACATAGGTGCGCGTGCCCAGGATGACGATGAGCGACAGGAAGAGGCCGAGCGTCGCCGTCGTCTGGATGAAGCTGGTGTAGTAGCCGCGCCGGCCCTGCGGCGCATGTTCGGCCACGTAGGTTGCCGCGCCGCCGTATTCGCCGCCGAGCGCCAGGCCCTGCACCAGGCGCAGCACAATGAGGATGACCGGTGCAAGCAAGCCCCATGTCGCGTAGCTCGGAAGGATGCCGACAATGAAGGTCGACATGCCCATGAGCACGATGGTGACGAGGAACGTGTACTTGCGGCCGACGAGATCGCCGAGGCGGCCGAAGACGAGCGCGCCGAACGGCCGCACGGCGAAGCCGGCGGCAAAGGCCATCAGGGCGAAGATGAACCCTGCGGTGGGATTGACGCCGGAGAAGAACTGCGCGGCGATGATCGCGGACAACGAGCCGTAGAGATAGAAATCATACCATTCAAAGATGGTACCGAGCGAGGAGGCGAAGATGACCTTCTTCTCCTCCCGGCTCATCGCACGGGTCTTTACACCCGTGGCCGTTGCGTTTGCCATGCTCATGGCCGAGGCTCCCTGGAACGTTCCATGACCTGCGGCCGGCCGAGGGCGGCAAACAATGCCGCGCGGCAGCCGGACCTCCGACCCCCTGCCGCGCGGTCTTGCGATCGAGGAGACGATCGGTGGATCTGGCGCCCACGGCCGCCCGACAACGGGCTTTTCCTCATTCGGCGGGGACAGCCCCCCGCGCCGCTTCCGCCACTGCTCGCAGTGCGGAAGATGAATGAAAGCTTAAGCGGAGGGGTTTCTGCTGTCGCTCGACAATTGGTCGTCGTTCCAAAGTCTTAAGTGCACCGCAATAGTGCGGTGCAATATTTCCGGCCTTGTTCAGCCCAAGGCGCGGCTCGCCGCATAGAGGGCGATGGCGGCGGCGTTGGAGACGTTGAGGCTCTTGATGGCGCCCGGCATGTCGAGACGCGCGAGGTGGCTGCACCGCTCGCGGGTCAGCTGCCGCAGCCCCTTGCCCTCGGCGCCGAGGACGAGGCCGAGCGGCCGGGAGAGGGGGATGTCGCCGAGGGGCGTCGGCCCGGCCGAATCAAGGCCGACGAGCTGGAAGCCGCGCTCGCGCAGGGCGAGCATCGCCTCCGCGAGATTGCGCACCACGACGAAGGGGACGTGTTCGAGCCCGCCCGAGGCGGACTTGGCGAGCACGCCTGTGGCAGCGGGGCTGTGGCGTGCAGTGGTGACGATGGCCGCGACGGAGAAGGCTGCGGCCGTGCGCACGATGGCGCCGACGTTGTGCGGGTCGGTGATCTGGTCGAGGACGAGGATGAGCGAATCCGCCGGCAGCGAGTCGATGGTGGGGGAGGGAAGCGGATCGGCCTCGAGCAGCAGGCCCTGGTGGACGGCATCAGGCTCCAGCAGCCGGTCGATATCGGCGGGGCGGACGATCTCGGGTGTGATCGGCAGGCGCCCGAATCGCTCGAGCAGCCGCTTGTGAGCGTTCTCGGTGGCCATGAGACGGCGGGCCCTGCGCCGGGGATTGGCGAGCGCTTCCACAACGGGATGCCAACCGTAGATGATCGCGACATCGATGATGCCGGGAGGGCCGGAGCGGCGCTGCGGGCGCTGGCCGCGGGCGCCGGACGCCTGTTTTCCCTTGCGGGGCTGCTGTCTGGTCGTCTGCCGGGCCGGCGGGGCCTTGTCGTTGCTCATCGTTCTGGTCCGAGATTGGTCGCGCCTCCTGTGGCACGAGAGCGTCGTGGATGCCAGTTGGTTTTGTGTTGACACCGGCAATCGGCCTCACCATAAGAGGCCCCGCGCTGTCGGCGCTGTCGCGTTCCGAAGGTTTTCGTGAAAGCAAGCGGCGGCTCGACGCGCCGCCCGGCGGTGCTTCCGAGGATTGTGTCGGAGGGGTGCCCGAGTGGTTAAAGGGGACGGACTGTAAATCCGTTGGCTACGCCTACGTTGGTTCGAATCCAACCCCCTCCACCATTCCCGAAGCAGCCAGTGCGCGGGTGTAGCTCAATGGTAGAGCAGCAGCCTTCCAAGCTGATGACGAGGGTTCGATTCCCTTCACCCGCTCCACCGCCTTTCCCAATGCATCGCTGAGCATTCTCTTGCGGGGTCGAAGCCGGGGGCGGCGCGTCAACGGACGGGACTCGACAATCCTGGCCGGCTCGGGATAAAGGCTCGCCTCCGAGCTCCTCGGGGTCCGGTGGGGAAAATTCACGGACCCCGGGCAAATTCGCTCTTGAAGTATGGGGCGAAGGGTCTTAATCGACCGCAACCCAAAAGCCACACGTGCAGAGGCGTCTAGGATCCTACGATGGCGAAGGAAAAGTTTGAGCGCACGAAGCCGCACTGCAACATCGGGACGATTGGTCACGTTGACCATGGCAAGACGTCTCTGACGGCGGCG
>Ga0207869_1001501_pt1 | contig 11531 bp, 8 predicted proteins | sample HigsolmetaAR205D_FD_184837 | JGI IMG/M metagenome (GOLD analysis project Ga0207869, IMG submission 184837) | Ionic liquid and high solid enriched microbial communities from the Joint BioEnergy Institute, USA - AR20-5-D (SPAdes) (version 2) ...
TCCGGAAAAAGCGGCATGAGCGCCCACCCTGAAAATTTTCACGGTATAAAATGGCCGGACGATTGCTACGCTGTACCCTGCTTTGTCAAAAGCAGCTATCGTGTAAAGTGATGCCCTTAAGTACAATTTCATGGCTGGTTTGCCTTTGCAGCCTGTGCCCCATCATTGAAAGCACACTGCATTTGATTTCTAAAAAGGAGCTGTTGACGTTGAATACAACGACGAAAAATATTTTAAAAAACTATGTGGGCGGCAAATGGATTGAGCCGCAAACAACCCGTTACCAGGCTGTCCCGAATCCTGCGACAGGGGATCTGCTTGCAGAAGTGCCGCTCTCCGTTGCGCTTGATGTCGATGAAGCGGTAGAAGCAGCAAAAGAGGCTTTCAAAACGTGGAGTACAACGCCCGTTCCGAAACGTGCGCGTATTCTGTTCAAATTCCAGCAGCTGCTTGTGGACCATTGGGATGAACTCGCCAAAATGATTACCGAGGAAAATGGAAAAAGCTATCCGGAAGCTTACGGGGAAGTGCAGCGCGGCATTGAATGTGTGGAGTTTGCCGCAGGCGCCCCTTCACTCATGATGGGAAAACAGCTGCCGGATATTGCAACCAATATGGAATCCGGCATGTACCGCTACCCGGTCGGTGTTGTTGGCGGCATTACACCGTTCAATTTTCCGATGATGGTGCCGTGCTGGATGTTTCCACTGGCCATTGCGATGGGGAATACATTTGTCCTGAAACCGTCTGAACGGACACCGCTTCTTGCCAACCGGCTTGCAGAATTGTTCCGGGAAGCAGGCCTGCCGGATGGCGTGCTCAATATCGTCCATGGCGCACATGATGTTGTCAACCGTCTATTGGCACATGAAGACGTGCCCGCAATCTCCTTTGTCGGGTCAAAACCAGTGGCTGAATATGTGTATAAAACCGCGGCAGCCAACGGAAAACGGGTGCAGGCATTAGCAGGCGCCAAAAACCATACGATCGTAATGCCGGATGCCGATCTGGACACCGCGGTAAAAGAAGTAATCGGCGCTGCTTTCGGGTCAGCCGGCGAACGGTGCATGGCCTGCTCGGTTGTGGTCGCTGTCGGAAACACAGCCGAGCCGCTTTTGCAAAAACTGAAGCAGAAAGCGGATGAAATCCAAATTGGCAACGGCCTCGATGAAGGTGTGTTCCTCGGACCGGTTATCAGAAAAGAACATAAAGAACGTACGGAAAAATATATCGAAACCGGAATAGCAGAAGGCGCCGTTTTGGTGAGGGACGGCAGAAAAGATGCGGCTACGCACGGCGATGGCTATTTCCTCGGGCCGACCATCTTTGACAAAGTCACCCCGGATATGCGCATTTGGAAAGATGAAATTTTTGCGCCGGTCCTCTCCGTTGTGCGCGTGGGAAGCCTGAAAGAAGCCATTGAAGTGGCAAACCAGTCTGAGTTTGGTAACGGCGCCTGTCTGTTTACGAAAGACGGCAGCAATGTCCGCTACTTCAGGGAAAAGATCCAGGCCGGCATGCTTGGCGTTAATATTGGTGTGCCTGCGCCCATGGCCTTTTTCCCGTTTTCCGGCTGGAAAAATTCCTTCTTCGGCGACCTTCACGCAAATGGCACAGACGGCGTCGAATTCTACACCCGCCGGAAAATGCTGACAGCAAGGTGGTAAAAATCAAGGAGCTGCCCGGCGTGGCGGCTTCTGCTTTCTTTTTTGCAGTCCGGTTGTCCGAATGAGTTGAAAAACCCGGGCAGATCCTCGGACGCTTTTGCAACAATACTTTGGGGTAATGCTTGCAATCGAAAGCTGATTCAACTGTGGCAGCTGCATTTTATTATGATTATGGAAACAGGTTTGCTGGCAAATCGGATACGCTCATAAATGTAACCGTTTTCTCAAATTGAAAAATGGGGGATGAAGATGGACTTTTTCGTCATTTTATTATCGCTGGGCCTATTAATATTTGTTGCATACAGGGGGTACTCGGTGATCCTGTTTGCCCCTTTGTGCGCGCTGCTCGCCGTACTATTGACGGCGCCGGAATATGTGCTCCCGTTCTTTTCAAATGTGTTTATGGAAAAGATGGTCAGCTTTATTAAATCTTATTTTGCTGTCTTCCTTTTAGGTGCCATTTTCGGCAAAGTGGTGGAAATGAGCGGGATTGCAGAATCTATTGCCAAAACGATCGTCCAGCTCATCGGCGCAAAACGGGCGATGCTTGCCATCGTGCTGCTTGGAGCGATTCTGACCTACAGCGGTGTAAGCTTGTTTGTAGCCGTGTTTGCGATCTATCCGTTTGCCGCCCAAATGTTTCGGGAAGCGGATATTCCGAAACGGCTCATTCCCGGGACAATCGCTTTAGGAACCTTAACGTTTACGATGGATGCTTTGCCTGGCACGCCGCAAATCCAAAACGTGATCCCCACCACTTTCTTTAAAACGGACATTTATGCAGCACCGATTCTCGGTCTGCTCGGCGGTGCATTCGTGCTGATATGCGGCCTATTGTACTTGGAATACAGGCGGAAAAAAGCAGAAAAATCCGGCGAGGGCTATTACGGTTTTTCTTCAGAAACGGCCGTGGCGCTTGAAGCCGAACAGGAACCAGAACCGGATCTTTCCGCAAGCCAATCGCTGGCTAGGCAGATTTTTGCTTTCGTCCCGCTCGTTCTTGTCGGTGTCATGAACAAAGTTTTTACCACCTATATCCCGAAATGGTACCCGGACGGATTCGATTTTTCCAAAATCGGCCTTGACGCTTTTGGCACGGTGGACATCAACGCAGTGGTTGCCATTTGGGCGGTGGAAATGGCGCTTGTCATGGGCATTTTGGCAACGATTGCTTTTGACTGGAAAAGGGTAACGAAAAATATAAAAGAAGGATTGAATGCAAGTATCGGCGGATCTCTGCTCGCAACGATGAATACCGGAGCTGAATACGGGTTTGGCGGCGTTATTGCCTCGCTTCCCGGTTTTACAACAATCAGCCACGGTATTTCCCATACGTTTACAAATCCGCTTGTAAACGGCGCTGTAACAACAACAACGCTTGCCGGGGTGACCGGCTCGGCATCGGGCGGCATGGGGATTGCACTGAGCGCGATGGCGGATCAGTACAACAAAGCCATTGCCGCTGCCCATATTCCGCCCGAAGTCATGCACCGTGTTGTTGCCATGGCATCCGGCGGTATGGATACCCTTCCGCATAACGGTGCGGTCATTACGCTGCTTGCCGTTACAGGTTTGACGCACAAGCAGTCTTATCGTGATATTTTTGCCGTCACCATCATTAAAACCGTTTCTGTTTTCTTTGCCATTACACTCTACACCATATTTGGCATCATTTGATCCGAATTACAGGGAGGAAAAAGGGATGGAAAAATGCCTTGAAGGAAAAACCGCGCTTGTGACAGGGGCAGGAAGCGGCATCGGCCTTGCCATTGCGCGCTCTTTTAAAACAGAAGGCGCCAATGTCGTGATTTCCGATAAAAACGCCGAAGCAAGCCAGAAAGCAGCTGATGAATTGGGTGCTGTCTCTGCACCTTGTGATGTTACGATCGAAAAAGACTTGAAGCAAGTGATTGAAACAACGGCAAGCACATTCGGCCGTCTGGATATTCTCGTCAACAACGCAGGGCTCCAGTACGTCTCGCCGATTGAAGCCTTTCCGACAGAGAAGTTTGAGCTGCTGATTAAAGTCATGCTGACAGCCCCTTTTATGGCCATCAAATATGCTTTCCCCATCATGAAAAAACAGGGCGGCGGCACGATTTTAAACATGGCATCCGTTAACGGTCTGATCGGGTTTGCCGGCAAAGCCGCCTACAACAGCGCCAAACACGGGGTGATCGGGTTGACGAAAGTAGCCGCTTTGGAAGGGGCGGAGCATGGCATTCGTGTCAACGCCATTTGCCCGGGCTATGTCGACACGCCGCTTGTACGCAACCAGCTGAAAGACCTGGCAGAAACGCGGAAAGTGCCTTTTGAAAAAGTACTTGAGGAAGTGATTTATCCCCTTGTCCCGCAAAAACGGCTGCTTTCTGTCACAGAAATCGCTGATTATGCCGTTTTTTTGGTTAGCAATAAAGCAAAAGGTATCACCGGCCAGGCAGCCGTGCTTGACGGAGGGTATACGGCGCAATAACCGGCGGAGCGTCAGAAATCGTGCCGTTTTCATCTGCAACCAACCCGGAAACGGCACGGCCGCAATTAGACGCCAATACAGCAGTGAGCGCGGCACCAGCAAAAAGACGAAAATCAGCTGATGTATATTTTCAGGATAGAAGACGGGATTTGATGAAAAAGCAAAATTATAAAATTTTATCTTGAAATTTCAAATGATTAATCCTATAATGAATTCAAAGTTCATTCCAAAAACGAGGAAAAGGAAAAGTACGGTTCACGAATTTTCACAGAGAGCTTCGGTTGCTGAAAAGAAGCAAAAGGACGAACCGGAAAAATGGCCTTGGAGTTCCGTGCTGAAAGCTTAACCGTAAGTAGGTTCCGGCGGGAAGAGCGCCCGTTAAAGCGCCGCAGTATAAGGAGATTGCAGGCTCCCGTACTGGCTAAGGCTGTTTATGTGAGTAAACAGTGAACGAAGGTGGTACCGCGTGAATTCAAACCACGCCCTTATCGTATAGGGGCGTGGTTTTTTATTTTTCAAAATTCAAGGAGGAAATGATATGACAAAACCATTGGTACTTCAAACAGACTTCGGATTATGCGACGGCGCCGTAGCCGCGATGAACGGGGTAGCAGTCTCGGTTGACCCAGCGCTCCGAATCTTTAACTTGACCCATGAAATTCCACCCTACCATATTTGGGAAGCTTCTTACCGGCTGTACCAGACGATTTCCTACTGGCCGGCGGATACCGTGTTTGTGAGCGTGGTCGACCCCGGTGTCGGATCCGATCGGCGCAGCATTGCCGCCAAAACGGCAAACGGCCAGTACATCATCACACCGGATAACGGCACCCTGACCCACATTAAAGACACGATTGTGGCCGCCAGAGAAATTGACGAAACCACCAACCGGCTCCCGCATTCAGAAGAATCGTATACGTTTCACGGCCGTGATGTATATGCCTACACCGGCGCAAAGCTGGCTGCCGGGGTGATCCGTTTTGAAGAAATCGGGCCGGAAATTCCGGCTGACTCCATTATTGAACTGCCGAGAAAAGCACCGGAGCTTCAGGATGGCGTGATTACAGGCACGATCGATACGCTGGATGTCCGTTTCGGCAATTTATGGACCAATATTGATTCTTCCTTGTTCAGGCAATTGGACGTCAACTACGGCGATTCGTTCGAAGTCACGATTTTTAACGAATCCCGCCAGCATTATAAAAACATTATGACATTCGGCCATTCTTTTGCCGACAGCCATATTGGCGAACCGCTTTTGTACATCAATTCCCTGTACAAACTCGGCATCGCCATCAACCAGGGCTCTTTCGCAAAAGCCTACCATATCGATACCGGTATCAAATGGAACATTACCATCCGCAAAGCACCGAAAATTGTATATCAAAAATAGGGGGAACACGACATGCAATCAAACAGAAGATCGATCGTCACAATTGTTGCAATCGGGATTGGCGCTGCCGTTTTTATTATTTTGGGCAGGTTTGTTTCCATCCCGACCGGCATCCCGAATACGACCATTGAAACGTCTTATGCTTTTCTTGCCCTTATGTCGATTGTATACGGCCCAGTTGCAGGCGCCCTGATTGGCTTGATCGGGCATGCCTTAAAGGATGCCATTTCTTACGGGTCTATCTGGTGGAGCTGGGTGATCGTTTCTACCCTTGTCGGCTTCTTATTCGGCCTTGTTTCGAAAAAAATAGACATCGAATCCGGCATTCTAAACGGCAAAAAGATTTTTCTGTTTAATATCGTACAAGTCATTGCCCAAGCAATCGGATGGTTTCTTGTTGCCCCTTTGCTCGACATCCTTATCTATGCGGAACCTGCCAATAAAGTATTTTTACAAGGCATTGTCGCGGGTGTGTCCAACATGGTGACAGTCGGGATTATCGGAACATTGCTGATTGCTGCTTACGCGAAAACGAGAAGCAAAAGCGGTAGTCTCCGAAAAGAATGATAGAATACCGGGAGGAAAAGATGAAAAAGCCCGTCATTGAATTCCAGAATTATACGTTTCAATACAGAAGTCAGGCCACCCCTACCCTGCATGATATCAATTTAACGATTTATGAGGGGGAAAGCGTGCTGATCCTCGGGCAGTCCGGGTCGGGGAAGAGCACACTTGGCCACTGCATTAACGGTCTCATTCCTTTTTCATATAAAGGCAAAGTATCCGGAAGTCTAAAGATAAACGGAAAAGAAACAAAAGATATGGACATTTTCTCCATATCCAAATTAGTCGGGACAGTGCTACAGGATCCGGACGGACAGTTCATTGGCTTAACCGTCGGCGAGGACATCGCTTTTGCCCTGGAAAATGAGGGTCTCGCGCTCCGTGACATGCATGATGCCGTTGATAAAGCAGCTCGGACAGTCGGTATTGAAAACAAGCTTTCAGCACGTGTACATGAATTATCAGGCGGCCAAAAGCAGAAAGTGTCTCTTGCTGGTGTAATGGTGGACCATACAGGAATTCTTTTGTTTGATGAACCGCTCGCAAATCTCGACCCGGCAACCGGAAAGCAAGCCATTCAGCTTATTTCGGACATCCGAAAAAAAGCAAACGTGACCGTCATAATCATTGAACACCGGCTTGAGGATGTACTGGCTGAAAAAATAGACCGAGTCATTGTGATGGATGAAGGCAACATGATCAGCGATTGTACGCCGGATGAATTGCTTTCTTCTTCCGTGCTGGAAACGTGCCATATCCGGGAGCCGCTTTATGTCAAAGCTGCAAAATATGCCGGCTGCCGCATTACACCTGAAATGCATCCGGCCCACCTGGATACATTTCAACTCAGCCGGTGCAAAGACGCCCTTTTAAACTGGTATAAACATGCCAAAAAGCCGGTTGCCCGCATCGAAACAGAGCCGGTGCTTGAAATCCATCATTTGTCTTTTTCGTATAAACCCGGGCAGCCTGTGCTCAAAAACCTTTCTTTCACCATCCAAAAAGGGGAAATGGTAAGCATTGTCGGGAAAAATGGTGCAGGAAAATCAACATTGTCACGTCTGATCTGCGGCTTTGAACAACCTTCTTCCGGAAAAATTTTTTACAAAGGGAAAGACGTCACAAACGACACCATTAAAGAACGGTCGCTTCGGATTGGCATGGTCATGCAAAACCCGAACCAGATGATCTCAAAACATATGATTTTCGATGAAATTGCGCTTGGTCTGGCCAACCGGGGAATTGCCCCGGAAGAGATCAAAAAACGCACAGAAAATGCCATGCGGCTTTGCGGTCTTTACCCTTTTCGGAATTGGCCTGTTTCCGCGCTCAGCTTCGGACAGAAAAAAAGGGTGACCATTGCTTCTATTCTCGTACTGGAACCGGATATTTTGATTCTCGATGAACCAACTGCCGGCCAGGATTATATGCATTACCATGAAATCATGGAGTTTTTGGTGGAACTGAACAAAAAAGGCATCACAATTCTCTTCATCACCCATGACATGCACCTCATGCTGGAGTATACGCCGCGCGCCATTGTACTTGCAGACGGAGAAAAAATTGCCGACGGTTCGGCTGCCGGAATTTTAACTCATCCTGATATAATCCGACGTGCCAATTTAAAAGAGACATCCCTCTATGCGCTTGCAAACCGGCTACATTTGAACCCGGAAAGTTTCACGGAACGCTTTATCACGTACGAAAGGGGGCTACAGACAAATGGCAACCGAAATGCTGTCTTATATCGAGCGGAAATCCCCCGTCCATGAATTGACTGGTGCGACAAAATTGATTCTCTTTTTGATGTGGTCTTTTGCTGCCATGCTTACCTATGATACACGTGTGCTTCTTTTCCTTTTTCTTTTAAGCCTTGTTATTTTTTACATTTCACGCATCAAGATCCGGGAAGTATTATTTATTTTGCTTTTTATCTTGGCTTTTCTGCTTTTGAATAACATTGCGATTTATATTTTTTCGCCAGGACAGGGTGTAAAAATTTACGGGACAAGCCATGTGCTGTTCTCGATTGCCGGCCGGTACAATATCACGTGGGAACAGCTTTTTTACCAGTTTAACATTACACTCAAATATTTCACGGTCATTCCAGCCGCACTTCTGTTTATTGTAACGACGCATCCAAGCGAGTTTGCTGCATCGCTCAATAAAATCGGGATCAGCTACCGGATTTCATTTGCGGTTGCCCTAGCGCTCCGCTATATTCCCGATATTCAGCGGGACTTTCACAATATCGCCCTTTCCCAGCAGGCAAGAGGCTTAGATATGTCACGCAAAGAAAAGCTGCCGAAACGGATAAAAAATGCGGCAACCATCCTGATTCCGCTCATCTTGTCGAGCCTTGATAAAATCGAAACCATCAGCAACGCGATGGAACTACGCGGCTTCGGAAAAAATAAAAAACGCACCTGGTACAGTGCACGCCCTTTTCAGTTAAAGGACTATGCAACAATGGCTGTCTTTTTGGCCATCTTGGTTGCTTCACTGCTTGTCACCTTTCACAACGGCAGCCGCTTTTATAACCCGTTTCTTAAGTTATCTTAATTAAGGCTTGGTTTAGGGTTCTTTTTAGGAGGAACACCCCTACCGCAATGAATGCATCCGTAAAAAATGAAAATCACTCCCCCTATTTTCAGAATGGGCGTCCACGTCGCGCTTGCGAAATGGGCGTCCCCTTTTTAAAAAATGTCTTTTCCATCCCGAAATCTTTTCACAATGCGGTTAAGATGCTTGGCTTCCGATGCCAGCTGTGTTGCATTCTGAGCGATCGAATTTACGCCTTCCACCTGAATTTCCATGCTGGCGTTCGTTTCAGCCACTGTTTTGGTGAAATCTTCCGTAATCGTTTTTATTTCTTTTATCATTTCCTGAAGCTTTTCCCCCTCCTCCGTGATGTTTTGAACAGACTTGCGATTATGGATGACCATGTCTTGTGTCCGGACGGCGCTCTTTGTTAATTGCATAATGGTCTCACCGGTTTGCGAAACAATCTCCATTCCCTTATCGATCGCCTTTACATTATGTTCAACCTGCGCAACAGCTGCTTCTAAATCTTCCCTTGTTTTTTTCATAGAGGACATGATATGTTCGGCAAATACATTTGTCCCTTCCGCCAGTTTTCTCACCTCATTGGCGACAATCGCAAAACCGTTTCCGACCTCGCCAGCCCGTGCCGCTTCAATCGAGGCATTAAGTGCCAGCATATTCGTTTGCTTGGAAATTTCCGTAATGGCCGACACCTTTTCCATGACCGTTTTCGCTTCTTCGGCTACCAAACGGATATTAGACGCTGTATTTGAAGCCTCATCCTGAATCGCCTTCATTTGGTTTTTCGCCAATTGTACAGCCTGTTCTCCCTTACTTGCATCCCTCAGTGCTTCATCCGCCCCGGCAACAGCATTCTCCGCTTCTTCCTGCATTTCCCATACCTTTTCCATCATCTTTTCCACCATCTCATTCGCATTTCCAATCGAATTGCCCTGAATCTCAGCGCCGCCCCGAAAAGTTTGAACAGCCGCAGAGATTTGTTCAAAAGCTGCGGAAATGTGCTGCAATTCCATTTCTTGTTCCTTGCTTATCTGTTCCACTGTTTCGCTTCCATTTTTAAAGTCACGGATCATTGCCCGGATCCCTAAAATGATTTTATTTATTTCATAGCCGATTTGATGGAACTCATTGCGCAGCCCTACTGTCTTCACCATTGCGCTCAAGTCCCCCGATGAAATTTTTCTTGTAACCGCATACCAATGTCGCAGCTGATGAGTGATGATCAAATAGGCGACCAAACTAAGCACAAGACTGACGAAAAGGGTAATGCTGAACACACTGCCTGTTTCCACCAGGTCTTGATGAAAAAAATAGGCGGCCAATGATGCTGCTACACTCGACACCACCGCTATCCCCCCAAAAAGGAGACCGATAAACGGCTGATGAACAAGCCTGCCCATCCGCAAATTAAAGCGCTTTCCATTTGGCTCAGTCAAAAGCGGGCACGAGGCATCAATGAGCACTTCCCCCGTATCTCTTGGGTACATCTGTAATAGGCCAGTATTGGTACTGGCAGCAGCCAGCCCCACTTTGTCATTAAAAATGGTTCCTTCCCGGAGGCGGTTCGTATGGATATAACCCACACCGTTTTCATCCACAATCACAAAGTATTCATCCCGCGCAAGTTCCTGATCAAGCAGGGAACGAATGGAATCGGCCTGCTCTTCAATGGACTTTTGCGAATCCCAAACCTGCCTTACCTTTTCAGCCACCCTTTCAACTTTAGCCAGTGCTTTTTTTGCTGCAGTCGTATGTAGTAGTTTGCTCATCCTCTTCCCCCTGGTTCCACCGCGATAGATTTGTTTTTTAAAATGGGTATCCCCTTGCAAACCGGAATCCGTAAAGATATCCATAGGACAATGTACCCATCATCAATCTGCAATTTATGAACAGGTTGTTTTTCCAAAAAACGATGTCCCATAAGTAACAGATCCAATGTCTGAGACTATATATCTATTATATCAATCCTTTGCGGAAATTTGTAGAATCATGCAAAATTTGTGTGAATAGGGAGCGGAAGCAAGTGGAGCTTTGCTCGGGAAGCACTGTGATACCCATTATTACGAAGGGCTTGGTAATGGCTCTTTCTCCGTTAGAACCAGGCGGGGTACAAAGTTTTTGCTGCTTTTTCTATCAGATATTTGCATTCTTGCTGACTCACTCCCATTCTGCGTAGCCTATTCAAATTTGCATCCTTTTCTGCAATGGCTGAAAAAGCGATTCTGTTTTTACCGAAAGCCAAAAAAGGGAGGCTTCCCATTTTGTGAGAAGCCCTCCGTTTCAAAGTGCAGTGTCTGTCTTTTGAACCCCTTCTTTTTTATATGCGATAAAGTAGAGCATGCTGACAAACACAACTGCGCCTGCCGCATTCCCGAGGAAAACGGCAATGATATTTTTCAAAAATAACATCCATGAAAGATGCCCCGCAAAAATAGCGGCCGGAATAATGAACATATTAGCAACAACGTGCTGGAACCCGATTAGCACAAAAGCCATGATCGGAAACCAGATGCCGAGGATTTTGCCTGCAAACGTTTTGGCGCCGTAGCAAAGCCAGACGGCCATGCTGACAAGCCAGTTACAACCGATCCCGGAGACAAATGCCTGCCAAAAAGGCGCGCTTGTCTTCATTTCTGCCGTGTGAACTGTTTTCGCCAAAAAATCCCCCTCTGTCAGGCCGATAAAATGCCCGAAAAAGTAGGCCACAAATAGCGCACCGATCAGGTTAAAAATGGTGATCCACAACCAGTTCCAGATAAGCTGCAGGATGTTAATCTTTTTGTCAAAACAGGCCATGCTGACGGCCATCATATTGCCGGTGACAAGCTCGCCGCCGCCAACCAAAATCAAGATCAGGCCGGTCGGGAAC
>Ga0207869_1001510_pt1 | contig 11441 bp, 11 predicted proteins | sample HigsolmetaAR205D_FD_184837 | JGI IMG/M metagenome (GOLD analysis project Ga0207869, IMG submission 184837) | Ionic liquid and high solid enriched microbial communities from the Joint BioEnergy Institute, USA - AR20-5-D (SPAdes) (version 2) ...
TTAGATAATTCGAGTGTTGAAACAATAATTACTTCACCTCCATATTGTACTAGAATTGATTATGCAATTATGACCAGTTTGGAGTTAGCTATATTTAATATTAGTGAAATTGATTTTGTTAAATTAAGACATTCTTTGATTGGCGCGCCTGTCATTCATAAGCAAACACCGAAAGCAATTCGAGAGTGGGGACCAACATGTTTGGAAACATTATCAAAAATAGAAAATCATCATTCCAAAGCTTCCCGAACTTACTATTTGAAAACATATTTACAATATTTTCATTCCATTTTTCTATCTTTAAAAGAAATTGATCGAGTAATGAAAAATGAAGGGAAATGTATCATTGTTATTCAAAATTCCTATTATAAGGATATCTTTATAGATTTGAAACAAATTTTTATAGAAATGATAAAATACTTAGGTTGGCGATTAGTGGGTACTTATGAATTTATTAATCCAAATAATTTGGCTGAGATTAACCCAAGAGGGAAAGAGTATAGAGAAAGCTCGATAACAAAGGAATACGCCGTTATTTTTAGAAAATGGTAAAAAGGAAGTGAAAAAATGTCACAAATAGAACTGCTAACGATAATTGACGATAAAATTGAACAAGTACGTACAAAAAGCTTGGATTTATCATTTAATGAAATAGTGGATATGTATCGCGACGGAGAATTTGAAATTTCTCCGGCATATCAAAGACTTTTCAGGTGGTCAGAAGAAAAACAGTCTCAATTTATAGAATCTTTAATATTAGAAATGCCTATCCCACCTATTTATGTTATAGAAAAAGATGAGGGTCAGTATGAATTAATTGATGGTTTGCAAAGAATATCAACATACCTACACTTTAGAGGGGAATTACCTAATCCCAACAACCATTCAAATGATAAAACGGAAGAAGAAAACGTCGGTTTTTTAACATTAACCGGCTGCGACATTGTAAAGGAATTAAATGGGTTAACATATGAAAAATTGCCAAAAACCTTACAAATAAGACTAAAAAGAAGTTTTGTGCGAGTAGAGGTTATTCGGAAAGGGAGCGACCCGAGGCTAAGATATTATATGTTTAAACGTTTAAATACTGGCGGGGAACTTTTAAGTGAACAAGAAATCCGTAATTGTACAATTCGTTTACTAGACGATACTTTTAATGATTTTATTATCAGGTTAAGTAGTAATAAGCACTTTCAAAATACTATCAGTCATTTGAATGAGGAAAAAATCGAAAAAAAGGAGGATCAAGAATATGTTCTTAAGTATTTCGCATATAAATTGGATAGGGAAAATTATAAAAAGAATATAAGTTCTTTCCTTACAACTTTTATGGAAAAGGTATCTGACGAAAGCCATGAAGAGCATATCAAATTTGATTATGAAAAGGAGAGAAAAGAGTTCGAGAAAACTTTTGGAATATTAGATTTGTCTCTAGGAGAATACGCTTTTGATAAACTTCGAAAGGGAAAGTATATTTCTGGAATTACTTCCACTCATTTTGATGCTTTTACAATGGGAATTCAATCCTACTTAAATATTATTGATACAGAAGATAAACAATTAATGGAACAGTTGGGTGAAGTATTTAAGGCTATTAAGTTAGATCAGGAATTTCTGGATAATGCCTCCGGTGGGGGTAAAAATACAAAAAATTATTTATCTAAGAGAATTGAAGTAGTGCAAAAAAGAGTTGGTGAATTCTTAGATGGACGAAGCTAAAATAATAAATATACGTGAAGAACTTGAGAATGAATTAACTTGGAGAGAAAATGAACTAAAATTGCTAAAGAATCAGTTAGTAAAAATTCAAACAAAAAAAGAACAAAACATTTATAGAAAGTCACTTGTAGTTATGCTGTATGCTCATTATGAGGGGTTTTGCAATTTTGCCTTTCAAACCTATATTATGGCAATTAATGAAGAAAGTTTATTACGAAAGCAAGTGAATAATTATTTAGTAGCAGCATCCATGCATCAAGAATTTACATTGTTTGAAAACGAACAATTTAAAGAACAAACATTTAAGAAAATTTTTGGTCAAAAACCAATTGAAGATAGAAAACTCTTTAAACTGTCAAAAAGAAAATATTTGCTTGATGCATTGGAAAATTTTCTTGAACAAAAAATAATAATACCCGATAAAGTAATAAATACGGAAAGTAATCTTCGGCCCTTGGTACTTAAAAAGCTACTATATAGTCTTGGATTACCTGAAAATTCCTTTTCTAGATACGAAGAACATATCACCGAATTGGTGAATATCAGAAACGCAATCTCACACGGTCAGAAAAAAGGTGGGATAGATGAAAGTACATTTGAAAGATTAGAGAAAACGACAAGGGATATTAATAACGCTATTATTATATTAATATATGATGCATTGAGAAAGAAATTATATTTAAAAGACCATTCCATTGTATTTTAACGAAGAAAAAACAGGAAGTTTCATTAGAGCCTCCTCTGCCAAAAAATAAACCCTTGAGCGAGGCTCTGGAAATTTATTATCTCGGTTTTATTGGCCTTTTTCCGGATTTTCAAATTCACTAGAAATAAAACGGCCATTCTTTTCCAAAAAAGGTATATGTATCTTTTCCTCACAAATGGGTGTTTTTTTCACTACTCTTTGTTGAAAGGAGAAGCTACAAATTATTCACATATCCCCCTGTGAATAACTTAATTCGCTGGTACACCATATTTGCCATGATATGCATAGATGCAATGATTATCATCCGTAAAGATTCAGAGGCAGTCGTAATCACCTTCGAAAGAAACCGTCTTTCTTGTTTTATTCAACGTTGCTTCTGCCTCTATATGTGATGTATCCACGGCGGCTGCTTCCTCAACCGTTTCAACCACGCCTTCCCCTTTATTATATTCAACCACCAATAGCCGGGCTTTTTCCCAAAGATCATTTGTTGCCATGATTTGATCAAAGCGAGCAAAGGAACGGTAACTCGGAATTTTCTCCGTAAATCCACACATGGCGGCAAATAGCGGGTTTGATTTCACTTGTAAATAGACGCTCTCAACCATCACTTCAATATTGAAAAGGGCCAGTTCAAAAGCACGAAAAACGGGCATGAAAGGATGCGGTTTTCTCCCTGCAGGAAAAAAATCCAGCGGGAAAAAGAGCGGAGACATTAATGTTTCCCTAAACTGGAGGAATGGGCGTGAATGAGCAGGAAGTACTTGATGCGATCAAAGAAATCCCCAAATTTTAAATGAACCCGACCTTAAAGGTGCCCTTCTTTTTGGTTTAAAGTATCTCTTCAAACTCAACTATAAGATGTTTGCGGTGAACAAAAAAAGCGTACCCACCCCATTGCCGGTTGTTGGGAACGCTTTTTGTTTATAGGAATTTATTTGCTTTTAACTGCTTTGGCATTGATGTAGCCTATCCATTTGCCTTTGTTGTCATAAAGGGACAGGTAGCTTAGCCCGTTTATATGATAATAAATGTACTTCGCCAAGTATGTTTTGTTTACGGCCCGGATATTTTTCTTCTTCCAGTTAAAGTTTTGATATACGCCGTAGTTCTTGCTGGTTACTTTGACGGATTTGCCGTATTGAATGGCAGCACCTTGCTTGCCGCTTCCGGTTTTTGCTGCCTTGGCATTGATATAGCCTATCCCCGGTCTTTTTTAAATCCCTTCACCTTCTGATGATTCTGCAGCTGTTGCTTTTTTCTCGCCAAAATAGGTGACCGCTTTCCTGCTTAATTCGACAATTTGACGGGCTATTTCTATAGCTGGATTTTCCTCATTTACAAAGATGCTTTCCAACAGTGCCCCCACATTGCAGCCGGCTGTAACAGCGGCATCTTTCCGGTTAGCAGACAGAGTGGCCGCCTCTTTATAAGGGGTGCCGCCTGCCAAGTCGCAGAAAAAGAGATATGTGTCATACCGGTTGTCTTTTAGTTCCGCCTCCAATTTTTCCCGCAGGTTTTCGTTTGACTCACCTTCCGGGAAATCAATGTAAGCGATGTTTTCCTGGATGCCTACCAACAGTTTGATGGTGGATTGGATGCCGGACGCAAAATGGCCGTGACCGGTGACGATGAATTTTATCATTTTACAACACTCCTAAGAAGCTCAGTACAATCGCCATGATAAAAGTGGCAATGATCAAAATAACTGGGCTGATTTTTTTAGCTTTTAACAGCCAATACATCAGAAACGTATAGGCGAATGGCAGCAGTTTCGGGAAAATCCGGTCAAGAAAGTCTTTTTGCAGCGAAATCGTATGGCCGGCGCTGACTGGAATTTTCGGCGCAAGTTCGATATTGACATATGTTGCGATTAAGCCGCCAATGACTGTTACGCCGAGAATCGTTGCTGCTTGAGAAATGACGCTTGAATTTTCCCGGATTTTGCTGATTGCCCTTGTTCCAAGTGAATAACCGATACGTGCCCAGAAAATGCGGCACAGGAAGATGGCGACATAAGCAAGGAAAAAGACAATTGGGCCGATCAAACTACCTTGTTTTGCAAATGAGGCGGTAATCCCGGCGAGAATTGGCAGGATGGTAAACCAGAAAATTGCATCGCCAATTCCTGCAAGCGGTCCGAAAAGTGCAACTTTCAATCCTTTAATGGTCGAACGGCTTTCTTTTCCTTCTTCGAGGGATAAAAGCAATCCCATCAGAAAAGGAGATGTATGGCAGTTCGTATTGATGAACTCCAGATTATCCTTCATCGTATTGGACAATCCTTCTTTATCGTTTTTATAAATTTTGCGCAAAGCCGGCAACATGGCAAGAAGCCAGCCCGCTGCCTGCATTCTTTCATAGTTGAACGCCGATTGAAGCAAAATGGAACGCAGGCCGAGTTTGGTTAAGTCTCTTTTCGTTAAGGCTTTTGTTTGTTTGGTTTGTTGATTAGATTCCATCTTCATCGTCACCCCCAAAGCGGGCTGCATTTGCAATTTGTTCCTGCAGTTCGCGTTTTTCCCGTGAATGAAAGTACTCGTAAACCGCGGCTGCAACCCCGATTACCGCAACTGGCAGGAGGTTGCTGAAATTGATAAAGCAGGCAGCTAAAAATCCAATCAATAAGTAAGGCATGTAGTTTGCTTTTAACATGACTTTTAGCAGCAACCCAAACCCAACAGCTGGCAAGATGCTTCCGGCAATGCCAAATCCGTGGCTGAGCCAACCCGGCATCGCTTCGACGAGCATTTTCATTGGAGTTTGTGCCAGGTAAGCACTTAAAAACACGACAACACCGTAAGTCAATCCGACAAGTAAAATTGGTAGCAGCGTTAGCCTGGTATAAGCTTTAATATTGGCTTCAGCTGCGTATTTGTCTGCTTTTGCCATGAAGACGGAGAAAATTGAATAATAGAATAAAATAATATATTGCATTAAGAAACTGAAAGGCAGCGCCAGGCCGATTGCCGTGGCAGGGCTTTTTCCTGTCGTGTGGGCAATGACCACTGTCATAACCCCTGCCAAAATGGGGTTTGGCGGCTGGGTCCCGCCGGCCGGTGTTAATCCGGCAAAAGCAAGTTCGGTCAGACCCGCTGCGATAAGTCCCATTTTAACATCGCCCAAAATGATCCCCGTTACGGTACAGACAATCATCGGTCGGAAAATATACAAACCTTCCAGCCAGAAATCGAAACCTGCGATAATGGCAAAAATGGTAATGAGTATGCCTTGCGTTAATGTGATGTCCATTTAGAGCAGCTCCTTAAAAGGTGTATTTTTTCTCACCGGGGACGTCTTGAATATAAACATTTACACCTAATGCCTGGATCGCTTTTAAATCTGCTTTGTCCTGTTCGTCCATATATACTTTTTTCGTAATTTCATCCTTTCCTTGTGAGAAGTGCATATTGCCGATATTCAGTTCTTTTATTGGCACACCGCCTTCGACAAGCTTTCTTGCGGATTGCGGTGTTCTTACAACTATAAAAATTTTTTGGCGTGGTGAAGCTTTTCCAATAATATCGATCGTTTTTTGCAAGGTGAAAAAGCGAATCGAAACGCCTGCAGATTCAGCAGTGGCTGACATTAATTCCTGCTGAAGCGGGTCATTTGCAGTTTCGTCATCCGCAACGATCAAAAGATTTGCACCCAAACTCGATGTCCAAATTACGCCAACCTGTCCGTGTACGAGGCGATTATCAATTCTTGTCAATAAAATATTTGGTGTGGCCATTTCTATTCTCTCCTTTGTCGTTTTATCATGTTGTCATGACAAGTAGTTTTATAAGGTGAAGCTGGTAGTAAATTGCTTTATCTTTTGTTTTATCCAAATAGCCGATAAAGCTATTTACTTGAAGAACTGTAAAATTGATAAAGAGCATTTGCTGTTACAGGTATTGGCAAAGCTTTTTAAACGATCTTTTGTCATGTTGTCATGACAAGTTATCCCGTTATTGGAACCGGGAAGCAGCTGCTTCATCCAAGACAACGGTAAGAGCCGGATGAAGTTGCAAAATTGATGCAGGGACACTTTCCGTTACGGGCCCTGTGAGTGCTTTGTGAATCATTTCAGCTTTTTCCGGGCCGTTTGCGATGAGTAAAATGCGTCTGCTGTTCATAATTGTTTTCATCCCAATTGTGAGTCCGTGGGAAGGGACGTTTCCCACGCCACCAAATTCATCTCCATGCTGTTGTTTGGATGCTTCTGTTAATTCCATGCGGTGTGTAACTGAACCAAACGGCGTGCCCGGTTCGTTAAAAGCAATGTGGCCGTTTTTTCCAATGCCGAGCATGCAAAGATCCAATCCACCTGCCTTATGAAGGTTTTGTTCAAAGAAAGGAAAAGTTTCTGCATACAGACGATGAATTTGATTTTCCGGAATATTTAATGGTCCGTAAAAACGCTCCTGCAAGTATGCATTGCAAGTGCCTTCTAAGTCAATTGGAACTTGATCATATTCATCGATGTTAAAGAAATGCCAATACTTCGGCAGCTCATGTTTGGAAAAGTATTGGACCAATGTATCATAACATTCTATTGGAGAGTTGCCGGTTGCAAGCCCGATATTTGCATGTTCTGATTTTAATAAATCCAAAATGGCTTCAGCCGCCGCTTTCCCAACGCCTTTTTTGCTTTTTACAATGTTAATTTTCATCTCAATCCTCTCTCTCATCAAGGTTAGAATGTTTAAGAAAACTCACCTCCTTTAGTTATGTATCCAGTAAGTACAGCGGAAGCTCACCTTTCACGATGGCTTTTGTAAACTCAAAAGGGTAGCCGCCAGAGAGACCTTGAGTCATCATTTGCATCGCCGGATCTCCTTTTTCAGCTTTTAACATTTTTGCCTGTTCTTTATTCAGGAGCACTGCACGGAATTCCCGTTTAAAGGACATGTTTAATAGATGGTAGTTTCTTTGTAGAATATGGTGCAGACTTTCCGACTCAAGATCCTCATTTTCAAGTCCCGAAAAACGGTCTGCCGGCAAGTACGTTTCTTCCAACATAACAGGGTCCCGGTCGGCCAACCGGATCCTTTTGATCGCATATATTTTTTTCCCGACTTTATATTCCAGGGCGCGTGCAATGTCTATTTCTATTAAATCTCTAATCTGGAAATCTGCAACAATTGTGGAAGGTTTTCTTCCCATCTTTTTGATCGCTTCAACGACATTGATAAAGTTGACTTTATTTTTAGACGCCTCATTTTCAAATGGAGCGACAAAACTTCCTTTTCCTTGTTGTTTGTAGATTCTTTTCATCTTTTCCAATTCATCGAGTGCCTGGCGTACAGTCGTCCGGCTTACCTGATAACGTTCACACAATTCTTTTTCAGTCGGGAGCTTATCATGCGCCTTCAACTTTCCGCTGTCCATTTGTTCTATTAAAATATCCAACAGTTGTGCATACAGCGGCACATAACTTTTTTTATTAATTGGCATTCGCCTCTCTCCTTTTATTGTTATGTTGTCATAACAACTGGCTAACTTTATTAAAACGCTTTCTTGCAGAAAAGTCAATGGATTTTTATTAGAATGCTGGCAGTGGCAAAAAGCAGCTTACTTTCGGCCCATCCAATTTCAATAATTCGCCCCGCTTCATTATGCTGATTTCCAAATGACTGCGGCAAACCTGTACGGTTCTTTTTGCCAGCACCATTTACATGGGGAACAAAAATATTGGTTCAAAAAAGATAAAATATATTGACATTTTTATCTGTTGTGATAATATGGACTACAAATAATTTTAGTTATACTTCATTTTTTTTAACCTGACTAAACATCGACAGATCAGAGAGGATAATCATGATTGAAATTCACAAAAAAATTCGTGAGCTAAGGTTACAAAAAGGACTGACTCTAAAACAATTAAGCGAAAAGACTAATTTAACCATTGGTTTTCTTTCACAAGTTGAAAGAGGGACATCTTCACTTGCCATTACTTCTCTAAAAAAAATTGCAGATAGCTTGGGCGTGGAAATTTCGTACTTTTTCAACCCGACCATCACAGCGCATTATGCCGTAAAGAAGGAGAACCAAAAAACTTTTACAGTGGAAGGGAATGCAACAAAATATATCCGGTTAAGCGGAAACTTTCACAATCGAAATATGGAGTGTATGCTTGTCACGCTGCAGCCATTTCAAAAAGATGATCAGACATTCAGCCATATGGGCGAGGAGTTTTATTATGTTTTAAAAGGTGAAGTGATATTTAAAATTGACAACAATGAATACCACCTTATGGCAGGTGAATCCATTCACTTTCCTTCTGAAAAAACCCATCAGTGGGAAAATCCGACAGGCGAGGAAACAGTTCTTATAAGTGTATTAACTCCGGTTCTTTTTTAAGAATTGGAGATTTCAATATACCTTTGAAAGGAGCGTTCATATTTTATGAAAGTTGCAACGGATATTGGGGGTACGTTCACAGATCTTGTATACGTCAATGACAGAGGGGATTTAGGTATTGCAAAAAGCCATACGACGCCGCCAAATTTTGAACAAGGTGTAATGGACGTTATACAGCAAGCCGGAATAGAACCGGACGCCATCAAGACATTCATTCATGGAACAACCGTCATTATTAATGCACTGACAGAAAGGAAAGGAGCTAAGACAGGCCTTATCACGACAAAGGGATTCAGAGATGTATTAGAGATTGCGCGCGGGAACAGGCCTGATCTTTATAATGTAAGGTATCAAAAACCAACGCCGTTTGTTGAGAGATATCTAAGAAAAGAAGTAGAGGAGAGGTTAAATTATAAGGGAGAAGAATTAACACCGCTTAATAAAAATGAAATCAAAGAAATTGTAGATTTTTTTAAGAAAGAAAAAGTTGAGGCCATTGCAGTATCTTTTCTGCATTCTTACGCGAATCCAGTCCACGAACAAGAAACGGTGGCGTATATTAAAGCATTATGGCCTGAAGTATTTGTAACAGCTTCCCATGAAATCACAAAGGAATGGCGGGAGTACGAAAGAACAAATACCGCTGTTTTCAATGCATATGTAAAACCAATTGCGACCTCTTATGTGAACAAACTGGATGAAAAACAAAAAAGAAGCAATAACTATATTATGCAATCAAATGGCGGGACGACTACTTTTGAAAACGCCAAAAATATTCCCATCCATATTGTAGAATCCGGCCCTGTTGCAGGCATATTCGGGGCGGCTGTCCTTGGTAATATACTGGGCGAAAAAAATATCATCGCATTTGATGTTGGTGGGACTACAGCAAAGTGTTCACTGATCGAAAATGGTGAAGTAAAAGTTTCAACAGACTATTATATTGAGCGTGATGACCGGCATGCCGGCTATCCAATTAAAACGCCTGTTGTGGATATTGTAGAAATCGGGAATGGCGGGGGATCGATCGCCTGGATAGATGATGCTGGATCTCTTAAAGTAGGGCCTAAGTCTGCTGGTGCTTTGCCGGGTCCTGTTGCTTACGGGCAGGGCGGTACAGAGCCAACAACGACCGATGCAAATTTATTAACCGGAAGACTTTCACCAAAGAATTTTGATTATACTGTAAATATGGACAAGGTCAAAGATGCGATTGAAACTAAAATTGCAAACTATTTTAATATCAGTGCAGAAGAAGCAGCACTCGGGATTATTCGAATTGCCAATTCTAACATGCTCAATGCTTTAAAGTTGATTTCTATACGCAAAGGATATAATCCGCGGGAATTTTCATTAATTGCTTTTGGCGGAGGAGGATCTATGCACGCTGCTGCCCTGGCAAAAGAGCTTGGGGTAAAGAAAGTCATTATTCCGGTCGCTTCATCCGTTTTTTCTGCATGGGGGATGTTAATGACGGATTTAAGGCATGACTATATTCAAACTTACATTACACGCTTAACTGATTTAGATCCGGCTGTCATTAATCGTGAATGGGAGAACCTGGAAAACAATGCTTATCATGAGTTTCTTTATGAAGATGTTAAGAAATCTTCTGTCATGTTTACGAGATTTTTAGACATGAGATATTTGGGGCAGGAGCATACAGTAAAAGTGCCAGTACCGAATGGACGTTGGAATAAAGAAACCTTGGAAACCATCATTCAAAGTTTTCATGAATTGCATGAAAAAACTTATACTTTCAAGTTGGAAAATGCAGAAACGGAAATTGTGAATCTGCATCTGACTGCAGTGGGGATTGTAGAGAAGCCTGAATTAGAAAAAGAACATCGTGATGGTGAAGTAAAAGATGCCATCAAAGAAGTACGCCCGGTTTATTTTGAGGATACGGGTTGGGTGCAAACTGATATTTATGATCGGGATAAGCTGCCGACTTTAAAGACGGTAACGGGACCGGCCATTATAGAAGAAAAGGCTTCTGTCACAGTGCTTTACGAAGGCCAAACGCTGGTTGTCGATGAATATGGAAACCTTATTCTTGAAATAGGAGTGGAGTAACATGATCACTACATCCAAAAAAATTGACCCATTTACGTTGGAAATTGTAAAAGATTCTTTGCTTGCCATTGGAGATGAAATGTTTATAGCGCTGGCGAGAACTTCCATGAGTCCGATTGTATACGAAGTTCTTGACTATGCCAGCGGTTTAACCGATGCGAAAGGCAACCTTCTAACACAAGGAAACGGAGCAACCGGATTTATTGGCATGCTAACCTTTATGGTTAAGGAGACGTTAAATAAATTTGGAGAACAGGATTTAAACCCCGGTGATATTATCATTATTAACGATCCTTATAAGGGCGGGGGTTCGCATTTATCCGATGTCGGCCTCGTCATGCCGATTTTTTACAACGATAAGCTCATTGCATTTTCTGCGAATAAAGCGCACTGGACCGAGGTGGGCGGGAAGGATCCCGGTTCCTTCACAAATGATTCAACTGAAATTTTTCAAGAGGGCTTGCAATTTCCTTGTGTAAAGCTTTTTGAAAAGGGGCGGGTCAATCAGGCTATTGTTGACATGATTGAATCAAATGTGCGCTTTCCCGACTTGTCACTGGGGGATATGTGGGCACAAGTGGCGGCTTTGAAA
>Ga0207869_1001516_pt1 | contig 11376 bp, 8 predicted proteins | sample HigsolmetaAR205D_FD_184837 | JGI IMG/M metagenome (GOLD analysis project Ga0207869, IMG submission 184837) | Ionic liquid and high solid enriched microbial communities from the Joint BioEnergy Institute, USA - AR20-5-D (SPAdes) (version 2) ...
CGCGCTAATGTCGCCGGGTTGCAGGAGACGTAGACGACTTTTTTTGGTTTCATTGCTATAATTGTTTGAAGCAGTGAATGATCGCAGCCTTTTCGAGGAGGATCCACGACGATGACGTCTGCGCGAATTCCTTGTGCATGCCATTTGGGCATGATCTCCTCTGCTTCACCGACGGCAAATTCAACGTTCTCGATGCCGTTTAGTTTTGCATTTCGTTTGGCATCTTCAATGGCATCGGGCACAATTTCCACGCCGTACACTTTTTTAGCTTTTTGCGCAAGGAAGAGTGAAATCGTTCCGATCCCGCAATAGGCGTCGATGACCGTTTCTTCTCCGGTAAGTTCGGCGTATTCTAACGCTTTTTCGTAAAGCACCTTCGTCTGTTCAGGGTTCACTTGGTAAAAAGAGCGTGCGGAAATGGCAAACTTAATTGATCCGATATAATCATATATATATTCCAAACCCGAAAGCAGCTTTGTTTCTTCGCCAAATATGACGTTTGTCCGTTTCGGGTTTATGTTTTGGACAATCGATCGAATGTTTGGAAATTTAGCGGTAATTTCAGCTAAAATTTTCTTTTTATGTGGAAAATCAGCTGTTCGGGTAACGAAAACAAGCATCGCTTGCTTTGTTTGATACCCGTAGCGGACAACGATATGGCGCAGCCATCCTTGATGGGTTTGTTCGTTGTAAGCCCGGATGTGATAGCGGTTCAATATCGCTTTAACTTCTCGGACAATTCGATCGTTTTCCGTCTGCTGAATGAGACATCTCTCCATATCGATAATTTCGTGCGTTCTTTGCTGATAAAAGCCTGCAATCAGGGCGCCTTCCCGCTCCCCGATTGGAACCTGTGCTTTATTTCGATAATTCCAAGGATCGCTCATTCCGATCGTTGGATGAACCGTGACTTTTTCTACATCCACTTTTCCGATGCGGGCAAGCGTTTCTTTTACTATTTTTTGCTTATGGCGCAGTTGGCCGTCATAGCTTACATGCTGAAGCTGGCAGCCTCCGCATTGTTTGTATATAGGACAAGGCGCATCTGCCCGATCCGGGCTTGTTTCCGATAATTTCATGAGACGTCCGTATCCATAGCCTTTTTTTACTTTGACAACTTTGACTGTTCCCTTTTCTCCAGGCAAAGCATTCGGGACAAATAAAGGAAAGCCGTTGATTTTGGCTACTCCTGCCCCGTCATGTGTTAAATCTTCAAACAATACATCGTAATAATCATTTTTCTTCACTGGTGCTTCCATGTTGTTTTCTTCCTTTTTGATCAGAATGAACTGAAAAAATTGTATCACAACCGTAAAAATGACCCAAGTGATTTTATTATTGTCATAATAGGAAATACTATTGTAATGAAAATATAAAAGGGCGGCACGTAACATTGGTTGATGAAAAAGCGTCTATATTAGCTGAAGGAGTGAATTTACATGGATCAAAGTTTTAAAGAGTCACTCATCGAACAGCTTATTGCCAACGGTGTTTACAAAGGGGAAGATGGACAACAATTATATGAATTGAACGTCATTGAGTTGTTAAAACTTGTCAATAAAATTGAAAGCGATCATTACCATTATGGAAAATAAAAATTTCGTTTTTCCAGCTTGAAAGCAAGGCTGTAAAAACAGCTGCACCTTTCTTTCATTACATTTTGTTTAACAAGCTGCCTGCAAAGCTTTTGCAGTGGTTTTTTTAAGCAAAATGTTGCAGACAAGTCATATAAATCGTTGAAATTAGCGCGGGGAGCCGCATTTCATCTATTCAAAAACGGTAAAGAGCAGCCTATTCGCTGCTCTTTTCAATTGGCGCGTTTTTTTCTGCTTTTTCTTTCGACATGATGATCTCAATATATTGATACAGGTTTTCAAATTCAGCAGGCAGGAGTCCTCCGTATTCGCCGTCCAAGTTTAACTGCATTTTGTCTTCTGTCTTTACTTTTATCCGATTGGCTTTTGTATAAATTACATTTTCACTGTGAATATGCTCGCCTTTTAATGCCAAGCTGGCAAGGCGAATAAACTCCGCGAGGCTGACTTTTTTCAAAATCAGTAAATCAAACATGCCATCATTTAAAATTGAGTCTGGAGCCAACTTTTCAAACCCTCCGACCGAATTTGTCAAGCTGATTAAAAACAGCATGATCTCTCCTTGAAACAGCTTGCCATCATATTCAATTTCCACCTCTGTCGGATGGATGGAAGGGAGCATTTCAATGCCCTTTAAATAATAAGCAAGCTGTCCTAAAACGGTCTTTAATTTGCTTGGAACGTCATAAGTAAGCTCTGTTAATTTTCCGCCGCCGGCAATATTAATAAAATATTGGTTATTCACTTTTCCAATGTCTATTTTCCTTTTTACGCCGTTCAGCAGCGTATCGACTGCGTGCAAAATATTGTCGCGGGGAATGCCGATTGCACGGGCAAAATCGTTTGTAGTTCCGACGGGGATGATTCCGAGCGTCGGACGATTTTCCATGACTGCGAGCCCATTCACAACTTCGTTCACCGTACCGTCTCCACCCGCAGCGATAATGAGGTCAAACCCGCGTTCAGCAGCCTGTTTCGCTGCATTTGTCGCATCTCCTTCACCGGTAGTAGCATGGCACGATGTTTCATAGCCGGCCTCTTCAAATTTAGCAAGAACTTCAGGGAGCTGTTTTTTGAAAGCCTCTCGACCAGATGTGGGGTTATAAATGATTCTTGCGCGTTTCATTCACATCATCCTATACTATCCATTTCTATTGTAAAAATAGAATCATTAATAGATTATTCCTTTTTGCCAAAACAAACAAGTTTTTTCTATCATTTGTGTTCATTTATACTACTTTTGTCAATAAACGTTTATTCTATTTTTATTTTGATAAAACTGTTCGCCATTTAAACACTTTTTTCAAATTCCAGCTTCAAAAATTCACGGATGGGTTTTATTTCCATTTTACTATAAATAAAACACCCAGCTGCTAAGCTGAGCGTCTATTAAAATTATCGTTTCTTTATTTCTTGTAATAACAATTTGTTTACTAATTGCGGGTTGGCTTGCCCCTTCGTTTTTTTCATAATTTGACCGACTAAAAATCCAATCGCTTTATCTTTTCCGTTTTTAAAGTCGATAACCGATTGCTCATTTTCATCCAATGTTTCGATTACAAACTTTAAGATGGCACCTTCATCAGAAATTTGAACAAGCCCTTTTTCTTTCACGATTTTTTCAGGGTCTCCACCTTTTTCAATCAGCTCTTTGAACACTTTTTTCGCGATTTTGGAGGAGATGGTTCCATTTTCGATCAGCTTGATCATTCCTGCAAGACTTTCCGGGGTGAGCGCCACTTCAGACAACTCTTTTTGCTCTGCATTTAAATATGCTGATACTTCTCCCATCAGCCAGTTAGAAGCTTGTTTCGCATCAGCTCCGGCTTTAACTGTTGCTTCAAAGAAATCAGACATTTCTTTCGTCATTGTCAGCACTTTAGCATCATACGCTGGGAGTCCAAGCTCTTCAACATATCGTTTTTGGCGCGCATCCGGCAGCTCCGGAATCGATGACCGGACTCTTTCTTTCCACTCATCATCAATGTAAAGAGTGACTAAATCAGGTTCAGGAAAATAACGATAATCGTCTGATCCTTCTTTAACGCGCATTAAAATCGTTTTCCCTGTAGCCTCATCAAAACGGCGTGTTTCTTGTTGAATGACGCCGCCGGATAAAAGCACTTCCGCCTGACGTTTTTCTTCATATTCGAGCCCTTTGCGCACAAAGTTAAATGAGTTTAAGTTTTTCAATTCTGTTTTTGTGCCAAATTCTTTTTGTCCGATCGGGCGGAGCGAAATGTTTGCGTCGCAGCGAAGAGATCCTTCTTCCATTTTACAGTCGGATACGCCAGTATATTGAATAATCGATTTTAATTTTTCCAAATATGCATAGGCTTCTTCAGGTGAGCGGATGTCCGGCTCTGATACAATTTCAATCAGCGGTGTTCCTTGACGGTTAAAGTCTACAAGAGAATAGCCGTCGCCAGTATGCGTCAATTTGCCAGCATCCTCTTCTAAATGAAGGCGCGTAATGCCGATTTTCTTTTTCTTTCCGTTCACTTCAATTTCAATCCAGCCGTTTTGACCGATCGGCTGATCATATTGGGAAATTTGATATGCTTTCGGGTTGTCCGGATAAAAATAGTTTTTCCGGTCAAACTTTGTATAAGTAGCCACTTCGCAGTTCAATGCCATCGCAGCTTTCATTGCGAATTCAACGGCTTCTTTATTTAAAACGGGCAAAACTCCCGGGTATCCGAGGTCAATGACCGTTGTGTTTGTATTTGGTTCAGCACCGAAAGCGTTTGGTGCACTGGAAAAGATTTTCGATTTCGTTTTCAATTCCACATGTACTTCAAGTCCGATGACCGTTTCAAAGTTCATTAGTTCTCACCCCTTACAGTTCCGGTTTTTGTTTATGGAAGTCTGTTGCTTGTTCGTATGCATGGGCAACGCGATAAACGGTGCTCTCGTCAAAATGCTTGCCGATGATTTGCAATCCCAGCGGCAGGCCGTTGGCAAATCCGCAAGGTACGGAAATAGCAGGAACTCCCGCAAGGTTCACATTGATTGTTAAAATATCGTTCGCATACATCGTGAGTGGATCGTCAATTTTTTCGCCGATTTTAAATGCTGGAGTCGGGGTTGTCGGTCCGATGATGACGTCATATTTTTCAAAAACGTCTTCAAAATCTTTTTTAATAAGCGTGCGCACTTGCTGCGCTTTTTTGTAATAAGCATCATAATATCCAGAGCTTAATGCAAATGTACCGAGCATAATGCGGCGTTTTACTTCATTTCCAAAGCCTTCCGCGCGTGTTTGTTTATACATATCGATCAAGGTTTCAGCGTTGTCGGAGCGATAGCCGTAGCGGACTCCGTCAAAACGGGCGAGATTCGCAGATGCTTCGGATGAGGCAAGCAAATAATATGTAGCAATACCGTATTTGGAATGCGGCAAAGATACTTCTTCCCATTCTGCGCCCAATCCTTCGAGTACTTTTAAAGCAGCCAGTACGGACTCGCGCGACTCACGGCTTACCCCTTCACCTAAATACTCTTTCGGAACCGCAATTTTCAGCCCTTTAATATCTCCAGTTAAAGCGGATATATAATCAGGAACTTCCACATTTGCACTTGTGGAATCCATTGGATCAAGACCTGAAATGACTTGAAGAAGGTAAGCGTTGTCTTCAACAGTTCTTGTTATCGGTCCGATTTGATCTAATGAAGACGCGAATGCGACTAATCCGAAACGGGAGACTCGACCATATGTAGGCTTCAAGCCAACAACCCCGCAGAATGCTGCCGGCTGGCGAATCGAGCCGCCTGTATCAGAGCCTAGTGCAAACGGAACTTCTCCTGCGCTGACAGCCGCTGCGCTGCCGCCGCTGGAACCGCCTGGAACCGCTTCTAAATTCCATGGGTTTTTCGTCTTTTTAAATGCGGACGTTTCAGTGGATGATCCCATCGCAAACTCATCCATGTTTAATTTGCCGATCGTAATCGCTTCAGCTTCTTCCAGCTTGCGCATAACCGTTGCATCATAAATTGGGTCAAAGTTTTCAAGAATTTTGCTTGCACAGGTTGTGCGTAAATCCTTTGTCACAATGTTATCTTTAATTCCTATCGGCATGCCAAACAATAAACCGTATGTATCTTTTTTTCCTATTTCATTATCCAGTTGTTTTGCTTTTTCTCGGGCTCGTTCTTCATCGAGGGTTAAGAAAGCTTCTACCTTTCCGTCGACTTCTTGAATGCGCTTGTAAGACTCGTCGACAAGATCGGAGACGGAAATTTCTTTTCGGTGCAGCATTTGTTTTAATTCAGATATTTTATGATCAAACAGAGCCATGTTCGCTTCGTCCTCCTTACTCAAGAATGGCTGGTACGCGGAATTGTCCGTCTTTTTGGTCAGGAGCATTTTTCAACGCAACTTCCCGTGGAAGACCCGGCTCAGGTTGATCTTCGCGCATGACATTTTTCATATCCAAAACGTGGGAAGTTGGTTGAACGTTCTCCGTATCCAATTCATTTAACTGCTCAGCAAACGTTATAATCGCGTCAAGCTGATTGGTAAACATCTCTGCTTCCTCTTCCGTAATTGCCAAGCGGGCAAGATGAGCAACATGTTTTACTTGTTCTTTCGAAATGCGTGACATCCCAATTCACCTCCACTTTTTCGAACACACTGCAATACTCTGATAATATCAAATTTTAGCCAGATAAAGCAACACCCCCGAAATGTTGAAACAATATTGCACGAAGGCAGGCTGAAAAAAGCCCCTCTTACAGATGATTTTCTTTTCATATGTAATTTTCAAAACGTCGAAGGACTTCAACCAAAAATTCAAATATAGGTACATTCGTCCAAACGTTTTATTCATTCGTGAATATAAAAATATTGTACGGTACATTATTCGGAGGTGAAAAACATGAGTTTTGGATTCGGTTCTTGTCAAGGCTACGGTTACGGAGGATATGACGGCGGATTCGGGTACGGTGGTGGATTCGGACACGGCGGCGGATTTGCCCTTATAGTAGTATTGTTCATTTTGTTGATCATTGTCGGTACTGCTTTTGTAAAGTGGTAAACACCGTTTAACCAAATGCCCGCCAAAAAACGATCAATATAAAGGTGATTTCAAAATCCCCCCTTTTTGAAATCACCTGTTTTTTTATTGAAAAACATGAACTGTCGGTTTGTCCTGCCCTGGCTCTCTAACGATGAGCGCTTCCGGACCTCTTGAAGAGTTGATGGTCACTTCCAGAGAAATATAGTCTTTGTAATATTCCACAACTTTTCCAGTTAAAAATTGCGTAAAGGCTATGACCTCTGTTTTTCCGTAAAACTGAACCGGTATTTCTATTTTCATTTGCTTCATTTCACCGTCTTGATAAAAAGCCTTCCCAATGACGCCTGTGTAGTTAGGGAAAAAGTCTTCAATATCTCCTTTTAAACGTTTAAATGTGTTGGCATCATCCGGTTTTTTCTTTGTTCCCTCTTCAGATGGGAAAAAGTAATACTCTTCGTTAATATTTTCCCACTTTCCGATATTTTCGCTTCCGCCATCAACGATTGTTCTTGCAAAAAAGTGCCCTGGAACAATCGAAGATTTAGGCGCTTGTTCGTAAAGGGAAACGACAATCGGCACTTTTTCTAATCCTTCTATATCTCGAAGCCTCTTCACAACCACTTGTGCGATTTCCTTCCCTTTCTTTTCAATGGTGGCCTTGTCTATTTTATTTTCTTTTTGGATGCCGTCTTCCGTGCGGTAATAATAAACAGAATTCAAGGCCAAACCGATCGACACTCCGCCAAGCTCAAGTGTTTTTTCATCTTTTTTTACAAGGTAATTATGTTCAAGTATATGCGTTACATAAATGGGGCTTTTTTCGGAGCTTTCTGGCGGATTTAAACCTTCATTTTTGAAAGATTTATCCTTTTTTTTCGCTTCTTCCAAATCTTTTCCTTCCAGCTTGCGGCTAAGCCAGTTTTGGACAGTTTTTTTGTCTAAATATTGTCCTTCTTGAAACACATATTTATCCGTTGGAAACTTGTCGCTGGCCATCCGCATAAGACCAGTTTCAAATTCATCAACATCAAATCTTGTATTGAGATTGCTTGCCACAAGCCCTCGCGCTTCACTCGTTTTAAAAGGCACGAGCATCTTATAATAATCTTCCGAAATTCTGTATTTCGGAATAATTGCTTTTTCTTCCGTTGATTCTTCCGTCTCTTGTACAATTTGCTCCGGTTCTCCAATGTCCTGCGAGCATGCACTGAGCACAGCCATGCACGCTGCCGCTATGATCAAAAGTTTTTTCAAGGTACCTTCCCTCTCCTATTTCCTTAGTTCTTCAAGTAAACGAGACTCATCCCAAACCTCTATGTTTAATTCGCGAGCTTTTGCAAGCTTGCTGCCGGCATCTTCACCAGCGATTACAAGATCTGTTTTTTTGCTCACACTGCCAGTAACTTTTCCGCCTCTTGCTTCAATTTGTTCTTTTGCTTCATTGCGGGACATTTCAGCAAGCTTCCCTGTTAAAACGATTGTCTTACCGGCAAAATACGAATCCCCTTCATCTGAATTTGTCCGTTTCGGACCTTTATACGTCATATTGACGCCGAACGACTTTAATTCTTCAATCAATTCTTTTACTTCAGGCTGTTCAAAAAAAGTAGCGATGGAATCAGCCATTTTTTCTCCGATTTCCGGTATGTTGATTAATTGTTCTCTTGTCGCGCTTTGCAGCCGCTCCATTGTTTCAAAATGCTCTGCTAAAATCTTGGCGGCTTTTTCGCCGACATAGCGAATGCCTAAACCGAATAAAAGGCGCTCCAGCGAATTTTCCTTCGACCGTTCAATCGCGTGCAACAAATTATCCGTTGATTTTTCACCCATCCGTTCAAGCTGAAGCAATTGGGGTTTTGTTAATTTGTATAAATCCGCTACATCTTGAATCAAGCCTTCTTTAAACAATTGGGTGATGACGCGCTCCCCTAGTCCTTCAATATTCATCGCATTTCGGGAAACAAAATGGATGAGCCCTTCGCGAATTTGCGCCGGACATTTTGGATTAATGCATCTAAGCGCAACTTCTCCTTCCAACCGGACCAGCTCGCTATTGCATTCTGGACAGTGCGAAGGCATCCGAAAATCCTGTTCATTGCCTGTTCTTCTGTCAACAAGAACATTTACAATTTCAGGAATGATGTCCCCGGCTTTTTTCACGACGACGAAGTCCCCAAGCTTAATATCTTTTTCCCGAATCAAATCTTCATTATGAAGGGAAGCTCGTTTGACGGTTGTCCCGGCAACCTTTACAGGCTCTAAGATCGCTGTTGGGGTAATGACGCCGGTGCGTCCGACAGCGAGTTCAATATCCAGCAGCTTCGTCACCACCTCTTCTGCCGGAAACTTATAGGCAATCGCCCATCTCGGGCTTTTCGCAGTTGCCCCGAGCGCTTCCTGCTGACGCAAACTATCAACCTTAATTACAACTCCGTCAATATCATACGGAAGCTGAGAGCGCTTTTCCAACAATTGATCAAGCAGCTCGATCACTTCGTCGATGTTTTTGCATTTTCTGCGTTCACGATTTGTTTTAAAGCCGAGTTCATCAAGCAAGTCCAATGCTTCACTATGAGAAGACACTCCGGTATCGCCAAGCTCTGCTATGTTATAGACGAAAATATCTAAATTTCGTTTCGCGGCAATTTTTGGGTCTAGCTGGCGCAAGGAACCAGCCGCAGCGTTTCTCGGATTGGCAAACGGAACTTCCCCTTTTGCAATGCGCTCCTCATTTAATTTCTCAAATGATGCTTTCGGCATAAATGCTTCCCCGCGCACTTCCATCGATAAATTTTTCTTTAGTCTCAAAGGGATCGAGCGGATCGTTTTTAAATTTTCCGTGATATCTTCCCCCGTCGTGCCGTCTCCTCGTGTTGATCCTTGTACAAACAGGCCGTTTTCATATCGAAGGGAAACCGCAAGCCCGTCAATTTTCAGCTCCACTACATATTCGACATCCCCAACTGCTTGGCGGACTCGCCTGTCAAAGTCACGCAAGTCCTGCTCATTAAAAGCGTTTGCCAAACTCAGCATCGGCACGCGGTGCGCCACTTTTCGGAAAGCATCTAAAACAGCGCCCCCCACCCGCTGGGAGGGAGAATCAGGGGTTTTCAGCTCTGGATATTTTTCTTCAAGTTCTATTAGTTCTCTCATGAGGCGGTCATACTCTGCGTCAGGAACAGACGGATTGTCAAGAACGTGATATTCATAATTATATTGATTCAAAAGCTTGTGCAATTCTTTTACACGGTTTTCTGCCGTACGTTTGTCCATATGTGTCAATTCCTTCCTTCAAATAGTTACTGTACTTTTTCAATTGGTGCAAATTTAGCAAGCAACCGTTTTATGCCGACAGGACTTGGAAATGCCACGTCAAGTTCTTGATCCTCCCCATCGCCTTTCACTCGGACGACAACACCGACACCCCATTTTCCGTGCACGGCTTTATCACCTACTGACCAAGCCTTTACATCTCCTCCCGTTGATTTGGCTCCGATTGTTCTATTTAGTTTCGGCTTTGGAGATTTCTTTTCATTTAAGTCTTCTAAAACCTCTTTCGGCATCTCTTCAATAAAACGAGATTCCGGGTTCATGTTTGTTCTTCCAAAAAGGGTCCTCATTTTCGCATTTGTTACATACAATTCTTCCTCTGCCCGCGTTATCCCGACGTATGCCAGCCGGCGCTCTTCCTCCATTTCCGCCTCTTCCATCAAGGCTCGGCTGTGAGGAAATACACCTTCTTCCATCCCGATCATAAATACAACCGGAAACTCTAAACCTTTTGCCGAATGGATCGTCATCAATAACACGGAATCTTTCTGCTCCGATTGCTCTTCATCAATGCGGTCAATGTCCGCAATCAAGGCCAAATCCGTTAAAAAGGCGACAAGGCTTTTGTCCTCATTTTGTTTTTCAAAGTTTTGAGTTACAGATAAAAATTCATCAATGTTCTCTAAACGACCTTGGGCTTCCAATGTTTTTTCCTGCTTAAGCATCTCCCTGTAGCCGGTTCTGTCAAGAATCTCTTCCACAAGCTCAGTAACGGACACATAGTCTTGCATTTGTGACAGCTGCTGGATCAATTCACGGAATTCCGTCAACACTTTCATAGCACGAGTGCTGACCCCGATATGTTCCATTTCTTCTAAAGCAGCAAACATCGAGATGCCTTGCTGGGCTGCATAATTCATTATTTTTTCAACGGTTGATGCACCGATGCCCCGTTTCGGAACATTGATGATTCGCACCAAACTAATATCATCATTCTGGTTTGCCACTAGACGCATGTATGCAAGAATATCCTTGATTTCTTTCCGGTCATAGAACTTAATGCCGCCGACAATTTTATAATCAATATTCGATTTTAACAGCACTTCCTCTATGACACGGGACTGTGCATTTGTACGGTACAATACAGCAATATCGGAAAGTTTTCTTTTGCCTGATTGGACGAGCTCTTGAATTTGCTTGGCGACAAACTGGGCCTCCCCAATTTCGTGATCAGCCCGGTAGTAAATAATTTTTTTCCCCTCAGGGTTTTCCGTCCATAAATTTTTCGGCTTTCTGTTCATATTATTTTTAATGACTTCATTGGCCGCATGCAAAATACGCTTGGTAGAACGATAATTTTGTTCAAGCAAAATCACTTTAGCGTTCGGATAATCTTTTTCAAACGATAAAATGTTTCCGATGTCCGCCCCTCGCCAGCGATAAATCGATTGATCCGAATCGCCGACAACACAAATATTTTGAAAACGGGATGC
>Ga0207869_1001523_pt1 | contig 11312 bp, 7 predicted proteins | sample HigsolmetaAR205D_FD_184837 | JGI IMG/M metagenome (GOLD analysis project Ga0207869, IMG submission 184837) | Ionic liquid and high solid enriched microbial communities from the Joint BioEnergy Institute, USA - AR20-5-D (SPAdes) (version 2) ...
GCGCTGACGCAGATCAACAGCGCGCGCGCCGATCTCGGTGCGGTCCAGAACCGCTTCGTGTCGGTCGTCGCCAACCTGCAGACTGCCGCCGAGAACCTGTCGGCCTCGCGCAGCCGCATCCTCGATGCGGACTTCGCGGCGGAGACTGCGGCTCTGACCCGCGCGCAGATCTTGCAGCAGGCGGGCACGGCGATCCTGGCCCAGGCCAATGCGGTGCCGCAGAACGTGCTCTCGCTGCTGCGGTAAGCGGAGGGCATCCAATGACCCGGCTCCCGCGAGCCTGGTCGACGGCGGGCGGCGGCGGTCGATGAGACCGTCGCTGCCTGCCGCTGTTTCCCGCTCGGCGAGGGGCGGGTCGTAGAGGGAGGCAGGGACATGACGGTTGATGCGCTGACGGCGGTCCGCATGCCGACCCCGATTCAGCTCGAGCAGGCGAAACCGGGCCGCACGCCCCGACAGCCTGCCGGCACGGCCGCAAGCGAACCCGAGAAACCGCGAAACGACGCAGCGTCCGCGGAGCGTGCAGAGGAAACACTTTCGTTCGAGAAGGCGGGAGAGCTGCTCGATCAGTATCTGCAGCGCTACGGCCGGACGCTGGAGTTCAGCGTGGACCCGACGACGGGACGGCCGGTGGTGCGGGTGCTCGATCTGCACACGAAGGAGCTCATCCGGCAGATCCCGAGCGAAGAAGTGCTCCGCGTGGCGCGGCACCTCGACGGGCATGCGCACGCAATCGTCGATCTGATGGCCTGACACGACGAATTCCGAACCTTCAACCGACAGCGGAACGCACGACGACATGGCCACACTGCAGTCTCCCGGAATCGGATCCGGACTCGACATCGCCTCGCTCGTCAAGCAGCTCGTGGCCGTGGAGCGCCAGCCGCTGGAGCAGCGCCTCAACCGCCGCGAGTCGCAGATCAACGCGGAGATCTCCGCGCTCGGCACGCTGAAGAGCGCGCTGTCGAACTTCAAGACGGCGCTCGAGAAGCTCAAGAGCGTCGACGTCTTCCTCGCGCGCACCGCGAAGAGCGGCGACACCGACGTCTTCGAGGCATCGGCAAGCTCGAAGGCGGCGCCGGGGAGCTACGACATCGAAGTGGTGCAGCTCGCGCAGGCGCATCAGCTCGCCTCTGCAGCCTTCGCCGACGGCGCAGCCTCGGTCGTCGGCACGGGCACGCTCACCATCACCGTCGGCGCGACGACCTTCTCGGTCGAGATCGGCGAGGACGCTTCGACCCTGGCCGACATCAGAGATGCGATCAACGCCGCGTCGGGCAACCCCGGCGTGCGCGCGACGCTGATCCATGGGACGGACGGCAGCCGTCTCGTGCTCACCTCTCACGAGACGGGTGCGAACGGCGCGATCCGCGTGACCGCGGAGGGCGGCGACGGCGGACTCGAAGCGCTCGTCTACGACCCCGGCACGGCGACCAGCCTCACGGAGATCAGGGCTGCAACCAATGCGGTGATCCGCATCGCGGGCTTCGAGCACGAGAGCTCCAGCAACGAGATCACTGGCGCCATCGACGGGGTGACGCTGAGCCTCAAGCAGGCGGCGCCGGGAACGCAGATCCGGCTCGACGTCGCCTACGACACGGATGCGATCGCGCAGCGCGTGAAGGACTTCGTCGCGGAGTACAACAAGCTCAACACTCAGCTTTCCAGCCTGCGCAGCTACGATCCGACCTCGCAGCGCGCCGGGCCGCTGCTGGGCGATGCCCTCCTGCGCAGCATCGAGAGCCAGATCCGTCGCGGTCTCACGGATCCCATCGAAGGTCTCTCGGGCGACTACACCGCGCTCGTGAACCTGGGGATCAAGACCACATCGACCGGAGCGCTGACGCTCGACGAGAGCAAGCTGAAGGAGGCGCTCTCCGCGGACCTCGAGGCAGTAGCGAAGATCTTCGGCGGGGAGAACGGTGTCGCCGCGCGGCTCTATGAAGGTCTCGAGGCGCGGCTGGCCTCCGATGCCGAGATCGACACGCGTACCCAGGCGCTGCAGAGGAACCAGCGGTCTCTCACCCGCGAGCGCGAGATGCTCGACGTGCGCATGGAGGCGATCCACGAGCGCTACATGAAGCAGTTCACCGCGCTCGATTCGCTGCTCATGACGCTGCAGTCGACCTCGAGCTATCTCGCGCAGCAGCTCGCGAACCTGCCGAAGCCGGGCGGCGGCAGCAAGGACTGACGGGCGGTAACCGCTCTCGAGATCCGTGGCCGGGCTGCGTACCGGCCGGCGGACGACACATCAGCCCACGAAGCGCCGCGCGTTGCGGAAGAGGCGCATCCAGCCGCTCCACTCCTCCGCCCCGTCCGGGCGCCAGGAGTTCTGCACGTAGCGCACCGAGCGCTCCGGGTGCGGCATGGTGATGGTCACGCGACCGTCGGCATTCGTGAGCGCCGCGATCGCGAACGGCGAGCCGTTCGGATTCGCGGGATAGGTGCTCGCGACGCTGCGGTCGTTGTTGACGTAGCGGTAGGCGACGAGCCCACTCTCGGCGCAGGCGCGCGCTGCGTCCGGCGAAGCGAACTCCGCGCGTCCCTCACCGTGCGAGACGACGATCGGCAGGAAGGATCCCGCCATCCCGTCGAGCAGCACCGAGGACGACCGCAGCACTTCGACCAGCGTGAAGCGCGCCTCGAACTGCTCCACGCGGTTGCGCACGAAGCGTGGCCAGTGCTCCGTGCCCGGGATGATGCTGCGCAGGGCCGCGAACATCTGGCAGCCGTTGCAGATGCCGAGCGCGAAGGTGTCCGTACGCGCGAAGAAGCGCGCGAACTCCTCGCGTGCGGCCGAGTGGAACAGGATCGACTTCGCCCAGCCCTCGCCCGCGCCGAGCACGTCGCCGTAGGAGAAGCCGCCGCAGGCGACGAGGCCCTTGAACGGCTCGAGCGTGCGCTTGCCGCTCAGGATGTCCGTCATGTGGACGTCGTGCGCCTCGAAGCCGGCGCGCTCGAACACGGCGGCCGTCTCGACGTGACTGTTCACGCCCTGCTCGCGCAGGATCGCCACCTTCGGCCGGACGCCGCGTGCAATGTACGGCGCGGCGATGTCCTCTTCTGGATCGAAAGTGAGATCGACGAAGAGACCCGGATCCTCGACCGACGTCTGTGCGGCGAGCTCCTCGTCCGCGCACTGCGGATCGTCGCGCAGGCGGCGCATGCGATGAGACGTCTCGGACCACGCGCGCCTGAGATCGGCCCACGACTCGTCGAGCCGCACACCGCCCACCGCGATGCGCACGCGCATGTCCTCCGCCGGAGCGCCGAGGTAGACCGCGTAGTTTTCGAGCCCGTGGCGCGCGAGGATCCCGCGCACGCGCTCCTCATCGGCCGTCCGCACCTGGATCACCGCACCGAGCTCCTCGGCGAAGAGCTGCTCGATCGCGGTTCCCCGCTCCATCGGCAGCGCCACGTCGATGCCGCAGTGACCCGCGAAGGCCATCTCGACCAGCGTCGCGAACAGGCCGCCGTCCGAGCGGTCGTGATAGGCGAGCACCAGGTCCGCGGCCTTGAGCTCCCTGAGCGCCGCGGCGAAGCGCACCAGGAGCTGCGGATCGTCGAGATCGGGCGGCTCGTCCCCGAGCTCACCGTACACCTGCGCGAGCGCCGAGCCGCCGAGACGATTGCGTCCGCCGCCGAGATCGATGAGCCAGAGCGAGGTGCTACCCATGTCCCGGCGCAGCACCGGCACGAGGGTCCGGCGCACGTCCTTCACGGGCGCGAACGCCGAGACGATGAGCGACACGGGCGCGACGACGGACTTCGGACCGTCCGCATCGGTCCACGTCGTGCGCATCGAGAGCGAATCCTTGCCGACCGGGATGGCGATGCCGAGCGCCGGACACAGCTCCTCGCCAACTGCACGCACCGTGGCATACAGCGCAGCGTCCTCGCCCGGCTCGCCGCACGCCGCCATCCAGTTCGCCGACAGGCGGATCTGCGACAGCGACTCGATGTCGGCCGCGAGGATGTTCGTCACCGCTTCCGCGATCGCGAGGCGGCCCGAAGCCGGTGCATCGAGCACGGCAACCGGCGTGCGCTCGCCCATCGCCATCGCCTCGCCGGTGTGGCCGAAGTAATCGGTGAGCGTCACGGCGACGTCGCTCACCGGCACCTGCCAGGGACCGACCATCTGGTCACGGCTCACGAGGCCGCCGACTGTGCGGTCGCCGATGCTGATGAGGAACGTCTTGTCCGCGACGGCCGGGAAGCGCAGCACGCGGTACGCCGCCTCGCGCAGATCGATGCGCTCGAAATCGAAGGCGCGGCGCTCGACCGGGACGCTCTTCACGTCGCGCACCATGCGCGGCGGCTTGCCGAGCAGCACGTCGACGGGCATGTCCACGGGGTCGTTGCGGAAGTGCGGATCGTGCACGACGAGCCGCCCGGTGCCGTCGATCTCGCCGATCACCGCGAACGGGCAGCGCTCGCGGTCCGCGATCGCCGCGAAGGTATCGAGACTCGCCGCGTCGATCGCGAGCACGTAGCGCTCCTGCGCCTCGTTGCACCAGATCTCCATCGGCGACATGCCGGGCTCGGCGCTCGGAATGGAGCGCAGATCGACGCGCGCGCCGCGCTGGCTGTGCGCGACGGCCTCGGGCACCGCGTTCGAGAGCCCGCCCGCTCCCACGTCGTGGATGAGCAGAATGGGATTGCGCTCTCCGAGCGCCCAGCAGCGGTCGATGACTTCCTGCGCGCGGCGCTGGATCTCGGGGTTGCCTCGCTGCACGGACGCGAAGTCGAGGTCCGCGCTGCTCGCGCCCTGCCCCATCGAGGACGCCGCGCCGCCGCCGAGACCGATGAGCATCGCGGGGCCGCCCAGCACGACGATCTTCGCGCCGACGGGCACTTCGCTCTTCTCGACGTGCTCGCGGCGCACGTTACCGAGACCGCCCGCGATCATGATGGGCTTGTGATAGCCGCGGATGCGGCCCGGAGGATCGCCGGGCGCCTGCAGCTCGAAGGTGCGGAAGTAGCCGCAGATGTTCGGCCGGCCGAACTCGTTGTTGAACGAGGCGGCGCCGATCGGTCCCTCGATCATGATGTCGAGCGCCGAGGCGATGCGGTCGGGCTTGCCGAACGGCCGCTCCCACGGCTGCACGAAATCCGGAATTCGCAGGTGCGAGACGGTGAATCCAGTGAGGCCTGCCTTCGGCTTCGCGCCGCGGCCCGTGGCGCCCTCGTCGCGGATCTCGCCCCCGGAGCCGGTCGCAGCGCCGGGGAACGGCGAGATCGCGGTGGGATGGTTGTGCGTCTCCACCTTCATCAGGATGTCGATGGGCTCGCGCTCACCGCGGTAGAGCCCCGTCTCCGGATCGGCGAAGTAGCGCACGCCCATGTGGCCTTCGATCACCGCGGCGTTGTCGCGGTAGGCCGAGAGCACGCCGTGCGGGCTGTGCGCGTAGGTGTTGCGGATCATCGCGAACAGGGACTTCTCCTGCTCGCCGCCGTCGATGATCCAGCGCGCGTTGAAGATCTTGTGGCGGCAGTGCTCGGAGTTCGCCTGCGCGAACATCATGAGCTCGACGTCGGTGGGATCGCGTCCCAGCCGGCCGAAAGCGTCGAGCAGGTAATCCATCTCGTCGGGCGACAGCGCGAGCCCCAGCTCGCGATTCGCGCGCTCGAGCGCTGCGCGTCCTTCCGCGAGCTCCACTCGCGCGAGCGGACGCGGCACGGCGTGCTCGAAGAGCCGCGCGGCCTCGCGCGCGTCGAACAGGACCATCTCGGTCATGCGGTCGTAGAGCGGCTGCGCGAGCGCCGCGAGCCGCTCGCGGCCGAGCGGCCGCGACGCGCTCACGCGGTACGCGATGCCGCGCTCGATGCGCCGGACCGCCGTGAGCCCGCAGACGTGCGCGATGTCGGTCGCCTTGCTCGACCAGGGCGAGATCGTGCCCGCACGCGGCACCACGAGCAGCAGTTCGCCGGCGTCCGCGTCCGTGAGCGGGCGCCCCGCGGTATCGATGCCGGCGGCGTCGAGGTGCGGCCCGTACTGCAGCAGCCGAACGAGCACCGCGCGCTCAGGCTCATCGAGCGCGCGCTCGAGATCGACGAAGTGCACGAAGCGCGCGGTGAGACCCGTCACCGCGGCATCGAGCGCCGTGATGCGGGCGAGGAGCTTGCGGAGTCGGAACTCGGAAAGCGCGGGTGCGCCGGGAAGCTCGAGCATGAGGTCGGGAAGCGGCGTCATTTCTTCGGGGGAGGCTCGCGCGGCGGCGTCGCCGAGTACAGCGGGACCGGGAACTGCGCGATGTTGCCGCCTTCGAGCACCGTGATCTTGCTGACGCCCTGCTTCTTCACCTCGTCGACCCGCAGCACCGAGTGCAGCGGCAGGTACGTGCGCTTGACGCCCTCGAACTCGCTCTTGATGCGCTCTTCCGTGGGGTCCAGCACCACGGAGGAGCGCTCGCCGAAGATCAGATCCTCGACCTCGAGGAAACCGAACAGGTGCCCATGGCTGACTTTCCGGGCATAGATCTCGTAAACCTTGCCCTGATTCACGAACAGGATCTTGAAAATGTGACTGGCTGCCATGGGGCCGGAACGCGCCGTTGGTAGGTTGGAAGCCCGCATTATATGTCCTGAACGCGCTGGGGAAGCCGTCGCGCACCGGGGACTTACGGGCTTGACTCAACGAGAATTTTCCGATCTGCGAGGGCAGCGATGGCGCTCCGCCTGCGCGTAGTCAGTGATCACCGCCGGCTGCTCGGCGAGCGCGCGTCCTTCGTGTTCGGCGTCGCGGGCGGCAGCATCGGCCGCTCGGCCGACAACGACTGGGTTCTGCCCGATCCGCAGCGCTACGTCTCCTCGCGCCACGCGCGCGTGCACTTCCGCCAGGGCGAGTTCTACATCGAGGACCTGAGCACCAACGGCACCTTCGTCAACGACGAGGCCCAGCCCATCGGAAAGCACGCCCAGTACCGGCTGCGGCCCGGCGACGTGCTGCGCCTCGGCGAGTACCAGATCGTCGTGACGATCGAGGCCGATGACGTGCCCGTGGTCGACGAGCCGCCCGCAGTCCCCACCAGCATTCACGTGCTGAAAGGCATCGGTCGCGCCGCGCAGACCGACATCGGCGCGCAGCTCGACCTCGGCGCCCTGCTCATCACGGAGGAGCCGGCCGAAAGCGGCGTCTTCGGTCCGGTGGACGCCTATGGACAGGCCGTCGCCGCCGCGCCGGGCGTGGCGGCGCGACCCGAGTCCGTGCCCGTTCTGCAGGCGGCACAGGAACCGGACGAAGAGTCCGTCGCGCGACGTCTCGAGCGGCTCGCGAAGGCCATCGCGAAGCGCGAACGCAACGCGGCGAGTGCGCCCGCGGTGTACGACGTGAAGAACGGACTCGAAGCGTTCTGCCGGGGCGCGGGCATCGACTCCGAGCGCCTGCCGGCCGACGCGCAGGCGCGCCTGCTGCATCTCGCCGGCCAGCTCCTGCGCGAAGCGCTGGTCGGCCTCAAGGACCTCGACCGCACGCATTCCGAGCTGCGCAACCGCTTCCGCATCGAGCTGCCCGTCGATCCGGACGATCCGCGGCCGTCGCTCGCGCGCTCGACCATCGACGATCTGCTCACGGAGCTCTTCAGCCAGCACGAGTCGCGGCGCCTCGACGCCGTGCAGTGGCTGCGCGAGACGCTCGGCGCCGCGAAGCTGCACGTGGACGCGAGCGCGCACGCCATGCGCGCCGCGTTCGTCGAGTTCATCGACCGCCTCGATCCCGCGGAGCTCGAGACCCGCTTCGAGCGCACGGCGAAACGCGGCCGGCGCTCCGAGACCGAGGTGCGCGCGGCGAACTGGGAGCTCTACCGCGACTTCTACCGGAATCTCAGCGAGATGCCGGCAGACCACCTGCCGCACACGTTCGTCGAGGCCTTCGCGAACGCCTATCGCGCGAAGTTCACGGAGTCTTCCGAGGAAGAATAGGCCCTCAGGCTTCCCGCCTGCCGCCGGGCCCGCGGCACCTACGCCCCGCTCAGCCCGGTTTCCCGTCCGCGCGGGGCCGAACGAGGATCGGCGTGTAGACCGCCACGAACAGCGCGAACGCCGCGAGCCATGCGAGCGCGGAGAGCTCCACCGTCCGCACGTACTCGATGCCGGGCACGCTCGGCAGGAACACCCGCACGAGCGCCGCGAGCGCGAGCAGACCGTAGGCGATCGCGATCGGCCGGGCGACGCGCAGCGGCCGCCCCGTGTGACCGAGCGAGGCGCGCGTGGTGACGGCGAGGATCATCAGCGCGGCTGCGCCGATCGTGAGCGCGTGCAGCCAGTGCGCGGCCCACTGCGCGCCGGTGGCGAGGAACACGGCTCGGAGCGCAAGACCCACGGGCAGCCACGCGTACGCGAGATGCAGGCTCCAGACGATGGGCTGCGAGAACGTGCGCAGCCCCTGCCAGCCCGAGAGCCGCGCCGCATGCGCCAGCGCCGCGACCGCCGCGATGAACGCCTGCCACGAGGACGGCACCTGAGGCACGGCATCCGCGATGACGAGCAGCACCATCGATGCGATCGCGACGCGGTCGAGCCACTTGTACGTGCGCGGCGCGACCGTAATGCCCTGCAGGCGCAGCGCGTTCGCCGTGAACGCCGGCACGATGCGCCCGCCGATAACGGTGATCAGGAGCAGCACGAGATCGATGCCGACGAGCAGCGCCGCGCGTGCGCGCCCGGGGTCCGCGCCGTACACGGCGTGCAGGAACACCGCATCGGCGAGCCAGAACGCGGCGAGCACCGCGAGGAGCGGCGTATTGCGATTGCGCTGGCGCAGGAGCGGCGGTGCGATGAGGCCCGCAAGGAGCGGCAGGAGCGCCAGCTCACACACCGCGAGCAGCGCGAAGGGAATCCATGGTGCCATCGCAAACGCGAGCCGCCCTGCGAGCCACACGGCGAACAGCACGATGAGCGGCGTGCCGCCGAAACCGCGCGCGCCGGTCCAGCTCGGCACGGCGGTGAGCAGGAATCCCGCGATGGCCGCGCCGATGAAGCCGAACAGCATCTCATGGCCGTGCCAGAGCTGCGGCGGCGTGGCGGGCAGCGGCGCAAGCCCGCTGCGGTAGATCCAGATCCAAGCCGCAATGGCGATGAGCGCGTAGAGCCCCGCGGCGAGGAAGAAAGGCCGGAAACCGTAGGCGAACAGCGCGAAGCGCGGCTGTACGGCGGCGCGCTGTGCGACATCTGCCCGTTGAACGGTCATTGCGCGTCCTGCCTGCAGATGCTGTGCCACCGCGGCGCGGGCGGTGGAAAGTGGCGGAGAGGGTGGGATTCGAACCCACGTGCCGGTTTTACCCGACCATCCGATTTCGAGTCGGCGCCGTTATGACCACTTCGGTACCTCTCCGGATCGCCCTGATTTCTGCGAAGGAGCTCACGCTCCGCGGCGCGGTCGAGCCACCTGTCGCCAAACTGCGACGGGACTCACCGAATGCGCCTGCCTCCGGCAGACTGTCCAGTCTCGGCCGTCGGCTGACGGCCCGGGACTGCTATTCTAGCCCAAGCCAAGCCCGACTGTTGCTCTGAGGTGACTCTATTGCGTCGACGCAGCCGTTCGCCGCGTCCTGCACTGTTCCTGGTCCTGATCGCACTGTCGAGCTGCACTCCCGACCCGTCCGCGCTCGATCGCATCCGTGCCAGAGGCGAGCTGCGGGTCGTCACCGTGAACAGCCCCACCACGTACTACCACGGTACGCACGGTACCGAGGGCTTCGAGTTCCAGCTCGCGCGCAAGTTCGCCGAGCGGCTGGGCGTCAACCTCGTCATGTACCCGGTGCAGGATTCGCGTGCGATGCGCGAGGAGCTCGCCGCCGGCCGGGCCGACATCGCGGCGGCGCAGATCACGGCGGATGCCCTCTGGAAGGAAGTGGGCGAGCCCTGCGACGTGTACGAGCGCATCCCGCAGCTCGTCGTGTACCGCCGCGACCGGCCGCGCCCGCGGAGCACGCTCCAGATCGAGTCCGCGCGCCTCTCCGTGCGCGCCGGGAGCCCGCAGGAGAAGCTCCTCGAGCGCCTCAAGCGCACCGTCGCCCCGGACCTGCAGTGGATCGCGACCGCCCCGCGTGCGGCGGATCCGCTCGAGGATGTCGAGACCGGCGAGGCGGACTACGCCATCGTGGACGAGCGCGAGTTCTCCTTCGCCCGCCACCTCTACCCCGACGTGCGCGTCGGCTTCACGCTGCCCGAGGCCCGGCCCGCGCAGTGGGTCGTCCGCCGCGGCGCGCACGATCTGTTCGAGGCCGTCAACCGCTTCTTCCGCTCCATCCAGCACTCGGGCGAGCTCGCACAGCTCGCGAAGGAAGCGACGGGCGACTCACGCCGCTTCGAGTACCTGGAGTCGCGCAGCTTCCAGCACCACCTCCAGGCGCGGCTGTCGCGCTATCGCAAGTGGTTCGAGGAAGCAGGCGCCGAGACGGGCGTCGACTGGCGGCTCCTCGCGGCCATCGGCTACCAGGAATCCAAGTGGAATCCGCTGGCCGTGAGCCCCAACGGCGCTTCGGGCGTGATGATGCTCACCGCCACGACGGCAGCGGAGCTCGGCGTGAACGACCGGACCGACGCGCGGGAGAGCATCTTCGCGGGCGCGCGCTATTTCGTCACGGTGCGCAACAAGATTCCCGAGCGCATCCCCGAGCCGGATCGCACCTGGCTCGCGGTCGCCGCGTACAACGTCGGCTTCGGGCATCTGGAGGACGCCCGCATCATCACGCAGATCCAGGGAAAGAATCCGGACTCGTGGGCCGACGTGCGCGAGCACCTGCCCCTCCTCGCGCAGGAGAAGTGGTTCACGCGCGTCAAGCGCGGCTACGCGCGCGGCTGGGAGCCGGTGCAGTACGTCGACCGCGTGCAGCGCTTCCTCACCCTGCTCGAGTGGCGGCCTTCGGAGATGGTCGTCGACCGCGAAACGCGCGTCGAAATCGTGCCGCCCGAACCTCCGCCTGCGCCTGCACCTGAGGAGCCGCCCGCCGAGCCGACGACTACCGCGCAGGCCGCCGCGGTTCCCACGACAGGCTGAGGCTCAGTCGCGCGGCTCACGCGAGCCGCGGCGGGCTTCGAAGAAGCGCGAGAGGACTGCGCCGCACTCCTCCATCAGCACGCCGCCGAACACGTCCACCCGGTGATTGAGGGCGCGCAGCCCGAAGACGTCGATGATGCTTCCCGCCGCGCCGGCGCGCGGGTCCCACGCGCCGAACACCACGCGGCGCACCCGCGCGTGCACGATCGCCGACGCGCACATGATGCAGGGCTCGAGCGTCACGTAGAGCGTGGTGTCCGTGAGGCGGTACGTGCCGAGCTTCCGACCGCCCGCCCGCAAGGCCTCGATCTCC
>Ga0207869_1001527_pt1 | contig 11288 bp, 7 predicted proteins | sample HigsolmetaAR205D_FD_184837 | JGI IMG/M metagenome (GOLD analysis project Ga0207869, IMG submission 184837) | Ionic liquid and high solid enriched microbial communities from the Joint BioEnergy Institute, USA - AR20-5-D (SPAdes) (version 2) ...
CGCAGCGCGTCCGCGCCGTACTCGTCGATGAGTTCCAGCGGGTCGATGACGTTGCCCTTGGACTTCGACATCTTGGCGCCGTGCTTGTCGCGCACCAGCGCGTGGACGTAGACCGTGTGGAACGGCTCCTTGCCCGTGAAGTGCAGGCCCATCATCATCATCCGGGCAACCCAGAAGAAGATGATGTCGAAGCCCGTGACCAGGACCGAGGTCGGGTAGTAGGTCTCGAGTTCCGGCGTCTTGTCCGGCCAGCCGAGCGTGGAGAACGGCCAGAGGGCGGACGAGAACCAGGTGTCGAGAACGTCCTCGTCGCGGGTGAGAATCTCGCCGGGCTTAAAGTTCTCGAGCTTCTCCTCGACCCAGGCCTTCCACGGCCCCTCGTGCGCGAGGTAATGCTGGATGGCGACCTCGAGAGCCGTTTCCTCGTCCTTCTCGACGAAGACGGTGCCGTCCGGTCCGTACCAGGCCGGGATCTGATGACCCCACCAAAGCTGGCGCGAGATGCACCAGGGCTGGATGTTCTCCATCCACTCGAAATAGGTCTTTTCCCAGTTCTTCGGAACGAACTTGGTGCGCCCCTCTCGGACGGACGCGATGGCGGGCTTTGCCAGCGTTTTGGCGTCGACGTACCATTGGTCGGTCAGGAACGGCTCGATCGGCACGCCGCCGCGGTCGCCGTGCGGAACCATATGCCGGTGCGGCTCGATCTTGGCCAGGCACCCAAGCTCTTCCATGATCTCGACGATGGCCTTGCGCGCCTCGAACCGGTCGAGGCCATGCAGCCGCTTCCAGAGCGCCGTCTGTTCCGGCGTCGGCGTGAGGCCCTCGAGGAAGTCCTCGTTGTCCTCCAGCGTGATCTTCGCCTCGATCGTCATGACGTTGATCGCGCGCAGGCCATGGCGCTTGCCGACCTCGAAGTCGTTGAAGTCGTGCGCGGGCGTGATCTTGACCGCGCCCGTGCCCTTCTCCGGATCGGAGTATTCGTCGCCGACGATCGGGATGCGGCGGCCGACGATCGGCAGGATGACGTTCCTGCCCATCAGGTGCTTGTAGCGCTCATCCTCCGGATGAACGGCGACGCCCGTGTCGCCCAGCATCGTCTCAGGACGCGTGGTGGCAACCGTGATGTAGGTCTCCGGGTTCTCCGGATCGAAGACCTCGCCCTCGATCGGATAGCGGAAATGCCAGAGGTTGCCGTTGACCTCGCGCTGCTCGACCTCGAGGTCCGAGATTGCCGTCAGCAGCTTCGGATCCCAGTTGACGAGGCGCTTGTCCTTGTAGATCAGCCCCTGCTTGTAGAGCGTGACGAACACCTCGATGACGGCCTTCGAGAGGCCCTCGTCCATGGTGAATCGTTCGCGGCTCCAGTCGCACGAAGCGCCCAGCCGCTTGAGCTGGTTGAAGATGGCGCCGCCGGATTCGGCCTTCCACTCCCAGACGCGCTCGATGAATTTCTCGCGGCCGAGGTCCCGGCGATGGATGCCCTTGGCCGCCAGCTGGCGCTCCACGACCATCTGCGTGGCGATGCCCGCATGGTCCATGCCGGGCTGCCAGAGAACGTTCTTGCCGCGCATGCGCTCGAAGCGGACCATGATGTCCTGCAGCGTGTTGTTGAGCGCATGGCCCATGTGCAGCGAGCCGGTTACGTTGGGCGGCGGGATGACGATGGTGAATGCCTCCGCGCCAGGTTCAGCACCAGCGCCAGCGCTGAACGCCCCAGCTTCTTCCCATAGCCTTGTGATTTTTTCTTCGACGCTTTTGGCGTCATAGGTCTTTTCGAGCATAGTGGTATATCCGTGCTGCGCCGGTCTTGTTATCTGCGTGTAAAGCGGATGGGCCCGAGCGTGTCAACCAAACTCGGTACCGCCGGGCGCTTTGAAAAACCCCGGTGCATGGAAGATCCGCGCCTGCCTGAGCGCGTTCCCCAGCGGTCGGGCAGCGGCTCCATGGGGTCTCGCATCTCTCGCGGATCAGTGGTTGGACGGGAGTACGCCCCCCCACGAAGGCCAGGCTGCGAAACGAATATGGCGGGAAATCCCGCCACGGAAATCTCTCCTGGAAGCAATCCGGCGGCTGACGCCGGAAGGCGCATCAGCCGCCCCGGGCGATGCGCTCGATTTCCTCGCGGACCAGCCGTTCCACCAGCTGCGGAAGGTTTTCGTCAAGCCAGTCCCGCAGCATGGGACGAAGCATGTCCTCCACGGCGTCGGCCAGGCTCTTGCGGCGCACTGCCTGATAGGCTTCGCTCAGCTCGCTGAACGCCATTGCCACCTTGCGCTCCGACTGTTCCGAGAGGATGGGCGCCGGTCCGGATGCTGCGGATGCGGGCGGTACGGACTCGGATACCTGAACCATGGTCTCCTCACGCACCCTTGTTTCGGCCTCTTCCGCGGCCGCGATATCGGCGGCGCGCGACACGCCGTCGGCACCGTTGAAAGCTGCCCTGTCGCTGCCGGCCTCGGCATCGCCAGTCACCGGCTTCGGCGCCGGACGAAGCGAAACGATGTCGTTGGCGAGCTGGGCGGTCTTCACAGCCTGCGGTAACGGCCTGGAGAACTCGGACGGCCTGGAAGCGGGCTGCGGTTGGCTCTCGGCAACGGCAGGCGCGGGCGTGGCGGGAACGTCAACCTCCGCATCCGCGGCGCGAAGAGGCTCCTGCGTCTGGACAGGCTTCTCATCCTTTCTGGACGTCTCGTTATCCTCGATGATACGCCGGATCGACGCGAGAATTTCTTCCATCGAGGGCTCACGCTGAACACTGCTCGGCTGTGCCATGGTCATTCCGGTGCCTTCATCCACGGTTTACCCGCCTTTTCGCGCGGGTATGCGAATCATTGATAGACTACCGAAGGATTAGGACCGTGAGAATCCTTTAACCATGAAACCGTTCGTTTCACACAGAAAGTAAAAAGCCCGCCTCACTGACGAGTGAAGCGGGCTTAATCTGACTTCGCCGATCAGACGGTTAGCGTCCGTCAGGCGTACGCAGGCCGATCCACTTGTCCTTGACCGCGTCGAGGTGTTCCTTCGGATTGTAGGGCGTCACCGGGAGCCCCAGCCGTTCAGCGGTCAGCTGCCCCGTGGCGGAGGCAATCGCGTAGCTCGCCACGACCACGTTCCGCTGGGCGTTCACAAGATTGATCTGGGCCGTGATGACGTCCGCCTGCGCCTGCAGAACGTCGAGCGTGGTGCGCTGGCCGACGTCGCGCTCCTCGATCACGCCACTCAGCGCAAGCCTCGCGGCAGCGACGGATTCGCGCGTGGCGCGGACATTTTCGATGGCGGCGAAATAGTTGGCCCATGCGGACGCCACGGCGGCGCGCACCTGGTCACGGGTCACATCGACATTGATGCGAGCCTGTCCGAGGGACTCCTTGGACTGGCGTACGCGCGCGTGCTCCGCGCCACCCTGATAGATCGGAATGGTCAGACGCAGTCCAACCGAGGCGGAATGACCATCGGTCGAAGCGCCATACCGGTCGCCGGTCGTGGCGGACAGGCTGGCCGTGGCCGAGAGCGACGGCAGCAGCGCGCCCTCATCGACCTTCACGGCGAAGGAGGCCGCATCCACTTCATGCGCCCGGGCAATCAGAGCCGGATGCTGATCGAACGCGAGCGCGTAAGCGGCCTCGATGCTCTTCGGCAGCAGCTTGGTCAGCGGTTCCGGCATTTTCAGGGAACCGGGCTCCTCGCCGACGATCTGGCGGTAAATGGCTTCCGCGGAACGCGCGTCGGCCTGCGCCGTCGCGTGCTGCGCAAGCGCAAGCTGTAGCGCCGCCTCGGCCTGCGCCACATCGGTGCGGGTACCCTCGCCCACCTCGTAGCGCGACTGTGCCGAACGCAGCTGCTCGCGCAGGAATTCGATATTCTGGGCCCTGAGATTGGCGATCTGGCGCGCCCGGATAACATCCATGTAGGCGCTGGTCGCGTCTAGCAGCAGGTTGAGCTCGTTGTTACGCAGTGCGGCCTGTGCAGCCCGCACCCGGGCCTCGGCCTGCCTGACGTTGTTGGCGGTCTGAAATCCGTCGAAAATGGGCTGCTGGAGCTCGATACCGAACGAACCGGCCCGAATCTCGCCAACGTCATCCGACGTCAAACTCGCGGTTCCCGTTGCACTGAGTCTGGGACGCAGTCCGGACTTGGCAAGCGGGACGCTCTCATCGACGACCCTGACGCCCGCCCGGTTGTAGTTCATCGTCGAGTTGTTCTGATAAGCCTTGGTGAGCGCCCCCTGCAAAGTCTCAGCACCGACTTGAACGACTGAAAGAGCCAAGGCGACGGCAGAAAGTCCCGCCAAGAATAATTTTCGTGAAGGCACGTTCAACCTCTTCTCATCAGCGCTGGAAACCCACCGCGATTGTTCCCCCTGCATCTCGTGCCCGAAGCCACCCGAAGACAGGCGAATCCAACCCCCTCGAAGCAGTACCACAGAAGAATGTTACAATACATCCCGAACGAAAACCGTTGCAGGAAAGCAACATCCGTTCTGTCAATATAACAAGATCAGGCTCGTCAGAAGACGAATCCGGGTTCTTTCTGGAAGCCCGGAAGTGGATGGATCGCTGCATTGAAATCCGCACGCTCGGACACGACACCCTCAACTTTGATGAAGATGTGCGCGCGCGCAGAATTGCCCGTGCCGATGACGGTGACAAGACGTCCGCCCTCACCCAATTGGTTGAGGAGCGCCTCGGGAACATAGTCGACACTGCCCTGAAGGATGATGACGTCATAGGGGGCGTGCGCCGGATGCCCTGCCTCAAGCGGTCCGGTAACGACCGTGGCGTTGCCGTAACCGAGAGCGGAAAGCGTCGAGGAAGCCTTCTCTGCAAGCGCCGCGTCTGTCTCCAGACCAACGACGAAGCTGGCGACGCGCGAAATGACGGCGGTGGAATAGCCGGTGGCGCAACCCACGTCGAGCACCAGGTCGGTGGAGCGGACTCCGGCCAGCTGCAGGAGCCGGCCCAGAACAGCGGGCTCCATCAGGTAGCGTCCGCGAACCGCGCCCTGGCGCGGGACGATCTCGAGATCCTCGTCCAGATATGCGAGGGGACGCTTCGATTCCGGAACGAATTCTTCGCGGGGAACCTCGCTGAACGCCTGAAGAACGGCAAGGTTCGTGACATCACGGGTCCGAAGCTGCCCTTCCACCATGTTTTCGCGGAGTTGGGAGAAATTGCTGCTCATCACGCTCATTCCAGATGGTCTTGGGTTAAGCGGAATACGACAGCCTCGGCGGCCGGTCAAATGCCGCGACGCGTAATAAAACGGAACCTGGAGGCCTCGCCCGGAATCGAACCGGGGTACAAGGATTTGCAGTCCTCTGCGTAACCACTCCGCCACGAGGCCTCGCGCGTCCGTTCGCGCTGGGCACTCAATAGGTTGGCGAACGTCAGGCGTCAAGCGTCATCTGTGCCGCTTCGCCATGCTTGTTCACATCCCTATCGAGCAAAGGTGCGATCGTGAAGGAAAAGCCCCTTGTCCCGACCGCCTGCCCGAACGCAGCCCGCAGCCGGCGATGATACCGGCAGTTGCGCAAAGGAGGACAGGAAGCGCTAACGGGCCGGAACTCCTGATTCCGATCCGCCAAGGCAACACGTCGCACCCGCCGCGAAGGGCTCCACGCGAATCGCCCCACCACGGGCCAGGTCATCGTCTCCGCGAATCTGCCTGTCTTGCTTCTTGGAATTGTCGGACAGGAAGAGGGCTTCCACCTCCTGGAATCGCATCTGTTCGCCGGTCGCGGTTCCGGACGGAAAACCGGTTTCCACTTTTCCTGGAACCGCTCCTAGTCAGCAATCTCCCGGGGGCGTGAGAGGCCGTCGCCGCGCCGGTCCCTGCGCCGCAGCCACCAGACCTCGAGCCGGCGCCGGCGGCGGCGAACGGACGGAAGGTCATGGGACAGAATCAACAGGCCGACGGGAATCATCCAGAAGCCGAGGACGGGCAGGAATCCGAACATGCCCAGGACCACGAACGTCGCTCCGCTCGTAATCCGGGTCTTGCGCGAGCGCGGCAGGGGAAACTGCTTCCCCGCTACACGGATGTAGCGGCGGCGCAGCGATTCATCGATTCTGTGATCGTTATCCTGATGGTCCATATGTCCTTTATTCCCGTGGCGGTCCGACTTGTCCACATCCCGCGCACCCAGCCGGAGCCTGTGCCGCCTTTCCCTGGGCAGCACGCAAAGCCTTGCAACGCCATGCCTCGCCGCCTCCCCGTCCTTTCTTTCATATGTGGACGGTTATGGCCAAATCGAGCCCGCGTGAAGAAAATTTGGACAAAAGTGAAAAAGCCTCTTTGCAAATCAAAAAGGTCTTTGCTATAGGCAGCGTCGTCTCAAGCGAGCGCACCGTTCCCCGGTAGCTCAGCGGTAGAGCAACCGGCTGTTAACCGGTTGGTCGCTGGTTCGAATCCGGCCCGGGGAGCCACTCTTTCTCTTCCTTGACGAAGATCGGTTTTGTCCAAACGCTGAAGCGTTTTCCTCTTCTTTTCCGCTTCTTGCCGCTATTTCCTGTCTTGTTCGAATAATTACCTGGTTTGGTGATTCTGAGTTCAGCTTCGGCAACTGGCAGCATCGCACGCGATTCTTACGCCAGCGCGAAAACTACGCTCGCATCCTGTGTCTTATAGGAAGCGTCAGCGACCGCCGCGCGCTGATTCTGCCTTGTCGCTTGCGGCAGCCGGTTCTGCCGGCATCTGCCCTGGAATACCACCTCACTGTTCCCCTTCATCCATTTGAATGAGCGCCGGCTCTTGTCGCGACCTTGTGGCGGCTTCGATTCTTCCTACCCTAGAAGCTGACCCGGCGCCCCGGCATTCGCCGACCGCCGCCGCGGCGCCGGATACACTTTTCCGCGACGCGCATTCCATCGCACGGGCGAAAATAGGAGGCTCTGAAAGCAATGGCAAATACTGAGGACAGACTTTTCGAGGAATGGAAAGCGCGGGCCGGACTAACCAGCGACGGAGCCTCCGCCGAGGAACGAATCGCCTCCACTCTCGAATACATCGCCTTCAAGCTGCACCGGCTGGAGCTCGTTCTGGAGGAAATCAGAGACGAGATTGCCGAAGACGAAGATGATGATGATGATGACGATGACGATGAGGATGACGAGGAGGACGACGACGCGGATGACGAGGAGGACGAAGAGGACGACGAAGACCGGCAAATGAACTAGAACGGCGTCGGAACAGGTGGAAACCTTCCCCAGCATCGGGACACAGACGCGTTAAACTAGCTTCGGCGATCCCGCGAAAGGCTGGACTGGTCCAGATGGTGCACGCCCTCTGCCCGCGCCGCACGCACTTCCCTTGGCAGATCTCAGGTTCTCAGCAACCCTACGGCGCGCGCCAGCCTGCAGCGCCCGCGCCACTCATCTGCTTTGCTGCTCGTCCGTCATTGTGCAATGCACAATTGCAATACTGCATTGCAATTTTTGGTCTGGTCGAAGAGCAAGCGAATCCGTAGAAAGCCAATCGTTAGCTGTCTTCCTCCTCCCAGACACGCTAACGAGAATACAGCATCTCCTCCTCCCATGCTGTATTTCAGATCAAGCCCGCCATCCTCCTCCCTGGCGGGCTTTTTCTTTTTCTGAATGCTCCAGCGCCATTTCTGAACCGCTTCGGCGCGGAACCGCTCCGGAGCGCACACGCTTCCGGCTCCGCCCGCACTCCCCCATCCGCCCTGCCCATCCATAGATCGGGAACCAGTGGCTTGTCATATCCGGAAGGTGACGTTCTCCGGATGATGGGCCGCTATCTGCAGGTGAACAGGATCCGCCATCACCGCTGTGGTCGAGGGATACGGGCGGTAACCATTGGCACCTTTCGCACACGAACATGGCGCATAGCCTCCTGATAGCCAATCAATTCCCCTTTCTGCCCTAGCCCGGCGATGCCTCATGACAAGGCTTCGTGATGAGTGGTCGCGGGGCTCCCCCCCTTGGACGATCCTTGCGGGGCAACGGCATTTCCCGTACCCGCCTCCGGGGCCCTCAATTCACGCCGGTGTCTGCGCTCCGCCCGTCCTTCTGGAAAGAAAAATGCGCAGACCAATGACAGACGCGGCAGAAAATTGCTGGATCGCGTTGGATTTACGGAGTTTACAATTCAAGCATTTCAAGAAGAAAACAATTTACCTCGTCGGCAAATGTTTTCGTGAATTGTCCTTCCTGTTCACATGACATGACAGAGGCGAAACAGGACTTTTCGATTTTTTCCGACGCGTCTACACTTCCGGCCGACCATACACGGGAGGATCAGTATGATCGCATTTTCACGACGCACGTTCATCGGAGCCACGGCGGCCCTTTCCCTTTGCCTTTCGGCGACGGGAGCCAGCGCCCAGCAGTTCATCAACGTTCTGACGGGTGGCACGTCGGGCGTCTACTATCCGCTGGGCGTCGCGCTGTCCGAGATCTACGCGAAAGGCATCGAAGGAGCCCGCACCCAGGTGCAGGCCACCAAGGCTTCGGTGGAAAACCTGAACCTGCTGCAACAGGGCAAGGGCGAGATCGGTTTCTCGCTCGGCGACTCGGTTCAGGAAGCCGTGAAGGGCAACAAGGAGGCCGGTTTCCCGCAGCCGCTCGACAAGCTGCGCGGCGTTGCCGCCATTTACCCGAACTACATCCAGGTGGTCGCCACCCAGGATTCCGGCATCAAGACGCTTGAGGACCTTAAAGGCAAGAGCCTGTCGGTCGGCGCTCCGGCCTCGGGCACCGAGCTCAACGCCCGCGCCATCTTTGCCGCGGCCGGCATGAGCTACGACGATCTCGGCAAGATCGAGTACCTGCCCTTCGGCGAGTCCGTGGAGCTGATCAAGAACCGCCAGCTCGATGCGACGCTGCAATCCTCCGGCCTTGGCGTTGCCTCCATCCGTGACCTGGCAACCTCGCTGCCGATCAATGTCGTCGCCATTCCGAAGGACATCGTGGAGAAGATCGGCGCGCCCTATGTCTCCGCCGTGATTCCCGCAGGCACCTACGAGGGGCAGGCCGAGGACGTGGAGACGGCTGCGGTCGGCAACTTCCTGATCACCCATGAGGGCGTGCCGGAAGAGACCGTCTACCAGATGACCAAGCTGCTGTTCGAGAATCTTCCGCAGCTCATTGCTGCCCACTCGGCAGCCCAGGCCATCGATGTGAACAAGGCCGTGGACGGCATGCCGGTGCCGCTGCATCCCGGCGCCGAGCGTTATTACCGCGAAGTGGGCGTCCTGAAATAGCGTCCTCTGCCATGGAGCGCCGACAGATCCCGCTCCATGGCCACTCTTCGATGGTGCAAAATTCAATGGTTCATCCAGGCGGGGCCGACGCCGGTCCGGCGGCCGTGCGGATCACCCGTATCCGGGCTCTCCTGCCGGCGCCGGCAAGCCCCGTCTGCATTTCCATCTCCCGCAATCCTGATCGGATTGCGGTTTGTTCGTGTGGAGAGACAACGTGAGCACAGCTGCCAAGGTGGAAAGTCCGATCATACCTCAGGACAGCGCGGAAGAAGTCATTGATGGCCTGCCGAAAGGATTTGGCGAAGGATTTCTAGGCAGGCTGGCGTTCTGGATAGCCTTCGCCTTTTCGCTGTTTCAGATCTGGGTTGCAGCCTATGGCGCCCTGCCTAGCCAGGTCATCCGCGCCATGCACGTGGGCATTCTGCTGCTTCTGGGCTTCGCCCTGTTCGGCAACCTGGTTGCGAGGACGCCGTTGGGACGGGCCTGGTTCTGGCTCCTTGGCATCCTTGGCTTCTCCACGGGCCTTTACAACTGGATCTTCTACAAGGACCTGATCATCCGCTCCGGGTTCCATACGCCGCTGGATCTCGTCGTGGGCGTGGTGCTGATCCTCCTTGTGTTCGAGGGTGCACGACGCCTGATGGGCTGGCCGCTCACCATCATCGCCGGCCTCTTTCTCGCCTATACCCTATTCGGCAACCATCTGCCGCCGCCCTTCATCCACCGCGGCTACGACTTCGCACAGATCGTCGAGCACTTTGCCTTTGGCACCGAAGGCATTTACGGCACGCCGATCTACGTCTCGGCCAGCTACATCTTCATCTTCGTGGTCTTCGCCGCTTTCCTCGAGCGCGCCGGAATGCTTGCTCTCTTCAACGATTTCGCTCTCGGTCTTGTCGGCGGCTGGCGCGGCGGCCCGGCGCAGGTCTGCGTCATGTCCTCCGCGTTGATGGGCACGATCTCCGGCTCGGGCGTGGCGAATGTCGTGGCGTCCGGCCAGTTCACAATCCCGTTGATGAAGCGCTTCGGCTTCCGCTCGGCCTTCGCAGGCGGCGTCGAGGCCACATCCTCAATGGGCGGACAGCTCATGCCGCCTGTGATGGGCGCCGTGGCCTTCATCATGGCCGAGACACTGAACGTACCCTATGTCGAGATCGTCAAGGCTGCACTCATCCCTGCCATCCTCTTTTTTGCCACCTGCTTCTGGATGGTGCATCTGGAGGCCGGCAAGGCGGGCCTCGGCGGCATGGACAAGGACACGCTGCCGGATCCCTGGAAGGCAGTCCGCCAGCACTGGCCGCTGGTTCTGCCGCTCGGCATGCTCGTCTACCTGCTTTTCGCCGGTTACACGCCCATCTTCGCCGGCACCATCGGCCTGACGATGATCGTCGTGCTGCTGCTCGGCATGCCCCTTGCCGCCCTGATCGGCCCCTATGCTTTCCGCGTCGTCTTCTGGATCGCCCTGGGCCTTGCCGCCGCTGCCTTCCTTGAGTACGGCGTGAACGTCCTCGCCCTGCTGATCGGCGCGCTGGTCCTCGCCTGCGCCCTCGTGAAGGGTGGGCGCGAGACGCTTGTCCTCTGCCGTGACGCAATGGCAGAGGGCGCCAAGAATGCTCTGCCCGTCGGCATCGCCTGCGCCATCGTCGGCATCGTCATCGGTACGCTGACGCTCACCGGCATCGCTTCGACCTTCATCGGCTGGGTGATTTCGATCGGCCAGAACAACCTGCTCCTGTCGCTGATCCTCACGATGATCACGTGCCTCGTGCTAGGCATGGGCATCCCGACCATCCCGAACTACATCATAACCTCGTCGCTCGCCGGTCCCGCGCTGCTGCAGCTTGGCGTGCCGCTGCTGGTGAGCCACATGTTCGTCTTCTACTTCGGCATTCTGGCTGACCTGACGCCGCCGGTAGCGCTTGCCTGCTTCGCGGCGGCCCCTATGGCGAAGACCTCCGGCCTCAAGATTTCCATCCAGGCCACCAAGCTCGCGACCGCGGGCTTCCTGGTGCCCTTCATGGCGGTCTATACTCCGGCGCTCATGCTGCAGGATCCCGGGCCC
>Ga0207869_1001528_pt1 | contig 11273 bp, 8 predicted proteins | sample HigsolmetaAR205D_FD_184837 | JGI IMG/M metagenome (GOLD analysis project Ga0207869, IMG submission 184837) | Ionic liquid and high solid enriched microbial communities from the Joint BioEnergy Institute, USA - AR20-5-D (SPAdes) (version 2) ...
TCCTTCGGAATGAGGCCCATGCCCGCAACGAGGATCACCATCATGATCGCGGTGGCGCGCCAGACCTCGGCCATCACCACGGCGAGAAAGATGACCCAGATGCTTTGATAACCGAGGAAAAGGATCGGCTGATCGATGATCCCGAGACCGACCAGCAGCGAATTGAGAAAGCCCGACTGCTCGAAGATCGCGAGCCAGATGATGCCCGCCGCTAGATCCGAGAGGCCGAGCGGGATCGAGAAGATGTAGAGGATCGTGCCGCGCCCTCTTTCGAGCGTGCTGACGATCGAGGCCATCGAGAGCGCCAGCGCAAGCTGGATGGGCACCACAACGGCGGCGAGAAGAAGCGTCCAGCCGAGTGCCGGGCGGAATTTCCAATGGGTCGCCATCGTCTGAATGTGCTGCAGTGTAAAGCCTTCCGGCCCCGTGAATGCGAGCAGCGCAATCTCCACGAACGTATAAACGAAGAAGACCAGCAGAAACAGCGTAGCCGGCAGGAGCAGGAGATAGGGCAGGGCTTTGTTTGGCATGGTCTTCGATCGCTCCCAGATCCCTTCAGTGCTCCACAGAAACACGGAAAGGACCCAAGCTATTGTTTTTTGAGCATTCCGGACGGAACATTCTGGTATCCGCCTTTCCCGGAATGGCGCCCGGCCATGCCGCCGGCCAGATAGTGAAGGCCGGCGGCAATGGTTGATGGCCTATTCGACTGGGCAGGGGCCGTCCGACGGCTCGTCCGGCAGCCAGCAGGGAGCGTTCGCCTGCTCCAGGATGCCGCGCAGCGTCTGAGCCTGCTGGTCGAGCACGTCGCGGACCGGCTGGCCAGCCAGCACGATGCGCTCGAATGTGTCGGTGTAGACCTGGTTGAACTGCCCACCGAGATCGCCGAGACCGACGGGAAGAAGCGCCGGCAGCGCGTCGTCGGCGGCCGTCATTTTTTGGATTGCGGGGCCGAGCGCCTGGGCCGAGGCCGGCAGGTCTTCCGGCAATGTGGTCTCGACGGTCGGGAAGAAGTTGGTGGCAAGCAGCGTCGCAACCTGCGTCTCCGGCTGCATCATGTACTGAACGACGCGCTTGGCTTCATCCACGTCCGGCGCCGTCTTCGGTACGGCGAGGCCCGCCAGCACAGGCATAAAGCCGCGACCCTCCGGCCCCGCCGGCGCGGGAAAAGCCACGAAGTCATCCGGGCGCTGATTGAAAGCTTCCGCGAGCCTGGCGATGTGATCGAAGGCCACCCACACATCGCCGCTCAGGAGCGGTTCCTGCATGAAGGAATAGGTGGTCGAAGCCGGGTTGGTGTACTGCCACAGCTCCTTGAACATGTTCCAGCCCTGCTCGGCCTCGGCGGAGGCGAACTTCGTCACCATCGAGTTGGAGTAGGAGGGCAGGAGGAAGCCCTGGAAGAAACGGTGCTTCAGCCCCTGCGGCCCTGCCGGGAAGCCGAATTTCGGCGAACCGGTCTGCTCCGCCAGCGCCTTAGCCCAGGCCACGAGCTGGTCGTAGGTGAGCGCGTCGAGGTCAGCTCCCTCGGGCAGGTATTCGAGCGCCTGCTTGTTGGCCGCCATTACATAGTTGGCCTGCATCCAGGGCAGGTATTTCTGCTCTTCCGTGCCGAGCTTTCCAAGCTCCAGAAAGGCCGGAATGACCTCGACTCCACCGAGATCCACATCCGACAGATCCACCCACTGGTCCGTGTAGGTGGCAAGTTCGCCGTGCAGCGCGCCGACGAGGCCGATCGTGCCCTTATCGGCCTGGAACTCAGCCTCGAGGCGCGTGATGAAGGGGCCCGGCTCCTGCGGCTGGAAATCGACCTCTCCGTCGAACCCGGACAGCACCTGCTCGCGCATGCGCTGGGTTTCCTCGATGGGCGCCGCCTGGTTCGACCAGAACAGCACCTGCGCCCCGGCGGCCGGTGCTGTGAGCGACAGGGCGACGGCCGCGCCTGCCAATATGGATATGTGTCTGGGCATTTTCTTTCCTCCCTTGCTAGGTGTTCCCGGATCAAAGTTTCGATAACGGCGCCGGACCATGGCTGGCCCGTGCGACCAGTGTCGGCCGTACGAGACGGGTGAGCGGTTCATCGGCTCTTTTCTCGATGACCGAGACCAGCATGCGAGCGATCTCGCGTGCCGAACTGCGCGTATGCGTGTCGAATGTCGTGAGCCCCGGCGGGGCGTAGGCCGAGGCCGTGATGTTGTCGAAGCCGACCACCGAAAGATCGCGCGGGATCGAAATGCCCGCGCGCGCCGCTTCCTCCATCACCGTCAGCGCCAACTCGTCGAAGAGGCCGAGAATGGCGGTCGGGCGCTCCGGACGCTGGAGAAGGCCATTGATGGCGGCCACGATCGCACCCCGGTCGAAGCGGGGCGCGGCGGCAACCTCCAGCCTAACGGACGGATCGCCGCGTTTTTCGATGGCCTCCCGCAGGCCGCGCTCGCGCAGGTGGCGGAAGGTCATGGGGTCCGTGATGCTTATGAGCCCGAAACGGCGGTGGCCGAGCTCGTAGAGCATGTCGAAGGCTTCGGCGAAGGCGGCGCCGCCATCCGAATCCAGCCAGTTGTGCGCCGAGTTACCGTTGAGCAGCCGACCATGGCCGATGAAGGGAATATTGCGCTCCATGAGGTAGCGGAGGCGTTCGTCGTTTTCCGCCACGCGCGGCACCACGACGCCGTCCACCCGGCCGGACTCCACCGCGTGCTTGAGCACGTCGAGCTCGGACTGACCGGGCTGCGCCGTGGCGATCAGGAGATCGTAGCCGTGCTCCACAAGACCTTCGCCCAGCCCGGTGATGAAGTCGCCAAGATAGGAGTCCACGAAATTGGGGCCGCGGATCGGCAGAACGAAGCCCACGAAACCGCTGCGGCCCGACACAAGCTGACGGGCGGCTACATTGGGCACATAGCCGCGTGCCCGGGCCGCCTCAAGCACTCGCTGACGCGTCTTGAGAGCGATGGCCTCGTGGCCTGCCAGCGCACGCGACACCGTCGTTACCGAAATGTCGAGCGCTTTGGCCAGTTCCTTGAGAGTCACTCCGCGTGGCGCCAAACGTTCCTCCCAACTTTCCTGAAGGGAACTGTAGAGCGTTTAATCGACTTTTGCAAACGTTTTAAATTGCACCTTCGGACATCGCCAATGGCTTGGCGCGGGTGCCTATCACACAAAGTCCCGGGCCCGGTTGGTCAGAAGCTTTCAACGAGAACGGGCGGCTCAGGAATGACAAGCGTCGAGAGGATAGTCCGCAGCGATCCGTCCGCCTTCCGCACAGGATCGGCGCTTGACAAGAAAACTCAAGGCTGACCAAATACGAAACCAATAGAAAAAATGGTTCCCCTTCAGGGGCGGAACAGGGCCGGCAGTTTGAGCTCGAAATCCAATTCGTCCATCGCGTTGGGAACGCTGCGCGTGCTCGTGCAGCAGCACCGCGACGACGCGGAATGGCAGCTTCCCCCTGAGCGCGAGCTGGCGCTTTCCATCGGGCTTGGCCGCCGCGCCGTCCGCAGGGCGTTGGAAGTACTCGAGGCCGAAGGCCTTATCTGGCGGCAGCAAGGGAAGGGGACCTTTATAGGGCGTCGTCCCGCTATTCAGCCGCATGCTTTCGGCAAGCTCGTCGAGCGCATCAGCCCGTCGGAGGTTATGGAGGCACGCCTCCAAATGGAACCGGCGATGGCACGCATGGCCGCATTCCGCAGTTCCAGCGAGGATATCGCAGCGCTCGACAGGCTTGCGAAGAAGATACAGGCAGCTTCCGACGACGACGGCTGGGAGCTTTGGGACAGCGCCTTTCACCGGCGCATCGCCGAATGTGCGGGCAACGGGCTGATGCTCGCGCTGTTCGACGTGGTGCAGCAGGCTCGCCAGGAGCCAAACTGGCGACGGCTCAGATCAAAGGCGCGTACGCCTGAGCAGCGCGACCGCGCTTACCGGGATCATGAGGAGATCGTACAGGCCATCGCGAACCGGGACGGTGCCGCCGCGGAGCGGGCGATGCGGCGGCATCTGAGCACGCTCAACGCCGACCTTCTGTCCATTCTGCTGGGCAGCGACGATGCGGAGGACGCGGTCGAAGGGATCGGGCCAGGGCGACCAGAAGAGCTGCAGTCGCATGAGTGAATCCGTCGGCTCCGTGCCTTCGCTCGGGCGCAGGCAGGGGCGGCTTGCCACCATCAAGGGCGCCACGCCTGACACCCAGGCGAGGACAGCGCTTTACGAGGAGGCGCAGAAAATCCTGCAGGACGAGCTGCCCATCATCTACATCTACCACCAGCCCTGGCCTTTCGTGCTCTCCGGCGACGGCCTGCGTGATGCGCTCGACCCTCGCGACAACTGATAACGAATAGACGGAGCAAATAGTCCATGTTCACCACACGGCCGGAGATCCTCGGCACATTCGGCGTCGTCACCACCACCCATTGGCTCGCCTCCGCCTCCGGCATGGCAATACTGGAACGCGGCGGCAACGCCTTCGACGCCGCAGTTGCCGCTGGCTTCGTGCTGCAGGTGGTGGAGCCGCACCTTGTCGGCCCCGGCGGCGAGGTGCCGATCATCTTCCACTCCGCACGTACCGGCAAAACGCAGGTTCTCTGCGGGCAGGGAACGGCGCCCAAGGCGGCAACGATCGAATACTACACACGCGAAGGGCTGAAGCTCATCCCGGGCAATGGCCTGCTCGCTACCGTCGTTCCGGGCGCTTTCGACGCCTGGATGCAGCTGCTCCGCGATTTCGGCACCTTGCCCCTCTCCGATGTGCTCGCCCCAGCGATCTACTATGCCGAAAAAGGCCATCCGCTTTTGCCGCGCGTGGCAAACACAATCGCCGGCCTGAAGGAGTTCTTCGAGCGCGAGTGGCCCACCTCCGCCGCTTTCTATACACCGGGCGGACGGGTGCCGCAGGCACGCCAGCTTTTCCGCAATGAGGCGCTGGCGGGCACATGGCGGCGTATCATCCGCGAGGCCGAAAGCGGCGGCGGCAGCCGCGAGAAGCAGATCGAGAGGGCGAGGGATGCCTTCTACCGCGGCTTCGTCGCCGAGGAGATCGAGCGCTTCGCCCGCAGCAACGAGGTGATGGATGAAAGCGGCGAGCGCCACCGCGGCGTAATTACGGCCGACGACATGGCCGGCTGGCAGGCCACCTACGAGGAGCCGCTCACATATGACTACCACGGCTACACGATCCACAAGATCGGCCCGTGGGGCCAGGGCCCGGTGTTCCTGCAAACGCTGGCGCTGCTCAAGGGCTTCGATCTTTCGGCAATGGACGCGCGGGGGGCTGAATTCGTCCACACGCTTACCGAGGCGATGAAGCTGGCCTTTGCCGATCGCGAATTCTATTACGGCGACCCCCGCTTCATCGACGTTCCGATCAAGAAGCTCCTGTCCGACGCCTACAATGACGAGAGGCGCAAGCTCATCGGCCACGATGCCTCGCTCGACCTGCGGCCGGGCTCCATTCCAGGATATGAGGCTCAGATGGAGCGTATGCGGGAAGTGCTGGAGCGGCTTTCGTGCATTTCCAGCCAGGACGCCGCATCCGCCGAGCCGACTCTGGCCGACATGCGTTCCGCCCGCCGGGGCGATACCGTGCATCTCGATGTGATCGACGCCGAAGGCAACATGGTCGCTGCCATGCCTTCGGGCGGCTGGTTCCAGTCCTCGCCCTACATCCCCTCGCTCGGCTTCATGCTCAACAGCCGAGCGCAGATGTTCTGGCTGGAGCCGGGCCTGCCCGGCAGCCTCGAGCCGGGAAAGCGGCCGCGCACCACGCTCACTCCGAGCCTCGCCTACAAGGACGGCAAGCCATACATGGTTTTCGGCACGCCGGGCGGCGACCAGCAGGAGCAGTGGCAGCTCCTCTTCTTCCTGCGCCACGTCCACCACGGTCTCAATCTGCAGGAATCGATCGACATGCCGATGTCGCACACCTCCCATTTCCCCAATTCCTTTCACCCGCGTGACCGGAAGCCGGGGCACCTTGCCGTCGAGGAGAATTTGGGAGCCGAAACCATCGAGGCGCTCAAGGCGCGCGGACATAAGCTGGAGATCGCGCCCGAATGGACCATCGGCCGAATGGTCGCCGCAGCCCGCGGCGAGGACGGAATTTTGCGCGCAGCCGCAACGCCGCGGCTGATGCAGGCCTATGCAATCGGCCGTTGAGGCCGGTAACGCCGCTTGACGCTATCCCTTCGGTACTTCAAAGGGCGGCTGGCTACAGCTCCGCCATCCTTCAGCGAGACAATTTCATGTCAATTCTCACAGTCCTTCTGCTTTTTGCCGCCGGTTTCCTGTCAGGCGTCGTGAACGCCGTGGCGGGGGGCGGGACCTTCATCACCTTCGGCGCGATGACGCTTGGAGGCGTGCCGCCCATTTCAGCCAATGCGACCTCCTCGCTGACACAGTTTCCGGGCTATGTGACCTCGACGCTCGCATATTGGAGCGACATCAAGACGATGTGGAGGAAGGCACTTCTTCTGATGGCCGTCTCGGTTCTGGGAGCGCTGGGCGGATCCTTGATCCTGCTTTCGCTGGACAATCCATCCTTCCGCGCTCTGGTGCCCTGGCTTCTGATTGCCGCGACGGCACTTTTTGCGGCCGGTCCATGGCTCAAGCCCAAGCCCCGCGAGACCGATACGGTCACGCCGCTGGGCCGGATGGCGGGCCCCTTCATCCAGTTTCTTACGTCGATCTATGGCGGCTTCTTCGGCGCCGGGCTCGGCATCATGATGCTGGCGACCTTGGGCATTGCCGAAAAGGGCAGCTACCACCGGCTGAACGCGCTCAAAAACCTGCTTTCCATCGTGATCGCCGCCGTCGCCATCGTGATCTTCACCATGGGCGGCGTGGTGAGCTGGATTCATGTGCTGGTGATGGTGCCGGGCGTTGCCCTGGGCGGATATATGGGCGTCTGGACGGCAAAGCGGCTGCCGCAATCCGTCATGCGGCTGTTCGTGATCTTCGTCGGCCTGTCCCTCGCCTTCTATTACTTCACAGTCGGATGAGGCTTTCCAACCGGCAAATCCGTCCAGCGGCATCGCCGCAACCGCGCCGGAGCGGATGAGCGGCTATCCGTCTCATTGTATGGTAGCCTTCTCGTGATTCGGTAACGGGGTGGCCGACGTGAGAAAGATTGCCGCTACCTTCCTCGCCGCAGCAGCCGTTCTGGCCGTACTGCTTTTCCTTCTCCCCGCTCTCGTTTCGACGGATTGGGCCCGCTCTGAATTAAGCCGCCAGTTGTCCGCCGCAAGCGGCATGAGCATCCGGCTGGACGGGCCCGTGCGGCTGTCGCTCCTCCCCAGGGTGGCGATCGTCGCCGAAAATATTTCGCTGTCGACCGGTGCCGGGGATCTTTCGATAGCCGTCCCCCGCTTTTCGTCGGCCATAACGCTGTCATCGCTGTGGTCCGACAGGCTTGAGATCCAGGCCCTCACCCTGAAAGAACCAAGCATCGAGCTGCATGCCGCCTCCGACGGGGAGGCGGCACCGGCATCTCCGGAAGCTGCCCAAACGGACCCGTTCGCGTCTCTGGTCGACACGCTCGAGCGGCTGGCCGTGAACCGCATCACCGTCGAGAACGGCCGGTTCACTTCCTACGATGCGGCGGGCAATGCGACCGTGATCTCCGCGATCGATGCGGACCTCAGAGTACCGGACCTCGACGGCGAAGCCACCTTCACGCTCGCCGCGACCAAAGACGCCCAGCGCGTCGAGCTGAGCGGCACGCTATCGGCGCTCAGGCCCGTGCTCCAATACCAACCGGCAGCGCTTTCGATCAAAGCGCGGCTGGAGCCGGCGCCCATGCCGGGGCTGGGCGAGATCACCGCGGCGGGGAACATTGAGCTGAACGCAGATGGCGGCTATCGGATTCAGGATGGCCGCTTCGATATCGGCGGGCAGAGCTTTACACTCGATGCTCAGTTTCGCCCCGGAGAGCGGCATCACTTCTATGCGGACCTGACGGCGGGGCGCATCGATATGAGCGCGTTCACCGGCGAAGAGGCAAACGCCGACGAAGGCCAGGAACCGGGCGGCGTGAAGGAGCCGGACCTCCTGATACTCACGGGTTTCGACGCGGATGTCAGTATCGTGATCGATGAACTCGCCAATGGCGACATGAGGGCGTCCGACCTCATTTTCACGGCAACGCTCCGCGACGGCCTTCTCGAGGCGCGGCTCGAAAATCTGGCTTTCGATGCGGGAAGCCTCTCCGCCACGGTCTCGACAAACGCGGGCGAGGTGCCGCCGGTCGTCCGGGGCACGGTCGTCAGCTCCGGGCTCGACATCGCTTCCCTGGCGAATCTCGCCGGGCAGACAGTGCCGCTTTCCGGCGCGCTCACCGTGAATACGGGATTTGCCTTCAGCGGGCTCAGCGAAGCTGCCATACGCCAGACGGTGAATCTGCGGGGGACGGTGGGCATTCAGGGCGGCACCCTTCGCCTCGAAGAGCTGACGGACGGCAAGTTCGCCAGCGCCGACAGCGTCACCGGGCTCGATGCGACGGTGGAGATCCGCGACATCGAGGAGCCCGTCGGCGTTTCCGGAAACCTGGTCTGGCGGGGGCAGCCGGTAGCCTTCGAAGCGGAATTTTCGCCAAGCGACTTCCTCTCAAGCCCCTCGCTTGCCGAGGCCGCGGGCCAGATGAGTCTCGCCGTCTCGTCGGAGCTTCTCCGGGCGAGCGCAAACGGCGTGGCCGCCGGCAGCGGCGCCTTCAGGGGCAAGATCTCGGTCGATACCCCATCGGCCGACAGGCTCATGCAGTGGCTAGCGCAGTCCGGCTCTGACGGCCTGCAGGCCTTCTCCTTCAGCGGCGATGTTGACGCGAGCCCCGCGCGCTTTTCCTTCAGCAATGCCTCTCTGTCGCTGAACGGCGTGGCGGGCAAGGGCCAGGGGACGGTGGAGCTCAGCATCCCGCTCACGATCCGGACCTCGCTTCAATTCGCGAAGCTTGATTTCGCGGCGCTGACAGGGGGAGGCGACGCGGGTACCGGCCGGCAATCCGGACCGTCCACTGATACCGACACTCCGGTCGATCTTTCCTTCCTCAGGGATTTCGATGCCAGGATCGAGATCGCGGCGGATCAGATCGGATACGGGAAGGTCTTTGCCGGCCCCATGGCTACGACGCTGACGATTGCCGAAGGCAAAGCCCATCTCAACGCCCCGGCAAGCCCGTTCTACGGCGGCACGGTCGCCGCGGAGGTGATGGCGGACGGGTCGGGCGACATGCCTTCCATCAGCCTCAGCGCCGCGATTTCCGGCGCCGCAGCGGCCGCCTTGCTCCGCGACGCGGCGGATTTCGATCGGGTCGAGGGAATCATCGCCACCAATGTGACGGTCGTAGGCAGCGGAAACACGACCCGGGCGCTCGCGCGGTCTCTCAACGGAAGCGCGGCCCTGAGGATCAACGACGGCGCCATCCGCGGCATCGATATCGCCGACGTCTACAACAACCTCGTCGGGCTTCTCTCGAAAGGCTTCCAGCAGGACGAAAACCGCAAGACGGCCTTCACCGAACTCAGCGCCACTTTCGCTATCGAAAACGGCGTGGCGCAGACCTCCGATATCAGCCTCTTGGGTCCGCTCGTGCGGATGGAGGGCGCAGGCAAGATCGACCTTGCGGAGGAAACCATCGACATGCGCCTCAACCCGCGGGTCGTGGCCTCCCTGACGGGCCAGGGCGGCGACATCAACGCGGAGGGCATCGGAGTCCCGGTCATTGTCGAGGGCGCACTCTCGGCTCCGCGCATCTATCCGGACCTCTCCACATTGATGAAGGACCCGAAGGGAGCCCTGGAGATGTTCGAGCGCTTCGGTCTGCCGACGGGGAAGCTCGGGCTCGACCATCTCCTCCCCGATCAGGGCGGATCGGAAGGCGCTGGCGGCGCGGCCGACCTCATCGGCGACCTGATCAAGGGCAAGACGGGTGAGGGCGGCGCTCCATCCGGCATCACCAACATCATCACCGATGTTCTTTCAGGGCCTGGGAAGGCGGACCCATCGGCATCCCCCCGGCCTCAGGATGACGGAAATGCGGTCAGATCGATCATCGACGGCTTGCTCAAGACGCCCGCACCTGCGCCAGCGGAAGCGCCCGGTACAGCGGCTGGTGCTGCCCAGAGCCCTGAAGGCGCGGAAGCAGCGCCTCAATCGACCAGAGAAGAGAATCTGCACCGTCTAATGGAGCAGTTCCTTCGGTGAACGTTGCACCGTACCACGGAGAGGCGGAGTCTGGCACGCTGTCTTCCGTTGCTGCTAACGCACCGCGATCGCCCAGATGAAGCAGGCCGAGGCTGCAATGGATGCGACCGTGCGCACCGTGTTCCAGAACGTCCATTCGCGCAGATAGCGCGTCCAGACGTCGCGGCCTTCAGAGCGAGCGGGCTCGGCAGCAGCAAGCGCATTGTTGAGGGGCACATTGAAGACGATCGTCACCCCGAACATTCCGGCGACGTAAAGAATGCCTCCGGCCAGCATGGCGGGCGTGCCCGCTTCGCCCCAGCGGAAGACGGACGTTCCTGCGAGCAGGGCACTCGTCAGCGTCGTGCCGAAAAAGACGGTCATGAATGCCGATCGCAGATCACGGTGTTGATGGAATTCATCGCCGACATGCCCGCCGCCTGCTCGATGCGGCCGAGTGCTTTCATGATGAAAGCCGAGAAGGCGAAATACAGCCCGGCGATCAATCCGCACCCGAGGGATGAGATCCAAAGCAGGACGAGTATCAGAAGGTCGATCATGAGTTCAGGCCTCAGGGGCAATCGCGCGCTCGATGGGAAAATCGCGTGGCATGGATAGTGGAGGCGGAGACCTGGGTCTCACGCGCTGAAGGGCCTCAGGACCTCTGCTTCACGCCGTATCGCTGCACGACGATCCCGTTCTCGAAAGCCCTGGCTTCGAGGAGGTGCAAGTTCCTCCGATCGGCGAACAGGCGCGTACCCTTGCCCCGTGTCACAGGCACAATGCGCATGTAGACCTCGTCCACAAGATCGGCATCGAACATCGCCCGCATGAGGGTGAGGCTGCCCCACAGCATGATGTCCCTGCCGTCCTGCTGCTTCAGCTCGCGCACGGTGGCGGCCGGATCGGCAGTTATCGTCGCGGGAGGAAAGCCGCCCCAGTGGGCCGCATTCAGACGGGTCGAGGCGACGAACTTGGCAAGGCGATTGAACTTCTCGCCGAATTCACCCTGGTCCGTGGCATGGGGCCAGTAGTCCTTGGCCATGGCGTAGGTGTTGGCGCCGATGATCATGGTGTCCACCGACGCGATAAACGCCATCACGCTG
>Ga0207869_1001549_pt1 | contig 11101 bp, 16 predicted proteins | sample HigsolmetaAR205D_FD_184837 | JGI IMG/M metagenome (GOLD analysis project Ga0207869, IMG submission 184837) | Ionic liquid and high solid enriched microbial communities from the Joint BioEnergy Institute, USA - AR20-5-D (SPAdes) (version 2) ...
AAGCCTATTTCCACTGCCTATACGCTGGCCTCATTAAGGGCGTGCTTTAGCGTTTACCTATTCCGCCACTACCTCGTTTGCAACGTCATGGCAATGACCCCGAACAGTTTTCCAAGCTGCTCGATATGTATTATGGGTGCGGCTCCCCGGTCACGGATCATGGCACGCTCTCGCTCCGTTGATAAAAGACAACTAGGATGGTTTAAAACCATCAACATGGCCAGAAGATTGAAAAGAAGTTGGAAGGTGTCATTAACCTCCTGACCATGTTGACGGGCTCAAACCCGCCATGGTACAATTTATTTGTTCAGAATTTGTTTACCTGCGATAGTTGTTTGCCGACGACTATCGCTTTTTCATCTTTTCCTCTTTGGCTTCATCCCGCATGATTTTATAGCAAACAATCATTGAAGCTGTTACAACAAAAATCAGATAGATGTCTGCAAAGTCCATATTCATGCCCCCAGTTCTTTCATGATTTTTAAAGCATGTTCACACTCTAGTCTAAAAATCCGATCTACCGATTTGATTTTTTTCGGATGCTTATAAACTTTTATACTCATAGCGTCTATAGTTGTGACGAACAATAAACTAATCCAATGTTCGTTTTTATGGTTGATTTCAAGCTTCCATTTCAACCCAAAATCTTCTGCGGTTTTAATTTCGTTTCTCACAATATCCGCCACTGCTTCACCAAATTTTTCTTTAAACTCTTCGTAGTTAAAGTCCATCAAATCCACCCCTTCGATTTCCAGTATGGTTTCCGTTCTTTGATACACTTTTTTAGACTAATATTATATTCATCAACCAAAACGGCCTTTAAATTGCTAATGGCTGTTTCAGCATCTAATAACTCATAAATTACTTCTTTTATTCTTTCTTTTTCTTGTTCTGTTGTCTCACCAGGTGGTTTGATAAATGAGACCTCTTTAAGGATCCTTTGTGCTTCTTCCATCTGCTCATTAGCAAATTCTTCAAGTGCTAAGCGATGATGTTCTATTGCTTTCCCTTTTAAAACTGGTGATGTATAGCCATCACTAAATTCATAGAGTAATTCCATTGCGTACATTGGACTGTCATATGTAGTCAATGAAGCTTTTGCAATGTCCTTTTGCAACTTCCGGTGTCCATGTTTTATATTTGAAATTAGTTGAGGTGAAACGTTCAGGTCCATGGCTAACTGAACTCCCTCGAGTCCTTCCTCCTTTTGCAGCGTTTCGATTGCTGACGCTGCGTAAACAGATTCTTTTATCAACGAACTCTCCCCTTTCAATTGCATATAGTCAATGGTTTTTATATGCACCATTTGCTAGTAATATTAGATTAGAGACTAAACCACTTTGAAGTATTTCGTGTTTTCTTCCATCCACCTAGTGTTTTTCTCAATCCATTTGAACAATAGGTGTGTTGGAATTAGTACGCCTGCTTCCCGGAAAACCGGAAAATCGGATCGGTTTAAAAGTTCGGTACACTTTGTTGGCCCGATTTTGAAAAGTTCCATCAATTCTTTTCGTGTAAGCATTGGCGGTAACTGATTTTGTCGGACGACATCAGCTACAGCGTTTTTGATTTCTTCCCGGAGAATTTTTCGGAATTCTTCGTTCGCTAAATCTAAACTGACTTGAAGCATTTTTTCTCAACTCCCTTTGTGTATAGTGCTCGAGTAACAACCGGTTCATTTTGCGGTCAAGAAGTTTTGGCATAAATCAAACCCTCCTTTTGGAGAAATAGCCTAAAGGTTTCTTTACCTTTTGGGGTAATTAGTGTTTGAACATCTGCTTTTCCGTTTCGTTCCCAGTCTTTTAATTGGAATAATTCTGGAACGTATTGAGAGTAAGGTTTTAACTTTCCTTTTTGGTCACGGTAGACATATTTCTTTTTTAGCAACCAATTTATGAATTCGCGTTCCTTAATCATTAGGGCTTTCGCTGTATCACGAAAATTAGTAAGCAATTGACGATCAACAAGAGCATCAAAATAATCAGCTTTTGGCTTCATCTCTGCTATTTGTTCATTTTGTTTTCGAACAAGTGCCAACGTTGCTTTAAACGTTATTTTTGTTTGCTCATCAGCGTGCGGTAGATATGTTTCTATGAAAAGATCATCATTTGCGACAAATCCACCAGTTTTTCGGATGGTCGGAAGAACTTCGTCAAACACCCAATTTTCGAACTTTTCCGCCTCTGGAAGTTTCGAGCGAACAATTAATCTATAAAGATTTCCTTCGTTAATGAATTTCTTTTTCTGTGGTCCACCATTTGAAAGGACCTCGTAAAATGCGACCCCCTCTTTTTTGCAGTGTTTTGAAAGGGCGTCGTGAGGATTTGAGTAGCCAAGAATTTTGGCTACATCAGTTGCTGGGAAAAACTCTTTTCTATTAATAACCAACACTTCTAATTGACCAAATTGTGGATGTTCAAAAGTTTGTAACTGATTCATTAAATCGCCTCCTTAGTGTCATTGCGTGACACAAAATTATTAAAAAAAATATCGCCAATCGGTAAATTAAAGTATTCAGCAATTTTTTGCATGATTCTTGCGCTTGGATTGTACTTCATATTTTCTATTTTCGATAAAGATGTCCGCTCAATGCCTAAATAATCGGCAAGTTCTTGTTGGCTAATACCTTTTTCTTTTCTTAGTTGTTGTATTCTGTTACCAATAACAGTCATAGAAATTTCACTCCTTTGTGTTGTGTTGTGTCCTAACACTTATAATAATAAACAGTTTTGTGTAACTTGTCAACACATAATTTAAAAATATTTATTTTTGTGTTGTGGTACGCTACAATAAAGTAAAAGCGTGGTGATAAATATGGGACACAATGATTTTGGTTCATTTTTAAAAAAATATAGAGAAGAACACAATTTAACATTACGTGATCTAAATAAAATAACAGGTATTAGTTACTCTCAATTAGGAAAAATCGAACGAGGGGAAAACAACCCGTCAAGACAAACTGTGTTGAATATTGCAAAATCATTAAATCTACCGGAAGATGAGCTGCTAATTATGGCTGGCTATGTACCTGCCGAAGACTCAAAACAGGTTATGGTCATGGTATCAGGAAAGCAAATATATCTCACACCGGAAGAATTTAAGGTTTTTGAGGAGTTTCGAAAACAACAACCTGCTATTTTCCACGATCTTGCAACAGACACAGAAAAAAAGGTTAAGTCGCTAATATCTATGTGGGAAGCGCTAAAGACACAAATGGACAAACTTAATAACGAATAAATAGAGAGATAATAGGGGTCAATTATGAAACTGAAGGATTACTTAGTTAGTGGAAAAACAGATTTTTATGAAAGAACAGCTATAAAAATTTTAAAAAACATAAAATTTTCTCATCCCAGGGAAATTGATATCTATAGCCTTTGCGATCAATACGGAATGCTTGTGTACAAAACAGAAAGCGAAGTTAATGTCGCTTTACCAGCCCAGGTCGAAAGGAGAGGGATCATTCATATTCGCGCAAATGCGAATGAAAAAGAAGAGAGAGAATTATTAGCTGAAGAGTTCTCTCATCTATATCTACATCAAATTACTCAACTATCCAACAATAAGCCGCTAAAGGAAAAGATGGAATATCAAGCTTTTAACTTAGCCGCTAACCTTTTGATACCAACTGATTGGCTTATGAATGCTGATGTGTATCATGATCAAAATGATATGATGATATTGGCTTCGGAAGTTGCTGATGATTTCGGGGTACAAGCTGAATTTGCTTATAAGAGGTTGAAATTATTGAACAACACATATAAATTCAGCAGACAATATCCAGCAGTTGTTTTCGAAAAAACGTTTTATGGCATCCCAGAAGATTTCTTACCGACACGTATTTTTGTGATTTTAGATGAAGAAACACAATTTCCACTTGATTAATAGAAGGAGAGTCTTGAAAATGAGCAATATGGAAGGAACAATACCGTTTTACAAGAAAAAATGGTTTATAATTGTTAGCGCTATATTGATACTTTTAATCGGATGGGGTTTAGGGGAAAGTAATGCTAAGGAAACACTTGATGGCAAAAAAGTACACTATGATAAACTTGTCAAAAAAATAAAAGATAAGGAAAAAGAGTTAGATAGTATTATTGATGAAAGAGACAATATTTTAAAGGAAGTTGACGAAAATAAGGATCTTATTGAAGCAGCTAATAACTACAAAGAAAACAAACAAAACTTAGACCAAGAAATTAGTTCTAAAACTGAAGAAGTGAAGCAACTTGACTCTCAAATCACTAGTAAACAGTCTGAATTAAATTCGTTAACTGGGAAGATACAAGAAACAGGTGATGCTCCAAAAGAACTTCCGGCAGGTACATTCGTAGTAGGTAAAGATATTCCAGCTGGAAGATATAAAGTATTGCCAGTTGGCAGAGGTAGTAATTTCGTAGTTTATGATGAAAATGGTAATAATGTAGTTAATACCATTGTAAGTTCCGTAGAAGGTCATGGTGTTCCTGAATATATTACATATTTGTTCGACAATTATATTATTGAAGCAAGTTCACCATTTCAATATGTACCGGTAAAATAAAATAAATTTGGCCGCGCAAAGTAAACCAAGTTATAAAACTACTGGAGGTGGATGAAGCATGGGTTTTAGATTCCGTAAAAGTATCAAGGTTGCACCTGGAGTTAGATTAAATGTTGGCAAGAAAGGTGTGGGTATTTCGGCTGGCGGAAAAGGTTTTCGTGTCAGCACAAGTAGCCGAGGGACAACCATGAGTGTAGGGATTCCTGGTAGTGGATTATCCTATCAAAAAAGAATATCCTCAAACACTAAAAGTTCAACTAGAACAAATTACCAACAGATCAAAAGAGAACAAAAACAACAACAAGTTGAAAAAGCAGCAGAACTTGTTCAGATGTATGAATCACTTATTGCTGAGCTAACTACGGTTCACGAAATTGTTTCAGAACTGATTGAATGGAATGAAATTTTAACGTCAAACCCGCCGTTTAGCATTGATGAAGACGGTCCAAATGTTAAAGATCTAAAAAGACAAATTGTCGAGTTTAAACCTACTTGGAGAGATAGATTTTTTAACCGAGTTGAAGCAAGAAATAGAGGACTTTACGAACAAATGGACCAAGCGATAGAGAAAGATAAAGTAATTTATAATAATTGGGAGACTGAAAAAAATATTGCTCAAAAGGTTTTAAGTCATGATTTCAATACATGGTCTACTGTCATAGCAGACATAAATCCATTTGAGGACATAAAAAACTTAGGAAGCAGTATTACTTTTAAATTTGAATCTCCCAGTAAGGTTATCGCAAAATTAGATATCCATAACCGTTCTGTTGTTCCTACCACGGTACTTTCTTTAACCAAAACGGGAAAACTTTCAGAAAAGAATATGGCAAAAGGAAAATATCTACAACTTTATCAGGACTATGTATGTAGCTGTGCTTTACGTATTGCAAGGGAATTTATAAATCTTCTTCCAGTTGGTGAAGTAATTGTAAACGTATATGATGAAGCGCCTGCTGAATCAGTTGAAGAATATGGATGTATTTTGTCAGTATTATTTCCACGAGAAAAAGTCGAATCTATCAATTTTTCTAATATCGATTGTTCGGACACTATCGGTCAGTTTCAACACAATATGAAATTCTTAAAAACAAAGGGATTTAAATTTGTGGAGGAATTATAAATATGAAAAAATTACTCTGGGTATTTTTAATCATTGTCTTTTTGTCACTTTTAATCAACTTTCCGTTATTCGCAATCGGTTTAGGATTAGCAAGTTGGGGATTCTATGAATGGAAAATAAATAAGAAGCTGAAAGTTTCTTCAAAAAAACCCCTTACAATTTTGATTGTTGGAGTCGCCGTTGCATTAATTGGCGTTGGAACTACTGACACAACCACTACAAATGTAACAAAAGAAGCAGATGTTGCATCAAGTGTAAAATCGGACGAAGCAAAAGAAAAAAATGCAGAGAAAGAAAAACAAGAGAAGGCCGAAAAGAAAAAAATAGAAGAAGAAAAGAAAGCTAAGGAAAAAGCTGAAAAACTTGCAGCCGAGCAAAAGGCACAAGAGGAAGCCGAAAGAGCCGCAGCTGAAGCTCAAGCAAAAGCTGAACAAGAAAAACAAAATCACATTCAAAGCCTAGGACTTATTGCAGCAACAGTTTCCCGGGTAGTTGATGGCGACACATTAGAACTATCTGACGGATCAAAAGTTAGGCTGATTGGAGTAAATACGCCTGAGTCAACGAATCGTACTGAAACTTTTGGGAAAGAAGCAAGCAACTATACAAGGTCGAAATTGGAAGGACAGCAGATTTATTTACAAAAAGATGTATCCGAAACAGATAGATACGGAAGATTGTTAAGGGTTGTTTGGTTAGATATTCCAACAAATGATATGGATGAAAATGAAATCCGATCAAAAATGTTCAATGCTGATTTAGTGATCAATGGATATGCCGAACCTTCTACTTATCCACCAGATGTAAAATACGCTGAGTATTTTAGACAATTTGCTAGGGAAGCACGAACAAACGGGACTGGTTTATGGGCATATGGTGAAAACGGAACAACCAAAGGTGACTTTGATTCACAAGGGTCTACAGCAAGCAGTTCATCTGGTTCGAGTTCATCAAACGGTAATTCGAGTTCTTCTAATACTCCTAGTGCACCAAGCGCACCTGCGACGTCAGGAGGAACAGAACATTATGCAAACTGTACTGAGTTAACAAAGGTATATCCGAACGGTGTACCTGCCGGACATCCAGCTTATCAAAGTAAAATGGACAGAGACAAAGATGGTTTTGCATGTGAAAGATAAATATCAATTTGGTGTACATTCGTACGCCATCTTTTATAGGCTAAAATAGAACATACATTCCGGATGAGGTGATACAAATGGCATATTTTACTCAAGTGAAAGCAAAAAATAAACAAGGGTTTAAATGGGTTTGTGTTCTTGAGGGCCCACCTGATCCTGTAACTGGCGAGCGTAGACAGATAGCAAGAAGGGGTGAAACAAAGAAAGAAGCATTAGCCAGAGCCGAAGAAGTTGTTAGAAAGCTAAAAGAAGATGGTATTGATGAAGCTAAGGTTAAACATCTGACATTTGAAGAAGTTGCGAAAGATTGGCATAACGTTTATTCTCGAGGCAATGTTAAACCAAATACAATAAGAGTCCGAAAAAATGAAATAAGCGTTTTGTTGCGTTACATAGCAAAGGCAAAAATAAGTAAAATAACACCAAAAATGCATCAGGATATATTAAACGATTTAGACGACAAAGGCTATGCTCGAGTTACAATTGAGGGCGTCCACGTTACAGCCAATATGATTTATAAGTATGCAATAAAACATAAAATAATTAAAAATAACCCAGCAGCCGGTGCCGTTATACCAACAAAACCATTAACGGTTGAAGAAGTTGAGAATAACTCCATTAAAGAAAAATACCTCGAAAAAACAGAGTTAGAAGATTTTTTGAAAGCATGTTGGGAATATGGGACGTTTCAAGATGTTGCCGTATTTTACCTCCTTGCCTTTTCTGGTATGAGGTCAGGCGAATTGCTATCCTTAAAGTGGTCTGATATTAACTTTGAAACTAATGAAATCCGAATCACTAAAACAATGTACAACCCTAATTGCAATATGAGAAAATACTTATTAACTACGCCTAAAACCAAGGGATCAATTCGAACTGTTGATGTTGATGAAACGGTGATAGAATTGTTGAAAAGACACAAAGAAAATCAGGAAAAGAAGTTAAGAGGCGAAGATGAAGAATATCATAATGGTAATTTTGTTTTTTGTCATAAAAACGGTTATCCTTATGTTCAAAGAAACTTGATTATGTGGATGGAAAGATTGAGTAAACATACAAATATAACCAAAAAAGCCACTCCCCACATCTTTAGGCATACTCATATAAGTATGTTGGCTGAAGCCGGTGTGGACCTTCCCACGATTATGAAAAGAGTTGGTCACGAAGATCAAGAAACCACTTTAAAAATTTATACTCATGTGACAGAAAAAATGAAGAAGAATGCAAATGATAAAATTAAAAATTACTTCAAAGACATTCTTAATCATAAAAAACAGCAAGAAATGTGATTGAAATGTGATTTTTAATAAAATAAGGGCTGCATGAACAGCCCTCAATTATTGGTGTTTCAAGGTTTTTAACTACTAGATTACATCATGCCGCCCATCATTTAACACTGTTTCGGTCGTTTTCATTATGTTTCGCCTTATTTTTTAATGGTATTTTTTTTACGATTTTCATAAGTACTTTTTTCATATTTTTTCAGATGGAAACGGAAAAAATGTGATTTTTATGTGATTTTTTGTGATTGCCTTTATAATGCCTTACCTACTTCGGCTAGAAGGGATATAAACAAAGGAGAAAGTTGAACAATACAGTAACCTAAACTTGCGTTAAGAATGAGTGAAAATCCTTTGTCCTTCATGCCGATTAAGATTAAAAGTGCGTCGGATGTCAAAATTACACCGGAAATTGGTAAAGCTAAGTCAACCATCAGTTCGAGTAACGGGTCAAACGCATGTATTACTGCTTGTTTAGTCGTTTCTCCTCCTCTCCCCTGCCAGCCGGCATTTTTAAAAATCATTTGGATTTTGTCTGTATCTGATGACATTCCTTTTGTTCTGAGATAAGCATATCCTGCGAGTCCTGCCATAGCGGCTGTAGATAGTGCTTCAAAAATCAAATCATGCCACCTCCTAAAAAGTATTTACATAGTAAATATTTACATAGTAAATAGTTGCAATTAAAAAGAATGTTCCACATCCGCCAAAAATGGGGAACTTAAGAGGTCCGGAACATTCCTGTATCAATACTTTACCGGTACTGCTAAAAGAATATTCCATTGAGTTTGTCCTTTAGAATTTGTCCACTTAAAAAAATTTAAAAGGATTTTGTCCTTTTCAAAGCGAATTAAATAGTGGGACGGTGATGGATATGAAGTATAAATGTAAGTTACGAGTTATACTAGCGGAAAAAGAAATAAAACATGGAGACTTTGCTGAAAGAATTGAAGTGAGCAAAACAACAATGAGTAATCTGATTAACGGAAGAACTTTACCAACATTTGATATTGCCTATAAAATTAGTGAGAAATTAAATATGGACATAAGGGAGATCTGGATAAAAAATGATTAGATATATTCATATTGCCGTACACTATAGAGTTAACGGCACCGGGATATTGCAAAGAGGGGAATTTCCAGTCATGCCGTCAAACTATATCAAAGATGAGAAACGGGAAGCCGCAAGAATTGCGTATGACTTTATAGAACAGATTCGGAGGAAAAACTCATATAGAATAACACTCGAGAAAGTATTATATAACGGAAACGATATAACAGATATGTTTAAGGATCTGTTCTAAAAAAGTGTCATCCCGCCTGTTACGTTTTGCGGTTGCTTCGCTATGGTTCCGCAACCTCAAACATAACTCATTTTTTCGAAGTGCTTTTTAAACAATTTTGAGCCTTGATTTATCAGGTTTTCATGATTGTTAATTTGATAAATTTTGATATAAAAATTAGGTATGGATAAACCCAACATTTTTATCTTAATTTTTATTTTTTTTGCAGTGCAATGGATATAATTTTTATCCTTATTTTTAGCTTTGACAAAAACTAACACCCCTCACCGGGTGTTTTTTAATTCTATGTATAGATCTTGTAGCGCTAACTTTATAGCACTTTCCCTGTCGTCGCTCTCCCCTACCCCGACGATCTCGTCATCATTATCGAGGTAATCAGTAGCAAATGCCTTGTATGTATTGTCATCCATCCGGTATAGTTCTACGATTTTTCCTTTTCGCCTGAACAATTCTCTTTCAATCGGTTCCATGCTACCCTCTCCTTTCACTTATAAATTTCGACGTTTTACAATTAATTTCCTCTTATATAAACAAAAAAAGAGGGGGAGCAATCCCCTCTTTTTTTATTTCACCCTCAACTTTTGTCCCGGATAGATAGTGTCGCTCTTAAGCCCATTTAATGATTTAATATTTGCCACAGTCGTCCTGTATTTTTGCGACAATCCCCACAAAGTATCACCCTTTACAACTGTGTGATAAGTTACGGATCCACTCACTTTTAGCCTTTGACCAGGGTAAATCGTATCACTAGTTAATCCGTTTAAGTCTTTAAGCTGCTGTACTGTCATGTTGTGTGCTTGTGCAATACCCCAAAGTGTGTCTCCACTTTTGACAACGTAGGTATCACCGGCTTGTGGCTGTGGTGCTGGCTGAGATTGTGCTTTTTGTTTTAATCCAAAAATAACTGCCAATCCGTTTACATGCCCCTGTGCAATTTTATCTAAAAAGTTGTCCTGCTTTAACAAGGTGGCGTCATTAACATTGTCGATAAATAGATTTTCAGTGAGTACGGATTCCATTTTTGATTCTCGGACCATATGCAGATTCGCTTCTTTCATGCCGCGGTCTCGGACACCGTTTAGTTGTCTCATGATTTCTGCGTGTAGGATTGACCGTTTCCGGTTTGTTTCTTGTTTGCCGTTGTATGAGGCGTTATAAGTATACGACTCAAATCCTGTACCACCGCCAGCGTTGATGTGGACGCTAATTAGATAGTCAGCACCCCAAGCGTTTGCCATGTCTGTGCGTTGTTTGAGTGATAATGACGTATCACTTTCACGACTTAACTTGACTTGGACTCCTTCATAGTTTGCTAGTTTATCTCTAATTTTTTTGCTTATAGCAAGTGTTAAATCTTTTTCTTTTAACCCGTTTCCGACTGCACCCGGGTCCGAACCACCGTGTCCCGGATCAATAAAAATTTTAACCATTATTTATCCTCTCCTTTTTTATAAAATTAAAAAGAGCAGCGCTAGGGCTACTCTTAATCTTGTTTTGGTTTTTTGTAAGTTAGCGCTTGTTGGCTGTCAGTTAGTCCGCTTGTCGTGGGGTCTGAGACAATACCACCGGCAACTAGTACTAACAAAATAGCGTCAACATACTTTTCGTAATGGCCTAAGTCCATCAGCCCTAAGTCAGTAACAATCAAACCAATCAACGCAAAAACAGCCACCCAAAACGGATAGCTTTGTAAACGTACTTTCCAGTTAATT
>Ga0207869_1001554_pt1 | contig 11079 bp, 10 predicted proteins | sample HigsolmetaAR205D_FD_184837 | JGI IMG/M metagenome (GOLD analysis project Ga0207869, IMG submission 184837) | Ionic liquid and high solid enriched microbial communities from the Joint BioEnergy Institute, USA - AR20-5-D (SPAdes) (version 2) ...
CGCGGCGATCAAGCGGCTGCGCGCGATCAGGAACGCGAAGGGGCCGAACGATCCGAGCCTGAGCTAACCGAAACCGTCGTTACCCCGTCCGGGCGCGAGCTTGAAGTCCGCTTCAAGGTTGTCGAGGCGGACAACCTGATTACGTCCAATGATCTGACGGGCCGCGTCAACCCGGACTATCCGGCAGAGCTGCAGCCTCGGGATCGCAGCCGGGCGACATCGCAAGCGCAAATCACGGAAATTGCGGCCAATATCAATCCGCGCCTTCTTGGTTCCAGCCCGAGCGCGACCGATGGGGCACCTATTGTCGGCCCGGACAATGTGGTCGAGAGCGGGAACGGCCGGACGCTTGCCTTGCGGCTGGCTTACGAGCGCGGCCTGGAGAGCGCCGAGCGGTATCGCCGGTGGCTGGCGGAGCAGGGCTACAACGTCGAGGGCATGCGCGCGCCGGTCCTGGTGCGTGAGCGTGTCACGGAACTGACGCCAGAGGAACGGCAAGCCTTCACGGTAGAGGCCAACGAGCGGACCACCCTTGAAATGAGCGCCACCGAGCGCGCGATGGCTGATGCGCAGCGTGTGGGCGAGATTATCCATTTGTACCGTGGCGGGGACGTGGACGCGGCCGCGAACCGGGATTTCGTCCGTGCGTTTGCGGATCGCGTGGTCAGCCCCTCCGACCGTGGCCGGTTCATTGATCGGAACGGCGCCGTCTCCGTCGATGGCATCCGCCGTATGCAGGCGGCGCTGGTGGCGCGGGCCTACGGTGATGAGGCGCTGGTGACGGCGCTGTTTGAGAGCACCGACAACGACATTCGCGCCATCGGTGGGGCACTCCTGGACGTTTCCGGCATCTGGGCGCAGATGCGTCAGGAATCGCGCGAGGGCGTAATTTCGCCGTTGGTAGACGTTACGCCGAACTTGCTGGAAGCGGTGCGGATCGTCCGGCGGGCGCGCTCGGAAGGCCGGCCCATCGCCGAACTGGTTGGCCAGAACGACATGTTCGCGGGCGCCATCGACCCGACCACGCTGTATTTCCTCGGCGTCCTCTACCGTGGGGAAAACTACACCCGCGCCAGGAGCCGAGATAAGGTGGCTGGCGCGCTTCGGTACTATACTGAACAGGCGCGGCTGACCCAGCCGACCGAGAACATGTTTGGCGAGCCGCCCGTGAGCGGCGAAGAGATTGCGAGGCATACCTATGAACGGCTCCAGCGGGAAGACGGACAAACCGATCAGCAATCCGACCTCTTCGCTCGCCCGCGAGCTGATGCTGCGGACGCTGGAGAAGCTGGCGGTGGACGACAACGACAAGGCGCTGGCGCGGCGAGTGAAGCGGATTCGCCGGCAGCAGCGGAAGGAGACGTAGATGTACCAAGTACCGGCGAGAGTCTGGAACGAGATCGCGGCCAGCGAGGAGCTGGCGAGCCCGTCATTCGAGCGTCTAATGAAGATGAACGACGAGCAGATACTGCAAGCCCTGGACGAGCAGGCGAAGGCGCTGGAGGCGCGCGGCGTGCCGGACAGCGTGATCGTGGCGTATCAGAGGCTGGCGCCGCTGCTCGCGGAGAACGAAGCAATCAGCCGGTATATCAACAGGACGGGGAATACGAGTCTCCGCGAGGCGCTGCCCGAGATACTGAACGCGGAGGAAGCCGTCGTGATAGCGACACAGGATCAGCCGTTGAGCAAGAGCGAGCAGAAGACATTGCTCGACATGCTCAAACGCCTCGAACCGGCGAGTTCGCTGAACGTCTAGCCGCCCAGCGCGCTGCCAAGGGCGTTGCCACCGATTGGGGCAACCCGGAGAGCATCGACGCCGCGCTGCCGCTGCTGCTGCCGGCCCAGCGCGAGGACGTGCTGAAAGCCGAGCGCCGCTTTGCCGAGCACACCGGCATGCTGTTCACCAACGGCACCGGCACCGGCAAGACCTTCACAGGCCTCGGCATCGCCAAGCGCTTCTACAATGCCGGCAAGCGCAACATCCTGGTGGTGGTGCCGTCCGACAAGGTGGCCAGCGACTGGGTGAAGTCGGCCGGCTATCTCGACCTGCCGCTTAAGCAGCTGGCGTCCACTGCTGACAACGGCGGCTCTGGGCCGGTGGTGACCACCTATGCCAATTTCGGCCAGAACCCGACGCTGGTGGATCGCGAGTGGGATTTGGTCATCGCCGACGAATCCCACTACCTGATGAGCAGCGAAGACGCAGAGGTTACCCGTTCGCTCGCAATGCTCCGGGCGCTGACGGGGCATCCTGATGGGTTCTATACGTGGCTGACGAACAAGTATCGAGACCTGTATCAGCAGTACACGGCGGCGCGTGATGATCTACGGAATGCGGGCAGGAACCCGGACATTCCGCAGGAGGAGTACGCGCGCCGCGAGGCCCGTGCCAATCAGCTCAATGCGCAGTGGACGGAGTTGGAGAACCGCGAGCGGCCCATTTGGCAGCAGCGCTGGGCCGAGCAACGCGACCTGCCGCGCGTAACCTTCCTGTCGGCCACGCCGTTCGCCTATGTGAAGAACGTCGAATACGCCGAAGGGTATCTGTTCAACTATGCGCCGCCGGCCGAGCGGTTCAACATGCGGAGCCGTGGCTACAACGAGGGCGGCCCGAGAGAACAGTTCTTCGTCCAGAACTTCGGCTACCGGATGCGCAACAACAGGCTGACGCAGCCGGAAGCCGGGGTAAACGTCGAATTTCTGGAACGGCAATTCAACGAACGGCTCAAGCGCGAAGGGGCATTGTCCGGTCGCCGCCTGGATGTGGAGCACGACTACCAGCGCCGGTTCCTGCTGGTTGAGGACGCTGTAGGCCAGAAGATCGACGATGGCTTGAAGTGGCTGCGCGAGCACGAAGATGGCCGCTTCCGGCCGCTCTATGACTATGTGCAGGAGCAGTTCACCTACCACCAGCGCATGTATCTGCTGGAGGCCATCAAGGCCAAGCGCGCCATCCCGCACATCAAGAAGCACCTGGCGCTGGGTCGCAAGGTGGTGGTGTTCCACGACTTCAACAAGGGCGGTGGCTTCCATCCGTTCCAGATCCCGCGCCGGCCGGGCGTGAAGGTGTCCATCTACCGCGACGGCAAGCATCAGGAAGTGCTGTGGGATGATCTAGTGCAGGCGTTCGAGAACAGCCGGCCGGATCTTGTGCGGCTGGACATGACAGATCTGCACTCGCCCATCGTCACCATGCGCGAGGCGTTCCCCGATGCGCTGTTCTTCAACGGCACCATCAGCAAGGGCGAGCGACGCCGCAACGCCGATCTGTTCAACGACGACAACAGCGGCCGTAACATCATTGTGGTGCAGTCCGATGCTGGCCGCGAGGGCGTGAGCCTGCATGACACCACCGGCAAGCACCAGCGCGTCATGATCAACTTGGGCATGCCGACCAAGCCGGTAGCGGCCACCCAGATTGAGGGGCGCATCTACCGCACCGGGCAGGCGTCGGATGCCATCTTCGATTACATTACCACCGGCACGGCCTGGGAGGCGCATGCGTTCGGCACCAAGATCGCCGAGCGGTCGTCCACGGCCGAGAACCTGGCGCTGGGCGAGGAGGCGCGCGGACTCAAGCAAGCCTTCATCGACGCCTATCAGAATGCCGAGTTCTTCGAGCCGAGCCTGGAGGACGGCCGGGGCGGCAAGGACTACGACCGCACCATGGGCGTGTCGGCGCAGGTCAGCGCCTTCGACCGGGCCAAGGCCTACTACTACGCGCAGCAGAAGAACACCAAGCGCCGCGACCAGCGCGAGGGCGTGGACTACTTCGCCACGCCGGAGCCGGTCGGCTTCAAGATGGTTGAATGGGCCGACGTGCGCGAAAACGATAACGTGCTGGAGCCGTCCGCCGGCCATGGCGCCATTGCCCGCTTCGTGCCGGAGACGGCGCGGCTGACGATGGTGGAGCCGTCTTATGACCTCTCGCAGCGGGCGGCGCTGGCCAGAGGCGATGCGCGCATCATCAACGACCGCTTCGAGTCGCTGCACGTCAACAACAAGTACGACGCCATCGTCATGAATCCGCCCTACGGCACCGGCGGCAAGACGGCGGTGGAGCACTTGGCCAAGGCCGCCAAGCATCTGCGCGACGGCGGGCGGATCGTGGCGCTGCTGCCGCGTGGCGGCATGGCAGACCAGCGGCTTAACCGCTTCCTGGCCAGCGACGAGGCGAAGAACCTGCACACCGTGGCCGAGATCCTGCTGCCGCCTTCCACCTTCGAGCGGGCCGGCACCAAGGTGAACAGCAAGATCCTGGTGCTGGAGCGGCAGGACAACGCCGATACGGCGGCACAGCTGGAGCAGCACCACATCGACCTGAGCAATGCCGAGTCGGTGGAGGAGCTGTTCGACCGCATCGAGCACATCGAGCTGCCCGCGCGGCTGCAATCGGCAGAGGCTGAGCAGGCGCCGCAGCTGGAGATCGTCGAGCACGTCACCCGCAAGGGAAAGACCATCCGGGGCGTGATCCGCACGGACCTGACCAAAGACCAGGCCGAGGCCATCGACCCGTACACCTTCCGGAAGAAGAACGAAGCCGGAGAAACGGGCTGGTTCATCCGTGAGAGACACCTGGAGGAGCTGAACGAGAAGCACCCGCCACGGTTCAGTGTGGCTACCAGTACGGCACCGCGTACCTCTGCCGATCTGGTCGCCGAGCTGCGGCAGAGCCCGCTGGGCGGCATCATCGACCAGCTGCTGGCCAACAACCGTGTGGTGCTGCACGACACCGTGCGCGAGATCGGCCCGAACGTGCCGGCCGGCGTGCAAGGATTCACCGAGTCGGACGGCGCCATTCATCTGGTGGCCGAACATCTGCGTCCTGGTACGGCGTCTTCCGTGCTGCTGCATGAGGCATTCCACGGTGGCACCCAGTCGCTGCTGGGGGATGCGCAGTGGCAGCGGCTGAACAAGCGCCTCGGTGCGCTCTACCGGCAGGCGCAGCGCTCCGAGGGCAAGCTCAACGAGTTCTGGCGCCAGGCGCATGGACGTGTCGAACATGCCCAGCGCATGGGCGACCGCATGAGCGAAGCCATCGCCATCGAGGAGTTCGGCGCCTACGCCATCGAGAACTACGAACGCGCGCCGCGCACGCTCAAGAAGTGGGTGGATGACCTGATCGGCGCCATCAAGGCGTGGCTGTTGCGCCGCTTTGGCGTCCAGCTTGGCGATGTGACGCCTGCCCAATTGCGGGCATTGGCGCTGGCCGCGCTTCGCGCTTCGGCTGAACGCCCGGCCGTGAACATCCCGCGCCGGCCGCTTGGCGGGGTTGCGCTTAACGCTGGGCCGCTGAGCGTCGCAGACATTCCGGAGACCATCGAAGTAGACGGCGTTGAGCGCCCGACCACCAACAGCAACGGCCTGCCCATTGCCGCGACCGAGGAAGGCATTCGCAACTTCTGGCGCTGGTTCGGTGACAGCAAGGTGGTGGACGAGCAGGGCCGGCCGCTGGTGGTGTATCACGGGACGGGCCACGACTTCACGGAGTTCCGCCACGGCCTCAGCAAGACGACTGACGATCAACTCACCCCCGGCTGGCACTTCACGACCGACGAGGAGACCGCGCAGCACTACGCCCGCGAATCAGACTACGCGGCCTACCAGCGCGGGATCGACGAGTTCGTGCGGGAAAACGACCGCGACCCGACCTCCGAGGAACTCGACGAGATCGCCGCGCGCAGCTCCGCGCGCGTGCTGTCCGTCTACCTGCGCATGGAGAACCCGCTGGTCATCGAGCACCAGCGCGACTACCTAGACCCGGTGACGTTCCAGTGGGACCGCTCGAAGTTGGACGCCGCACTGGAGCGGGGCGACCATGACGGAATCATCATGCCGAAGGGCGACTCGGGATTTCCCGAATTCATCGCTATCGACCCGGCCCAGATCAAGTCCGCTACCGGCAACACCGGCAGCTTCGATCCGAGCACGGCCGACATCCGCTACTCGATCAAGCCATCCGAGCACTTCAAGGATCTGACGGATGAGCAAAAGCGCTTCCTCGACAAGATCGGGCCGGAGCGGCTGCCGCAGCGCCTCAGCGACCGCTGGCGGCAACTGACCGACAACCTGGGGCTGCGCATCCGCCAGGCCGGCGTGGACCGCTACGCGGCGCTTCTGCGCAACGACCAGGCCATCTATGGCGAGGACACCCTGGAAGGTTCCATCGCGTCCAGTTCCTGGGTGCTGGCCCGCATGAGCCATTCGGCCGGCGGTGCGCTGACGGCCATGCTCAACCACGGGCGGATCTATCTCGATCCCAAGGAGAAGGTGATTGACGTGCGCGAGGGCACCGAGGGGCTGCGCTCGGTGTTCCAGAGCCTCGGCACGCCGCAGGAGATCGACCGCTTCATGGCCTGGGTGGCGGCGAACCGCGCCAAGAAGCTGCTGGGTGAAGGCCGCGAAAACCTGTTCACGCCGGAGGAGGTGGACGCCGGTATCAAGCTGTCGGCCGGCAAGCTGGAAGACGGCCGCGCGCGGCCTGTTGTCTATCAGCAGGCTTGGGAGAAGTTCAAGCAATACCGTGATGATGTGCTGGGCATCGCCGAGCAGGCCGGCATCATCACGCCGGAGCAGCGGCAGACGTGGAGCGAGGAGTTCTACGTGCCGTTCTACCGCGTGCTCGACGATGACACGGTGGGCGGGCCGTCGTCGAGCTCCGGGCTGTCTCGGCAGCAGGCGTACAAGCGTCTCAAGGGCGGCAAGCAGAATCTAAATGACCTGCTGGAGAATACGCTGCTGAACTTCCACCACCTGATCCAAGCGTCGCTCAAGAACCAGGCGGCGCAGCAGGCGGTGGAGAACGCCATGGAGCTGGGCATCGCCGAGCCGACCACGGAGAGCAAGCGCGACAAGAAGCTGTCCACCTGGGTGATGGTGAACGGCGAGAAGCGCTGGTACAACGTCCACGACCCGCTGACCTTCAAGGCCATCTCGGCGCTGGCGCACCCCGGCTACAACCATCCGCTGATGAAAGCTGGGCGGGCATTCAAGCGACTGTTCACCAGCCTGACCACGGTGACGCCGCAGTTCGTGATCGCCAATACCCTGCGGGATTCACTGTCGGCCATGGCCACGTCGCCGACCAGTGGCGTTCCGTTCGAGAACGCGCTCAAAGGTGCTGCGGTTTATGGCAACGAGTACAATCGGGCTCGCATGATTGCCAGCGGCGGCTCGTTCAGCTTCGGCCATGTCTACGGCCAGAACCCGGATGATATTAAAGCCAGCCTCAAGGGCACGCTGCGCGAAGGCCGGCTGCTGTCTGATCCTGGGCTGATCCCTGGGGCGCTGCGTAACGCTTGGCGCAAGTGGCAGAACTTCACCGACTTTGCCGAGAACGTGAACCGCGCCGGCATCTGGGAGCGTAATTTGGAGAAGGGAAAGCTCAAGGCTGCCTTCGAGGCGCGCGACCTGATGGACTTCTCTGCCCACGGCGATGCGCTGATCGTGCGGCTGCTGATCGACTTGGTGCCGTTCCTCAATGCCCGCATTCAGGGCTTGGACAAGCTTTATCGCTCCGGCTTCAAGCCCGGCGCGAAAGTGATCGCCGGCACGGCCACGGCCGCCGACCGCAAGAGCTTCGCCCGCTTCGCGGCGGTGACCGGCGCGCTGTCGCTGCTGTCGATGCTCCTCTACCTGCGCAACTGGGATGACGAGGAGTACCGCAAGCTGGAGGACTGGCAGCGGGATACCTACTGGTTTATCCGGTTCGGCGATAACGCCTTCTTCATCCCCAAGCCGTTCGAGGTGGGCGCGATTGCCACCCTGGCCGAGCGCGGCCTGGAGCAGTTCATGGACCCGACCGTGGCCGGCAAGAAGTTCGGTGAGCGGCTATGGCACATGCTGACCGATACTTTCGCGCTCGATATGCCGCAGATGGTGAAGCCGGTTTATGAACTGGCCGCCAACCGCAACACCTTCACCGGTCGGCCCATCGAAGACATTGGTATGCAGCGACTGAGCCCCAGTCAGCGCTTCCGGCCGGACACCTCGCGCCTGGCCGAAGCCATCAGCCGTGGCATGGAAGCGGTGGTGGGCGATGCTGCGCTATCCCCGGTTCAGATCGACCACCTGATTGCCGGTTACCTCGGCCAAGTGGGTGCCGGCACGGTGGCGACCGCTGACGTGCTCTGGCGGCGGGCAATGGGCGAGCAACTGCCGGCGCGGCGCTGGAGCGAGTACCAGCCGATCCGTCGCTTCTATCGCGACTTGGGGATGCCGGCGCCGTACACCCGGTACAGCACTGACTTCTACAACGCGCTAAAGGAAGCCGACCGCGCCTATGCCAACGTTCAACACCTGCTGAAATACCAGGAGTATGAGCGGGCGGCTGCGCTGGAGGAGAAGGAATCCGACAAGCTGGCCATGCGCAAGCAGCTCAACAAGGTGGCGCGCGACCTGTCCAAGATCAACGCGCAGATGCGTCAGATCCAGATCGACAAGACCATGGACAGCGAGCAGAAGCGCTACGAACTCGACCGGCTGCGCGAGCTGCGCAACATGATCACCGAGTCGGTAGGGAAAGCGCTGGAGGAGGAGCGGGCTAGGAAGGGCGCCGCTGAGAGGCCATCAGCGCGCCCATGACGAACACCACCGGAATGAGAATGGCCGGCTTGGCGAGCAGGGTGAGCACCAGCAAACCGGCCGGCACGATTCCGATCACGATCAGGAGGAAGCCGAGTGGCGTCTGCCAGTGGGTCGGCGCCATGCAGTAGCCGACGAAACCTATGCCGACCATGAACAGGCCCAGCGCTATGAAATCAGTAATGTCTGCTGTCATCGCTTGCGTCGTCCCTGCTTTTCGTATGCGCGCACGGCTTCTTGCACCCGCCAGAGCCTGGCAATCTCGTCGCTGGCGGCTTGCTCTACGGCATCACGGATGAAGCTTGACTTGGAGCGGATGGCTTTGTGCTCGATCAGGTAGTCCAGCTTCTTCATCAGTGGTTCCGGCATCGGCACGTTGATGCCGATTTTACGGCTCGCGTCGGCGCTGTGCCATGGAAACAGCTCTTCCTCTTGCTTCGGCATCCTTGCCCCTCCGGCACTATGTGGTGCTATCCAGTATGGCGACGGATCGCAAAAGACCAAGAGGGGCGCGGCGCTTTTCTGGTTCTGTTTCATAGGTTATGGTTCGACAAACGAACCAAGGAGACTGATTCGCCATGTCGTTGCTGCGCCTGGGTGATCGCGGGCCGAAGGTCATCGATCTACAGCGTCTATTGAATCGGCGCGGATTCGCGCTTGTCATTGATGGTGACTTCGGCCCCAAGACGGAACGGGCCGTCCGCGACTTCCAGCGGCAGGCCGGCCTGGTGGTGGATGGCATTGCCGGGCCGAAGACCTTTGCCGTGCTCCGTGGGGGGCCAAAGGGGGGGCTCCTGGGCGAGGACGACATCATCCGCGCCGCGCAGGCGCTTGGGGTGGAGCCGGCCGCGATCAAGGCCGTGAACGAGGTCGAGAGTCGGGGCCGGGGGTTCTTGCCGGACGGCCGCCCGGTGATCCTCTTTGAGCGCCACGTCATGCGCCGCAGGCTTCTGGATTATGGGTTCCCGGCCGACAAGCTAGAGGCCGAATACCCGCACATCGTCAACAAGGCTGCTGGCGGCTACCTGGGAGGCGCCAGGGAGTGGGATCGCTTCCACGAGGCGGAAGAAATCCACCGGCCTTCTGCCATTGAGGCGTCCTCATGGGGGCTGTTCCAGATCATGGGCATGCACTGGCGGCATCTGCAGTACCCCAGCGCCGAAGCCTTCTTTGACGCCATGCACGAGTCTGAGGGCGCGCAACTGGATGCCTTCGTGCGCTTCATCAAGGCCGACCCGAACCTGCTCCGGGCGCTTCGGGCCAATGACTGGGCGAGCTTTGCGCGCTGGTACAACGGCCCGGACTTCCAGCGAAATCAATACAATATCCGCCTAGCGGAAGCCTATGAACGGCATCGCACTACACAGGAGAGCATCGCATGATCCAGCTCATTCAAGACGCGAAATACTGGCACAAGTTCTGGTCCATCCGCTTGGCGCTTCTGTCTGCCATCCTAGGCGCCTTGGAGCTGGCTCTACCGCTCTGGCAGGGGCTGGTTCCGCCCCACACGTTCGCGGTGCTCTCGACGCTCGCGGCGGTCGGCGCGGCTGTGGCCCGCGTGATCCAGCAGAACCTTGAAGGCCGCGATGTTTAGCGTGCTCAAGCGCTGGCTGATGACCGGCGTCGCTGTCCTGGTGGCGCTGCTGTACGTGCTTGCGCAGATGTTCCGCATCCAGCGGGACAGCGCGCGCCGGGATGCTGAGGCTGCCAAGCAAGAGGCGGCCACGGCCAACGAGAGAATCGAGCAGCGGCGGCGTGCCGACGAGGCCAGCGCCAAAGCCAAGGCGGAAGGAGACAAGCGCATTGAAGAAGCTGTGCAGCGTGCTCGCGCTGGTGACCGCACTCACTTTGAGCGCGGGCTGCGCGATAACTAAACCTGTATTTGTGCAGGAGCCTCTACCGCTGCCGGACCGGCCGGACGTGCCGACGCTATCCCCTGGCGAACTGTCCTGCCTGTCGGATGAGGCTTATTTCAAGCTGGTCGAACGCGATCAGATGCAGTTCGAGCACATCAAGCGCCTGGAAGCGATTATCAGAACCACGCATAAAGAATAGCCCCGCCGAAGCGGGGCTACTCGTATCACGCGCTGCTATGCGGCATCGCACCGCATGGTGCTATCCAGCTCCTCCTCGAACTGTAGCTTGCCCGCATGGCGCGGCAGCTGCACCAGCTCCTCGGGATGAGGAAAACCTTCGAGCAGCATGTCGGCCCACTCTTGGAGCAATTCGCGGCGCCGCTTGAGATAGGCCGCGCGGTTATAGGCTCCTTCCACCTCATCCTTGATCTTGTGCGCAAGCTGGGCGTCGATCACCCGGTAAAGCTCCGGGTACTTGTCGTTCATGATTGTCGAGAAGGTGGCTCGCCAGCCGTGCGGCACATGCCGATGGTGGTAGCCGGCCCGGTTGATGAGATAGCCCATCGCATTCTCGGACATGGGCTTATGTGAGTGCCTACTATTCGGGAAGACGTAGGGCAGTTTCCCCGTCAGGGTTCGT
>Ga0207869_1001561_pt1 | contig 11043 bp, 8 predicted proteins | sample HigsolmetaAR205D_FD_184837 | JGI IMG/M metagenome (GOLD analysis project Ga0207869, IMG submission 184837) | Ionic liquid and high solid enriched microbial communities from the Joint BioEnergy Institute, USA - AR20-5-D (SPAdes) (version 2) ...
CGTGGCTGCGTTTGTCCTGGAATGGGTCCTCCATCGGACCCGGTTCGGCAAGGCCTTGCGCGCCACGTCCGAGGACTGGACGCGGGCCGCCCTCACCGGCATCGACGTGCGCCGCATCTATCAGATCGCGTTCGCGGTGTCGGCGGCGCTGGCCGCCATCGCCGGCTCGATGGTCAGCCTGGGCTACAGCGTCAGCCCGAGCATCGGGCTGGGATGGACGCTCAAGGCCCTGATCGTGGTGGTTCTCGCCGGGCTGGGAAGCATGCGCGGCATCGTCGTCGCCGGAGTGGCCCTGGGCCTGGTCGAGAGCCTCTCCAGCGTGTGGATCGGCGGCCAGTACCGGGAAGTGACCGCGCTCGTCCTGTTCCTGATCGTCCTCAGCTTCCGCCCGCTCGGATTCTTCGGGAGGGCCGCCGGTGCGTGAGCGAGCCGCCTGGATGGGCCTGCTGCTGCTGGGAGCGATGGTGGCGGTGGGGCTGAGTGTCGGCAATCAGCACTTCCTGACGCTGACCATCCAGACCATGATCCTGGCGACGCTGGCCACCAGCTGGAACATCCTCGGGGGGTTCGCCGGTCAGATCAGCCTGGGCCACTCTGCGTTCTTCGGCCTCGGCGCGCTGATCACCCGCGAGCTGTGGCTCGGGGGCCAGGCGTTCCCCCTGGCGGTGATGACGGCGGTGATCGTGACCGCGCTGGCCGCGTTCGTGGTGGGGATCCCGATGTTGCGCTTCCGCGACATCTACTTCGCGATCGGGACCCTCGCCTTGGGTGTGGCCGTCTACATCACCGCCGGCAACCTGTGGCCCGGCATCTCCTCGCTTCCGGCCGAGGTGCTGCGGAGCTACGACTTCACCGGGCCCTACTTCTTCGCCCTCGGCGCGCTGGTGGCCGCAGTCTGCGTCTCGGTCTGGCTCGAGCGGTCCAGGTTGGGACTCGGGATGATGACGGTGAGAGAGGACGAGGAGGCGGCCAAGGCGACCGGTGTCGACGTCTTCTCCCACAAGCTGGCTGCCTTCGTCATCAGCGCAGCCGTGGCCACGCTGGCCGGCAGCGCCTTCGCCTACTTCAGCGTGAGCTACTACCCGAACTTCGCCTTCAGCGTCATATGGACCTTCGAAGCGGTCCTCGTCGTCTTCATCGGCGGCATCGGCACTCTCGCCGGCCCTCTGTTGGGATCGATCTTCTTCATCCTGGGTCGCGACCTCATGCCCACGGACGTGGACGAGTTCCAGGTCGTGTTCTTCGGATTGCTCTTCATAGTCGTCGTCCTCCTGTTCCCGGGTGGCCTCAGCCAGGCCGCGGGGCGATTGCTGGGAAGGGCGGGCGAGCGATCGACGGCGACCGACCGACCAACGGCAGCGAGAGGAAGGAGCTGACATGAGGCAGCGAGCGATGTTGGTGGGGCTCGTGGTGATGGCCATGGTGATGGCTGGGTGTGGCGGCGACACGGGGTCAGCCACGACCCAGGCGGATGGAGGCGCTCCGGTGACCTCCGCGGAGGGGACCACACCCACCACGGCGGCCGACGAGCCGACTACGACCGAAGGGGCGGCAGTCGACGCTCCCGAGGCGATAAGGATCGGAGCGGTGGTGTCTCTCACCGGCGGCCTGGCGGGTGGAGGCGCCCAGGTGGCACGCGGTTACACGTACGCGGTCGACGTCATCAACGAGAACGGCGGCGTGTACGTAGAGGAGTACAGCACCAGCCTCCCGCTGGAGCTCGACTTGCGAGACGACGCCTCGGACCCCAACCAGACGACGAGCATCATGGACGAGCTGGCGGGGAGCGACATCGTCGCCTACCTAGGCGGCTTCGCCACGCCGGTGCACGCCGCCGGGTCGGCCACAGCAGAGAGGAACAGGATCCCCTATCTGGGGGTCGCGGTGTCGACACAAGCCCTGCACGAACAGGGATACCGGTATTTCTTCTCACCGTTCCCGAAGTCGCCGGACATGGCGAGAACCGTCTTCGAGATGCTCAACGGGCTGCTGCCCGAAGACGAGCGGCCGTACAGGGTGGGCATATTCCAGGAGGCGACCGACTGGGGAGAGGAGCTGGGGCCCTTGTTCACCCAGGAGGCGGAGAGCCATGGGTACGAGGTCGTCTACCACGAGACATATGCCCCGGGGACGACCGACTACACCGACCTGATCCTCGGCGCCCGGGCTGCCGAAGTTCAGGCGTTGCTGAGCCTCCCCACCCCGCCCGACGCCTTCGCCATCTACCAGCAGATGGGTGAGCTCGGGTGGAAGCCGCCCTTCAACCTGGTGATCCGCGGTGCCGACGTCCCCACCTGGAACGATCTCGGTGCGGCAGGAGAGGGGGTCGTCCTCTCGACCCCCTGGCATCCCGCCCTGGGCTTCCCCGGCACCGAATACGTGAACGACCGCCACATCGAAGAGGAGGGACGCCCGGCCGACCCGGTGGTGGGAAGCGCCTACGCCCTGATCGAGATCCTGGCAGATGCCATCGAGAGGGCTGGCACACTCGACCGGGAAGCGATCCGTGACGCCATCGCCGCCACGGACGGCCTCGAGACGATCGTGGGGCCGATCACCTTCCGGGAGGATGGGACGGCCCCGGTCCCGAATCCGCAGATGCAGCGGATAGGCGGAGCCATCGAGCTGATTTGGCCCGCGGAGGCGGCCACCGCCGATCTCGTGTATCCCGCACCCTGAGCCGCGTCACTCTGACGCAGGTATCGAGTCGGCCCCGGCGCATGCCGGGGCCGACCCCTACTGGCTAGGGATCGGTGGCAGGCGGCGCCGTCTCCGGGGGAGCGGTCGTCGTGGTCGTCTCCGGCGGAGCGGTGGTCGTGGTCGTCGTCTCGGGTGGAGCCGTGGTCGTGGTGGTCGATGTGGTGGTGGTCGTCGTCGGGCAGGCCTGGCTCGCCCCCGGGACCTTGCAGGGGTGGACCTCGATGATCGCCTGCTGGGGCAGATAGCGAACCAGCCACTCCTGGGTGATGGTCTCGTCGCCCACGGTGATCGTGCGGGTCACCCGCACGCTCCATCCTTCCCGGGCGCCCTGCACCTGGCGGGTGTCGTTGATGCCCAGCTCCGGGTTCCCCCGGTACAGCGGGTCGGGCGGCTCCTGGAAGTCGAAGCGCTCGGAGCGGTCGCCCCGCACCTTGCGGGCGTTGGGCCCTCCCTCGCGAACCACACCCACCCGGAGCTGGCCGCCGGACTGCTCGCCCACGAGCACCCGGCCGTCGTTGTTGCCGTAGAACGACACCGTCACTGAGGTGTCGGTGTACGACGTCTTGATGAGGATCCCGGCGTCCGAGTCGTTGCGGAACTTCAGGTCGGGCGACGGCCACGAGATCGTCGCCTCGATGCCCTCCGGGTAGCGGCTGAAGTAGAACGAGTGGGGCTTGTGCTCGACGTCCTCGTAGCCGCCCCAGAAGACGGCGTTGTAGAGGGTGGTGGCGAACTGGGACACGCCGCCTCCCACCGTGTCCACGATCTCGCCGCCGACGATCGTCCCGTCCGGCAGGTAGCCCTCTTGCTCCGTGCGCTGCCCGACGTGCTGGTTCAGCGAGAAGACCTCTCCGGGGCGCACGATCGCCCCGTCGACCTCGTCGGCGATGAGGTGGATGTTGGTCACCCGCGGCGAGCAGCAGTCGTAGTAGGTCGTGAACCGAGAGACGAGGTGCTTGATGTTCAGTGCCTCGAGGTCCTCCGTGGTGACCTCGGGCGGGGCGCCTTCCTGGAGCGGCAGCTCGGCGCGCCGGCTGGCGGTGCGGGCCGCCTGCTCGAGAGCCGCCGCCGTCTCCTCGGCGTCGAGCCGGGTGCCGCTGCGGCCCGGCACGATCTCGACGTCGTAGCCGTTGATCTCGAACCGGGCGTTCACCGGCTCGGACTCGAACTCCGAGCGGATCGGCTCGAGCTTGGTCTCGATCACCTCGGGGTCGAAGCCGAGATCGATGGAAGGCGGGTCTTCGCGGACGTCGGCGACGAACGCCTCTTTCAAATCGTCGACCCCGAAGGTCAGCTCGGTCCCGTTGTCGGCGGTGAGGACGATCGGAGCCGAGAGCATGGCCTCGGCGTCGTCCAGGGCCTCCTCCAGGTCGGCTTCGGTGAAGACGGGCTGCTCGTCGAGCACGGGCAGCTCGACTTCCCTCTTCTCCAGCACCAGGCTGGCCGTGGTCAGCAGCTGGCGTGCCTGGTCCCGGTCGATCCGCCGGCCAGGGCGGGGCGGCTCGGCGACCAGCTCGCCGTCCACGACCCGGATGGAACCGGGGAAGGGAGGCTCGCCGATGATGCCGACGTCGAGGGCCTCGAGCACGGTCTCGAGGGCATCGGGGTCCAGCGAGCCTTCGGGGCCCAGCTCGGTGGTGCGGCCGATGTGGCCGATCCACCAGAAGAAGTTGGTGAGCGGGTTGTCCGTCCTGCCCACGGCCATGGCGCGGCGGACGATCGACTCCTCGTCCAGGTCGAAGCCGGCTTCGGCGGGCACGATGGCGGCCGACTGGCCCAGCACCCTCACGGGAATCGCCTCGGCGGCGAGACGCGCCTCGAGGTCGAGCAGGAGCGCGGTCGCCTCTTCCGGCGTCGTGCCCCCCAGCTCGACGTCGAGGACCGTGACGGAGCCGAGCACCCGCCCCTGGCTGGTCCAGCGGACGATGCCATAGACCAGGCCGACCAGCGCCAAGAGGCCGAGAACGCTCAGCAGTGGGATGTTCTTTTGGGCGTTACGGCGTTGTCTGGGCGGCAAAGCGGGATCACGGTCGACTGGCGTTCAGGTAAAGGCCGGACGCGGAGGCGCGCCCGGCTGATTCCCCCTGCGCACGGAATGATAACCGGGCTCTGTAGGGCACCTGTTGGCCCTACAGACGCCCGGACCGCCGCTCCGGTTCCCTCTCCCGGTTTGTCACGTCCGGGCCTGGCGAGTGGAATCGAGCGGACAGACCCCAGGAGAAGCGGCATCCCACATGAGTAGCGACATCGTCATCGTCGGCGCCGGCTGCATGGGCGCCTCCACCGCCTACCACCTGGTCCAGCGCGACCCCTCGCTCCAGGTGACCGTCTACGACCGCGACCTGTCGCTGGCCAGGGCCTCGACCCTCCTCTCCGACGGCAACGTCCGCATCCAGTTCAACCTGGAGGAGAACGTCCTCATCTCCCGCTACGCCATGGAGGTGCTGGAGCGGTTCGGCGACGAGATGGCGGTCGGCGACTTTCGTCCCGACGTGGGGATGAAGAAGCAGGGGAACCTCTTCTTCGTCGACGAGGACAGCCAGGAGGCCGCCCGCCAGGGTCTGGAGCTCCAGCGATCCCTCGGCTGCAACGTCGAGTGGCTGGACATGCATGCCGTCACCGAGCGGTGGCCGGTGCTGGCCTCGGATCGGTTCGTGGGGGGCACCTTCGGCTCCGACGATGGCGCCGTCGACCCGAACGCGGTGACCAGCGGTTACCGCCGGGCGGCGGAAGCCCGCGGCGCCCGGTTCGTGCAGGCAGAGGTGGCCTCGCTCACGACGAGCGGGGAACGGGTCGGAGGAGTGGTCCTCGCCGACGGCACGGTGCACTCCGCCTCGACGGTGGTGGTGTGCGGCGGCGCCTGGTCCACCTCGCTCCTCGCCACCGCCGGGGTGGAGATCCCGGTGGAGCCGGTGATGCGGACGGTGTACGTCGTCCGCTCCGACGTCGCCGGAGGGCAGATGCTGCCCAGCTTCTTCCTGCCGTCGGGGCTGTACGTCATCTCCGAGAACCCCGACACCTTCTTCATCGCTTGGTCACTTCCCGACGACCCGGTCGGCTTCGACTTCACACCCGCCGACCGGACCCGCTTCTACGAGATCATCTGGCCGGCGCTGGTGGAGGCGATTCCCGCGTTCGACCGCCTCGAGGTGGTGCGGTCGTGGGCGGGGCTGTACGAGCAGAACACGCTCGACGCCAACGGCATCATCGGCGAGTGGCCCGGCATCACCGGCCTCTACCAGGCGACGGGCTTTTCCGGTCACGGATTCCAGCAGTGCCACGCGGTCGGCCGCTACCTAGCCGAGAGCATCATCGGCCAGGAGCCGTTCTTGGACCTGTCGCGGCTCGGCCCGGAGCGGATCGTCGAAAATCGGCCCGTTTTCGAGCACGCCGGGCGCATCATCTGACCCATGGAGAGCCTTCCCGAGCACGCACGGTTCAATCGCGCCTACTGGGACGAGAGGCCAGCGACTGGGTCGCCGCCGGTGAGCGCAACTGGGCCGTCGACGAGCCCCGATGGGGCATCTGGGGCGTGCCCGAGACCGACCTGCGGCTCCTTCCCGGCGACATGAACGGCATGGGCGCCATCGAACTGGGCTGTGGCACCGGATACGTGTCCGGGTGGATGGCGCGCCGGGGAGCCCGGGTGGTGGGAGTCGACATCTCGGCCGAACAGCTCCGGACCGCCCGCCGTCTCGCCGAGCAGCACCGTGTAGAGGTGACCTTCGTCGAGGCTTCCGCCGAGGAAGTGCCGTGCCCCGACGAGTCCTTCGACTTCGCCATCAGCGAATACGGGGCTGCCACGTGGTGCGACCCTCACGTGTGGATACCGGAGGCGCACCGGCTGCTCCGCCCCAGCGGAGAGCTCGTCTTCATGTCCAACTCGACCCTGTCGGTCGTATGCAGCCCCGACGTCGGCCCGGCCGGGGAGCGGCTCGAACGCGACTACTTCCCGCTCCACCGCCTCGACTGGCGCCAGGACGGCGGCGGCATCGAGTTCAACCTCCCCGTGTCGGGGTGGTTCCGCCTCCTGCGCGACACGGGCTTCGAGGTCGTGGACTTCTTCGAGGTGCAGGCGCCTTCGGGCGGCGACGAGGTGAACTTCTTCGTGACCGGCGACTGGGCGCGCCGGTTCCCGTCCGAGCAGGGGTGGAGGGCGCGCAAGCGCTGATCGGGCGTCGCCCGCGGTGGATGCAGCGGCCGATATCGTTGGCGAAGCTCCGCGCATGCCGACTCGACTGAGCAGCAACGAAGAAGACGTACGCAGAGCGGAAGCCGACATCCGCCGCCGCATGGGGCGGCGGAAGCTCGACTTCCCGGCGCTGTTGGTCGTGGCCAACATCTACCGGGCGGCCACCACGGTGCGAAACCGCATCGAGCGTGAGGTGCTGGCCGAGGTGGGCCTGACCTGGGGCGGGTTCACGATCCTGTTCGTCCTGTGGGTATGGGGGCCGATGGAGGCGGCGTCACTGGCCGACGAATGCGGGCTGGCGCAAGGGACGCTCACCGGGATGGTCAGGACCCTCGCCCGACGGGGCCTCGTCGAGAGCAGGCGGCTCGACACCGACCGGCGCCGGGTGCGGATCGGGCTCACCTCTTCGGGCGAGCAGATGATCGAAGACGTCCTCCCACGCTGCAACGCCGTGGAGTCCTCGATGGTCGACGGCCTCAGCTCCCAGGAAGTCACGCAGCTGTCCCGGCTCCTCCGCACGGTGATCCGGGATGCCGGCTGAACGGCCGGCCACCCCTCCGGGATGGGCAGGCGGCGGCTCCTGCCACAATTGAGGGAATGCCACCCCCGATCGCCCGCGCCGCTCGTCTTCGGGCCGACCTGGATCGGCTGGCGGACGCAGTGGCCGCGGCCGGGTTCAACCTGGCATCCGCCGGCCAGCAGGAGCGACGTCGCCGCCGCGACCAGCTCGTCACCGTCCTCCGGTCGTATCTCATCCCCCGTCTGGGAGAGCCCGACGCCCCGCTGCTGGTCGTCGTGGCCGGCCCCACCGGGTCGGGCAAGTCCACGATCGTCAACTCGATCGCCGAGGGCGAGGTGAGCCGGCCGGGGCCTCTGCGCCCGACCACCCGCCAACCCGTCGTGTGGTGTCACCGCCGCCACGCCGAGCGGTACTCCCGCATCGGGAGCGTGGAATGCAAGGTGGTGGGCGACGACCACCCGCTGCTCGAGGACCTGACGATCGTCGACACGCCCGACATCGACTCCTACGTGGCCGAGCATCGGGCGATGACCGTCGAGATCCTCCACCACGCCGACGTGGTGGTCTTCTTGACGTCTGCCCAGCGCTACGCGGATGCCGTCCCGTGGGAGGTCCTCGGTGGCATCGACCGCCGCGGGTCGGAGATCCTCTACGTCCTCAACCGTCTCTCCCGGAGGGCGTCGGGCGCCGTCTCCGACTACGCCGCCCTCCTGCGCCGCCACGGGCTGGCGGCAGGGCCGGGGGATCCCGCCGTCATCCCGGTCCAGGAACAGCGGGTGAGGGGAGAGGCGGCGGCCCTTCCCGCCAAGGCGGTGAGCCGGCTCACCGACGCCTTGCGCGACATCGCCCGCCGACGGGTCGACGTGATGTCCGACATCACCTCCCGGGCGGTCGCACACTGCGTCGACGAGGCCGAGGCGGTGGCGGCCGGCGTGCTCGCCCAGCACGAGGAGCGCCTCCGGCTCGAGGCGGTCGTCGACCGGGTCTACGAAGACGCATTCGACGAGCTCACCTCCGAGCTGGACGGCGGGTCCCTGATCCGGACCGAGGTCATCGAGCGATGGGCGGAGCGGGTCGGCACCGGAGACGTCGCCCGCTGGATCAAAGGCTCCGCATCGTGGCTCAAGAACGTGGCCGACCGGCTGAGCGGGCAGCCGGCGGCCGAGGTGGGCCGCATCGAGAGGGAGGCCAGGCGCGAGCTCGCCGATGCCGTCACGGTGAGGCTGGAGCGGGCGGCCCGGGCGGTGGGGACCGCGTGGGAGGTGGACGACGCCGGGCGAGCCCTCCTCACCCCCGACCTCCGCGCCGCCGGCGGCGACGTGTCCGACGACACCGAAGCAGTGATCGACCGGTGGCTGGCGAGCCTCGCCGCTCTCGTGGAGGCCGAAGGGCCCCGGCGCCTCCGGGCCGCCCGGGTCGCCTCTACCGGGGTCAACGCCGCCGCGGTGGCGACGATCCTCGCCGTGTTCTCCGCCACGGGGGGCCTGACCGGCGCCGAGTTCGGGGTGGCCGCCGGCGCCGCCGCCGCCCAACAGGGCATCCTCGAGCACGTCCTCGGCCAGGCCGCCGCCCGCTCCCTGGCAGGCTCGGCCCGCGACTCGTTCCTCGACGCCGTCCGGCAGGTGTTCTCGGCGGAGAAGGGGCGCTACCGCCGGGTCCTCGAGGCCGCCTCCGACCCGCCCCGGCTCGCCGACGACGTCCGGGCGGCCGCAGAGGCCGTCGCCGTCTCCTCGGAGGAGTTCCATGCGCTCTGACCTGCTGGCGGCGGTCGACGCTTTCGACCGGGTGATCGCCGCCGCCCGCGAGCTGATCGACCCGGCGGTCCTCGACCCGGTCGCCACCACGGTGCGCCAGGTCCGCGAACGGGCCGGCTACCTGGGCGACACGCTGGTGGCGGCCGTGGCGGGCGGGACCGGTTCGGGCAAGTCGAGCCTCATCAACGCCCTGGCCGGAGAGGAGGTGGCACGTTCGGGTGGGATGCGGCCCACCACCGGCAAGCCGCTCGGGTGGATACCGGCGAACCCCGAGCCGGGGCTGGTCCGGCTGCTCGACGACCTGGGCGTGGAGGAGCGGGTAGGCCAGGACCTCCACCCGTGGCTCGCCCTGCTGGACCTTCCCGACACCGACTCGGTGGTCGCCGACCACCGCCACACGGTCGAGGCGCTGCTGCCGAGAGTGGACCTGGTGCTGTGGGTGATCGACCCGGAGAAGTACCAGGACAGGGTCCTCCACAGCCGCTACCTCCAGCCGCTCGCCGCCTACCACCGACAGTTCGTCTTCGTGCTGAACCAGATCGACCGGCTCGCCCCGGGCACCGTCGACGACCTCGTGTCCGACCTCCGTCAGACCCTCGTCGCCGACGGCATCCCCGAGCCGACCATCGTCACGGTCGCCGCCGATCCCGACGTCGGGCCGCCGATCGGCATCGACGACCTGGTGGCGGTCCTCGAGGACAAGGCCGACGTCAAAGAGGTCGTCTACGGCAAGCTCGCCACCGACCTCCGGGAGGCGGCCAAGACGCTCACCTCTCTCCCCGAGTTCTCCGGGGGCACGGGCTTCGAGGCGTCGTGGAACGAAGCCCGAGACGAAGCAGCCCGCCTCCTCGCCTCGGGCGACCGCCGACGCGCAGTGGCCCGGCTCGACGGGTTCGTGGACTCCGTGGCCGGCCAGGCCGGCGGGGGAGTGGCGGCGGTGATCCGCCAGGAGGTCACGCCCGACAGCGTCGCCGAGGCCGTCGAGGTGGCCTACGAGGCCTCGGGCGCATACCGCACCCCCGCGCCGGTCCCGGCGCCGGGCTGGGCCCGCCCCGTCCGCTGGGTCGCGCTCGTGGCGGCGGTGGCAGCAGTGGTGTGGGGAATCGACAGCCTGCGGGCGGGAAGGGACCTCCTGTGGCCGGTGGTCGTGACGCTGCTGTCGGTGGCGGTGTGGGCCGGGGTGGGGGTGTGGGTGTCGTCGTATCGCAGCCGCGCCACCCGTCGCCTGCTCGCCCAGCACCGAGAGGAGTTGATCGAGCCCATCGCCCGTCTCCTCGACACGCACCTGGGAAAGCGCCTCCGCGGCGTCCTCAGGCGGCGGGCCGGCGCCACCGCCGCCGCCACCGAGCTCGACCTGGCGCTCGCCGAGCTGGAGCGGCGCCTAGGCGTCGGCTGAGCCGGCGGTAGCCGGCGCCGCCACCCACAGAGCGTCGGGACGGTACTCGAAGCGGGCGGATCGGAGCCGGCCGATCATCTCGCCGTCGAGCTCCACCCGTGCCGGGGGGTCGGCGTCGACGGTGAACACCTCGCAGCCCTCCCACACCTCGACCCCGCGCACCTTCCCCGGCGCGGAGCGGGCGACGTGCCACAACAGGGGGAGGAGCCGTCTCGACGGCAGCCGCTCGACGGTGAGAACGGTCATCGGGGCCGGAGGGTCGGCCGAGAAGCGGAGGGGCAGGCGGCCGAAGTACGTGAAAGTGGAGTGGAACTGGGTCATCACCCCGATCCCGCGGGCGGACCGGGCGCCGTCCACGACCTCCAGCGTCGGCCGGCGCTTGCGGAGATCCGACCAGTAGAGGCGGAGAGCGGTGCGGGCGTAGTGGAGCCCGCCGAACCAGTACTTCCGGTACGGCTCGGTCTCGGCTGCGGCGACGACG
>Ga0207869_1001565_pt1 | contig 11027 bp, 13 predicted proteins | sample HigsolmetaAR205D_FD_184837 | JGI IMG/M metagenome (GOLD analysis project Ga0207869, IMG submission 184837) | Ionic liquid and high solid enriched microbial communities from the Joint BioEnergy Institute, USA - AR20-5-D (SPAdes) (version 2) ...
TCTCCCCACCAGTGCAAAATCATTGGGGTATAGCCAAGCGGTAAGGCAACGGACTTTGACTCCGTCATTCCTAGGTTCGAATCCTAGTACCCCAGCCATTTGTGTGAGCCATTAGCTCAGTTGGTAGAGCATCTGACTTTTAATCAGAGGGTCGAAGGTTCGAGTCCTTCATGGCTCACCAGTTTGTTTACATTTAAAATATATGTGCCCTTAGCTCAGCTGGATAGAGCGTTTGACTACGAATCAAAAGGTCGGGAGTTCGAGTCTCTCAGGGCACGCTTTTTCTTTTCATCATCGGGAGGGGCACGGTTGCCCGTCCTTGAAGAGTATGGCATCCTTTTCATCCGGAGGGCACCGGCCCAAGCTTCTGTCCCGAACTTTGCATCCTGCGGGTGTAGTTCAGTGGTAGAACCCCAGCCTTCCAAGCTGGTCGCGTGGGTTCGATTCCCATCACCCGCTCCATTCCAATGCCAAAAACAGGTGACTGCTATTGAAGCGGTTGCCTGTTTTTTTATGCATCCTTCTGTCAAGTTGAGTCATTTTTACCAGTGTGGCTACAATAGAAGGAGAAAAATGGCTGCAGTTGAAGAAGGGAGCAGAGGTATGAACAAACGGATCAGCATCATCGGAGTGCCGATGGATTTGGGAGCAGACCGCCGCGGAGTGGACATGGGCCCCAGCGCGATTCGCTACGCAGGAGTTGTGGAGCGGTTGCAAAAAATGGGGTTCGACATTCGGGACGAAGGGGATATCCATGTTTCCCGCCCGCAACAGTACACGGAAATCGAGGGCCACAAGTACCTGAACGAAGTGGTGGAGGCGAATCAAAAGCTGGCAGAAGCGGTGAGCAATATCATGAGACAGGGGCGATTTCCGCTGGTTTTGGGCGGCGACCACAGCATTGCTTTGGGCACGATTGGAGGAGTGGCCCAGCATGTAAAAAACCTGGGTGTCATCTGGTTTGACGCGCATGGCGATTTGAATACAGGCGAGAGTTCGCCGTCGGGAAACATCCACGGAATGCCGCTGGCCGCATGCCTGGGTTACGGACATCCCAGTCTGGTTTCGATCGCAGGCTTCTCGCCCAAAGTAAAGCCGGAGCACGTGGTCATCATCGGGGCAAGGGATCTGGATGACCCGGAAAAAGAGCTCATCAAACGCATTGGCATCAAGGTCTTTACGATGCACGAAATCGACAAACTGGGCATGGCCCGGGTCATGGATGAAGCGATTTCGCATGTCAAAAGAGGCACGGACGGGGTACATTTGAGCCTTGATCTGGACGGATTGGATCCCAATGACGCTCCCGGAGTGGGGACGCCGGTGATTGGCGGTGTTTCCTATCGGGAAGGACACCTGGCGATGGAAATGCTGGCGGATGCGGATATCTTGTGCTCAGCGGAGTTTGTGGAGGTCAATCCGATTCTGGATCAACAAAACCGAACCGCACGCGTTGCCGTGGCGCTCATGAGTTCAGCATTTGGCGACAAATTGCTGTAAACGACAGCAGGAAAAACCGATGAAAAAGAGAGGGGGCCTCAGCCCTCTCCATTTTGTTTTTAGGCTTAACAAAAACAAAATCCGCGAAATCGCGGTCACATTCCTAAGGAATGCAGCATGTGCGGAATGGTGGTTTTTAGCGGATTCGCGGCTTCTCCGGTTGACGAATTTGCTTTTCCTGCGTTTACATCCTCTTGATTTGGAAATGGAATCAACCATGGAGGTAAAGCTGATTGAGCAGACGATCGAGCTTGACGCTTAATTCAAGCAGCTCCGGAGTAATCGTTGTCTTTTCCTTGTACTGATCGTTCAGTTCCTTGCGCAGCTGCTCAATCTGAAGGAGAACCTCGGTTTTGTTCATGGCCCCACTCTCCTTTCACGGCATCAGTTTGGATGTAAGGGCTGTCATTCTCACTATATGAGGGAAGAGGAGCCTCATATTCCCTTCATTTCCAGCAAAAAGTTTGGACAATATGCCCACACGTGAAACCATTTGCGGTATGATCCGTAAGAAGGATTATGGCATTGCAGGGAGGATCGCATGGATGATTTTGTAGAAAAACGGTTGATTCAGCGGGCAAAGCGCGGAGAACGCGACGCTTTTGCCGAGTTGATCGAAATATACAAAGACAAGATATTTCAACTTGCCTATCGGATGGTGGGAAACCGTCAGGATGCCGAGGATATTGCGCAGGAAACCTTTTTGCGCGTTTATGCCAATTTGCATGCGTACGATGAGTCCTATAAGTTTTCCACCTGGATTTACCGAATTGCCACCAATCTGTGCATTGACCGTGGAAGAAAAAAGCGTCCGGATTGCTACCTGGATGAAGAGATTGAAAAAGGAGAGGGGCTTGATTGGTATTCACGCCTGTCTTCCCAGGAACAGACTCCCGAGGAACAGGTCGTGACGCTGGAATTGCAGGAAACGGTTCAGGATGCCCTTTCCAAGCTGCAGCCCAAGTATCGGCTGGTGATGATCCTGCGCTACATCGAGGATTTGTCCTTGCAGGAAATCAGCGAGATCGTGAAACTGCCCATCACGACAATCAAAACGCGCATTCACCGCGGGCGGGAAGCGCTGCGCAACAAGTTGCGATCCATGTAGAAAGGAGTATGTATGATGGAATGCCGAGAAATGGTTGCCCTCATCCACGAATGGTTGGATGGCGATACGGATGAACAGGACAATCAAGCGTTGCAAAACCATTTGAAAACCTGCGCGGTGTGCCGGCAGCATTTGCAAGAGTTGCAGCGCGTGGTCGCTTTTGTCCAAAGTGCATCGCACGTCCACGTCTCTTCTGATTTTACGGCTCGTGTTCTGGCGCAATTGCCCTCCCCCAAGAAGCGCAAATTGTTCATGATCTGGCTGCGGAACCATCCATTTTTTACAGCGGCAGCTGTCTTTCTTTTCCTGATGGCCGGCAGTGTGAGCGCCAGCTGGTTTGACCGCAATGACACCTTGCAGGTTTCCTCGGCTGAATTGGACAAATTGGTCATTGACCGTGAGCGAAAGGTCGTGGTGGTGCCAGCCGGGACACGCATTGAAGGGGACCTGATCGTTCGCAATGGAAGTGTGGAAGTAAACGGGGAAGTAAACGGGAATGTCGTAGCAATCGAAGGCAAGGTGTTCGTCGCTTCCACAGCGCAGGTGGTCGGAAGCACGGAGTCGATTGAAGCCATCCTGGACTGGATGTGGTACGAAACCAAAAATATTGGAAATGACTTGCTTCCCATCCTGCGATAAGGGAAAATAAAAATACGACTTCGCAGCACGGCAGGCAAGCCGTGTTTTTTTCAACAGCCGCGTTTTTTCAACAGAAAGGCAGAGTTGAGAGGAAGCGAGATATGGGGGCTTCGCGATGATATCGTTGGATTATGGGGATCTGTTACGGTATGGAATCGACATTTTGATCGTTTCATACGTGATATATAAATTGATCATGCTGATCCGTGGAACACGGGCCGTACAGTTGCTCAAGGGAATCATGGTGATCGTGATTACCTGGCTCGTAAGCAAATACTTCCAACTGACAACCTTGCACTGGTTGATGTCCCAGGCTTTTACCTTCGGTGTATTGGCAATCGTCATCATTTTTCAGCCGGAGTTGCGGCGTGCGCTGGAGCAATTGGGGCGGGGAAAGCTGTTTTCCCGGACCAGCAGCAGCTCGCAGGACGAACTCATCGTGGAACGAATGGTGCAGGAAGTTTGCAAAGCCGTGACGTACATGGCGAAAAGGCGGATCGGGGCTTTGATCGTCATCGAGCGGGAGACGGGATTGAACGATTACGTGGAAACCGGGATTGCCATCAACGGACGGGTCAGTGCGGAATTGTTGATTAATATTTTCATACCCAATACCCCGCTTCACGACGGCGCTGTCATCATGCGAAAAGACACGATCCTGGCAGCAGCCTGTTATTTGCCCCTATCGGAGAACAATTCCATTTCCAAGGAACTGGGAACCCGCCACCGCGCGGCCATCGGAGTGAGCGAAGTCTCCGACGGGCTTTCCATCGTCGTTTCGGAGGAGACGGGACAGGTGTCCTTTGCCGCCAACGGATTGATGAACCGCAACCTGACGGAGGCGCAACTGGCTGAGCTGTTGACAGAAAGGCTGTCTCCTCTGTCGAAGGGCAAATCCATGGGCAGTCGTTGGCAATGGAGGCGAAAACATGGATAAGTGGTTGAACAGTCACTGGTTTGCCAGGGCCGTGGCGCTCCTTTTGGCTGTGATGATGTGGATGGTGGTCAACCTCGATTCCGACCCGACCACCACCACCGATACCAATCAGCCGATTTTTATTGATGGCGTCAGTCTGCATGTGAAGTACGACACCGATCACTATCAGGTGGTTCAGCAGCCCAAAACGGTACAGGTGGCGTTGCAGAGCAACAACCCGTTTTACCGGCACAACTTCTTCCCGACGGATACCTGGGAAGTGTATGTAGATGCGACGGGCCTGGGAGCGGGCACCCACCGAGTGCCGGTGCAGTACAAGGGGTTTCCGGATGATGTCAAGGTGGGGATCATCCCCAGTTCGGTGGAAATTACGCTGGAAGAAAAGAAGACGATGGAACGGGAGGTAACCGTCGAAATGCTGGGTGAGGTGGCGCCCGGCTACACGGCGGGAGAGCCGATTGTCAAGCCGTTTCGCGCCCTGGTTCGGGTGCCGGAAAGCCAGGTGGACACTGTGGCCGCCGTCAAGGCGACCGTGGATTTGGCGGGGGCGACTTCGGCCATTCAGACCACTGTCCCCTTGAAGGTGGTGGACAAGTCGGGCAACGTGATTCAGGGGGCTGATGTGTCGCCGCTGACGGTGGAAGTGGACATCCCGGTGACCAGTCCGTTTGTAAAAGTGCCGCTGAAATTAAACTTGACGAACCAAATGCCGAATGGCTATAGTTTGGCTAGTGTGGAAAGCAGTGTAGACGAGGTAACTGTTTACGGACCCAAGGAAGTGGTGGACGCGCTTGCGTCGAGCACTTATCCGGGCCCGAAAATCGACTTGAGCAACCTGACATCGGATCGTGTCATGGAATTGAAAATACCGTTGCTGGAAAACATCGTGAAAGTGGAGCCCGAGTATCTGCGGGTTTCGCTGAGTGTGGTGCCGTCCTCCACCAAGCGCGTGGAAAAGATCCCGATTCGCATCAGCGGGCTGGCGGAGAACATGAAGGCGCGGGTCCTTTCGGCGACAGGGGAGGAAATCACGACGGTGGACTTTGACGTGATCGGGGCCCCACAGATTCTTCAGCAGTTCAGAAAGGAAGATGTGCAAGTCGTCGCGGACGTGAGCAACATGCCGGCCGGCGTGTATGAAGTAACACTACATTACATCTTCAACCAGTCAGATTACCTCAAGGCTGCAGCGAATGCTCCCAAGCAGGTCACTGTGGAAATCACCGGAAAACAGAGATAGGCATAGGATATTTGGCGTTCACAAGGAAAGAAATGAGGGACAACAAACATGGGGAAGTATTTCGGCACAGACGGTGTGCGCGGAGTGGCAAACGTTGAACTTACACCAGAACTGGCGTTTAAAATCGGCCGCGTCGGCGGGTATACCTTGACCAAACACAAACAGGAAGGGAAGCCAAAGGTCGTCATTGGCCGGGACACGCGAATTTCCGGGCAAATGCTGGAGAGCGCGCTGCTGGCGGGCCTGCTTTCCGTTGGGGCGGAGGTCGTCAGACTGGGCGTGATCTCCACCCCGGGTGTCGCCTATTTGACACGGGCGCTGGGCGCGGATGCAGGCGTGATGATTTCCGCTTCCCACAATCCTTTTCCCGATAACGGAATCAAGTTCTTTGGCAGCAACGGCTTCAAGCTGTCCGATGAAATGGAGGCGGAAATCGAGCAATACCTGGATGCCGCCGAGGATACGCTGCCGCGTCCAAGCGGGGAACAGATCGGAACCGTGCTCGATTTTCTGGAAGGCTGCCAGAAATACCTGTCGCACCTCAAAAGCACGGTTTCCGAACGCTTTGACGGGATGAAAGTGGTGCTGGATTGTGCCAACGGAGCCGTATCTTCCCTGGCAGCCCGCCTGTTCGCCGATGTGGAGGCGGAAGTCATCACGATCGGCGCCCATCCAAACGGCATCAACATCAATGAAAATTGCGGCTCCACCCATCCAGAGCGTCTGCAGGAAGAAGTGCTGAAGCAAAAGGCGCATTTGGGCCTTTCCTTTGACGGAGACGCGGACCGCTGCATCGCGGTGGATGAAAAAGGCGAGATTGTCGACGGCGACTACATCATGGCCATCTGCGCGCGGGCGCTGAAAGCCAAGGGCAGGCTGAACAACAACACGGTCGTGACCACGGTGATGGCCAACATGGGCTTTTTCAAGGGGATGGAGGAGTGCTCCATCAACACCACCAAAACGGCTGTCGGCGACCGCTACGTCGTGGAGGAAATGCTGCGTGGCGGCTACAACCTGGGCGGCGAGCAGTCGGGCCACATCGTGTTCTTGGATTACAACACCACTGGTGACGGGCTTTTAACCGGCCTGCAACTGCTCAATATCATCAAGGAGTCGGGCAAACCGCTGTCCGAGCTGAAGCAGGTCATGACCAAATACCCGCAGGTCCTGGTCAACGTGCGGGTGGAGGATAAGAGCAAACTGAACGGAAACGCGGCGATCCAGCAGGTGATCCGCGAAGTGGAAGAAGAACTGGCAAGCAATGGCCGTGTCCTGGTGCGTGCTTCCGGCACGGAGCCGATTATCCGGGTCATGGCGGAAGGTCCGGACGAAACCCAGCTGGAAAGACTGGTCGACCGGATCGCGTCGGTGGTCAAGCAGGAGCTGGCTTGAACAGGGAACAGCCGAAAAGGGAGCGGTTGAACAAACCGCTTCCTTTTTTACGTACAGGCGTTTGGAAGCGGCAAAAGGAGCCGTTTCCGAAACACAAGGAAACTTGCCGGGAAAACGCGGGCGCACATCCTGGAAAACTCCGCGGCAACATGAATACAAATAATGGAAAGACGCTTCATTGTCTTTTTCCCTTTTTTGTGTTAGAGTGTTACTGTTTAAAAAATTACCGCTTGCAAGGGAGGGATGCAGGGGAAAGGTTTGTCGACATGATGAACATAACGTACGGTTGGAAAGCGCCAGCACTGGGCTGTACGGAAAAATGCCCAGTGGACGAGGTGGAGGTTTATCGAGGGTAGTTCGGCGGATGCCTCCCGGTAGCCGTATCACTGCCGCGGAACACAGGGGCAAAACATCGGAGCAATCGGATGGACAAAGACCTGTGTATGATACGTTTTTGCTGTCGCGTGAATAAAATGGGAGAACATCACAAACACAGACAAATGGAATGGCGGGGGCACACCCCGTACATTGCCATGGGTTGTGTCCCCGTCAGTGTGGAAGGGGATACCGACTTATGTGCGGAATCGTTGGTTACATTGGGAATAAATCAGCGCAGGATGTGATTCTCGGCGGCTTGCGCAAGTTGGAGTACCGCGGCTACGACTCTGCGGGCGTGGCGGTCTTGAACGGAGAAGGATTGCAGTTTGACAAGGCGCAGGGACGTCTGTCGGTGTTGGAAGAACGCCTCGCCGGACGCAAACTTCACGGTTCGGTGGGAATCGGACATACGCGTTGGGCGACGCACGGCAAGCCGTCCGATGAAAACGCCCATCCCCACGTGGACGGAAAGCACGCGTTTGCGGTGGTTCACAACGGAATTATCGAAAACTTCCTGCCGATCAAGGAAGAACTGTTGGCCAAAGGCTATACGTTCACGTCGGAGACCGACACGGAGGTCATCGCGCACCTGCTTGCCGACATGTACGACGGGGATATCGTCTCCACGGCGCGCAGGGTTGTGCAGCGCATGCGCGGAGCCTATGCACTGGGAATCATGACCGAATACGAACCGGATAAGCTCGTGGCTGTGCGTCTGGCAAGTCCCTTGATCGTCGGCGTGGGCGACGGGGAAAGCTTTATTGGTTCGGACATCCCCGCTTTGCTGGAACATACGCGTGACGTGTACATTTTGAACGAAGGCGAAATGGCGGTGCTCACCCGCGACGGCGTGGAGCTGTATGACGTGGAGACCGGCGAAAGAGTGGAGCGGGAGCTTTTCCACGTGGAGTGGGATCTGGTGCAGGCGGAAAAAGGCGGCTACGATTCGTTCATGCTCAAGGAAATTCACGAGCAGCCGCAAGCCGTGCGCGATACGTTGGGGCCGCGCATCGACCCCGAGCGGAAGCGCGTCGTCCTGCCCGAACTGAAGCTGGACGCCGAGCAACTGGCTGCGCTTGACAAGATCTACATCGTGGCATGCGGCACCTCCATGCACGCCGGTCTGGTCGGAAAAGAAGTGATCGAAAAATGGACGCGGATTCCCGTCGAAGTGGCGGTTGCCTCCGAGTTTCGCTACCGTGACCCGATTTACACCGACAACACCCTGATGGTGGTCATCAGCCAGTCCGGGGAGACGGCGGATACCCTGGCAGCGCTGCGCGAGGCGAAAAAGAACGGAGTCAAGGTGATGGCCATTACCAACGTGGTGGGCAGCTCGGTGTCCCGTGAAGCCGACGAGGTGCTGTTCACCTGGGCGGGTCCGGAAGTGGCGGTCGCTTCGACCAAAGCGTATACGTCGCAGGTGGTGACGCTGTACCTGTTCGCGCTGTACCTGGCGCAGGTCAAGGGAACGCTGCCTTCGCAACAAATCGCCGAAATCGTCGATCACCTGCAAGCCATCCCGGGGAAAATCGCCAGCCTGCTGGAGCGAAGCGAGCAGGTGCGCCAGTTTGCGGAAAGCATCAAAGAGGTGAGCAGCCTGTTTTTCATCGGCCGCAGCCTCGACTACGCCGTGTCGCTGGAAGGCTCCCTGAAGCTGAAGGAGATCTCCTACATCCACTCCGAAGCCTACCCGGCCGGCGAGCTGAAGCACGGCACGCTTGCGCTGATTGAAGAAAACGTGCCGGTCGTGGCACTTGCCACCCAGCCGGACATCTTTGAAAAAATGGTGAGCAACATCGTCGAGGTCAAGGCCCGCGGCGGCCGCGTTCTCGGTTTCGCCATGGAAGGCGACACGGAACTGGCGAAAACCGTGGACGAGGTCATCTATCTGCCCTCCACCTTGCCGATGCTCACGCCGATTCTGTCCGTCATTCCGTTGCAAATGCTTGCCTACTATACTTCCGTGGCGCGGGGCCTGGACGTGGATAAACCGCGCAATCTGGCCAAGAGCGTGACGGTGGAGTAAATAATAAAGAATTAGACATGAGATTATCATCGTCAAATAAATCCCGTCTTGGGAAAATAAAAACTGTCCAGGGACAATAAAAAATGTCCAAGAAGCCGAGCGTGGCAGGGGGTTGCCCTGATCCTTGCTTGGCTTTTTCTTTTGTTGAAAGTGGTACAGGGGAAAGGGGAAAGGAAAGAACATTGGTATATCAAGCAGTCTCCCAATATACCCCCTCCCGCTATGTTCCGATTGAGCTTCTCCATTTGTTCACTCAAATGATTTCCCTGGACATTTCCCAACGTTCCATTTCCCTTGACCCTTCCCCCTGATTCCCTAATTTCTTCCAAAACGACGGACACTTTTTATTTTCCTCCCATTTTGTTCCAACTGCCTCCTCAAATCCCGAAACCCCTTGTGCGGCAAGGGATTGGAGGCTTTGGTGGGGCTAAAGTGGGATGGACATGAATTATTTTCTCTTGACATAGTAGGGAAATCAAAATGGAATCATCTCGTTCAGTTCGGTTTTATTGTTTAGAGGGGGCAGGGGGAAAGGACGTTCGGAGAGCATTAAATTATCTTTTCGCCTTTCAGTAGCAATTACCTGGCATATGATACAATATCGTGTAAGAAAGTGACAATAAAGTGGTCAAAACAGTGGTGGGTGGATTTAATGCTCACATGCATTGTGTATGAGCGGGATATTAAATCAATTACTGAAGTTCTTATGAAAGAAAAAGTAATATTTCATCCACGGATATCCCCGACAGGAATTCCAAATTTCCTAAATTATGGATTCCGTGACTTTGTTCTACTCATCGATAGAAATATTTGTTCTTCATTATTACAACTATGCAAAAAAGGAGAACTTCCGAATCCACATGTAACCAGACTCATTGGGTGTTTAATGTTCTGGAGCATCTTTAACAATATTAGTGTAACTTCAGGTGTGGCATTAACAGAATATTTGAATTCAACCAATAACAGGTTAGCGGCTGGTACTGAGTTAAAAATGTTTCAAAAAATATTTAATTACTACCATCCAAATGTATGGTTAAATTTGGGGATGGGTAAAGAAATAGCTATTGAACCAATGAAGTTAGAAATTAATGATGTCCTTGAACTAAATTGGGATTTGGATCACTTTTATTTTCATTACGCCGAGATGCTCCATATCAGTTATTTGCTAAATCGAAATGATATGGAACCAGAAGAGAAGATGATTGAATATTTACAATGGACAAGCTCAAATCTTTTGTTTTCTCAATATACAACAATCTATGCCTGTATGTTATTTACAAACAGCATAAAGGCCAGTCGATTTACAAAAAAGAAAGATATTCTAAAGGAATGTAGGAACCAAGCGTGGGATCTGACTTACTTGTCAGAATGGAGCACGTTGTATTGGGACGATATGTTGCATCAGCAAGTGTTCTTATTTTCGACATTTGACAAAGCTTTGAAACGAATATTTATAGAGACTCACTCAGCGGACGAAAATTTTTTGTATAAGTGGTTTGGTAGAAAAAATGGGGAAAAGATACTTCATGAGTATATTCGATTAACAAATCGCAAGACAAAAACAGGGATTAAAATGGATGATGTTAAGTCCATTATTAAACAAGAAGAAGATAAACTTATAGAATTATTGAATGGACAGTCAAATTAGTACCACTGTAAGAATGTCAAGATCAAAAGAAAGTTCCTCAAAAAAATCAATCGAAAGGTTCATTGTAAAATGAAATGCAACAGGTAAATATCAATAAAAGCCACGGTAATACCGATGTAAGGATTAGGTCTACCAAACCAATCCATAACAGGA
>Ga0207869_1001576_pt1 | contig 10937 bp, 9 predicted proteins | sample HigsolmetaAR205D_FD_184837 | JGI IMG/M metagenome (GOLD analysis project Ga0207869, IMG submission 184837) | Ionic liquid and high solid enriched microbial communities from the Joint BioEnergy Institute, USA - AR20-5-D (SPAdes) (version 2) ...
ATTACCAAATCAACTGTTCTTAAGTATACATTTTTTTTAAGTAAAAGGTAAGGGCCAAGAGTGGATGTCTGCGACCACTTTTTCTCATCATGTTTACGTCGTCACTGATGATTTATCTTATGATCATGCTGTAATGAAGACTTAGCCCTTTTTCGAACACTTTAAATCAATAAACCGTTGTTTTGAATCCATATTCGTTCATACCGATCTTTTAAAATAAACCAAAATTTTTATAAAAGGCTGTCGTGGCCAATCACTTTCAATTCCTAAAGTAGTTTACATCCTTGCTTATTATTGCTTCAGAAGAATCGCTTTTTCCAAAAAATGAACGCCGTAAAGCAAGAAAGAAAAGCGGAAATCATAATGGCAATTGTAAAGGCATGTGGATAATGCTGGAATGGTATGGAGACGTTCATACCAAAAAAGCTGGCTACCATTGTAGGCAACGATAAGATAATGGTGATGGAGGTTAAAAACTTCATCACAATATTGAGATTGTTCGAAATGACAGAGGCGAAAGCGTCCATCATTCCACTAAGGATAGAGGTGTATGTTTCCGCCATTTCAATCGCTTGTTTATTCTCGATGATCACATCTTCGAGAAGTTCTTGGTCGTCTTCATACATTTTCAAAAAATTCCCATTCAACAATTTTTGCATAACCAGATTATTGGACTTTAACGAAGTGGTGAAATAGACTAGGCTTTTTTGCAGATCCAACAACGTATATAATTCTTTGTTTTTCATCGATTGATGCAATTCGGCTTCAACTGAATCCGTTTTTTTATTAATTTGTTTTAAATACAATAAATAATAAGTGGAAATTTTATATAGCATTTGGAGACAAAATCTTGTCTTTTTGTAAGTATAAAATTCTTTTACTTTGTTTTGAATAAAATCATCGACAACGGAATTTTCTTTTAAACAAACCGTTACAAAACATTTTTCCGTGACGATGATTCCCATTGGAATCGTTTCATAAAAAGGTTTCTGTTTAGAATGATTGAAACTCTTCAGCGGAATATCAATGATCATCAGCAATTGATTGCGATGCTTTTCAATTCTGGATCTCTCTTCTTCATCCAAAGCGTCCTTAATAAAATCTAAAGGAATTTCAAGTCTTTGGACGACATTTTGAATTTCTTCCTCTGTTGGAGAGACTAATTTTATCCAACAGCCATTTTTTATTTCGTTTATTTCAATAAGGTTTCCATGTTCGCTTGTGTAATAAATATTCATCATAATGCTTTCTTCCTCCCTCAGTTTGATTGAGGAAGTCAGAAACCATCCCAATTTAAGGATTGATAACTTTTATGAGTAATCAATCGTACATAGAGGGGCTGGTTTATGGCTTCCTCGGTTTTCGGTGGGTCCGGTTCATTGGAATTTTGACTACCCATAAAAGCTCAACTCCTTTTTAAATAATTGAACCCCCCTCACGAATAGATGAGGGGGGGAACGTTCAAGAACCTTTTTCCCCCTAGTTTAGCTTTAGCACTATACAACGTAGAGAGTCATGCTCTCAGCCACATTGGGTTAAGCCTTAATCCGACCAAACCTGTTCTACCCAATGGCATCTTTCGATGTTTCTGGGCAGTGGCTTTTGTTTGTATAGGAGCCTCGCCTAACGAGGAAATTCATTTAATCTGTTTCGATTATAAATCTAATTATCAAGAAGTCAAGAATGTTTATTTAAAAGTGTTCAAATATTTTATGGCTGCGAGTTTTATATAAATAAAAATAGAGTCGCATCTCTTTATGATCAATATAAATTCATGATCATCACGAGGAAAAATGGTGCCCACGTCATGGAACAATAAGTCCGTGAGGGTTATGGTATTCAAAATGAAATCTTATTTTTTCAAGAGGATTTTTAAAAAGAAAAGGGAATTAAATAGATAGAGTCAACGAACGTTTTATTCAATTAAAAAGCCATTTTGAGTATGACTTTACTTCACTTCAACGATGTTTATGTGTTTTTTTTCAGCAAAAAAATCAACTCCTTGGAAGAAGAAAAGAAGGAGCCGATTTTTAGTTTATATTTAGTTTGATGATGTGTCAAAAAAAAGATCTACATCTTTGAATGCGGTGATCTCATTTGATGAAAGAAAGTATATTCGTTATGGATGAGAAGGTCTCTTTTGGAAAGTAAGACACTTTGGTCGGTGTTCGTTTGGAATAGAGACCCTTTTCAACTTTGTTTAAACTATGTTTGGAAAAATGGACTGTCATCATGTGAATTCGTTTGGATGAAAACATTCTCCTTTGTGTCAGCGGTTTTTCATTTGATTCGATTGATCTTGCTGTTCTTTTTCCAACTTGTGGTCCTGTCGATCAGGTAAATTCCTTTTTGGATGTTCGGTTGCCCGGTCGGGGTTTTTTTGTTCCACAATTTGATTCGGAATTTCAGGCATGACTCTGCCGACAATATCGGATAATTCCTCCATAATCCCTTGAACCGGTCGACCGTTTCGAATGTCCGTTTGGATTTCTTTTAGACGAGCGTTCATGTCGGGATCCGCTATTACAACCGCTCTGGATCCGTATGGATCGTGTTTTAAACTTTCAGCTACCGAATATTTGATGGAACCAACCTGTGATCTGTCAATATTAGGATTGACATCTATTCCTACAACAGCATAGGGGCCGAGAACAACCGCTCGGGCGTTTTCAACATTTGGTACGCTGTCCGCTAAATTAGCTAAGTGATTCGCTTTTCTTTGTCCGCTTTCTCTGTCCAGCGGACGTGGATTGCTGTTTTTCACTTGCGTGAGTGGCGCGTTTTGATTTGGATTTGGACGATTTGCGTTTTCGGCTATATTTTTGTTTCCGGAACAAGAGGCCAATAATAGAACGGCTAAAAGGAATAGCCAAGTTTTCAATGGATTTCACCTCAAATCTTTCTGATCTTTTTCGTTCTGTTTTTATTTTGCAGGGATCTTCCAACTTTATTCAAAAGACTGTGATTTTTTGAAAAGGAAGTCCAATTTTCTGAACTGAAGCAAGAATTTCTTCATATAATAGTAACAAACTAAAACGACTGAATTTGCGGGTTTTTATCTCGACATTCTTGAATTTTTTACGTATTAGGGATATGAATGTCGATCTTAAAATCGGCTAAAGCCTACATCTGGTTTTGAGTTGAAGCTTCATGAATCGCGTTGTTGCAGTCGTTTGAAGTCAAAGAGGAGGATGTTGCGACTCTGTAGCTGCAGCCGCCAGAAAACTGCAGTTACGAAATTTGCGGCAATCAAAGCTGTATCAAGAAAATGGAGCAGGAGGCATGGATTTGGGGAAAATTTATGTTTTAGATACCAATGTCTTGTTGCAAGATCCATACGCCATTTTTTCATTTGAAGACAATGAAGTGGTGATACCGGCTGTTGTCCTCGAAGAACTGGATTCGAAAAAAAGGAATATGGATGAAATTGGCAGAAATGCAAGACAAGTATCGAAATTAATTGATGGGTTACGACAATCTGGAAAGCTCCATGAAAAAATTCGCCTTCCAAACCGCGGAACGCTCAGAATCGAATTAAATCATCGTTCATTTCAGCAACTTCAAGAAATCTTTGTGGAAAAAACGAATGATAATCGAATTTTGGCCGTAGCCAAAAATTTATCACTTGAAGAGGCAGCAAAAGAAAACGGGCGCCCGGTTATATTAGTCAGCAAAGATATTTTAGTCCGTGTAAAAGCTGATGTGATCGGGTTGCAGGCAGAAGATTTTCTGAATGACAGAGTGATTGAGTTCAATGATCTTTATACGGGGTTTTTAGAGTGTTATATCTCCAACGAAGCTTTAAACCAATTTTATGTAAAAGGCGAACTTTCTCTTTCAGAATTAACCCAGCATCCATTTTATCCACATCAATTTCTCATCTTAAAAGATGCGTTAGGAAGTTCCCAATCGGCTATTGGAATAGTGGCTGAAGACGGAAAACATGTAAGGAAACTTAAATACAATCAAGAGCCGGTTTGGGGAATTCGGCCTAGAAATGTACAGCAAATAATGGGATTGGAACTTTTGCTAAGGCAAGATATTCCACTCGTCACGCTAGTGGGAAAAGCAGGAACAGGGAAAACGTTGCTGACGCTGGCTGCCGGATTATTGCAGACAGAAGATATGGATTTGTATAAAAAGATGCTCGTTGCAAGACCGATTGTCCCTATGGGGAAAGATATCGGCTATTTGCCGGGCGAGAAACAGGAAAAACTAAGACCTTGGACCCAGTCGATATTCGATAATTTAGAATTTTTATTCAATACCAAAAAACCGGGGGAAATTGACAATATTCTGGCAGGAATGAACTCCATTGAAGTAGAAGCACTGACGTATATAAGAGGCAGAAGTATTCCAGAACAGTTTATTATTATCGATGAAGCGCAAAATTTAACCAAACATGAAGCCAAAACCATATTAACGAGAGTTGGAGAACGAAGCAAAATAGTTCTAATGGGGGATACCGCCCAGATTGATCACCCCTATTTAGACGAATATAACAATGGTTTAACCTATGTTGTTGAAAAATTTAAAGATCAAAAAGTGGCTGGACATATTAAATTAATGAAAGGAGAGCGCTCTGACCTTGCACAATTAGCGGCGGATATTTTATAAAAAGCGTTCGCCATCCATTTTTCGTCCGCGACTTTCGTCTTTTGTCTTTTGAGCTCCAAACGTTTTGCAAAAAAATAACATCTTTCGGTTGAAAAAGCTTAGCAGCGGCATATGTTAGAAAAGGACGATTATCATAGGCCGCTGCTCATTTGTTGTAAAAAAACAAGAATTTCACCATTGAAAAGGTGTATGAGCATGCAACGGAGTACTGCGCTGCGGACGGACAGCAAAACGGATCGGCGTGGATCGTTCCCTTTTGCTGTCCAGCCGGATTGTACTGAAAAAATGTTTGTTAGAGAAAAAGAACAGCCATTTATTCTACGCGAAGTGCTCTGACATGTTTGATCGGGTTTTTCTTATTGGAACCGTCTCCAAAATAGATGTGCACAGGACCGTCTTCACGTAATGGCTTGCCGTTTTTGGAAAAACAAAGGATTAAGTCATAAGCTTTTTCCAATGGAACAGCTTCTTCGCCTTCAGCTGTTTCGATGACCAAAGTGGTTGCATCTTTTTCTGGTTCGGCATTTTTTAAAAATGGGGCCAGCTTGATACCGAATGTTCCCGTTAATAATTTTTCCTTTTCAAATTTTTTTTCGGTTTTAATAGTAGGCGGAGAGACGGCGCCTTCACGAATTTCCCGTTCCCAATATTTCGACACTTTTTTCGTATAATCTTCTTCCGTTTCTTCTGTTTGCTGATCTTCTTGATCAAAATATGTATTTAAATCAATGCGTCGATCATCGAAAATCCATACACCGGCATCCATCGTAACCGGATATTTCACTTTTCCTTTAAAGGGAATGATCGTGTTCATACCATGTTCCTCCTTTTCTTTTTCAACTTAAGTATATCCTTTCAAAGAAGTCTTGTCACATTCTTTTAAAGCTCCTATTATAGAGTAGGGGAAAAGAGAAATAGGAGCATTGAACATCCCGGAAAAGAGCATCCTCCTTCCTTTCCCTTGCAAAAAACGAATTTTAACGATAAAATTTCATAATAAGTGATGAATCGCTCGGAAACGGGGGGATTGTAATGGCGTCGGAAACGACTTTGGATCACCGGGAAAAGGCCTACTCACTTTTGAAAGCAGACGCAGAGAAAATTTTGCGTTTAATAAAAGTACAAATGGAAAACTTAACGATGCCCCAATGCCCTCTTTATGAGGAAGTGTTGGATACTCAAATGTTTGGCTTATCCCGTGAAATAGATTTTGCAGTTCGATTAGGATTGGTGAATGAAGCAGACGGCAAAAAGCTGCTTGATTCTTTGGAAAAAGAGCTGTCTGCCATTCATGAAGCGATCTCAAAGGAATAAACATGAGTAAGAACTCAAACATTACGAAGTGTATTTGTTTGAGTTTTTTTGTAGATACAAGCAGGAAATTTCAATATCATGTCGAATTTGTGAACAATACATAATAGAATGGAAGAGTAGTATGTTTAAGAAAATCTTGAAATCTTTTGATTACAGCTTAATAATAGTTTATATCATACTTAGCCTGTTTGGATTGGTGATGGTTTACAGCGCTAGTTCTGTCACTGCAGTCCAACGGTATGGCGTTCCAAGCGACTACTTTTATTCCAAACAAAAATTGCATATTATGGTTGCTTTTCTGCTGTTTGCTATTATGGCTTTTTTTCCTTATAAAGCCTTAAAAAATAGCAAGTTTTTATTCTCTATGATTGCCACTATTACAGCGGGGCTTGTCCTTATATTTTTTTTCGGGCATGTTTCCAATAACGCGCAAAGCTGGTTTCGAGTGGGGTCAAACAGCCTTCAGCCCGCTGAGTTTGCCAAGCTTGCTGTCATTATCTATATGTCAGCTGTATATGCCAAAAAGCAGAAATACATCAACTCTTTTGACAAGGGTGTCATACCACCAATTATATTATTGATCTTTATTTGCTTGTTGATTGCTTTACAGCCTGACTTTGGAACGGCATTCATTATCTTTATGATCGGCGCAACGGTCATTTTGACGTCAGGAATGAAATTTAAGAATATCGGTAAATTGATCCTTCTGGGTCTGGTGATTAGCCTTCTTTTATCACCTGTTGTTTTGTTGAAAAAAGACAAGATTTTTACTCCTGAAAAAATGGGGCGTGTGGAAGGTTTTCTAGATCCGTTTAAACAGAAAAGTGACCAAGGGTACCAATTAGTTAACTCTTATTTGGCTATCGGATCGGGAGGAATTAAGGGGCTTGGTTTGGGACAAAGCGTTCAAAAATTAGGTTATTTGCCGGAGCCCCATACCGATTTTATAATGGCGGTTATCGCTGAAGAATTAGGGCTTGCTGGAGTAGTGATTGTATTGGGAGGGATTGCCTTTCTGGTATTGAGAGGAATTTATACTGGCATACAGTGCCAGGACCCTTTTGGTTCCATGTTGGCAGTTGGTATTTCCAGCATGATTGCCATTCAATCTTTTATTAATCTAGGCGGTATTTTAGGATTGATTCCCATTACTGGAGTACCCCTTCCTTTTATCAGCTATGGAGGTTCCTCTCTCATTTTGCTGGCCCTCTCAATGGGTATATTGGTCAATATTTCCATGTTTAACTATTATGAGAAACACTTTAAGAAATAAGGCTAGAATAATGTGGCTTATTACGCGTGAAAGCGGTTCACGCGCCTTTTGTTACATAGAAAAGGTTGTCCTGCACAAAAGAATAGGGGGTGATCGATCCTTTCATTAGTGCAGGGCAATAATAAGCCAAATTCGGCAAAATGGTTGTATGGTTCTGGCCATGGAGATTCTTGTCAAAACCGATCAGCCATTTTGTTGCAGGTTCCTTAAGCCAATATATATAAACATTTTGATTGCATTGGGGGAGAGAAATGATGAAAAAGATCGAGAAAGTGCTTGTGGCCAATAGGGGTGAAATTGCCATTCGTGTCTTTCGGGCATGCACAGAATTAAATATTCGAACGGTGGCTATCTATTCAAAAGAAGACTCCGGTTCTTACCATCGTTATAAAGCGGATGAAGCCTATTTAGTCGGTGAAGGAAAAAAGCCGATAGACGCTTATTTAGATATAGAAGGGATACTTGAAATCGCGAAGAATGCAGAAGTGGATGCCATTCATCCAGGCTACGGTTTTTTGTCTGAAAATATTGAATTTGCAAGAAGATGCGAAGAAGAGGGAATTATTTTCATAGGTCCGCGGACCGAACATTTGGATATGTTTGGAGACAAAGTTAAAGCCAGAAAACAAGCGCAGCGAGCAGGAATTCCTGTTATTCCAGGAAGCGATGGCCCAGTTTCCGGTTATGAAGAGATTGAAGCGTTTGGGGAAAAATATGGTTACCCGATCATCATTAAAGCAGCATTGGGCGGTGGCGGACGCGGTATGCGAATTGTTCATAGCAGTGAAGAAGTGAAAGAAGCTTACGAACGAGCTGCGTCGGAAGCGAAAGCCGCATTTGGCAGCAGTGAAGTCTATGTTGAAAAATTTGTCCAAAATCCGAAACATATCGAAGTCCAAATTCTTGGAGATAAAGAAGGAAATATCATTCATCTGTATGAACGCGATTGCTCCGTACAGCGCCGGCATCAGAAAGTAGTCGAAGTGGCTCCTTGCGTTTCTTTATCGGATGAACTTCGCGAAAAAATTTGTGAAGCAGCTGTTCAATTAATGAAAAACGTTCAATACGAAAACGCAGGTACGGTCGAGTTTTTAGTTTCGGGTGAAAATTTTTACTTTATTGAAGTAAACCCGCGCATTCAAGTAGAACATACCATCACAGAACTGATCACTGGCATCGATATTGTACAAACCCAAATTATGATTGCGAAAGGGTACTCGTTACATAGTGAAAAAATAGGGATTCCAAAACAAGAAAACATTCATCTTAACGGATATGCCATTCAATCACGTGTGACAACAGAAGATCCAACGAACAATTTTATGCCGGATACAGGAAAAATCATGGCTTATCGTTCCGGCGGAGGATTTGGAGTACGATTAGATGCAGGAAATGGATTTCAAGGAGCAGTCATTACACCTTATTACGACTCGCTATTAGTGAAAGTGTCTACTTGGGCGCTAACGTTTGAGCAAGCGGCCGCAAAAATGGTTCGAAACCTCCAAGAATTCAGAATTCGCGGAATCAAAACAAATATTCCATTTTTGGAAAATGTCATGAAACACGAAAAGTTTCTGTCGGGAAATTACGACACGTCTTTTTTAGATACAACACCTGAATTATTTATTTTTCCAAAAAGAAAAGACCGCGGCACCAAAATGTTAAACTACATCGGAACGATCACCGTCAACGGATTCCCGGGCATTGAAAAAAAGAAAAAACCGGTATTTGACAAACCTCGGATCCCTAAAATTAAGCATTACGAGGAAATACAGTCAGGAACAAAACAAATTCTGGACAAAGAAGGGCCGGACGGACTTGTCAAATGGGTGAAAAATCAAAAGAATTTGTTGTTGACAGATACCACTTTCCGCGATGCTCATCAATCGCTTTTGGCAACTCGGGTAAGAACGAATGACCTCGTTCGCATTGCCGAACCAACAGCACGACTGCTCCCTAATTTGTTTTCATTGGAAATGTGGGGAGGAGCTACCTTTGATGTCGCCTATCGGTTTTTGAAAGAAGACCCGTGGGATCGATTGCTGCAATTGAGAAAAGAAATTCCCAATATTTTATTTCAAATGCTGTTAAGAGCATCGAATGCAGTCGGTTATAAAAATTATCCTGACAATGTCATTCGCGAATTTGTAGCAAAATCTGCAGATGCAGGAATTGATGTTTTCCGAATTTTTGATAGCCTCAACTGGGTTAAAGGGATGGAAGTAGCCATTGATGCAGTTCGACAATCCGGGAAAATTGCGGAAGCAGCCATATGTTATACGGGGGATATAGATGATCCGACTCGAACGAAGTACGATATTCAATATTACAAACATCTTGCTAAAGAGCTTGAAAATCAAGGCGCTCACATTCTCGGCATTAAAGATATGGCCGGCTTATTAAAACCGCAATCCGCTTACAGATTAATTTCTGAATTGAAGGAAACGGTGGATATTCCCATTCATTTGCATACGCATGATACGAGCGGAAACGGCATTTATATGTACGCCAAGGCAACAGAAGCAGGAGTCGATATTGTGGATGTAGCGCTCAGTTCTATGGCTGGTTTGACATCACAGCCAAGCGCGAATACCTTATACTATGCGTTAAAAGGGACGGTAAGAGAACCCGTTGTGAATGTGGAAGGGCTTGAACAACTTTCCCGATATTGGGAAGACGTACGCAAATATTACAAAGACTTCGAAAGCGGCATGGTGGCGCCGCATACAGAAGTTTACCAGCACGAAATGCCCGGAGGCCAGTACAGCAACCTTCAACAACAAGCAAAAGCAGTTGGTCTTGGAGATCGCTGGGATGAAGTGAAAGAAATGTACCATCGGGTTAATATGATGTTTGGCGATATTGTGAAAGTGACTCCTTCTTCGAAAGTAGTGGGAGATATGGCTTTATTTATGGTGCAAAATGATCTTTCGGAAGAAGATGTGTTGGAAAAGGGTGAAACGATCGATTTCCCTGATTCTGTTGTTGAATTTTTCCAAGGATATCTCGGACAGCCATATGGAGGATTTCCTGAAAAACTGCAAAAAGTCATCTTAAAAGAGAAAGAACCCATTACCGTCAGACCTGGTGAATTGCTCGAAAGCGTCGATTTCAAAGCTTTAAGGGATGAACTATTCCATGAACTTGGACGCCAAGTAACCGCTCATGAAGTGATAGCCTACGCATTATATCCAAAAGTATTTTTGGATTATATTCAAGCTGTGGAAAAATATGGCGACCTATCTGTTCTCGATACACCGACTTTCCTTTACGGTATGAGATTAGGAGAAGAAATTGAAGTAGAAATTGAAAGAGGTAAAACGTTGATTGTCAAGCTGGTATCCATCGGCCAAGCCCAAGCAGACGGCACCAGAATTGTCTATTTTGAATTGAATGGCCAGCCTCGTGAAGTGGTCATCAAAGATGAAAGCATTAAATCAACAGTCGCTACAAGAGTAAAAGCAGACTTGAAAAATAAAAACCATATCGCTGCAACGATGCCGGGTACGGTGATGAAAGTTATTGTTTCGAAAGGGGAAAAAGTTAAAAAAGGCGACCATTTAATGATCACGGAAGCAATGAAAATGGAAACGACTGTTCAAGCTCCTTTTTCCGGCGTTGTGAAAGATATTTATGTAAAAAGCGGCGATGCCATTTCAACAGGTGATTTACTGATTGAGCTGCAAAAATAAGAAATAAAAAAACAGCGAAACATTTTAAATCTTAAGGAAAA
>Ga0207869_1001586_pt1 | contig 10876 bp, 10 predicted proteins | sample HigsolmetaAR205D_FD_184837 | JGI IMG/M metagenome (GOLD analysis project Ga0207869, IMG submission 184837) | Ionic liquid and high solid enriched microbial communities from the Joint BioEnergy Institute, USA - AR20-5-D (SPAdes) (version 2) ...
GGGAGACGGTTGCCTTTGTCGGGATGAGCGGGGGCGGCAAGTCTTCCCTTGTGAGCCTCATCCCCCGGTTTTATGATGTGACAAAAGGGGTGGTTTACCTGGACGGCCAGGATATCCGCACGTTTAAAGTACAAAGCCTGCGCGATAAAATCGGAATGGTGCTGCAGGACAATATTTTGTTCAGTGATTCGGTGAAATCCAATATTTTGCTCGGGAATCCGCAGGCGGCGGACGAGGAAGTCGTACAGGCGGCAAAAGCGGCGAACGCCCACGGCTTTATTCTGAATCTTGCCGACGGGTATGAAACAACGGTGGGCGAGCGAGGCGTTAAACTGTCCGGGGGGCAGAAGCAGCGGATTGCGATTGCGCGCGTATTTCTGAAAAACCCGCCGATTCTCATTCTCGACGAAGCGACATCCGCGCTTGATTTAGAAAGCGAGCATCTGATCCAGGAAGCCATTGAAAAACTGGCGCGCAACCGGACAACTTTAATCGTTGCCCACCGGCTGTCCACCATCACCCACGCAGACCGCATTGTCTTAATTGAAAACGGGGAGATCAAAGAAACCGGCACCCACGAACAATTAATGGAAAAACAAGGGCTCTATTACAACCTATTCCAAATCCAACAACTGGATGATTAGAAAAGCGGAGGCGACTGTACAGCGGCGTACGGATTTTGTAGTCTTCGACCGAGATAAAGGAAACACGATGAGCCGATAGGCGAATCGATGCCCGCTTATCGAAAGGAGAAGACGTAAAAATCCGCTAGCCGCTAGGAGCCGGAGCTGGACAAAGAAAAGCGGAGGGCGCTCGTCGGCAAAAAATGGAGGAGATCCCGTTTAAAAACGCGGGGCCTCCGTTTTTTTTGTCAGGAAATGAAACAAAATTTCTTTTATAAATATAATAATAAAAATATGTTGAAATATTGTTTCAAAGTGCATATAATAGTATCAAAGGAGGGATGCATGATTGCTTGGATTTTCAATATACTTGAATGAAGACTGGTCAGAAGAGAAGGAAGCCTGCATTCACCGAATGGCAGCAATTGGAATGGAAGGGATATTTACATCCTTACAGCTACCGGAAGATGACCCGTCCCAATATCGGAAAAGGCTTGCTCCGCTCTTGGAGTCTGCAAAACAGAATGGGATGAAAGTGATGATCGACGTCTCTGGAAACGTGCTCCGCCATATCGGGCTGTCCATTGATGATCCTGCACGCATTATTGAAAGCGGTATCAATGGCCTGCGCATCGATGCCGGTGTCAGCTGGGAACAGGTTGCCCGCCTGTCGAACACGATGACGGTCGGATTAAACGCCAGCACATTAACGGAACAGGATTATGAGCAGCTGAAACAACATGACGCTGATTTCAGCCGTCTGGAGGCCTGGCATAATTATTACCCGAGGCCCGGAACCGGACTGGATGAAAATTGGTTTTACGAAAAAAACAAATGGCTGAAAAGCAAAGGATTCAGCATTACGGCATTTGCACCCGGCGATGGAAAACTAAGATTTCCTTTATACGAATCCCTGCCAACATTGGAAATCCACCGCCATCAAAATCCGCTGGCAGCCATCTGCTCGCTGCTAAGGGATTATGCGGTTGACCATGCTTATATCGGGGATCCGGGGTTAACGCCGCAATCCCGCAGCCAGATCAGGGAATTTTTTTGCCATGATACCATACTGCTTCATGCAACCGCTGCAGGGCCGAAATGGCGCCCGTATATTTTCAAAACCCACCGGAACCGGCTGGATGTGGCAAGGGACGCCATCCGCAGCGAGCAGTCGAGAACATGCAATCAAAAGGACGATATCGGGCCTGAAAACAACATTCCCCGCCACAAAGGGAGTATTACGCTCGACAACAACCTGTACGCAAGATACAAAGGGGAATTGCAAATCACAAAGCGGAGCCTGCCTGCCGATAAAAAAGTAAACGTTATCGGGCAGATTGCCGGCCGCGACTTGCTGCTCCTTGATTTTATTGGTTCGGGTACACGGTTTAAAATGACGGACAATGAAGGTGAAAACGAATGGACTTAGAAAAACTCGCCACAGAACAGCGCAACGAAAAAACAATGGATCTTGATACGTTGTCAACAAGGGAAATTTTGCAATTGATGAACGAGGAAGACCAAACGGTTCCAATCCGTGTTGGGAAGGAACTGGCACAAATCGAAAAAGTGGTAAAAGCTGTTATCCGTTCTTTTAACCAGGGTGGACGTTTGATCTATTGCGGAGCAGGTACAAGCGGTCGGCTCGGTGTTCTCGATGCTGTCGAATGTGTACCGACATTCAGTGCGGACCCTTCCATGGTGCAGGGGCTGATCGCAGGCGGCAGTGCGGCAATGACGGTTGCCGTTGAAGGGGCGGAAGATTCGAAAGAGATGGGGGAAGAAGATTTAAGGCGCATCCATTTATCGGAAAAGGATACAGTAGTCGGTATTGCGGCAAGCGGCAGAACACCGTATGTGATTGGCGCGCTGGACTACGCGAAAAAAACCGGTGCTGTGGCGGCGTCGCTTTCCTGCAACAAAAATGCTGAAATCAGCCGCCATGCCGATATTCCGATCGAAGTGGAAACCGGGCCTGAAGTATTGGCGGGATCAACCCGGCTAAAAGCAGGCACCGCCCAGAAACTCGTATTGAATATGATTTCAACTGCTTCAATGGTCGGAATTGGAAAAGTATACGGGAATTTAATGGTGGATGTAAAGCCGACAAACGCAAAACTGGTGGAGAGATCGAAATCGATTATTATGCAGGCTTCCGGATGCAGCTATGAAGCAGCTGAACAGGCTTTTTACGCAGCCGGCAAAAATGTGAAGCTGGCCATTGTCATGTTGTTAACCAATCTTTCCAAGGAAGAGGCAGAGGAGAAAATGGCACAGGCAAATGGTTTTATTAGAAAAATCGTTTAAACCGGGGGATGAAAAAAATGACCGAAACGAAAGAACAAAGACTGGCAAGGGAAATTTACGAAAATGTCGGCGGCATGGGAAACGTCGAAAAGATCATCCATTGCATGACAAGAGTCCGGCTTACCATTGCGGATTACAGCAAAGTCAATATCGAAGGCCTGAAAGCGGTTGATGGCGTGCTCGGCGTCGTGGAGGATGAAACGCTCCAAGTCGTGCTTGGCCCTGGTATCGTCAACAAAGTCGCCAACCTTATGGTACAGCAGGCCGGTGTAAAACTTGGGGAAAATTTTCCGAAGGCTACGGGCCATCAAGATGCCGGGCGGTCAAACCGCGAAATGGTGGAAGCCAAAGCGGCCGAAGTAAAGGCAAGGGAAAAGGCGAAACATAAAAGTAACGGTTTCAAAAGGGCTTTAAAATCGATTTCCAATATATTTGTACCGCTTATTCCGGCTTTTGTCGGCGCCGGGATTATCGGCGGGGTTGCCGCCATTTTCCAAAATATCATGGCTGCGGACTCCTCAGCCCTCAGCCAGAACTGGGTGTCCGTTATTACGACATTAAACATTATTAAAAACGGATTGTATCTCTATTTGGTCATTTATGTCGGGATCAATAGCGCAAATGAGTTCGGGGCGACACCGGGCCTTGGCGGGGTCATCGGGGCTGTGACGATGCTGACCGGCATGGATCCGAAAAATCCGCTTCCAAATATTTTTACCGGAGATGCCCTTTCCCCTTTACAAGGCGGGATCATCGGTGTTATTTTTGCAGTGTGGATTTTAGCGCTTGTTGAAAAAAGGCTGCATAAAATTGTTCCGAATGCTGTGGATATCATTGTGACGCCAACAATTGCATTATTAGTTATCGGACTTTTTACTATTTTCATCGTCATGCCGGTTGCAGGCGCGGTATCAGGCGCTCTTGTTGGCTCGATCACGTGGGTGTTGAAAGTCGGCGGCGCTTTTTCAGGCTTTATACTGGGGCTTTTCTTCCTGCCGATGGTCATGTTCGGCCTGCACCAGATCCTCACCCCGATCCATATTGAAATGATCAATAAGACAGGGATGACACCGCTGTTACCGATCCTTGCAATGGCAGGCGCAGGGCAGGTCGGCGCGGCGATTGCTTTGTGGATCAGGTGCCGGAAAAATAAAAAACTCGTGCAGTTGATTAAAGGGGCATTGCCGGTTGGCATTATGGGCATTGGCGAACCGTTAATTTACGGTGTGACTTTGCCGCTTGGGCGCCCATTTATTACCGCGTGTATCGGCGGCGGCATCGGCGGGGCAGTGATCGCGGGCATCGGTAATATCGGCGCGATCGCAATCGGCACAAGCGGGATTGATTTAATTCCGCTGATTGCGCACGGACGCTGGCTCGGTTATATCGCCGGGTTGGTAGCCGGTTATATTGGGGGCTTCGTTGCCACTTATTTCTTCGGTATTCCAAAAGATGCGATGAAGGAGACCGACGCAGATCGTGAGTGATGGAATTGGAAGAGAATATTATTCTGCAAATTAAATCCAAATTAACCAGTCTGTCAAAATCAGAAAAAAAGCTCGGCGAGTATATTCTCAGCCACGCTGTGGAAACGGTCAATGACAATACGAGCGAACTTGCGGAAAAAGCAGGCGTCAGCCCGGCCACCGTTGTGCGTTTTTGCCGGTCGATCGGGCTGTCCGGCTTTTCACAATTAAAGATCAGATTGTATGCGGATGCCTCCGGGGGGCTGGACCGGGAAATTTATACGGATATCACACCGAATGAAGATATTGCCATGATTGCTGATAAACTGGCTTTGCGGTTTAACCAGTCGATCACACAAACTGCAAATCTTCTTGAGACCAGCTGTATTGAAAAGATAACGGCCATGGTGGATAAAAGCCCGGCCATATACGTATACGGAATTGGCGCCTCCCATGTGGCAGCTGAAGACTTCACGCATAAGTTTTCAAGAATTGGCAAGCCGGTGGTCCACACGCTGGATCACCATCTGCTCGGTTCTTCTTTGATCAACGCCTCCAAAGACTGTATGTTTGTGGCGATTTCAAATTCAGGCGAAACCAATGAAGCCATCAAGCTGACGCAGATTGCCAAACAGAACGGGCTTTTTACAGCGGGCATCACACAAAAACGGGACAGTACGCTTGCCAGTATCGTGGATGCGCCTTTGATCCACCATGGTGGGGAAGCGGTCCTGCTGCGGAGCGCGGCAACCACATCCCTGGCTGCACAACTGTTCACGATTGATGTTTTGTACTTCGCCTATGTTGCACAGCATTACCATGAAATCATGGGCCGCTTAAAAAACTCAAAAATCAATATCCAGACTTTTTTCCGCAAAGAAAACAACTAAAAACCGGCCCATAAGCCCGGCGTGAAAAGCGCAGCAAATAAAGCGGCCGTTTCGAAAAGCGGAAAATCTTTACCAAAAGTGCAAAATCTAAGGCGCACCGGCCCGGGATGAAAACAGGGCCATGCATCCAATAGGGGACGGCAGGTCTGCCGTCCCCTATTGGTCTTCCAATTCGTCAAGATTGAGTTCTGATTGTTCGTGGTGATAGGTTTGGGACACGGTGATCAATTTTTCCAGATGTTCAAGCTCTTCCTGGTAATCCACAAGCAGCGCCAGCAAGTTCATCACGTGATAGGACTGGAGATCAGCGCGGAAAGTCTCATCTTTTAAGTTCTGCAGAAAAATGTCCATCAGCTCATTCCGCTGTTTGTCAGCCGTATCGCATTTTTGCGCATGGGCTTTGACTTTTCCGAGAAACATGAGCAGCAATTTTTCATGTTCGTTCACAAGGTATTCCATTTGTTCCTGCAGCATGCTCCGGAATGTTTCTGGCAGCCCGGCAATATCCGCTTTGTATTGGTGCAGCCGTTTTAAAATAATATAGCTTAAATTCAAAATGGCCACCATTTCTTTATACAGCACCACTTTCCGCTGCCGCTCGATCCTGTTGCTTTTCCCGTAAATTTTTTCCTCTTTAAATAAAGTGTACAGCTGCTCCACTTTGTACACCCGCTCTTTAATGCCGGGAAGTTCTTTTTTTAAAAGCTGGTAATCGGCTTCCTGGCGCGCCGCAATCCGGATAAATTTGAGCAGTTCCTCTGTCACATGGGTGAGGCGGACATACAGCCGGGCCTCGTATTTCGGCGGCAGGAAAATCAAATTCACAAGAAACGAGCTGAAAATCCCGATAAACAATGTCGCAAAGCGGATGCCGGCCGTCTGCAGAAAATTGTCACTTGGCGTTTCCATAATGACAATCATGGTTACAAGCGCGAGGCCGACCGTATCATCGAGCTTCAGTTTCAACATTAAAATGATGATCAACACAGACCCGAGACCGACGACTAAAAAATGGTTGCCAAAGGCCATGACAAAAATGACCGCAAGCAAAGCGCCGATCAGATTGCCCTGGACCTGATCGATAATGGACCGGTAAGACCGGTATATCGTAGGTTTAATCGCAAAAGTGGCAGCGATCCCGGCAAACACCGGGGACGGCATTTTTAATAATTGCGCGATAAACAACGCAATCGTAATGGCAATTCCTGTTTTGACAATGCGGGCTCCAACCCTCATATTGGCAATTCCTTTCTTCCTTGCAAAGATATTTACATGATATGTTCCAAAAGGCTGCACTAAACTATTTCCGTCCAAAAATTTTTTTAAACCGGCAGACCCTTTGATTTTGTCATTATAACATGTTTGCCGGAAGACGTGTGGGGATGCGGCCGGAGAATTTGTCCTATTTTTGGCCGGCACGGAATATACATGGAGTAAATGAATCCAAAATGCGCGTATGAAGAGGGGAAACAATTTGTGGCTGATTGAAAAATATGTGCTTAGCATGGCTGCGCTCAGGCTGATCTCAGGAATGACCGAAATTTCCGCGGCCATTTTGATGCTCAAATACAATCAAGTGGAAAAAGCGCTTCTCATCAACAGTTCTCTTGCTATTGTCGGGCCTGTTGTTTTAATTACGACAACGGCGATCGGGGTGATCGGAATTTCCGATAAAATCTCGTTTGCCAAAATGCTGTGGATTCTGGCCGGGGTTGGCTGCATTTTGTACGGGATCAAAAGCAACGGGTAAGCTTTGTGAAAAGAAAGCGGATTAGGGCTGGAGTGAGCAACCGGCCAGCTTGTTGGGGGATGGTAATGCCGGGTTACAGCAGGGGATCTCGGTTTGCCGTGGGGGATCTCCGCAATCGAAAGCCCTGTTTTGTCATGAGGGCCGTAAACCCCTATGCCTTTAGGCCGGAACCTGTTGCATCCACTGGAAGCGTAATGAGGGAGGAACCCGGCAGCTCCCTGTTTTTCAAACCCTTTAAGCAGCACCCCTTTTTATTGCGGGCAAGTGCCGATCGTTTGCTTTATTTCTTTAAGCAGATGCCGGATTTCGCCACCTTCCATCAGGTTGACATGGATTTCTTTCAATGCCGTTTCCTTGACCGTCTCCATCATCTTTTCCCCGGATCCGTCTTTTTCGATCACAGCCCAGTTTCAGGTTTGGTTCAGCACCCAGAACGTATACTGCAGCTTCGGATGGCTTTCGGGGAAACTGAAAATCAAAGCATAATAAATGTCAAATCCGCTGTCAAAAAATTGCATCACACCGCGAATATAATTCTGCTCGTCTATCTTTTGCGACAAAGAGACCCTGTAACCTTGCTGCACCCCGATCTTTTTCGATTTCCTCCAAAATGTATTCCATAAATAATTTCACGTTTTTTCCTCCTTGCGTAACAGGTAACCATACCCTTCCCGTAATGGGCTGCAGTATTCGTTTGGGCAAAAGAATAAAATGTTTGCTTCCGGATAATCTAACAGAGCAAAAATTGAAATCCGGGGAGGATATTATGGCAAGCAAACAACCTTCTGTAATGACAGTGGCAGCAATCGGCTCCATTCCATTAATTATGACGCTTGGCAATTCGATGCTGATTCCTGTCCTGCCGAAAATGCAGTCTGAACTTCACTTGACTTCCTTTCAGGCAAGCTTGACGATCTCCGTTTTCTCCATTGTGGCGGCCGTGTTCATCCCGGTGCTCGGCTATCTTTCCGACCGCTTTTCCCGGAAAGCCGTAATTTTGCCGGCATTGTTTTTATACGGGGCAGGCGGCATTCTGGCGGGAATCGCAGCCGCTTTGTTTTCCCATGCTTTCGCCTGGATCCTGGCAGGCCGCACGCTTCAGGGAATCGGGGCAGCCGGTACAGCACCAATCGCCATGGCCCTCACTGGGGATCTGTTTAAAGGCGATAAAGAAAGCCGGGTGCTCGGCCTTGTGGAAGCCTCAAACGGGTTTGGAAAAGTGCTGTCTCCGATATTAGGGGCACTGATCGCATTGCTCGTATGGTACGGCACGTTTTTTGCTTTTCCGGTAGTGGTCGCTGTCTCCATTTTTTTAACATGGGTCTTTATTAAAGAAAAACCAAAAAAGAAAGAACCACCTGGGCTCGGGAAATATGTAAAAGGACTTGCCGGTGTGTTTAAAGACGACGGGCGGTGGCTATGCACTGCTTATCTTGTAGGCGCGACATGCTTGTTTACCCTTTTTGGTATTCTTTTTTTCCTATCAAATGTGTTGGAAAAAAGTTATAAAATTGACGGTGTGATGAAAGGGCTGATTCTGGCGATTCCGCTGCTTGTCATGTGTACCACATCTTATATTACCGGCAGCAAAATCGGGAAAAACCAGCGCTTGATGAAAAAACTGATTGTCACGGGCTTCTGCCTGATGACCCTTTCTTACGCGCTTCTTACGTTTTTCAGAGGGCTTTTTCTGTTTATTCCGGTCCTTGCTATTGGGAGCCTCGGCACCGGTCTCATTTTGCCGTGTGTCAACAGCTTTATTACGAATGCCGTTGGAAAAGAAAAACGGGGATTTGTCACGTCACTGTACGGATCTGTCCGGTTTCTCGGGGTGGCTGTCGGGCCGCCGGTGTTCGGGAGGCTGATGGCGTGGTCGCGGCCGGGGATGTTTATCTCGATTGCCTGCTTTACATTTGCAGTCGGGTTACTGTCGTTATTATTGATCCGCCCGCAGACTGAAAAAGGCTCATCCGGCGGGGAAGAAAAAAAGAAAAGAAGCCGGCGCACCATTTTGGAACCGGTGGGCGGCAGGTAAACGGATTTTTCAAGAACAGGATGGAATCCGGATGCTGGCAATTTTTTCGATTGGGATGATAAGAGCGGTTCGTACATGCATTGCCGGCATCGATCCTGGCCCGTTTATTTTTTTCGCCAACCTAACGGAAGAAAGGGAAGCTTTAAGTAAATGGCTTGAAAGGAAAATTGATAAATCCAGCCGACAATTCTGGTTGACACATATTGGCAAATGACGGCTTGTACGACAATTTCCCAGTCGATCACATACGCCGTCAGAATAAAAATGAGCCCGTTGATGATAAAAAGTGGGGTGGCCGGATTGACGCTCCTGTATTTGGAAATGATGAGGGCAACAATGCCGATCCCGCCGTTGGAAACACCCTGCCGGAGCAGAATGCCGATGCCGATGCCAAGCAATACGGAGCCTAAGGCTAGGTCAAGCCATTCGTTATGGAATGGTGTTTCCCATAAAAATGCAGAAAGATTGACCGAAACAGATGTAACCGTAATCCCGAGGAGCGTGCCCATTGCACTGGCAGCACTTAAAAAGTACACGGCGAATACAAGCATGGAGGAGTTCAGCATCCAGAGTGCAATGCTAAGAGGGATGTGGAACCAGTGGTGGAAAAGCACTGTAAGCCCCCCGGCCCCGCCTGATGGGATGGCATTTGGAAATAAGAATACACCCATTGAGTAGCCTTGAAGGGTAGCCCCGGCTATAATCATCAACAATTTTTTTACATTCCGGCTGTGTTGCTTTTTCAAGAAAATCATCCCTCAACTGAATGAGAATGCCTTACAATTTACTATATGCTTGTACAATCGGCCACATGCCGGTCTTTCAAGAAAGTGCGAGGGGGTGCATGAGAAATCTCATCCGCTGCCAATGAAAAGCATCCGTTAGTGAAAAACCCCCTGTATGTGAAGGGGGATTCTGACTGTGCAGCTAAAGCCGGTTCTTTTTTACTGGCAGGGGCGGTTTGCGTCATGCGGCCGGTGCCTCTTCTGAAACGGGAGAGAAGAAGTGAACGCCTCTCTCACGCGGCCCTATGCCGGAACCTCTTTTGAAACGAAAAGGAGGCCGGCGCTTGTCTCTTTTGACAAACATGGACCCTCCTGATGTTGTGTTGCCGTGCCGAACCGGGATTTAGCCGTTTAGCATGCTGAACTCTCCAGGCCGTTCAGTTACAGCTATTACGGCTTTTTATGAGGCTGCTAAAAACGCAGCAGCAGACGGGGAGTGGCGCGGGTCATAAAGCGCCATTCCCCGGGTTAGTGGGTGCCGGGCAGGGGATAAACAGAACGGCTGTCTGAAAAACTGTTCGCTTGTTTGGGCGGTGCCTGCACGGGGCCGCCCATAATCCGGTTCCGGATTTTGTTGACGAGAGCGGCAAAAGATTCGCGGTCTCTTTGCCGCGGCCTTGGCAGTTTCACCGGGACATCTTCAGCAATGATGCCGTCCGACAGCAGGACGACCCTGTCGGCTAAAGCCACGGCTTCTTCCACATCATGGGTTACAAGCAGGGCGGTAAAACTGTTTAATCTGCGGATTTCTTCGATCAGATTTTGCATTTCCAGCCGGGTCAATGCATCGAGGGCGCCGAGCGGTTCGTCCAGCAACAGCAGTTCCGGCTGATGCATAAGCGCGCGTGCCAGCGCCACCCGCTGTTTCTGTCCGCCGGATAATTTGCCCGGCCACTCATCGGTATAGTTTTCAAGCCCGACATGTTTTAATACTTCGATTGCTTCCTTTTTGTGATCGCCATCCAGACCGAGGACAACATTGTCGATCACCCGCTTCCACGGCAACAGTCGCCCGTCCTG
>Ga0207869_1001596_pt1 | contig 10835 bp, 9 predicted proteins | sample HigsolmetaAR205D_FD_184837 | JGI IMG/M metagenome (GOLD analysis project Ga0207869, IMG submission 184837) | Ionic liquid and high solid enriched microbial communities from the Joint BioEnergy Institute, USA - AR20-5-D (SPAdes) (version 2) ...
CACGTCAAGCGCCCCGGCCGGGCGCGTCGGAGCGGTCGGCCCGCCGGTCGCGCTCACCGTGCGGCAGACCGGTCCGCCGCCACCACCGCCGCCCGAGCCTCCGGTGGAGCCGCCGCTGCCGCCCGGAGCCGAGGGCGCCCCGGAGCGCGACACCGACGAGCGCAGCGTGCCGACCTGGGAAGCGGGCAGCTTCCTGAGGCCGAGGGCGCGGCGCAGCGCGGCGGCGCCGGTCTTCGTGAGCACCAGCTTCGAGGACTTGACGGAGGCCCGGCCGGCGGAGGCGTCGACGGTGCGGGCCGACGAGCCCGCCTTGACGCTGAACAGCGTGACGGTCCGGCCGCGGACCTTGGCGCGCACGCTGCTGGACGACCCGACCCGCAGCGAGACCGAGGTCAGCGTCACCGTGCGCGTCTTGCCCTTGCGGCGGACGCGCAGCCGGATCCCGCCCCGATGGGCGACGGTCGTCACCTTGCCGGTGGTCAGGCTCGAGGCGGGCAGCGACAGCGACGTCTTGCCGCGCTTGGCGGGCGAGACGGCCGTCGCCTTCACGCCCTGGCCGCTGAGGCTCTTCCAGGCGGTGCCCTTGAGCTGGATGGTCGTCACGCCGGAGGCGGAGGCGGCCCACGCGCCGGGGGCCAACGCCAGGGACGGAGCGACGGCGGCCGCGGTCGCCGCGGCGGCCAGGAGAAGTCTGCGGGTCATGGTCATCGCTTGCACTCGGTTGCGGAGACCGGGTCGGGGTCGGGGTCGGGATCAGGATCGGGCTCGCGCGCCGGCGGACGGTCGTCGACGACGGGACGCGCGCCAAGCCAGGAGACGTGCAGCGCCGTGCGCCCGTGTCCGCCGTGGGCCAGGTCGGCGTCCACGTGCCAGACCTCGGCCAGGCGGCGCGGCGTGAGGACATCGGTCGGGGCGCCGCGCGCGACGGTCCGGCCCTCGGAGACGACGACGACCTCGTCGGCGATCGCCGCCGCCAGCGCGAGGTCGTGCAGGACGACCACCACGGTCATCCCGCCGTCGGCGAGGTCGCGGAGGAGCTGGGCGATGCTCGAGGTGGCTCCCAGGTCGAGCGCCGCCGTCGGCTCGTCGGCGAGCAGCGCCGGCGTGGCCTGCGCGAGCGCTACGGCGATCTGGACGCGCTGCAGCTCGCCGCCGGAGAGCGTGGAGAGGCGCCGATCGGCGAACTCGGCGCAGCCGGCCCGCTCCATCGCTCTCTCCACGGCCTCGCGGTCGGCCTTGGTCGGCCGGCGCAGCGGCGGGATGTGCGGCGCGCGGCCCAGCTCGACCGCGTCGCGGACGAGCACGCCCTCGGGCACGCGCGGCCGCTGCGGCACGAACGCGCGGATCCGCGCCAGCTTGCGGCCGCGCAGGGTGCGCACGTCGGAGCCGTTCCAGAGCACCTCGCCGGCGGCGACGGGCTGCAGGCCGGCGGCGGCGCGAATCAGCGTCGACTTGCCGGCGCCGTTCGGGCCGACGAGCGCGACGAGCTGCCCGGGCTCGGCGGTCAGGTCGGCGCCGTGCAGGATCCGCGTCCCGCCCAGCGCCACGTCGACGCCGCGCACCTCGAGCATCAGCGCACCCCCCGCAGCAGCCAGAGGAAGACGGGGACGCCGATGACGACCATGAACGGGCCGACCGGCAGCTCGATCGGCGCCAGCACGGTGCGGGCCAGCAGGTCGCCGGAGGTCAGCAGCGCCGCGCCCATCAGCGCCGAGCCGACCATCAGGTAGCCGTGCCGCGTGGTGCCGCCGAGCAGGCGGACCATGTGCGGGATCACCAGCCCGAGGAACCCGAGCATGCCGACCAGCGCGGCGGCGGCCGCGGCGAGAAGCGTGGCGGAGATCATCGATGCCAGGCGCAGTACCCGCGGACGGGTGCCGAGCGACTCGGCTACGTCGTCGCCGAGCGCGAGGCGGTCGAGCGGCCGGGCGAGCAGCGCGGCGATGATGAATCCGACGAAGAAGTAGGGCCAGGTGACGCGCAGGGTCTGCCAGCCCTCCGACGACAGCCCGCCCGCCATCCACAGCAGCGCCGACTGCACGCGGTCGCTGAAGGCAACCATCACCGACGTGGTGGCGGCGGTGAACAGCGCGCTGACCGCGACGCCGGCCAGCACCAGGCGCGCGGTGGCTCCCCGGTTGGGCCCCGTCCAGGCGATCGTGAGGACGAGCGCGCCGGCCGCCGCGCCGGTGATCAGGGCGCCGACCGGCATCAGCGCCACCTTCTCCGGGAACGCCAGCAGGATCAGGATCGCGCCGAACGCCGCGCCGCCCGTGATGCCGACGATGTCCGGCGAGGCGAGCGGGTTGCCGAGCGAGCCCTGCAGCAGCACCCCGGCGACGCCGAGCGCGGCGCCGACCACCAGCGCCTCCACGACCCGCGGGATGCGGAGCTGCAGGATGATCTCCTTGAGCGGGCCGTCCTCGGCGCGGCCGCTGATCGCCTCCAGCACGGTCCCGAGCGGAACGTGCACCGCGCCGATGGTCACGGCGGCGGCCGCCGCCGCCACGAGGACGACGGCGAGCACGGCGACGACGGAGTGCTGGCGAACAGCCACTAGCTAGTTGTGCAGGAACTTGCGGCGCACGTCGCGGATCGTGCGATCCGGGTCGGTGAAGGCCTGCAGCAGCGAGTTCCCGGTCGAGATGTAGATCCGGCCCCGACGCGCGGCCTTCGTCTTCCGCCAACCCGGCTTGCGCGCAAGGTAGCGCGCGATGCTCGGGATGTTCTTCTCGTCGCTGTGCGGGACGGCGATGATCACGTCGGGGTTCTGCTTGACGACCCACTCGTCGGAGATCCGCGCCCAGCCGCCGCGCGCCTTCAGGCCGCCGGTGATGAGGCGGCCGCCGGCGTGGCGGATGACGTCGCCGCCCCAGGTGTTGGGCAGGAACGCGTACTGGCCGCGGCCGACGCCGAGCACGAGCAGCACCCGCGGGCGGCGCTTGATCCCGCGCTTGGCGGCGTTGATCCGCGCCGCCTGCCGCCGGGCGACGGCGACGGCCTGCCGGTAGCGCCCGACGATCCGGCCGATCTGCACCGTCGCCTTCGGAACGGCGGCGACCCGCTGCGGGTCGACCGAATAGACCTTCATCCCGAGCCGCTTCATCCGCGGCGTGCCCTTCGCCCAGATCGGGGCGGTCAGGACTATCCGCGGGTTGCGCTTGGCGAGCTGCTCGATGTTGGGGCCGTAGGGGTGCGTCAGCGGGAGCACCGGCACCCCGCGCAGCCGGCGGTCGATGCGGTCGCGTCCGCCGAGCTGCTGGCCGATCGCCACCGGACGGACGCCGATGGCGGCAAGCGTGTTGGCGTTGAACGGGGTCAGCGCGACGACCCGCGGGGTGGCCGCGGCCGCGCTGCCCGTGGGCAGCAGGGCGGCCCCGATCACGGCCGCCGCTGCGATCGCGGTCAGGCTTCGGGTCTTCTGCTTCATGGGGGTATCGGGCGGAGGAAGAGCGGTCGACTTAGGGGCGCCTAATCACGGCGCCAAGCGTTCCGGTATGTTCGGGCACCCTAACAGAGCTTAGGGCTCCCTAACCGCCCGCCTGGTGACACCGAAAGGAAGGCAGAACCGCAGAATGTCTCGCTCCCTCTCTCCGCGCTCGGCGCGCGCCGCACGCAGGGCCGGCGCGCTGCTCGCGGCCGCCGGAGCGCTGGCCGCTCCTGCCGTGGCGTCGGCCGCCCCGGTCTCCGAGGGCACGCTCGACTGGTCGCACCTGAACGAGTTCACGCTCGGGCCCGGCAACACGAACAAGACGTTCATGGGCTACACCACCAGCCCGATGCTCGGCCAGGGCATCGTCGGTCCGCTCGCCCCCGCGACGGGGCCGGTCGTCGACCCTGCCAGCCCCCGCGGCGCGAACGAGTGGTACACCTACACGCTGCCGGTCAAGGGCGGTGACTGGAACCCGGACACCGGCGTCGGCGCGGTCGAGCTGCAGGGCGGCGTCGCCTTCTCCAGCAACGCGCACGGCTTCGTCAACACCGTGGAGAACCCGCTGATCGAGCTCCACGGCCCCACCGGCACGCTGCGCGCCTGGGGCCACATGTCCCCGACCCCCGGCCAGGTGGCGCAGTACGACCTGTCCAAGCCGGTCTTCAACCTGCAGGTCGCCCAGGCGCTGCTCGTCTACCAGGCCGACGGCACGCGCCAGGCCGAGATCTCGCTCGTGCCCGTGCTGGCGACCCGGAACAACCCCTTCAACTACCCGGTCGGCTCCGGCCCGGACCGCACGCCGAACACGTTCGGTGACCTGAAGCTGAAGCTCAAGGTCCGGCCCACGCCCGCGCAGCAGCCGGAGATCCGGGAGGTGCCGAAGACCGTCACCCAGACGATCCGCAAGGTGATCGTCTACCTGAAGAAGGCGCCGGTGAAGGGCAAGGCGTGGCGCAAGGTGCGCGTGTACACCAACACCAAGAGCCCGAAGCGCGTCGCCGAGGGCCGACTCCGCGGCCGCGTGCTGCGCGTGAACCTGGCGGACGGCGTCAAGTCGCTGAGGACCGGCGCCGTCTACAAGCTCCGTGTCAACGGCGTGAAGAGCACCCTCCGGGTGCGCGTCCCCGCGTGAGGTAGCGAATGACCGATCTGCAGACCATGCCGATGGGCGACCACCGCGTCCCGGACGGGGTCTCCCTTCCCCCCGCCCCGCCGCCGCCGCTCGAGGACGTCGAGCCGGTCCAGCGTCGCACCCCGGCCGAGGAGGCGCGCACGCTGGTCGCCCAGAACCGCGTCGGCGCGCTGGCCTCGCTCAGCGAGGACGGCGTCCCGTGGTCGTCGCTGGTGGCCTACGTCACGCTGGACGACGGCAGCCCGGTGCTCTGCGTCTCGACGCTGGCCGAGCACGGCCGCAACCTGCAGCGTGACCAGCGCGCCAGCCTGATGGTCTCCCATCGCGTGCAGGGGCCCGACCCGCTGGCCAAGGGCCGCGTGACGCTCGCCGGCCATGTCGAGCGTCCCGAGGGCGAGCTGCTGGAGACCGCCCGCGCGGCCTACATCGACAAGGTCCCGTCCTCGTCGCTGTACGCCCAGTTCGACGACTTCTCGTTCTGGGTGCTGCGCGTCGAGCGCGTGCGCTGGGTCGGCGGCTACGGCGTCATGGACTCCGTCGACGCCGCCTCGTACGCGGCCGCCGAGCCGGACCCGGTCGGCGACGCCGGCGGCGCCGTCAGCCACCTGAACGCCGACCACGCCGATGCCCTGCTGTCGATGGCGCGCGCGTTCACCGGCTACACGGACGCCGAGTCGGCGCGCTGCACCGGCGCCGACCGCTACGGGCTCGACCTGATGGTGGCCACCCCGCGCGGCACCGCGCCGACGCGGGTCGGGTTCCTCGAGCCCGTCCAGGACATGGACGGCCTGCGGCAGGCGACGATCGAGCTGACCCGCCGGGCCGAGGCCGTCCTGGCATAGGCCGCAACAGCCGTTCCCAAGACGAAGGCGCCCCTCGGGACCGCCGGGTCCCGAGGGGCGCCCCGCTTCTCAGCCCGTCCCCCGGCGAGCCCCCGCCCGCGACGAGGGATCAACAGCTTGCGCCACGCGCAAGTCATTGATCCCTCGATGCGGTGGGGAGCTGCCTAGCCGGCGTACATCGCCTCGATCTGCGGGGCGTACTTCTCGAGGATCGGCCGGCGCTTGAGCTTCATCGTCGGCGTCAGCTCGTCGCCGCCCGGCTGCCACGGCTCCCCGAGGATCGTGAACTTCTTGATCTGCTCGACCCGGGCGAGCTTGGCGTTGGCGGCCTCCACCGCCTGCTGGATCGCGGCGCGCACCCGCTCATCGCCGGCGAGCTCGGTCAGCGACTTGCCCTCGATTCCCTGCTGCGCGGCCCACGCCGGGGTGAAGTCCGGGTCGAGCACGATCAGGGCGGTGTTGTAGGGCCGGCGGTCGCCGATGCACACCGCGGTGCCGATCAGCGGCGAGGCCGCCTTCAGCGTCGCTTCGATGTTGGCCGGCGACATGTTCTTGCCGGCCGAGTTGATGATGATCTCCTTCTTGCGGTCGATGATCCGGACGTAGCCCTCGTCGTCGATCTCGGCGATGTCGCCGGTGTGCAGCCAGCCGTCCTCGTCGATCGCCTCCGCGGTCTTGTCCGGCTTGTTGCGGTAGCCGCGCATCACGAAGCCGGCCCGCACCAGCAGCTCGCCGTCCTCGGCCACCTTCAGCTCGGCGCCCGGGGTCGCGCGGCCGACGGTGCCGATCTTGATCCGGTCGGGCGGGTTGACCGCGCCGGCGCCGCAGGTCTCGCTCATCCCCCACAGCTCGGCCACCGGCAGGCCGATGGCGTGGAAGAACTCGAGCACCTCGACCGGCGTCGGCGCCGCGCCGACGTTGATCGCCACGACACGGTCGAGGCCGAGCATCGCGCGCAGGTTGGCGAACAGCTCCTTGTCGGCCTGCTCGACCGAGGCCCGCAGCTCGTCGGGCACCGGCTCGCCGGCCTGCTCGAGCCGCACCTTCTTGATCGCGGCGTCGAGCGCCGCCTGCACCTTGGCGCGCTGCTCCTCCGGCTGGGAGGCCAGCATCGCCTCCAGCCCCGCCTTGAGCTTCTCCCAGATGCGCGGCACCGCGAAGAACCAGTGCGGGCGCACCGCCGGCAGGTAGGCCACGATCTGCTTCGGGTCCGGGCAGGTGGTGACCTCGAAGCCGAACACGATCGGCAGGTAGTGGTGCGCGGCGCGCTCGGCGATGTGCGCGTTGGGCAGCCACGAGATCACCTTGGTGTCCTCGGGGAACTGGACGATCTGGTCGATCCCCTGGACGGCCGACAGCAGGTTGCCGTGCGTCAGCTCGACGCCCTTGGGCGGCCCGGTGGTGCCGGACGTGTAGATGAGCGTGAGCACGTCGTCGCCGCGGAGCTGCGCGATCGAGGACTCGACGTCGAAGCCCTCGTCCTGGACCTCGTCCAGCGCCAGGCAGCCCTCCGGCGGCTCGCCGTCGACGACGATCACGTGCTCGAGCCGGGGCAGATCCTTGCGCGCCTCCAGCACCCGATCGACGTGAGCCTGCTCGGTGATGACGATCCGGGCGCCGGCGTCACCAACCAGGTAGGCGATCCCGGGCGGCGCCTCCGTCAGGTAGATGCTGAACGGCGTCGCCCCGACCATCATCGCCGCCAGGTCGGCGAGATGGAACTCGGGCCGGTTGCCGAGCAGCAGGGCGATCGTGTCACCCTTGCGCAGGCCCAGCCTGTTGTGGAGGCCCCCGGCGAGCAGGTCGACGCGCCGCTGCAGCTCCGACCAGGTCCAGGCGATCTCGTCGTCCTTGGTGCGGACGGCGACCTCGTCGGGACGGCGCGACACCGTCTGGCGGAACGCCTCCGCGATCGTGGATGCATCGACGCTACCCCGCGTGGCGGCGGTGGCTTCCATGGCCCTCTCCTCTCCTCCCGATTGGACCGACGGTGCCGACGCTACCGCCCGCCGCCCGCGAACGCCAGTGCCTACCGCATCTGGAAGCCGCCGTTGCTCAATCGGCTGAGGTCATTGGTAAGGCCGATGGCGAACAGCATCAGCACGAGCACGAAGCCCACCACCGACGCCTGCTCGAGCACGCGGAAGGAGATCGGCCGGCCGCGGATCTTCTCCGCCAGCGCCCAGAAGATGTGGCCGCCGTCCAGCGGCAGGAACGGGAAGAGGTTGATGATCGCCAGCGACAGCGAGATCAGGGCGAGGATGAACACGGCGCGGCGCATGTCGTTCTCGGCGAACGACTGCCGCGTGACCTCGTAGGAGCCGACCACGCCGGAGACGTCGCGGCGCGCCTCGCTGTCGTAGAAGAGCCTGACGACCCGGTCCACGGTGATCTTGGTGACGTCCCACATGAAGGTCACCGAGGTGGAGGCGGCACGGCCGACGGGCATCGGCTCGTACACGACCCCGAACTGGAACCCGAGCAGCATCCGCCGCGCCTCGCCGTCGTAGCGCGGCCGCACCTCGAGGGTCTCCAGGCGCCCGTCGCGCTCCACGGTCACCTTCGCCGGGGTGGCGGCGAGGCAGCCGTCGACGAGCTTGCCGCCGCAGCGGTGGGTGCCGATCTGGCGGCGCAGCGTCTCGGTGTCGCCGCGGCGGCCGTCGACGGCGACGATCCGGTCGCCGGGCCGCAGTGCCCCGGCGGCGGGTGAGCCGGACTGGACGGCCTCGACGCGCGTGCTCGTGCCGGTCGGCTCGCCGTGCAGCGTGAACAGCCCGAACAGCAGCAGGAAGGCGAGCAGCACGTTCATCACCGGGCCGGCGGCGATCACCACGACCCGCTTCCACGCGGGCTGGCGGTAGTAGGCGCGCGGCGCGATCTCCGGCGGCAGCTCCTCGTCCGGGTTCATGCCGGTGATGCGAACGTAGCCGCCGAGCGGGATCGGGCCGATGCCGTACTCGGTCTCGCCGCGGCGGAACTTCACCAGCAGCGGCCCGAAGAACAGCGCGAACCGCTCCACGCGCATGCCGGTCGCCTTGGCGGCCAGGAAGTGGCCGAACTCGTGCAGCACGATCAGCGCGGCGAAGCCGACGAACGCCAGCAGCCAGCTCATCCGCTAGAGCTCCCCGGCGCCGCCGCGGGCGGCCGCGCGCTCGCCGAGCCGCTCGACGATCCGCCGGGCCGCCTCGCGGGCGGCGTGATCGGCCTCGTACAGCGACTCGAACGCCTCCACCGGCCCGGCGGGCACCTCCTGCAGCGTGGCGTCGATCACCTCGGGGATGCCGAGGAACGCCAGGCGCCCCTCGAGGAAGGCATGCACGGCGACCTCGTTGGCGGCGTTCAGGATGCACGGCGCGGTGCCGCCGGCCTGCGCGGCCTGGCGGGCGAGCCGCAGGCACGGGAAGGCCTCCTCGTCAACCGGCTCGAACTCGAGCCGCCCCAGCTCGGCCAGGCGCAGCCTGCGCGTCGGCAGGTCGGCCAGCTCCGGGTGGTGCAGCGCGTAGGCGATCGCGATGCGCATGTCCGGCAGCCCGAGGTGCGCGAGCTGGGCGCCGTCGACGGTCTCCACCAGCGCGTGGACGATCGACTGCGGGTGGACGACGACCTCGATCTTCTCGTAGGGGACGCCGAACAGGTGATGGGCCTCCATCACCTCCAGGCCCTTGTTCATCAGGGTCGCCGAGTCGATCGTGATCTTGCCGCCCATCGACCAGGTGGGATGGGCGAGCGCCTCCTCGACGGTCACGTCCGCGAGCTCGTCACGGCTGCGGCCGCGGAACGGGCCGCCGGAGGCGGTCAGCGTGATCCGCTCCAGGCTGCCGGCCGGGACGGCGCGCAGCAGGTGGTGCAGGGCGGCGTGCTCGGAGTCGACGGGCAGCAGGCGCGCGCCGGTGGCCTCCGCGAGCTGGGTGACCAGCTCGCCGCCGACGACCAGGGACTCCTTGTTGGCCAGCGCGAGGTCGATGCCCTCCCCCAGCGCGGCCACGGTCGGACCCAGCCCGGCCGAGCCGACGAGCGCGTTGAGCACGATGTCGGCGCCGGACTCGACGACCAGCCGCACCAGCCCGTCCGGTCCGGAGAGCACCTCGCCGTCGGTCCATGCCTCGGCCGCCCGCGCGGCGGCGTCCGGGTCGGCGAGCGCGATCCGCCGCACCCCGTGCGCGACGGCCTGCTCGACCAGCGCCTCCCAGGCGCTGTGCGCGCTCAGGCCGACGATCTCGAGGTCGTCGCTGCGGCCCACGACGTCGATCGCCTGGGTGCCGATCGACCCGGTGGAGCCGAGCACGAGGAGGCGGCGGGACATGGCCGGAAGGGTAGCCTCGGGTCGGGGACGGTCAGCCGCAGGCCCTCAGACGAGCCAGAGCGTCCACACGTAGTAGCCGACGACGACGGTGAACAGGACGGCGTCGAGGCGGTCGAGCGCGCCGCCGTGGGCGCCGAACAGGCGCCCGGTGTCCTTCGTTCCGGCGTCCCGCTTGAGGTACGACTCGAACAGGTCGCCGATCGGGGCGGCGATCGCCACCGCCAGCCCGAGCAGCGCGCCCTTGGTGCCGCCCATCCACTCGCTCGTGGACAGGCCCACGTACCAGACGGTGACCACCGCGACGAGGATCCCGATCAGCAGGCCCTCGAGCGTCTTGTTGGGCGAGATGCGCGGCGCCAGCTTGCGGCGGCCGAACGCGCGCCCGCCCAGGTAGGCGCCGGTGTCGCCGAGGAAGGTGCCCAGCAGCACCGCGAGCACCAGGGTGGCGCCGTGCTCCAGCTCGCGCAGCATCACCGCGTGCGCGACTCCGAGGCCGACCCACGCCAGCCCGAGCAGCGTCACCGAGATCCCGGGCGCGCCGCCGGGCCGGACCTGGGTGGCGACGAGGAAGAACGTCAGCGGGATGCACGCCAGGAACGTGATCAGCACCGTCTCGGGGTCGCCGAGCCGGCCGGCGACCACCAGCCCGAGCAGGCCGATCACGCCCGCCAGCCGCGCCGGCCGCGCGCGGTCGAACATCGCGAACAGCTCGTGCAGGCAGAACAGGCCGAGGATCGCCACGCCGCCGGCGAACACCCACCCGCCGGCGGTGACCATCACGATCGCCAGGATCGCGGCGGGGATCGCGGCGATGATCCGCGCCCCGAGGTCGGAGCGCTCGCGCCGCACCGGGCGCCTCCGCGATCGCGGGGGCGTGCGACGCCGCGCTGAGCTGCCCCGCGCCGCCACCGCTAGCGGCCTCCGAAGCGCCGCTTGCGGCGCGAGTACTCGTCCAGGGCCTCCTTGAACGCCTCGCGCGTGAAGTCGGGCCAGAGCTCCTCGCGGAACACCAGCTCCGAGTAGGCGGCCTGCCAGAGCAGGTAGTTGCTGATGCGCTGCTCGCCGCTGGTGCGGATCACGAGGTCAGGGTCCTTCATCTCCGGCGCGTAGAGCAGCTTGCGGAAC
>Ga0207869_1001631_pt1 | contig 10659 bp, 11 predicted proteins | sample HigsolmetaAR205D_FD_184837 | JGI IMG/M metagenome (GOLD analysis project Ga0207869, IMG submission 184837) | Ionic liquid and high solid enriched microbial communities from the Joint BioEnergy Institute, USA - AR20-5-D (SPAdes) (version 2) ...
ATTTGCTTCTTTTTCACGATTTCTTTTTTCTTTTCTAGTAACCAAAATAAAAACCCCCTCAAAACAGCCAAGTTTAATTAGGGCTTGCTGAACGAATCGAATATTAGCTTGTATCCGATTTGTCAGTAAGCAATGCCAAAATATTCGTCCAGTAAGCTCTAATTATTTAAATTATTACATATTTAGCCGCATTTTTGGGAGGTATATTTAAATTATCACGAAAAATTTTTACTCCTCAGAGCTGCATTATTTTATAGCTAGCATACATTAATTTCGTTTTTCTGCGTTCCAATCCAATATTGCACCGATAAAAAATGATGGATCTCCATAATATCTGCCATAATAATCCGGATTAGGATTTCATTTAAAATCGATATTTAAAACGGATTAGTCCATATAAGTTATCCATTCAGATATATGTAACTTAAAATTTGGAATTCTTTAAACTTCATTTACAAGATGCCCAACGTTCCATGATAAATTCACTGACAGCTTCAATTAATTTTCCTTCCAAATACGCCTTAACTTATCTGACAATTCCTCCAATAATTCTTGAACAGAAACATTGCTATCCTTTTCCCCTTTTTGATAGCCAAATTCCAAAATTTTCATGAATTGCTCTTGCATTTCTTCATTCGTCATTTTCCCCTAACCTCCTAAAGCCCAACTATTTATGATAAAATTTCAGGTAAATAAGTATAGTTACACAAGCATATTTTGCCATAAGGTTATTTTGATATACTGAACTGTTCAGTAAAAGACATTGTTAACAATGGATTCTTTCATCCACTTCCAAAGCCCTTCAATGAGATTCAGTTCAGGCTGTAGGGTGGATAAAAAAACAGTGTAAGACGTGACTTATTGGCTTCCAGAAATGAATTTTAGAAGTTTAGCGTGATGAATTCGGGTATTATATAAAATGATAACGATTTTTCCTGTTGAATAGTGATTTAAGACTTTCTTGAGAAATTCAAGAAAAACTTCTGCATCATAAGGTTCAGTTTTAGTCATCCCCGGTTTCATAGTTGAGAGTGCCAAGTAACTTTGCACCACGATGCTTGTTATAGATGGGGATAAACACTTGTTTTCCCCTTAAGACTAAGAACGCTGGATAGCCTGATAATCCCGAATCTAGATTCGTCCTCAAATAAGAGATGACCGAATCGATTTCTTCGTTATAGAGATGTTTTAGAGCAGAAAATGTTTCATTTATGAACTATTTCTGTTTCTGCTTATCGGCTTTTTTCAGGATGTATGTAGGCCGAGTAAGTAAGTCCCAGGTCTTCGAGCAGTCTGGAAACACCACGTATTGTATAATGTTGGCCCCATTCGTGTTTAATAAATTCGGCAATGATCAAACGTCCAATTATAATTGTTTTCATAACCTACACCATGGGGGGTCTGGCAGGCAACAACCTGAACCAGTTTCGCCTCCTGCTCCTCCGTTAACTTTCTTGGAGCGCCGGGATAAGACCATAATTTAATTCTATCCAATACGTCTTTTTTAAAGATTTAGGTGTAAGAGAAAACAGTTTTTTAGAGCGAAGAATAATTTCCGCAACGTCCTTTTGCTTGTAGCCTTTAAGACACAAGTAAATAGTTTGGTAACGCTTAAATAGACGGATGTCAGTTGTCTCTTAATCGCTTTTGGGACAAGTGAACTTTATAAATTCAACTTTTTATATTCATATTTATTTTTTGATAAATTATCTGTTGTTCTATCATTTAGATCACTATCAACCTGCGCTTCACATACAGGAAATAATATTGATACTTTATACTTTTTGATAACCTAAGACATAATTCTAAGACATAATTGTCAGGATTTGACTGTGTTATTTAAGAATTTCCACTTACTAGAAAAGTCATCATATTCACTTGTTCCAATACTTACCATATATTTCTGCCAAACTTTTTTTAAATAATGATTTTTTATTTTATTCATTATAATTCTTCTCAAACCGCCAAGCATCTTTACACATCGTAACAATATCACGCTTTGCAGTCCATCCTAATTCTTTTTTTGCTTTTGAAACATCAGCATAACACTCCGCAATATCCCCAGGTCTACGGTCTACAATTTCATAAGGTACTTTAATACCATTTGCTTCTTCAAATGCTTTTACTAACTCTAATACGCTAGTACCTCTGCCAGTGCCCAGATTATAAATATGGACGCCCTCAGTAAGGTGATCCAATGCTGCAACATGACCCTCAGCTAGATCTAACACATGGATATAATCGCGTACTCCTGTGCCATCTACAGTTGGATAATCATTTCCAAAGACTCTTAATTTCTCTAACTTACCTTTAGCCACCTGAGTCACATATGGCATAAGGTTATTCGGAATTCCATTAGGTGTTTCGCCAATTAATCCGCTCTCATGTGCTCCTACTGGATTAAAGTATCTAAGGAGTGATACTGAGAAAGTTGGATTAGCTTTTGCAATGTCGGTTAAAATTCGTTCACTCATTGCCTTTGTTTCGCCATAAGGATTTGTCGTTGGTAGAAGATTCAATGTTTCAACAAATGGTACAGTATTGTCTCCATAAACTGTTGCAGAGGAACTAAAGACAAATCGATTTACTCCATATTTTAAACAAGCTTTCGCAAGAACCATTGTACTAACAAGGTTGTTATAATAATAATCTAATGGCTTTTCAACTGACTCACCTACTGCTTTAAGGCCAGCAAAATGAACCACACCATCAATTTTATGATTCCTAAAGACATTATTGACTACTTCTGCATCTGTTACATCTATTTCATAAAACGTAACTTTTTTGCCTGCAATTTTAATGATTTTATCAACTGTCTCACGCTTGCTATTGTAAAGATTATCAGCAATAATTACCGAATGTCCTGCCTCTAGAAGAGCAATACAGGTATGAGAGCCTATATACCCCACACCGCCAGTTACTAATATATTCATATTTTTTGCACCTCTCAATAATAAATTCAAAAAATAGTTTAAAAAATAAAATTAAATAAGCAAATCTTTTTATATATTAACCATCTATTCATAACTAATTGATCTTCGTTACACAATTTTTATAGGCAAAAAATGTTGAATAAAAAAAGCAAGCAAAATCAATCGTAATTTTAATGATTATCTATACTATTATTCAATATGTTTCTAAGTTTAACTGATAATTCCTGTATAAGTTCACTGTTGAAATCAGTACTTTCATTTTCCCTTTGATAACCATATTCAAGAATTTGTTTAAATTGCTCTTTTACATTTTTTTCAATCATTTTTATTTTTTTATACCCCATATAGATACTTAGTTTAGATTAATATGTTTAGTTTCTTTTGGAACTTTTTAAATAGAATTATTAAGAACTCTAAAGCTAAAAAAGCTCCACAGAAATCTAAAACAACATCATAAATAGAAGGTGTTCTTCCAGGAACCAATGATTGATGATATTCATCTGTCCCTGCATACAAAGTTGTAATCATCCATGGCCATAAAAATGGCTTCTTTAATAAGATAACTAATAACATCTCCAAAAAACCGCTATGAGCAAGCTTTCGAACAATAAAATCTATTATACTAGTTACTCGTTCATTGATTCTCCAATGCAACAACATGGTCATGGCTAAATTAGCAAAAGTTCTATTGTTACTACAAATGGTTCGCTATTATCCCTATATACTTTGCAGTGGAACTAAAATTTCAAAATGTTTATTTATAGAACTATGTTATACTTTATTTAATATCCTTAGTTATAAAACAGGAAAATTTAAATATAATTATAGGGTATTTCTTAATACTTTAGAGAAAATAAATATAATTTCTAAATAAGACTGGTTTTTGACATGTTCAAACTTGTATTTTATCTAATACGCCATACTCTAATACATTTGGGCGACCAACTGAATAATAATTTATTCCTTTATTTTTTACTTCTTGTGTACTAAAACAATTTCTCCCATCATAAATATACGGAGTCCTCATTTTTTCTTTGAATAAGCTGATATCCATTTCTTTTATTTCTTGCCATTCGGTAAAGATAAAACATAGATCAGCATCTTCCAATGCTTCTTCGATTGTATTTTTGTAATTAATAGAATCGGGAAATACTTTTTTGAAATTTTTTATGCCTACTGGATCAAATGCCTGTATTTCTGCTTTCTCATTTAACAGCATTCGAATATTTGGAATAGAAGGGGCCTCACGCAAGTCATCTGTTCCAGGCTTAAACGTAAGCCCCAGTATTGCCACTTTCTTCCCATTAAAAGTTGGGAAGTCATTCCTTGCCTTCTTAATCAATGTATATTTTTGCTTTTCATTGACTTCTATTGCAGCCTTCACTGTCCTTAGGATATAACCTTCCTCTTCTGCAAGCCAGTGTAGGGCTTTTGTATCTTTTGGAAAACAGGAACCTCCGTAGCCAATACCAGGATTTAAGAAAAGATTACCAATCCGCTTATCATAACTCATTCCATTCGTTACATCTTCAATATTTGCACCAACCCTTTCACATAAATTTGCTATATCATTTACAAAGGAAATTTTCAGTGCTAAAAAGTCATTTGAAGCATATTTCACCATTTCAGCACTACGTCTGTTCATACTGAGAATAGGCTGTTTAAATGGCTCATAAATATCCATTAAAGTTTGTTTAGCTTTTTCACTTTCTGTTCCAATTACTATTCTGGATGCGTACAACGTGTCTCGTACCGCTGTTCCTTGAGCTAGAAATTCAGGATTTGAAGCAACTTCAACATTAACGTTATTTTTTAAGTGCTCTCTAATGAATAATTCAATACGATCATTTGTTCCAATGGGTACAGTCGATTTCACTACAACAAGGCAATCTTGTTTGACTGATTCAGCAATTTCCTTAGAGACCTCAAATACATAATTCAAGTTAGCCGATCCATCCTCGTTTTCTGGTGTACCAACTCCAATGAAAACAACATCAGAATGAGCATATGCCTCCCTATAATCAGTTGTAAATGAGAGATTCTTTTTCTCTAAATTTTTAGTAATTAAATCATTCAGCTCTGGTTCATAAATTGGGGAAATTCCACGCCGAAGTAAATTAATTTTTTCCAAATTGTTATCTACACAAGTCACTTTGTGTCCAACCTCTGCTAGACAGACTCCAGTAACTAGTCCTACATAACCTGTACCTGCTACAGTAATATTTATCAAGTATAACATCTCCTAAATTTGTGTATTTTTAATCAGATTAATTTCGAGTATGGTATATTATAATGAAATAAATAAATTTAATTAAAACGAAAGAGGGTAAATATAACTCATTTCATGCTATGTAAATAAAACCCTTATATTTAAAACTTGTAATTTAATAAGTTGTATTCCATTTTTTGAAACTAATTGTCATAAATCTCGTTTTAAATAAACCTCTTTTTAAAAGCATTATATCCATAGTTAATAAAACACCATAACGAGTATGCAATACTTAATTTTTCCAAATTTCTATACAAGTCCCATGTTTTTTTTGCAGCCTTAAACTTATTACTAGATAAAGATCCGCTTACCTTTCTGTACTGAGCTAATTCTTTTTTTATCCCATAAGCCTTATATCCTCTTTTTAATATAGATAACCATAATGCTGTATCTTGCCTTGTTCTCACATTTGGCATTTGAACATCTTTAATCTCTTTAATATCAATCATTACTGTAAGGCATCCAATAATGGTATTCCTTAATAGCCCTTTGTAGTCTATTTCAAGGGGAACATTCACAACACGCTTTGTCCTAGTACCATCTTCATTAATAATTCTATACTGGGTAAATGAGAAACTTACATTTTTTTCCATCATAAACTTAACTTGAATATCTAATTTTTCTGGACTCCATAAATCATCACTATCAATAAAGGATAAATATCTACCTTTAGCCATTTTTATTGCTGCATTTCTAGCCACAGCTGCACCACAGTTTTCTTTAAGTTTTACTAACTTTATTCTTTTATCATTGGATGCAAAACTCTCAACAATATTGACAGTATTATCATTTGAACAATCATCCACAATTATATATTCCCAATTCTCATATGTTTGAGACTTTACAGACAATATTGTTTCACTAATATATTTTGCGGAATTATAAGTCGGAGTAACAATAGTTATTAATGGTTTTTTATTATTTTTCATTATAATCACCTATTTTAAAGTTCCTATATTCTTTTATACCAAGCATAAGCGAAGAAAAAGGACTCTCTATTAATTTGAACTTTTTTATATAAAAGAGTAGATAAAAGAACAGTCCATTCAATTTGCCGAATAATCTCTTAAATAATGGTCCTTTACTTATAAAAGTAATGCTATCTATAGACTTTTTCTTCTTTTGAATTTTATTTGGATGATAGGATATAATAATAGGATAATAATCAATTTTATAACCTTTTTTTTTCAATTCCATTAATAATATATTCTCTTCTCCGGAATTATATAAAGCGCCTAGACCGAACCTTGTATCAAATTTAATACTTTTCTTTGATACTTTTTTCATATTAATAAATATATCAATAGAAGATTGTTGTAATATTCTTTTCTTAGAAATATTATTTTGTATTTCGACTGGGTACCTTTTAGGAAATTCATTAGAACTCGGATCTATATGTTGAAAACAAACAATATCATTATTATATTTTTGAAAAATATCCCAGACAGTAAATAATGAATTTTTTGCATACCAACAATCATCATCCGTAAATGTTACTAAATCCCCTACTGCATATTGAATACCAATATTTCTGGCATTTGACAATCCTTTTCTCTCTGTTTTTATGTGCTTATATTTAAAATTTACTTCTAATAGTGCCTTTTCTATAAAGGAGTGGTTATCTTGCGAAATAATTATTAACTCGAATTTATTAAAAGTTTGGTTATTTAAGCTCTCAAATAATCTTCTAACTTCCTTTTCTCTTGTACCCATAGTGGGTAGGATTAAACTAATCATTTTTCTCTCCTAATAAATTTATATTGAATTCCAAAGTAATTCATAGTTTTTAATTATATAGTTCCAACTCACCTTTTTACTAATAAATTTACTTTGTTGAGACAAGCTAGAATATTGCTTTTTATTATCTAATAAGGTATTTATTCTACTTTTTAACATAACACCATCGTTCTGTCTTACAATATTATTTTCTAAAATATTCCCCTTAAATAAGTACTTCAACTGAACATTTTCACTAATAATAGCTGGTATGCCAAAAGACATAGCCTCGAACGGTGCCAATCCAAATGTTTCATATAAACTATATTGAATATATATATAGCTATTTTTATATGCACTAACCAACTCACTTAATGTTAGATTTCCCAAATAAAAAATTCTCTTATTATCTACATACTTTAATAATAGATCGTGACAATTGCCTTTTGGACCAGCAACCACAAAAATGATATCATCCCTATTAAATTTTGAAATAATATCAACGAGCTCTAAAATACCTTTTAATTTGTGTGATCCGCATGCTGTAAATAGAACTTTTTTTTCTTTGCTTATATTCAATTTATCAAAGATATTAAAGTCAACTTGTTTTGTAAGTATATCATTTGATACAGCATTAGGAATTACGCAGATATTATTTTCATTAATCTTATATTCATCTATAAACATTTCCTTTAATCCCTCTGAAACACAGACTACCTTGTCAACATGATGAATTGTAAAACGTTCTACCAACTCATGAACCTTCGATAAACTTGATCCTAACTTTCTTTCCTTTTTAACAATTCCATGTGCAGTATAAATGATTTTAATACCCAAAATACGAGCTAAAATAATCAGTAACACATTTAGTCTTCCGAATGAAAACAAATTAATTATATCGGGTTTGATAGTTATAACTTTTGATAGTATATGTATTGTATTATATTTATTGGTATTTATTATTTTGTAGTCTACAGTTGCTTGATTTATATTTTCAATAATGCTTCTAAAAACTCTTTTAGGCCCGGACAAACTTGAATTATTATCCTCTAATGTTCCTACAATCATAACTTTTTTCAATTTATTCACCGCTAATAAATATTTTTAATTTTTATTTGATCCGAAGTTTAATCCAGTCAAAAAATACACCACACTTGCAACTCTCAAACTCTCCAAACTTTCCATAGTTAAAGAAGAAGTAAATAATACAATCCAAAAGAGTAATACTAAAATCGAAAGACTATGTTTTTTGTGAACTATGTTTAAGATAACATCCTTCAGAATTGTTATCCATAAAATCAGCCATAAGAATAGATTTATTATCCCATACTTAAAGATAAAATAAATATAATTATTATCTGCCACATCTGGAATTTGTGGGTAACCCTTACTAGGTCCATAACCTATCCAAGGATTTTGCTTAATATAGCCTAACATTATATGCCATAGCTCTGTCCTTTGCTTAAAACTAGATTGTTCATTAATACCATCACTTATTACTTTATTCATACCAGTGAAAAGATAACTTAATTCATAACCAAAGATTGTCAGAGATTTACCGCTAATTATAATACTATATATAAAGTAACTTACAAATAAAAAAGCGAGAAATATTAATACGTTTAGTATAATCTTTCTTTTTTTTCTTAAAGAAATAAAAAAGAATTGAATGAAAAATAAACAAGCTGTTAAAATAAAGGACGTACGGGATTGAGTCATAAACACTATAAGTATAGCTAAAAACATGAGTATTAAATACTTAATGATATTTTTCTTTTTTGTAATTACCAAATATAAATACCAGTTAGCTAAAGAAACTGCAAAAATCCCTAAGTAATTAGGATTGCCTAGTGTACCAATAGCACGTCCACTATAATTTAGATATACACTATTAAAATCACGCCCAGTAAAAAGTGCTTGTGAAAAACCTCCAATAGTAATTTGTATAATACTAAGTATAAATTCTATTATTAGAATAAAGGAAAAAAAAACCACAATTTTTTCCTTATCAAATTGCCTTAATTGAATTCCTAGATAAAAGAGCAAGAAGTACAGTGGTACTTTATAAAGATCAAATAAATCAGCGAATACTAATCTACCCCAAAATACAGAATTAATACATAGCACTATTGATTGCCATAGGGTAATTATAAATAGAATTAATAATATTAATTTAGAGTTGTTTTTAGTTTTTTCTATACTATGATTAACGTTTAATATAAAATAAACAACCAAAGCACTCAAAAAAATGCTCAAATCAATTGCTCTTAAGCAAAGATTACCTAGAAAACCTGGGTACGGCATTAAAATTAGGTAAGCTAATAAAAAAATAACTAATCGTCGATTTCTAAATTCTAATCTTGAAATATTTATAACTCCCATTTATGTTCTCCTGAAGTTGGATTAAAAATTATAATGTTGTTTTTTTAAATATCTACTTTTAACTATTTTTGGAATACGTTTAAATATAATTATAACAATAGATATATCTTTTACAATTTCTATTAAAATTTGTTTATATCTTTTTGCTTTGACATAAGATACAAAGTTATAATATTTTTTTGTAGCCACAAGCCTTTTGTATCTGCTTTGTAAGGCTTTTTTGACTTCATCATTACTATTATATTTACTTTCTAATACAAGTTGTTTTGTAGTTTCTATAGTTTGCTTAATAAGTTCATCCCTTTTTGTCATTAAAGAGCCTTTTCGAGATCGATAAAAATACAAAGCTTCTTTATATATTACACATTTAAAATCAGAAGTTAAACAGTCTAAGTAGAATTTATAATCTTCCCCATACTTTAAGCTTTCATCAAAATATATTTCTTTTTCTGCTAACATTTTTCTTTTAATTATTGGCTTCATTCCAAGATCTTTGTTTATGAATAAAGTTGGTTCTAGAACACTTATGTTTTTTTTAATTCTTTTACTATTGAACTCTGTCTGCCATGGTATATATTCACCATCCTGTACAAAGTTTATATCATCAATCACCATATCGGCATTTTTGGTCAAAGCAGCACTAATTAATTTTTCTAACCTTGTAACTTCCCACCAATCATCTCCATCTAATATTGCAATCCATTCTCCCTTGGCAGTTTTTATTGCAGAATTCCTAGAAAATGAAGGTCCCATATTTGCATTGTTTTTACTTATTTTGAGTCTCGAGTCATTGTATTCATTTAGAATCTCAACTGTTGAATCAGTTGAACAGTCATCAACAACTAAAACTTCTATATTATGGTATGTTTGATTTAGTACAGAATCTAGACATTTTTTTATATATAGCTCTACGTTATAAGTGGGAATAATTACTGAAACAATTGGATTCACTTACAAACCTCCTATTAGACTGAAAATTTCTTTCTGATAATGGGATACAGCTGACTATATAAATCTCTATTAAATAATATTACTAATGTGCTTATTAAGATTATTAGAATAGGAAGTCCTGCTACTGGATTTAAATAGTTTAATAACTTACTCGCAAACAAAACTATTAAAATTATGAAAAGTGCCTGTTTTATACCATTTGAAAATATTTTCTTTTTGTTATTCGAAAATATAAAGTAACCAATAAATTGAGTTAGTTCCACAATTATCGCCGAAACAGCTCCTCCTCTTGCTCCCAAAAATTTTCCCAGTAATATATAGCATAGTATTCCTATAAAAAAGCTAATAGATATTACTATTGTTCTAGATTTTTGACGACCTAGTGTTGTTAATCCATCCGCAAGGGGA
>Ga0207869_1001683_pt1 | contig 10349 bp, 7 predicted proteins | sample HigsolmetaAR205D_FD_184837 | JGI IMG/M metagenome (GOLD analysis project Ga0207869, IMG submission 184837) | Ionic liquid and high solid enriched microbial communities from the Joint BioEnergy Institute, USA - AR20-5-D (SPAdes) (version 2) ...
GAAAAACAACAAGTTGGTGCTGGTGGTGAAATTCAATTAACCGATGCAATCCAACAGTTGAACCAAATCCAACGCGTGTTCGCCTACGACTTCGAAGGTAAACGGTATGATGTGGGGGAAACGTTAGGATTTGTGAAAACAACCCTTGAATTTGCTCTGCAAAAGGATGATTTAAGAGAGTCGTTGTTAGAAATGATGGAAGAAATCTTGAACGTTAAAAAGAAAGTTGAGGTTCAATAAATACATAAAGAAAAGTGAGAGGACGGTGACCGGGGTATGCCCCCTTCTAGTTCGAATGAGCATGCAGCAACAGCTGAAAAAATTCAAGTACTCAATAAAACTGCAGTTGAAATAAATGTAAATGATAGCAGACCTTATTTAATCTGTAAAAGATTCATAGATATATTGGGTGCGACGGTTGGACTTATTCTATTATCCCCCTTATTTTTAATTGTTGCATTTCTAATCAAATTAGAAGACAATAACGGCCCCGTTATATTCAAACAAATTCGTGTCGGAAAAGGTGGAAAAGAGTTTTATATGTATAAATTCCGATCAATGGTTGCGAATGCAGAGGAGTTAAAGGCCCAACTTATGGAAAAAAACGAAGCAACTGGTCCGGTTTTTAAAATGAAAAATGATCCCCGTGTAACAAAAGTAGGGAAATTTATAAGAAAGACAAGCATTGATGAGTTACCACAACTGTTTAATGTATTAAAAGGTGAGATGAGTTTGGTAGGCCCAAGACCTCCTCTACCAGATGAAGTTGCAAAATATACATCATATGAAATGCAACGTTTAAGTGTTATACCTGGTTTAACCTGCTATTGGCAGGTAAGTGGTAGAAGTAATTTGGGGTTTGATGAATGGATAGAGTTAGATTTAAAATATATTCATGATAGAAGTTTATTAATAGACCTAAAATTGATTCTTAAAACAATATTAGTTTTATTTGGATCAAAAAATGCATATTAATAATGGAGGAAATATGAAACAGGTACTAATTATTAACGCACACTCAAGTAAAAATAAAGGTGATGCTGCAATTATAATCTCGATGATACAAAGTCTTAAAAAGTTTATACCTAACTCAGAAATCACAGTATCTTCAAGGTACCCTGAAGACGACGATATTTATAAACAATATGGATGTAATGTGGTCGAGCAGATAACCAGATTTCCAAATAAAGATTTCCCTTTTTTAAAAAGACTATTGTTTATAATAAGTGAAATCAAAAAAGTTAATCGTTTCGTAAAAAATAAACAGATACCTAGGGGTAGATCTGGTGATATTTTTAATGCATATAATAATGCTGATATTATTATTAGTTGTGGTGGAGGATTTTTGTATTCCCATCCAAAATATCATATCGAAGCATCATTGATAATGCATTTAGCACAAATCTATTTTGGTAAAAAAATAGGTAAAAAAGTATTAATTTATTCTCAGTCTATTGGTCCTTTTAATAGTAAAATGTCGAAAAAATTGGCTAATTATGTATTGAGGAAAGTTGATAAAATAACAATTAGAGAGAAGTTATCGAAAAATTTCTTAGAAGATATTAATATACTTAATCCAATCGTTGTTAGTGATTCAGCTTTTGTAATGGGGGCAAAAGAAGAGGAAATAAAAGAAGATGAAGCTATAATTCAAATAAATAAGAATTATTTGAATGTTGGAGTTACTGTTAGACAATGGGTCTTTCCAGGAAAAGAAAATACAGATTATTATTATAACAAATATATAAAATCAGTTTCAGACGCTATAGAATTTTTAATTAATGAAAAAAATGCAATTGTTTATTTAGTACCACAGGTCACTGGTCCAACACCTATTGAAGACGATAGGATATCTAATTCACATATTCTATCCTTTCTTTCTGATCATGCAAAAAAATCAGTCGTTATTCTTGAGAAAGATTATTCACCTCAAGAGTTAAAAGCTATTTATAGTAAATTTGATATGTTTATTGGTACTAGAATGCATTCAAATATTTTTTCTCTTTCGAGTAAAGTTCCTACAGTTGCTATATCTTATGAGCCAAAAACTACAGGTATTATGGAAAAACTAGGTCTTTCAGATTATGTAATAAATATAAATGACATAACATCAGAGGATTTAAAAGATAAAGTACTCCAGTGTATTCATAATAAGGAAGATTATAGAAGAGCTTTAAAAAAAATAATTCCAAAGATTGTTAATGAGGCAGAAAAACCAGCATATATCGCAAGCCAATTGATTGATTAGTACTAAAAAATTTCCACTAAAATAATTTGTTGTAATACTGAAACGCAATTAAAAAAAACCGGGTTTATTGAGCACAATTGGTTATAATTAGTTTTTAATAAAATTGAAAATTTAAAGATTTGTTTATTAGTAGTTTAAGAATAGATCTAAAATAAAATAAAATATAAAAAATAAGCATATTAGAAAAGATTAGAATTTGTTAAATGCTTTAAGTTTTAAATGTAAAATAACTAGATTTCTCCGATGATAGTACTAACTTTTCAAATAGCATAAGCTAAATTGATAAATAACTTTTAAACAATTTTAAGCTTGCTCAGTATATTCCAAAATATAGGTAGGTTTATATATTTTGATTTTTCTCTATTTATATTTTTTTAGAGAGGAGCATGGAATAAATAAAGTAACTAACTTTTCGCAGATTCTCTACAATATATTAATTATAACATCTTTGAAGACGGGCTAAGGATTTTGAATTTAATCTGCAAAGTATTTATCAATCCTATTAAATTTTTTGTTGTTATATTTAAACAATTCTATGAATCACTATCTATAAGGACTACATTTACTATATAAGGAGTTTTTATCCTATAATAGTTTAGTATTATTTGTCTAATAAAATATTTATAATTACTTTTAGATATGTTAACTGTTATAATTATATATTTTGCCCTTGTGTATATAACTAATATTGTTCAAATTTCAATTAATTTTAAAAAATAATAAAAAGGGGGCATAAATATGTCTTTAAACGTAATGACTGTAAATAAATTTTATTATATAAAAGGTGGAAGTGAGACTTACTTATTTGCTCTTGAAAACGAATTAAGAAAGAGAAGTATTAGTGTATTTCCATTTTCAATGAAAGATGAAAAAAATAAAGAGACAATAACATCTGAATTTTTTGTTGATAATATAGATTATAATAATGCCAGCTTTATCAAAAAAATTGTATTATCTTCGAAAATTATATATTCTATAGAAGCTAAGAAAAAAATTAATAATTTATTGGACAATTATAAAATAGATATTGCGCATTTACACCTTTTTCAACATCAACTTTCTCCCTCAATATTAGCACCTATTAAAAAAAGAGGAATTCCAGTTGTTTATACAGTTCATGATTTAAAGGTGATGTGTCCAAATTATAAAATGATGACACATGGAAGTATTTGTGAACAATGTAAAGGTGGGAAATTCTATAATGTGGTATTGAATAAATGTACAAAAGATTCTTATCTAGGTAGTTTGGTAAATATGACTGAAGCTTATGTTCATTCTTTTTTAAAAACATATAGTAATAGTATTGACTTTTTTATAACCCCAAGTTATTTCTATAAAGAAAAAATGATCGAATGGGGTTTTCCAGAAGAAAAAATTGAACACATACCTAATTTTGTTAATCCAAATGATTTTACTCCGTGTTATGACTTTGATAATTATTTCTTATATTTTGGAAGATTGTCTGAAGAGAAAGGTCTATTTACCTTATTGAGGGCAGTAAATATTACTAATTCCAATATTAAAGTTAAAATAGTGGGTACAGGTCCATTAAAAGAGGAGATTCATAATTTTATTAATGAAAATCGTTTAAATTCTAAAGTTGAAGTCCTGGGTTTTAAATCAGGAAGCGAGCTCGTTTCCCTAATTAAGGGTGCAAAGGCCGTATTAATGCCATCTGAATGGTATGAAAATGGTCCACTCGCACTTATTGAATCATTTGCACTTGGAAAGATTGTGATTGGAAGTAACATAGGAGGAATCCCCGAACATATCGATGAAGGGAAAAATGGGTTTTTATTTGAACCAAAGAATGAGTTTCAGTTTGCTAATATCTTGGATATTGTAAATAGTATGAATAAAAAAGAACTGGTTAATATGGGGAAGAATGCTAGGAGAAAAGTAGAAAGAATCTATAATAATGATTATCATGTAGAAAAAATCTTAAATGTTTACAATTCTTTAATAGCGCAAAAGGTTGTGGAAAACAATGACTAACGTTTTTATTATTGGCTCAAAGGGCATACCTGCAAAATATGGTGGTTTTGAGACTTTTGTTGAATTTCTAACTAAAATGAAAAAAAGTAATAATATTATGTATCATGTTGCTTGTATGGGTGAGGAAAATAAGGAATTTACTTATAATAATGCTCGTTGTTTTAATATAAAAGTTCCTAATGTAGGTAGCGCAAAGGCAGTTTTATATGATGTTTTGAGTCTGCAAGAATGTATTCGTTATATTGAAAAAAAAAATTTAAATGATTGTATTGTTTATATTTTGGCTTGTCGAATTGGTCCATTTTTCTCATTTTATAAAAATAAGTTAGAAAAAATGGGAATTAGAGTTTATGTTAATCCTGATGGTCATGAATGGAAAAGAAGTAAATGGAATTCCCTAATAAAACGTTATTGGAAATTGTCTGAAAAATTAATGGTGAAAAGGGCTGACTTGTTAGTTTGTGATTCAAAAGGAATTGAGGAATATATTCATAGTGAATATAGATCTTTCAAACCAAAGACTACATTCATTGCTTATGGAGCAAATTTAGGCAAATCTATTTTAAAGGATGATGACCAAAAATTAATAGATTGGTTTAATAAATTTAAGATAAAGGCAAATGAATATTACCTAATTGTTGGTCGTTTCGTTCCTGAAAACAATTATGAATTGATAATTAAGGAGTTTATGAATTCAAATACAAAAAAGGATCTAGTTATTATTTCAAATATTGAACAAAATGCATTTTTTGAAAAATTATTAAAGGGAACTAAGTTTAAAGATGATCCTCGTATTAAATTTGTTGGTACTGTTTATGACCAAGAGTTATTAAAAAAAATAAGAGAATTAGCTTATGGTTATATTCATGGACATGAGGTTGGAGGAACAAATCCCTCGTTATTAGAAGCATTAGCTTCTACAAAGTTAAACTTATTATTAGATGTAGTATTTAATAAAGAAGTTGGAACTAATGGTGCTCTATATTTTAGCAAAGATCCCGACAATTTATCATCTTTAATTGATAAGGTTGATCATTATAATGATGAAAACATAAATAAATTGAAGGAAATTGCTAAAGATCGTATAAGGAAAGAATATTCTTGGGAAAAAATTGTTAACCAATATGAAAAGTTATTTTTAAATAATTAGAAGCATATTTTGCTTCCCCATGAATGAAATATTTCTATCTGTGAGTAGAAATAATTTTAATTTAATAACTAATATAATGTTGAAGAATCTTACTTTTACTTATTAATAGTAGTTTAATATAAAAAGTTAATTAATAGAATTTAACAGTTAGTAATGTTTATTAATTTGAGAACAGTTGAAATTATACTAAAAGTCAATAGATCTAAATATGGATTTTAACGAGGAACTATATTAGTATTAAATTAACTCTAATGGTACCTAAAGATTCAAAGGGTCATTCATTATTAATTGTAAAAAAATTAAATCTATTCATAACAAAAAAAGACATTATCAAAACGGGGTTTATCAACTTAAACCTTCAAGTAAATTAATGACATTTCTTATCCTATCTTTTGAATAACTAGCATCAGGGATTTAAATCTAAAAGTTAGTCAAAAAGTAAATATTTAATGAAAATAGTAATTATTTACTCAAAACAAAAACTTAATACAAAGAAACTTTTCAGGGTGGAAGACATAAACTATTAATAGTAAAAGTTTAAAAAGGGGAACATTAATGAAAAAACTATATATACATAATATTAAATATTTGACACTAATTACTGCTATTATAATTGGTAGTTTAAGTGTACTATTGGGAAATGTGATGGATTCTAAATATTTAGCATACTTGTTATTTTTGCTAATTGCATTTTCTATAATTATATTTGGTGTATTTTCTAGCTATAGTACACATGGATATATAGATATCTTATCTCCCTATGTATTTTTTCCGATGATGTATTTAGTTATTTATGGTGTAGGTCCTCATAAGGCTTTGGGTAGAAACCCAGAAATGGGGATTCTTGTTTTGAATGTTATAGCGGGCGGGTTTATCGCTTTTATAATTGGAGCCATGTTAATGTCATCAGTTTTAATAAAAAGTATAAATTCATCTAAATATATTGATATTAAAGTAAATCCTTTTATGAGCAGACACTTTGGTAAAATATCAAGAATTGCATTTGTAATTGGTATTATTGCAATGTTGATGTTTTTTATAAATGCTCGAGGGATACCAGTATTAATGAGTGATTTAGAAAATTCACGAATTGACGCATTATCAAATAACGGTATTCCTTTTTATTTATCGATGCTAATAATGATTTCAGTTTGGGTTTACTTCTTATCTGAAAGAAAACTAAGTCACAAAATAACTTTTTTAATTATTGGCATAACTTTACTTCTAAGTACGGGTTGGAGAAATACAGCTGTAGCTCTATTTTTGGTAAGTGTTTTGATTTATCATTATCAACGACCAATACCTTTTAGGAAACTAGTAGCAACAGGTATTATACTTGTGGTTTTAATATCAGTAACTGGATTGTCTAGAATTTATTCATCTGATTTACAAAATTATAAAATGATGCAAATGATGGTCGAGGGAAATTATTTACAGGCTTTTTTTGCTTATCTTTACAATTATCCTGTAGTATTCACTGATAATTTAATATTGGTACTTCAGGGATTCTCAAATCCTAATTTATATTTACATGGATTATCTTTTATATGGAATTTTGGTTTAATAATTCCAGGACTGGAAATACAGTCATTTGACTTTTATTTGAAGGATTATTTAGGAGTTGGTTTTGCTGGAGGGGGACTTCCGCCTACTTTATTAGGTGATTTTTATCTTAATTTTGGCTTAAATGGTGTATTAATTGGAATGATGCTTATGGGTATGTTTTGGAAATATATGCATTATCTATTTATGAAAAACAAGAGAAATTTGGTAGGATTAAGTGCTTTAATAATCCTTTATTATTTATCTGTTTCTATACGTGGTGGTATTGAAAATATTACTTTAACTACAACATGGTTATTAATAGCTTTATATTTACTTAATATTCTTTTGAAATCTAGAATTTCAAAATAGTATAATTACATTATTAAATTTTAGAAAGGATTTATTCATTGGCTACCGACAATAACACAAGATACATTTTAGACAGTGGTCGAAGTATTCTTCGGAATGATTTTGAAATAAGAACCAAGTGGCCTAAAGTATTCAATCGACTCTATTAGCTTAGATTGAAGCAGGCGGATGCACTTAGCAGATATTTATAAACGAGCCACCTAGATTGATTACTTATGCTTGAAGACTTAACTAAACATCGATTCAACTACTTTTTTAAGGAAGAAACACCCTTTTACAATCGAATAGCCCATATAGTCCTAGTAAAACATCATTTGATTTAGGAGGAGCTAATTCACTCATTGCACTAATAAAATGAACCATAACCACTTTTTAGAAAAACCAATCCCATTAACAATTTTACGTATTCTGGTGACCAAAAGTACCTGTTATAATGATAAGAGAATTGTTCGTGACTGGTTACACGTGTCTGTTACTGCACTACCATTCATCTAATCATTTCCATGGTGAGATGGTGAAGTTTATAATGTTTGGGTACATTATAAACATACAAATTTAGAAGTTGTAAAACTATTATTAAGAAACTTGGGAAGTGTGAGGACTTAATCGAATTTGTCAGGATCACCTCATTTATGACAAGCCTGTGCCATCTTTTGTACCACTCTTTGAAAAATAACTTACCACTTTATACCAACCAGATAACACTGAAATAGATATTCACAGTTAAATATCACTAATAACAAGTATTCGAGAGCCTGTCACCATTGACTTTACTATTGTCCATGTAGTTAGAATATCGTAGAATGGTAAAAATAATGTCAAAGAGGTACACTTGCACAGATATGTTAACACGGACAAATCGATTCTAAGCACTCGCTGGTGGAACCCCACCCCTTTCATCGAATGATAAGAATCAGGCGCTAAAGTCAATGGCAAGCAGTGTCACTGTGGAGAACGTATCTGATCCAATAAAAGAGTAGTGTCTGAAAAACATGGAGAAGAGTACGACTTTCAATGGTAAAATGCTTGTCATTCACCGGTAATTTAGTAGCTGTAATCAAAGATTATCTTTGTAACAGGAATTATCTAAACCATTCAATTAATTCAATTGTATTTGATAAGAATTAATGGAAGGAAAATTAATAGCGGCGCTTAAAAAGTTATTTTTAGAGACAGAATAAACAATGAACTCTATGTAATCAACCGGAAATTTAAAATTATTAATTATAATTAAAAAAGTGTCTTTAATGAAATATCTAATGTTAATATGATTTGTTGTATTCATTTGATGTTTCTTTAAATTGGTTTACTTGATTAATCCATCTATTGGATTCTAGAAACGAGATAATTCTATCATAGTTGTAAAAGCGTAATGGGAAAAGGTTCTTTTATAAACAAAGAACCAATACTAAAAATTTATAATATAGGAAATTTCTAGGTGTCTCTTCTATAATAAACTATAACCCAAAGGTAGATTAGAAATGAATAGTTATAAAAAATTAATAAGTAATACATTTATTTTTGCTCTTGGAAACTTAGGAACAAAGCTTATTACGTTTTTTCTTGTTCCACTTTATACTTATTATTTAACTACTAGTGAGTACGGGTTAACGGACTTGATCACTTCGACTGTCAGTTTGTTATTACCTATCTTTACATTAAGTATATTTGATGCTGTTTTACGATTTGTTATGGATAAAAATTACGACAATAAAGTAATTTTAAATAATGCACTTATTATAGCTGTTATTGGCTTTATTATAATACTAACAATTCTATCATTTTTTAAACAGTTATTACCTTTCGGTGACTATTTATCGTTTTTCTTTGGCTTACTTTTTATTCAAGCGGTGCAAGCAGGTTTAGGACAATATGTACGAGCACAAGGTAAGATACGCTTATTCGCCATTAATGGTATTTTTAATGCTTTAATGATTTTATTATGCAATATTTTGTTTCTTGTTTGGTTTAATTTAGGGATAATTGGATATTTACTGTCCTATATAGTTGGCTACACTATAAGCAGCATATTTTTAATGTTTGGTGGAGAAGTTTGGAAAGATATTAGTCCCAAAAAAGTAAACTTTAACATCACAAAAGAAATGCTTTGTTATAGTATTCCATTAATCCCTAATTCTTTTATGTGGTGGATTATCGATTTTTCCAACCGTTATGTCATTACCAACTTCTTGGGTTTGAGTGCCAATGGTATCTTTGCTGTTTCTAGTAAAATACCTAGTCTATTAAATGTTGTGTACTCTATCTTTTTCCAAGCATGGCAAATGTCAGCTATTGAAGAGTATGAATCTAAGGATAAGTCTAATTTCTATTCAAATGTTTTTAATATCTTCTCGTTTATTATGTTTCTGGCTACATCGGTAATTCTATTTTTATTAAAAATAATAATTAGTATTCTTGTAGAAGAAAGTTATTTTGAGGCGTGGAAGTATGTGCCATTTTTATTATTAGGAATTGTATTTTCTAGCTTCTCAGGGTTTTTAGGTACCAACTATATAGCAGCTAAGAGAACGGGTGGCGTCTTTAAATCATCCGTTATTGGAGCAATTGTCAACATAGTAGTGCTATTTTTGTTAGTCCCTATAATAGGAATAAATGGAGCATCAATTGCAACAATGATGAGTTTCTTTACAATGTGGGTTATCAGGATCATAGATACAAAAGAGTACGTTGACATAAAAATGGATTGGAAAAAATTGTTTTTAAATATTGTTGTAATTATTATTCAAATAGGAGTTCTATATACATCTTTTAAGCTTAACTATGTTATTCAGACAATCCTTGTCCTTGTACTATGCTTCATTAATCAGGGAGAAATCAAACAAATAATAAAGCTAGTTCAATTGATTTTGTATAGAAGGAAACAGAAATCGTAATTACTTTTCTCTCACTAGTGTTGCATTAATTTAAATTAACTATTAAAAACACCCAAAATCTTCAATTTTATTATTTCAAACAAAGAAAAAGTCCTTTATAATGGAAATAGTTGGTGGTAATCCGTCCAAATCCATTAAAAAGGACAAC
>Ga0207869_1001712_pt1 | contig 10167 bp, 10 predicted proteins | sample HigsolmetaAR205D_FD_184837 | JGI IMG/M metagenome (GOLD analysis project Ga0207869, IMG submission 184837) | Ionic liquid and high solid enriched microbial communities from the Joint BioEnergy Institute, USA - AR20-5-D (SPAdes) (version 2) ...
GCCGCCAGCGTTCATCCTGAGCCAGGATCAAACTCTCCATACTGGCTTTCTCAAGCTCCCGCTTCTGTCTTCACATCTCTGTTGTTAAGCTGCGCCCCGAACCGCGATGCCGATCACGGTCAGCGGGGAGGAAGTATAGCAGACATTTTGACCACTACAAGGGCGATTTCCGGCTTTTTTCCGGTTCTATCGCCTCTCTTACAGTTCCGCCTCACCAGCCGAGCAACGAGCGCGCAGCAGGCGACATCATCATTGGGTCCCAGGCGGGCTGCCATACGAAATTCACCCGCACATCGATCACCTCTGGCAGCGTTAACCGCAGCGCCGCTGTCACATCGTGGGTCAGCCTGTCACTCAGCGGACAGGCCGGGCTGGTCAATGTCATCTCGACTTCAATTGTCCGATCATCGACGATGATGTCGTACACCAGCCCCAGATCGACGATATTGATCCCCAGTTCCGGATCGAGCACCATTCGCAGCGCGTCCAGCGCCCTGTCCGCTTTGTCCCATGCATTCGGGTTGAGCGCATCCAGCATCAAATGAAACTCCGGTCGGCGTTCGGATTGCCACAACTTTAAGCCTTAAATTCCTCCCGTTCCTTGATCCAGATCAAAGACAGCGGGCCACCGCGCACAGACAATGAGGTGAATGAAGCCTGGAACCGGGAGTGAGGAAACATGCCCAAGATTGGCCTGTTTTATGGAAGCAATGAGGGGCACACCGAAGCGGTCGCCTACAAGATCAAGGCCGCTTTCGATCGGTACGAAGCCGACATGGTCGACGTGCGGACAATCGCGCAGTCACAGCCGGAAGACATTCTACGCTATGACTACATCATCTTCGGCGCGCCCACCTATGATGTTGGCCAGCTTCAGGATGACTGGGATATCTTCCTGCCGCTCATGGATGAGATGGATTTCACCGGCAAGAAGCTGGCGATGTTCGGTCTGGGCGACCAGTATGTTTACAGCGCGACCTTCGTCGACGCCATCGGCATTATCGCCAGAAAGGCGATCAGCCGTGGCGCCGAGCTGGTCGGCACATGGCCGCGCGACGAATACGAATTTGAGGACTCGGTCGCGCTCGACGAGGATGATTTTCTGATGGGGTTGGCACTCGATGAAGACAACGAGTCACACCTGACCGATGAACGCATCGAGGCATGGGTCCCAATGGTGATGGAAGAATTCGGTCTCCTCGATCCTGCCTCAGCCTGAACGGCCCCAGCATGCTACCGCGCCCGAGCTGCCGGAAGCCACTGGGGACTGTCCGGCAGTTCGAGCGCGGCTAACGCTTCCAGCAATTGTTCCCGGTCCTCATCCGCTGCCGGCTCCAACGGCGGACGCACTTCCCAGCCCGCCCCGCCAAGCCGAAGCTCTAACAGGCGCTTGAGCATCGCCGCCGCCGGTTGGTAACGGTCGAGCAGGTTGCGCGCTTCAGCCAGACGTACCTGAGTCGCATCCGCTGACTGGCCGCTGAGGAACTTCCGGTACACCTCGACCGCCAGCGGCGCGATTACATTGCCCGCGGCTGTAATCAGACCTGCCGCGCCTGCCTGCAAGCTGGGCAGCAGTATACGATCCGTACCGGCGAAAATCCGCAGCCCCGGATAGCGCTGGCACAGCATCCGGCAATGGTCGAGATCGCCGCTGCTGTCCTTGACGCCCGCGATCCGGCTGTCATCAAACGCGACCAGCCGGTCAAGCAAATCAGGCGATACCGCGACGCCGGATACCTGAGGAATGTGATACAGCAGGACACGGCCATGTGCCGGAACTGCTTCATCCAGCACCTGACGAAAGTAAGCTGCCAGCCCATCGGCGCTGACCTTTTTGAAGTAGTACGGCGGCAAAATGACTGCCGCATCAACGCCAAGCTCGAACGCGCGCCTTGTCGCTGCAATCGTGTCGGGCAAGGATGGGAAGCCTGTGCCAGCCATGACCAGCAGATCGCCGCTGACCTCACGCGCCGCGCTGATCACCGTTTCCCGCTCAGGCAGGCTGAGTGATGGCCCTTCGCCTGTTGTACCAAGCAGCAAAATGCCATCAACACCGTCGTCCCGTACTGCATGGATGAGGCGTTGTAGATTGTCCGTATCCGGCCTGCCATTGCGGAAGGGCGTTACCAGCGCGCAAATCACGCCTTTGAGTTCACGATTGTCAACCAATGTGTGGCTCCGTTCGAGCTGATTGCAGGATTAGAAGTGCCCGGCCAGCACGACTGTTGAAGTCTGCCGGCAAGGGTCAAATACCGCTAAAGGCGTTGACGCCGCCATCAACCATCGTCACCGTACCATTCACAAAGCCTGAGGCCGGGCTGCAGAGCCAGATGAGCGTGCCAACGAGTTCGTCCGGCTCGCCAAAACGGCCCGCGGGTGTGTGTTCGATGACCTTCTGCCCGCGCGTCGTCAGGCTGCCATCGTCATTGACAAGCAGGCTGCGATTTTGCTCACCGAGGAAGTAGCCGGGAGCAATGGCGTTCACCCGCACACCGGCCCCGAATTTCAACGCCAGTTCCACGGCCAGCCAGCGCGTGAAATTGTCGATGGACGCCTTGGCTGCGGAATAGGCGACGGCCCGGGTCATTGCTCGCTGCGCGGTCATCGAGGAGATGTTGACGATGCTGCCCTGCCGCTGGTTCGCCATGACCTCGCCGAAAACCATGCTGGGAAGCACCGTGCCAAACAAATTCAGGCGCACGATGTATTCCATCGGCTCCAGCGCCATGTCGAAGATCGTTTTGTCCGGCGGCACGGTGGCTTCGGGTGTTGTGCCGCCAGCCGCGTTGACGAGAATGTCGATCCTGCCCCAAGTTTCAAGCAGGCGGTCGCGGACGCGCTCCAGATCGGCGCGCTCCAATACGTCTGCAGGCGTCGCCAGGGCTGTCCCGCCAGCGGCTTCAATTTCCTGTGCCACGACCTGCGTGTTTTTCTCGCGCCGTCCAAGAATAGCGACACGTGCCCCGGCACGGGCCAGGCCACGCGCCATTGCGCCGCCTAGTACGCCGGTTCCTCCCGTGACGATGGCAACCTTGCCTTCAAGGCTGAACAACCCGCGTAAAAACTCATCAATGCGTGCAGACAAGATGGCCTCCCAATATGGTCATAAGTGCGAGATATCAAGTTGTATGGCGTGATCTTGCAGTAGGTGGCTTGTGACAGTCTCCCGGTAAAAATTGACTTGCGTAGCGACGAAACTTGGAGACAATTAGCCGGAGCCAGGTTGATTATAGCGTTTTCACGCCCGGTAGCACGTGTACCGGGTGTGTTTATGACTATACGAATGCGCGGCAACCGCAGGCGGCTTATCGGGCTTTAATTGCAAAGGCACACCATGTCTCTCATTCGCGAGTTGAGTCGTCCACCGGTTGTTGTCCATCACATGGCAGCCGTAGATGGATCGCCATACCCCCAGAATTCACTCGAAGCGATTCGCGCCTCGCTGGAAGCCGGGGCGCAAATTATCGAAGTGGACATCACCGCGCTGGCGGACGCCGACTACTTGCTCGTGCATGACCCGGTGCTGGAAGCGGAGACGGACGGCGCAGGCCCCGTGCGCGAGACGTCAAGCGAAACCGCCCGGAATCTCAAAATCCGGACGAAAACGAGCATGACGCCATATCACGCGGCGCTGCTAAGCGACGTGGTGCAGATCTTCCTCGAATTTGGCGGGCAGGCCCAGCTTCAACTCGATTTCAAGGACGTGGTTCCGTTTACGAATGACGAACCACTGCGCCGCCTTGTCCAGCTTGTCGAGCCGCTCGGAGACCGCATCACCGTCAGTTCGGGCGCAGACTGGCAGCTTCGCAAACTGCGGCGTCTGGCCGGGTGGCTGCGACTGGGCTTCGACGTGCAAAATTACATCGATTCGCAGCCACCATCAGCGCATGTCGGTCAGGCCACCCTGCCCCAGCGCCAGGGCGCGTACGGCTACTGGGACGACCATCCACTCGCTACCGGGTGTTATCTGCCGGTTGCGGATTATCTGGCAGAACGCTGCGCGGCATTGATCGAGCTTGTGCCGGATGTCAGCGTCTTTTATCTGAACTATCGCCTGATCGCCCGGTCGTTACAGGACGGCTTCAACTGGGTCACAGCGTTGCATCAATCCAATATCGCGCTCGACGCGTGGACAATGGATGCGGACAAACCTGAGGCCGTCGAAGCATTGCCCCTGCTGCTGAGCGCCGGCGTCGACCTGATCACGACGAACACGCCACAGGCCATGCAAAAGCTGATCGCGCAGTATCTCTAAGACAGCAGGAAATTTCAGGCGCAACGAGCTTCAGTTGGCCCAGGCAAAGGCGCGCGCCGGATTATGGATCAACATGCGTTCGACATCCGCGCGCGAAATGCCTTCTTCAAGCATCCATGGCACGAAACGCCAGAGGATGTAGGTCAGGCCGGGGCCACAGCCGAAACCATAGCTCGGCCAGTACGATTCCCGCGCCAGATCGCCCGAAAGCAGAAGCTGGTCACCGTGGCCCGCCACGATCAGCCGCTTGATGAAGTCGATCCGCAGCGCATCGGGATAATACTTCTCTTTGCTAATCTGATCGAACAGCATGAAAACGCCGGTCTTTGCGACCTGCAGGTGATAATCCCAGTCGAGTTTGCGATCCAGATGGCCGATGCAGATATGCTGAGGCGAAACACCGGCATCGAGCAAGAGCTCGATCTGCTCCAGAGCGTACGTCCCGGCTTCAGTATGCGTCGAAATCGGCGCGCCGGTCTCAAGATGCGCTTTGGCGGCTGCCTGCAGTACCTTTCGCTCACCCTCAGTCATGCTGTCGCGGCTGGTCGACCCCTTGATAACACCCGCACGAATTGACGTGCCATCCATGCCGGTCATAAGGTCACGAACCATCTCGGCAGCGATTTCATCAACCGACTTGCCGGCAACCACCGGCTCGCAGAATTTCGACTTGTTGTAGCCGGTCGCCGCGATGATGTGAACGCCGGTGGCGCGGGCGATCTGTTCGAGTTCGCGCGGCGAGCGACCGACCTCGACGGTCGTCATTTCGACCAGCGCCTGCCCCCCCGCGGCTTTGAAATGGCCGAGTTCCTGTATCGCTGCCTCGACGTTCGCGAGTTGCAGCGTGGGGTCCTGCTCAAGAAACTGGGCTGGCGGGCGAAAAATCAGGTGGTCATGACTGTAGGTTATGCCCAGATCGGCAGGAGCGATCGGCCCAAGCACGGTTTGAATAGTTGCCATGGATCGTATCCTTCAACGGGGAAATGGTCACCGGAGCCTGCGTATATGACCGGCCTTCTGAAACGGTTGATTGGCGGTGTAACTTCACCTGCGCCTCACATAGCCGGGGTTTCCGGAGATTATAACGAAGCGCAATGACAGCGGCGACGGCGGTGGCAGTAAATGGATCGAGGGGCATGACGATCATGTTCACGCTGCCGGCAACTCTCAGAAATTTCATATGTAATTATCAAAAAATCCGTTGTATAGTAACGAAAGCCTATATTATTCAACTACGTTCAGGCGCTTGCAGGCGGCAAGCAGGAGAAACACGGTGCTGAACCCATTTCAAACCAATAAAGATGCCGGTCCATTATTGACAGTGCTTGTCCTTTCGGACGAGCCGGAAACGCGTTTGCGTGTCGCCGAAAGGCTGCGGGCCGCCGTATGCGAGGTTGTAACAGCCGAGACGGTCGAAAGCGCTTTAGCCTGGCTGGACGAGCATGACCTGCCTCAGTTGCTGATCTGCGACTTTAAAGACCCGGAGAAAGATGGCGTCGACTTTTTGGACCGCGCGCGGTTGCGGCATGGGCGCACCGGCCTGCCGCCGACCATCTTTCTGCTCGACACGCCGGAAGACGAACAGGTGGCGGCGCGCTACAACGCCAGTGACGTGCTGACCAAGCCGGTGAGCACAGCCAGCCTGTTTGAATGCGTCAATAAGTTAATGAAGGATTCGGGCGTCACACTGGCCATTCCCAAGGAATTTGACGATTCAGAGCCGGTCGCCACGTCACGAATCGCAAAACTTCCGTTGATTGGACGGCTGGCCCCCAACGTTAAATCGACAGGCAACTAACGGCAGCGCTTCCACCAGCAGAACGGCAACGTTGCCACTGTTGAAAGCCGCTTTCCGCATTCTCCCTAAATCGTATCTGCAGCGCTCGCCCTGACTGGTGCGCGCTGCCATTTTTCCTCGTTTTCTACACCCATTCTCACCAGACAATTTCTTTGCGAAACGAGTCAGGCCTCGCGTATCATACGGCCTTATTATTGAGTTGTAACTGGATAGATAGATTCAGCTATGCTCGCGAAAAGCCGTTCTTCCTCCGTCCTTCTGTCTCAGGCTGGCGCGCTCGCCTCGGCGCTGCTCGGCGGTCTAATCAGCGGGGTCTTTGTAGTCGTGCTCGCGGTATCACTTGCGACACTGGTTTACGCCGACACATGGCCACAGTTTGCCGGGCGAGCAATCGCGTTTGTGCTCGTTGGCACGGCATCTCTTACGTTCATCCTCGCGCTGACAAGCAGCTATCCCGGCACGATTGCCCTGACGCAGGACAGCCCAGCGGCGATCCTTGCCATCAGCATACCGGCAAGCATCAGGTCAATAGCCGGCGCAAGCCCTGAAGAACAATTCTATACCGCGGTAGCAACTATCCTCCTGACGACTGTTGCCGTGGGTGTGATGATGTTCCTGCTCGGCCACTTCCGGCTAGGGCGAATGATCCGGTTTATCCCCTACTCAGTAATCGGCGGGTTCCTTGCCGCTACCGGCTGGGTGCTGCTGCGAGGTGGGATCGAAATCCTGATCGAGCTGCCAGATAACTTCGCAGCGCTGCCGGAGCTTGTGACGCTGCCAATGCTCATCCGGTGGCTGCCCGGCGTCATCGTAGCGCTGGCGCTGCTCGTGCTCCTTCGCCGCTATCGATCTGCCGTACTTGCGCCAGTGCTTCTGGTTGCGGGAACATTGATCTTTCATGCCATCCTACTCATCACCCAGACGCCGCTGGACCGCGCTGCTGAGTTGCAGCTTCTGGTTGGCCCGTTTCCGGATGGCGCGGTCTGGCAACCGCCGGTATCAGCGCACTTGCTGAGCGTCGACCCGACTCATATCCTGAGTCGCCTGCCGGGGCTGGCGCCGCTGTTCGTCATCACCATCGTTTCGCTGCTTCTGAACTGCAGCAGCCTCGAACTGGCCGTCGGCAAAGACATTGACCTCAACCACGAATTGAAAGCTACCGGCGCTGCGAACGTCGTCTCCGGGCTTCTCGGCGGGATGCCGGGCTACCATGCGCTCAGCGTGTCGTTGATTACGCACCTGATCGGCGCGAACGGCCGTCTGGTGGGCATCACCGCGGCGCTGATCACAGCCAGCGTCGCGCTTGCCGGCGATCAGTTTTTAATGCTAATCCCGCGAGCAATCCTTGGCGGGCTGGTCATCTTCCTCGGCCTGCACCTGCTCGTGGAATGGGTGATCGACGCTCGCCGGAAAATATCACGCGCAGACTATGCCATCGTGCTGGCTATTCTGGGCGTCGTTATGTTTGGCGGCTACCTTGAAGGGATCGCCGTTGGCCTGCTGATGGCCGTGCTGCTGTTTCTGGTCGATTACAGCCGCGAAAGCGTGGTCAAACAGGTCTTCACCGGCGAAGGCTATCAGAGCACGGTCAAACGGCCGCCGGATGAACGACACTACCTCAGCACGCATGGCAAAGCGATCCATATCCTCCGTTTGAAGGGCTATATCTTCTTCGGTACTGCGAACAGCCTGCTCGAACTGATCCAGCGGCGACTGTCTGAGGCAGACGGCATTGCCCTGCGTTACGTGATTTTTGATTTTCGCCTCGTCACTAACTTCGATACCTCCGCGCTGATGAGTTTCGCGCGCATGAAACAAATCGCGCAAAATCACCGCTTTATGCTTGTCCTCGCCGGCCTGAACGCCGAGATGCTAGAGCGCTTTCAAACCTTCGGCGACATCCTGAGCGAAGAAACAGTCCGCCTTTTTCCCGATCTGGATCACGCAGTCGAATGGTGCGAGAACCAGTTGCTGCGCGATGCATCGATACAGGTTCGAGCAAACGACGCCTCGCTGGTGAGCGAACTGGAAAAGCACATGCCGCGCGAAACCGCTGACGCCATCATGGAAGTCATGGAATGCATGCGGCTACAGGCAGGCGAGCGACTGGTGCAGCAGGGCGAAAGCGCCGGCAGCATGTTCTTTATCGAGTCTGGCCTGTTGAGCGTTCAGGTCGAGTTTGAAACGGGCAACGCCATCCGGGTCCGCACGGCGACATCGGGCGCTGTTCTGGGTGAGATCGGCTTCTACCTCGACACCCAGCGGACGGCCACGATCATGGCAGAGGAACCAAGCGTCGTCTACGTGTTGACGCGGCCTGAACTCATTCGGCTGGAACAGGAACAGCCTGTCGCAGCAGCAGCCCTGCACCGTTTCCTCGCCGGCAGGCTGGCACAGGCGCTGGCAGACAACGCGGCGTTTCTCCGCGAAGCACTGGCCTGAAGCCAGAGCCATCAGGCAAAAAAGAAGCCCACATGGACGCATGTGGGCTTCAACAAATTCAGTCAGATCGCCGGGAAGTCACGGCCCAAGCAACAGGTCGCACGTCGCTTCCGGCAGCCGCCCCTGCTCGCACGCGCGGGTGACGATGGCAAGCGCGCGCGGGTTGGAGAAGATGAGACGCGGAATTGGCCCGCCAATGCCGGACGCCTGAACCAGTTGCGGCACGGACAGCGCGTAATTCAGGATATTCGCCGGCAACTGTTCTATTGACGAGAAGAACGCCAACTCGTCCTGCGTCAGAGCGCGCGGCGTCGCCCACAGGCCGACTACCGGCAGTTCATCCGGGTCGCCTTCGATGCCGAGGCTGGTTGGCGCGCTGTCAAGACCTACGCTCGTCGTGAAGCCGGGAGGCACGATGAGTTCCTGCGGCGTGCCTGGGAAGAGACTGACAAGGCCATGGAACACGACAAGTTCGAGGCGCGGGCTACTCGGAGAGCCGGTCACGCGGAAGATCAGCGACGCATCCTCAAGACGAACCTGTACGCCATTGACCCAGATGTCGACAACATGGTCGGCTGGCGTCTGGACAACCACCATCGCAGGCGCATCGACGCAATTCGATGAGAAGAGGTCATCATTCACCGGCAGATAGAACGACTGCATCGGCGTCATGTTGTTTGGCCCAATGGATGGCAATGCGCTGAGATCGGTGTCCGGGCTGATCGCCGCCACATCCATCCATCCGCTCCGACCACCATAAACAGCGCGGACCTGCTGCCCATCCTCGCTGATCGCATCGAGAATGACGCTTGCGCCGGCTGGCACAGTCATGTAACTTTCGGGATCGGTCGCGCCATCCAGTGTCGGGCGCAACTGCGCTTCCACAACAGTTAGCGCGTTGACGAGCACATCACTGGGCGGAAGCGCGTCCTCAGGCCGGACGCCGCTCTCCAGTTCCTGGCCGCCGATTAGAATAAGTCTGACAGTCTGGCTAGCAGGCAGCGCGTTCGACAGATTGGCCCGCATGCTGATGACGCTAATACCATACTCTGATGTGGTCAGGTTCGCAGCAGCGGGTTTAATAGAAGCAATTTGCGCCAGGTTAACCCGATCTCCCGGCTCGGAAAACGCGCCCGATGTTAATGGCTCTGTAAAAACGGCGTTGAGCGTGGGAAAACCATAACATGCGCTATCGGGATCCAAATTGGCGCAGGCTGTGCCAATTCGGGACAGCGCTTCATTCACTAACGCCTGACAAACGGACTGTGCCCAGAGCGTCGCCTGCGGAAGTAGTAGTGCGGTAAGCATCAGAGCTGAGATTAGTCGCTGCATCATATAGAGCCCTATCTGGTAGACTGTCTTATGAATGTTTGCAGGATATCGTATGTTAGACTGTGGTTGGTGTTGTATCCTTATTTCAAACACACTGCCGCAGGTTGAAACGTAGGTCCCCACTTACCAGCCGCGTTAGTAGCCCCGGGCAGTTTCTACCTGTTCATAGAACATCCCGGCGGAGACACCCCGTTTCAGCGGGAGGAAGCCGGACACTCCTTTCGCTAGAGGCACAAACGTGCTAAAATAGACACAGGTCGCCCGCCGTACCGGGCAAGGCACTCCGAGAGTACGGTGTCGTTCGGAGCAACGGTTCGCACCTTACCAACTGAAGCTATCA
>Ga0207869_1001723_pt1 | contig 10091 bp, 6 predicted proteins | sample HigsolmetaAR205D_FD_184837 | JGI IMG/M metagenome (GOLD analysis project Ga0207869, IMG submission 184837) | Ionic liquid and high solid enriched microbial communities from the Joint BioEnergy Institute, USA - AR20-5-D (SPAdes) (version 2) ...
AACGCGCCCCGCCCACGCCAAAGGGGGAACTGGTCGCCCACGCTACTGCTTGCCCCCAAGGACTTGTGCTCACGGCGGTCATCCTGCCGCCGACATTATCCGCTCCCGACCGTTCCAGGGCAGCCACACATTCGCGCACATAGTCGGGAGCAACGACTGTATGCCCATCCACACGCACGATCACGTCGCCCCTGGCGCGAGCCAGGGCTGCGTTGAATCCCGTCGGGACAATGCGACCGGGATTGTCGATGACTGTGACCGGGATACGGGGGTGATCGGCGGCCATCGCAGCGATGATCGCCCGCGTGCCATCGGTGGACATGCCGTCCGCGATCAGCACTTCCAGCCGGTCGGCGGGGTAGTCTTGAGCGAGCACAGCGCCCAGGCTGCGCGCGATGAAGTCCGCCTCGTTGCGGATAGGCATGATGACGGAGACGAAGGGGAACGGTTCGTCCACGTTACTTGACGCGTTCAAGCTCTTCCGGCGGGATCTGGCACACGACCGCGCAGAATTTGCCGTTTGGCCCGCGCGGAATGGCACAATCTCCTGACTATTCCTTTTGGGGAAGCAAGTTGATTACAAACCGCCGCTTACCGCCTGCGGTCAAAGGGATTTCATCGGTTAGCTCAACATCTATCCGTAAGTCTTGTGCCCCATGCTCTCTGAGCAGGCAAATGATGCGTTCACGCACATCATCGGAGAATACAGCTGGTCATGATAAATACGTCGCAGGCATTCATGAGCACTGGCAATTCATCATGGGCCACGCGGCCCAGGAAATGGACGCGATCGGCCACCCCCAGTGATTCCGCCAGGGCGGAATACTTCTGTTTGAGAGCAGGCAGTCCAGCAACCAAGTAATGGACGTCCGGGACCTCCTTGAGGATCTGCGGAAGGGCACGGATTACCACCTGCTGGCCCTTGCGCTCAGTCACATGGCCAACCGTGAGCAGCAGCCGAGCTTGATCCAGGCCATGCCGCGCCCGGAATTCCTGGACCGGTGCCCCGTCTATCACCTTGAAATGCGCCTCATCCGCTCCGTTGGGGATGATAGACCCCCGGCGGGGCGCGATCCCCTGCCGGATCATCATATCCCAAGTGAACTGACTAACACATACAATGTGATCAAGGCGGGCATACGCCCAACGATTGAGCCAGGCTTGCAGACCCGTCAATCCAAACTCCGTTCCGTGTCCAACAGCTACCGCAGGGATACGCCCCTTGAGCGCCGCGACAGCCCACACCGCACGCTCATTGGCGGCCAGGATCACATCGGGTTTCAGGCGGCGGATCTGACGCCAAAACACTCCAGCGCGATACAGAACCCGGATGGGAACGCCGCGCAACCTCGCCAGTCTAATGATCTGGAAGGGCTGTCGGGCGTTGAAATCTGCTATCTCGCTGTTGGGCGCATAGTCTTGAGCGGTGACGACAGTCACTGCCCACCCCCGCTCGCACAAGTACCGCGCGAGCTGATAGGCATGGGTGCCAATCCCGCCAGGACCGGGAGGGAACTCGGGAGAGAGGATCAACAAACGCATAATAGACCACGCCTTGAAACGCTGTCAGCCTTACATGACGCCAGGAGGCGCCAGTCCTTTGCCGGAGGCACTTTGATACACCGCACACTGCCTCCGATTACAGGTGTTCTTTGTGCTGGACGGAGGAGTCTGGTTCGAGCTTCAAACCAACAAAAGCCAGGCCCAAGAAGAATGAAGGGGCCGCTGTCCGCAAGGCATTGCCAAGCACGTAGCTGGTAGACCACAGGAGCCACGCAACGCTGACATGTCGAAAGAGGGGCAAACGCATCACTTTCCGCTGACTCTGCAAATAGGCACCTAGGAACATGACCAGCGCGAGAATCCCTATCAGGCCATGTTCAGCAACCAGGCGGGCAAATTCTGTATGTGCAGCCGCACGCTGACCGTACTGCTCGGCAACATAGCCCGGTGCCAGACCCACCCCTACGCCGGTCAAAGGGTGTTCCATAAACACCTGCCAGCTCGCCTGGGCAATTCTGTCACGTCCTGTCAAGTTGGTGTCAGTGAAACGGACGCTGAGGGCCCCTTGAGTCCATCTGTCGAGCGCCGGATAAACTAGCATAAAAAGCAGGAGCAAACCGATTGCAACCGTGGCAATCATGCGAAGCCTGCGAACCCGGCTGCGGCTGAGCAACATACTGAGCGTCACCCCTGCAACCGCCACGGCCAACGCAACCACCCCCCCACGTGAGAATGTCAGAAAAGCCTGTATAATGAACCACAGTGCCATACTGCCCAGAGCTAGCTGTCTAGGCACTGAAAGGTCAAACAGCCACAGCAGCAAGATTGCCGCCAGCGCCCCGGCGCTCAGCGCGGTTGATACCTGATTTGGGCCAAACCCACCGCTGGCCTTGAAATTCGATTGGGGCGTCCAGACAATTTCCGAAGTCAGGACACTGTGCAGTGCGACTGTGGCGATGGCCACAGTTGGCGCGATTAGAGCCGTCAGGACACGCTGTAATCCCTCTTCTGAAAGGCGATAGTTTGAGAAAAACAGCGCGACCACAAACAGAACCACATGCCCTGATAGGTTGAAGCTGATTTGTTGTCTGGCCTCATTGAGATCCAGTTGCATCAGCGTAGGGACGGTCGCTGGCATAAGAAGCAGAAGATACATCAAGAGCAGCCGCGCGATCTTCAGGGGACGCAGACGCAGAACTGCCAGCAGGAAAATTAGCCCCGTGGCATATTTGCCGTATTCCCAGAAGACTCGGGCTTCCGTCATGCGCCAGAACACTTCAGCGCCAACGATGTAGGCAGCCGCGTAGACAGTACGCTCCAGGCGGCCCTTCGCGAGAGCCAGCCTGATGCCAACAACCAGCGTGACCAAAGCATGCAAAGTGGCCACTTGTGGCAATGTGACAGCCCAGAGCGCCAGAGGGGCGTGCAAGGCCCAGAATATCAAGTAGACAGGAATGGGCGGGATTCGTCGTGGCAGAAGCCCTTCTTGTTCCGGCTGAACGGGCAGACTGGGAAGCTGATAACCAACTGAACGAGAATGACTCATGATCCTATCCGATCGCGCCCCCTCATTCGCCCGGAACCTCAGGCGGGGCCTTGGCGTCCTGCAATAAGGGGATCTGGGGATATCTCGTCAACCATTCATCCGCCCGCTCCGTTGCTTTGCGTATCCGCCAGATCGTGTTGGGGAGCATAACGCCCGCTATAGCTATCTTCAATATCTTGCGCCATCTGCTACCACGGATGGCAAATGTGCCAAATGCCCTCAGCCAGAGACTTTCATGCACCTGCCGAGCCGAGAAATAGCGCTTGGCCAGGTAGATTTCAGAAACGCTGGGCAAATGCCGCTGTATCAGTGAAGCGCGGCTGCTGGCATAGGTGATGACACGTGCCCTGTGCGCCCGCAAGCCACCGCGTGGCGCGTGATGATGTAACACAGAGATAGCAGGATTGTAAACCTTGAAATGCCCGCTCAAGTAGATCCGTGTCCCTAGATCGCCATCTGCCCGCTGACTACGATTATAGGCCAGGTCGAAAAGCCCAGACTTCCGAAGAACTTCACGCCGGATCAGTGTGTTATTCGTTGGGAATACATCGCTTACTTTGATGAAGGAAAAACTCTCTAATTGAGGTCCCGCGCCAATCTCCCGCGCGTAACCATTGGATGCGTCTGCTTGAAAGGCATGCAACGATTTCAAGTGTAGCTCGATCAAATCATTCTCAACTTCATCGTCGTCATCAAGAAAAAGAATGTAATCTCCTTGCGCGATCTGCAGCCCTGCATTGCGCGAGGTGCACTGGCCGGCCTCGTCCTGGTAGATCAGTTTGAGGGGTAAGTCCGCAAATTCCTGCTGTAACCCCGTGTCTCTGGCTTCCGCAGCGGTTTGATCGATGACGATGATCTCATAGGGCTTGATCGTCTGTTCTCGCAATTGCGCCAGCAGCGTCTTGAGATAGGGATAGCGATCCAGCGTCGGGATCAGCACTGTAACCCGGGCATCGAGGGGCGGAGCGGACTCCTGGTGGTGCGAGTAAGGGTTTGGAACAGCAGGTTTCCTCTCATTCCGCAACGACCACCACGCCCACACGGCTGGCAGGGGCGAGACATAACCCGACAGCACCGCCCGCCCCAGCGCCCAATGGTATTGCCATCTACGGTACGCATAGTAAACGAAGCGCAGTTCATCTTCAAAGGGAATAATCACAGGACATGGGGAAATGTCTCCGCCTATCAGCCAGGGGACATGTCGTGTGAAAACCCCACGAGTCATGTAACGGTGCCCCATCTCCAGCGCGGCAGCGTCAATGGTCTTGAAGGCCGGATAGATACCGCCCATCTGCCTGAGCACATCGGTCCGAACAAGGCAGGCACTCAGCGAAAGGCGCCATGATGAAGCCTCAATATCGACAGGTGGATCGCAACTAAACATCCAAGTCGGGTTCACGAAATCGATCAGGCCGGGTAGCCCCGCCATGCCCAGCCGCAAACCCGCGTGCCAGACGTCCCCGGGACGTTTCATACAATCAACGACAACCTGCGGGTCGGGCACGCCAGCCACAGGGCTCCAGAACAGCCACGCCTCCGCCTGTGTATCGGGAAGATGATGCTGGATGAGCGTGTGGACGGCACGCGGCGTCGCCTCGGCTCGGTAGACCTCGCCCAGCGACCACTCAGGGGCAGGCTGGTCTGCATGCAGCCAGATCAGATCAATGCGAGGCTGGTTCATGCGCCAATTCCTGGTAGAACGCCGCAAACAGGGCGGACTGCCTGGTCAAGTTGAATTCCGCCACAACCCGCTTCCGCCCCGCCTGGCCCATTTGCTGGCGCAGGTTCGGATCGGTGGCCAGCCGCGCTAGCCTGTCCGCCAGCGCCGCCGGATCGCGGCGGGCGACGACAAAACCTGTGACGCCGTCCTGCACATTCTCCGCTAGGCCGTCCGCGTTGCTGCAGACGACCGGCAACTCCATCGCCTGCGCCTCCAACACGGCGTTGCAAAACCCCTCCGAAACCGCCGCGTGAAGGAAGATATCGGCCCGGCGCATCTCGTCGCGCACCCGCTCGTGCGGTTGAGCGCCCAGCAGATGCACGCAGTCGGCCAGACCAAGCTGATGCCGGCAGAAGGCGACCGCCTCCAGGTGCTGCCCGTCGCCGACGATGTGATATTCGACATTGAGACCGCGATCGCGCATAGCCCTTATGGCCTGCAGAGCGTACTCATAGCCCTTCTTCCACTCCAGCCGCCCCACGCTGAGAATCCGCACGGGGCGCGCGGCTGTCCCGTCGTTGGCAGACACTTCACGATCGGACGGATCGAAGAAATCGGCGTCAACTGCGGGCGGGATCAGGGCATGCGGCTTGTCCGGGGGACAACCGCGACGCTGCGCCCGCCGCCAAAGGTCTTCACCCAGCAAGTGGAGCCTATCGGCATGTGCCCAGACTTCCTGATAGTAGTCTGCCTGATCAATGCCCGAAAAGTTCAGATCGTATCCCCGAAAACTGACAGTAACACGGCAGCCAAGCAGATCGCGCAGGTACATCCGGCCAATCGCCAGGGCTCCGAATTCGAAATGAACGACATCCGGTTCAGTCAGGATGAGCGGCAGATCGAGATAGAACCGGCGCAACACGTCCAACCCAAAACGGCGCAGGCCCCTGTGCACATAGCGGAGCGCGTTCCTAGGATTGACCGCTAGGGCGTAGAACAACGCCGCCGGCAGCAACAGAGCGGCCAGAGCTTTGTGGCGGGTCGGCCACGAGGCGTGGATACGTTGAGCCAGCCCCCGTCTCGCCTGCAGCGCCGGGAATAGCGCCCAGTTCTCCCTGGCATGATGACCGCACACGACGTGAACATCATAGCCATGGTCCAGCAACCCCAGGAACTTGCTGACGATGAACGTCTCGGAGCGCACCGGAAACACGGGGACAACCAGAGCGAGCCTCAAATCCGTCCCATCACTTCCAGATATAGCGCTTCGTGCTCAGCCACTTCTCGCTCAATCGTGTAGTTCGCCAGAATGCGCTGGCGTGCCCCCTCGGCAAGGCTGGCCCGCAATTCCGCCGAGCGTACCAAGCTCAATAGCGCTTCAGAGAGCGCGTCGGGGTCTTCGGGCGGCACCAACAACCCGCTCACGCCATGCTCAATGACATCCCTTGACCCCGGAATATTTGTCGCTACCGATGGTTTGCCACACGCCATTGCCTCAAGCAATGCAACGGGACAGCCCTCCCCGCGCCCTAACGTGGGGAGCACAAAAGCGTCCAGCTCGGCATGGAGGGCGGGCACGTTCTCGACATTGCCAATGAAATGCACACGGTCCTGAAGACCCAACTCGCTGGCTAGGCGGTGCAGCTCGTCCACGTAATCCTGCTCCAACGGTTTTCCCGCGATGACAAGATGAGCTGCAGGGACGCGCGCCAGCGCATGCAGGAGCGTAGGGTGTCCCTTGACGCGCACCAGGTGAGCCACTACACCGATGACGAAAGCGCTCGCATCGATTTTGAGATGCTGCCGGATGTTCAGTTGAGGGAGCGCATCGGGATGAAATCGTCTGGTGTCAACACCACGTGGAACCAGTTTTACTTTGGCGCGTGTTCTTCGGGCGACAAAAAAGCGTTCAAGCATAGTAGTGTTTTGTGCCAGGACACGAGTAGCCAGCCATGTCCTGATTCGCCATGCCCTCGACCCATAGCTCATGTTCTTCTTCGTATATATCCAGGCGTGAGCCCCGGACATGCGTGCAATTATTGGCTCTGTATAATCGTCGGAATAATGAAAAGAGTGCCACACCTGGAATCCGTAAGGTCGAAACAGACTGGCAGCACGCCAAGCCCGAGCAGGTAGTTGATGCCTCGGCCGTGCATTCACCGTGAACGGTAACTCTAAGAGTTGAATGCCCATTGCATTGATCTCAGCCTCGAGTTTTCCCCCCGTCTTGAGAACAGCAATTGATGGTGAGAAGAACTGCGGGTCAAGGCGGCTGGCAATATTCAGCAGGGCCTGTCCCGATCCGGCTGTGATGAAATTGGGAATGGTGAAAAGTATCCTGATGGGATATTCAACCTTGGACATAATGCGTCCTATACCAAAGCTGAAGAGCCAGCAAGGTCCAGATACCCCATTTGTGGGATCTTGTCCCGCTGAAATGCTGGAAACAATAGTCTCGAACAGCAACGCGGTCGAATATGCCCGGTGGGTACATATCGCGGTCGATCAGCAATTCCTCGACATAGGGTCGCAGACTGCCAGACAACCACTCGCCCAGTGGCACTGCAAAGCCCCGCTTGGACTGAGGAATGGTATCTGGAGGAACATGGCGTCCTAACAGCTCACGCAGAAGGGCCTTGCGAGTGCCATCCTTCATAGCTTCAAACGGGTGGATACGCAGACTTAGCTCGACCACCGCTCGATCAAGTAAAGGAACGCGGACTTCGAGACTGTGATACATCGAAGCCATATCGACCTTTTTCAGACCGCGCTGCAATTGACCATAATACTCAACCCAACGGGAGTAATTAGCCAGATCAACTAGCCCTCTATATTGGTCGTAGTGGTGATAGAGGTTGAAGTCTGATGGCAATGGAGGTAAATCCGGCGCTAGGCTTCGGAGATCATGCGCAGATAGCCGTGAATTGACACCAAAATAATAGTCGCCAACTGATTTAGACAGAACAGCGCCAGATCTTTTGGGTACCAAGCCGTATTTGCCAGCCAGATATAGACCGACACGAACGGCCCTTGGCCAGCGAAAGTCCTGCCCGCTGCGTAGCAGAGAAAACGGCCTCTCATATCCCCAAAACAGCTCGTCCCCGCCATCACCACTCAGCGCAACCGTTATTTCGGTACGGGCAGCCTGACAAATCAACAATGTGGGAAAAATGGAATAATCGGCAAATGGTTCGGTTTGAGCGGCGGCAACAGCCGATAACATCCCCTCAGCTTGCTGTTGATCAATCTGGTGAACACGAAGGTCAAGGTCAAGGTGTTGAGCATAAGTACTGGCCGTCGTTGACTCATCCTGCCACCAGCCTGGATTGGCAATCGTAAAGGCCTTGAGACCCGGGCCCGTTTGTTGCCGGGCTACAGCGGACACAAGGGGCGAGTCGATACCACCGGAAAGAAAGACACCTAAGGGAACATCGGAAATGCGCTGGCGATGTACCGCATCATCGAGTGCGTTCGGCAGGAGTTCGAGTGCCTGAGATGCATTGAGGTCAGGGGCTGGATTGCGAGGCAGGCTCCACCAGGAATGCTTCGACCAACTACCATCCGCCTCAATGATGAGGTAGTGCCCAGGCTCCAATTGGTGGGTGTGTTCGAACAGGGCATAAGGAGGGGGTATATGATGAAGCCGCAAGTATAGGGGAAGCACATCCGGTCTTATATGAGCCGGCTTTTCCCACGGATTATGAAAGAGGCAGTTGTACTGAGAGGCAAACACAAAACCCTTGCGATGTGGCTCAACGTAATAGTAGAGGGGTTTAATCCCTGCGTGATCTCTCGCAAGCACAAGTCGGCGATTCGGCAAGTCATACCAGGCAAGAGCAAACATACCATTGAAGCGCCCAATCGAGTCTATTCCCCAGTTATTCAGTGCTTCCAGAACAACCTCCGTATCAGATCGCGAACGAAACCGCACACCCCTGGCTTCAAGCTCGTGCCGCAACTCAGGAAAGTTGTACAGCTCCCCGTTGAAAACAAGCACCGAGCGCCCGTCTGCCGAAACCATGGGCTGATTGGCTTCGGGGGATAAATCCAGAACGGCCAATCGACGAAAACCAAAGGAAATGACGCCTTCTGAATCGACCCAGGTTCCGTCAGCGTCCGGTCCGCGTCGGGTCAGTAGACTCTTCATCGTTTCGAGAGACCGCACAAACCCTGGTTGACTTGCCAGTCTCTCAATGGAGACTATGCCGCAAATGCCGCACATCAGAAATCTTGATTCAGCCTGCGCCGTACAGTGCCGGAAGGAATGACTCGGCAAGCACGTAGAGCATTTCTCGCGGTTTCATGTTGGGTGTTTCCCCCTAGCATAGGCTGCGTATAGCGCTAGAAACTGCCCGATCTGCTGTTCCAGCGTGAACTCGCGCAGGATGCGCTCCCTGGCCCGCGCGCCCATCGCCGCGCGCAGGTCCGCGTCCGAGGCCAGCTTCTGCAGCGCCTCAGCCATTGCCGCTGGATCGCGCACGGGTACGACAAATCCCTCGACGCCATCTGTGACGGCCTCGCGCATGCCCCCGCAATCAGTCGTCACCACCGGCAATCCGCAGGCCATCGCTTCCAGGGCGGCATTCGCGATCCCCTCGCTCAGGCTCGCCAGCAGGAAGACATCCGCCCGCTGCAGGCGAGCGCGCACCGCCTCCGGCGAGAGCCGACCCAACAGGTGTACATGCCCGTGCAGATGGAGGTCGTCGAGGGTGTAGAGTACACGCTGGCGCTCTGGCCCGTCACCGATGATCTCAAAGTGAACGGGAACCCCCTGCTCAACCAGCCGACGGACGGCCAGCAGCGCATATTCGTAGCCCTTGCGCCAGATCAACGCACCCGTCGTCACAATGTGCAAGGTGCTGTCCGCACGCCGCTCAGCCGGGGCGGGAAAGAAGAAATTGGGGTCAACCGCCGGGCGGATCACCCACGCTTTGGCCGGGTCGAGGCCCAGCTTGATCGCCTCCTGCTTGATGGCGTCTGATACGCAGTGCACAGCGGCGGCGCGTTTGAATGTAGCGACCATGCCATCCACAAACGTCCGGCGGTGTGGGTTGTGCGGGGCGATCTGCACCTGGGACCCACGGCAACTCACAATGAAAGGACACTGCAGCAACTCCGCGAGAAAGCCGTAAGAGACAGCGGCGGAGTTCCACTCGAAGTGGATAAGGTCTGGCCTGTGCCCGATCAAAGGCACAATATCCAGATACTTCAGACACGCCTGGAGCTGCCCAGAAGCATCGGCACGTACCAGCCGCCAGGCCCGCCCCACGGCGTGTGGATGGCGCAGGGCCTTACCTGCAAACTGCAGCGCCGTGCGCACAAGTGCCCTGACGGGGCGATAGCCACCGAATGCCACAACATGGACATGATCGGGCGTGCCCT
>Ga0207869_1001725_pt1 | contig 10084 bp, 7 predicted proteins | sample HigsolmetaAR205D_FD_184837 | JGI IMG/M metagenome (GOLD analysis project Ga0207869, IMG submission 184837) | Ionic liquid and high solid enriched microbial communities from the Joint BioEnergy Institute, USA - AR20-5-D (SPAdes) (version 2) ...
GAGTTCGTCGACCTCCCCCCGGTCCGCATCGGCCGCGACGTGAACTGGCACACCAACCCGCACCGCAACCGCTCGTGGGCGATGGTGTTCCACTCGCTGCGCTGGATGGCCCGGCTCGTCGCCGAGTACGAGAGCACCGGCGACCGCAGGTACCTCGACCGGGCGGTCGAGGTCGCCAAGGACTGGGTGAAGGACAACCCGCGCGGCGGGCGGCGCACCAACCGGTACGCCTGGGAGGAGCACCCGGTGGCGCTGCGCGCCCCGGCCCTGGTCTGCCTGAGCCGGCACGTGAAGGCGGCGTGGCTCACCCGCAGCCTGCGCGAGCACGCGAAGGTGCTCGCCAACCCGGCCCTCTACGAGAAGGGCCACAACCACGGCCTCGACCAGGACATCGGCCTGCTCAGCATCGGCTGCCGCCTCGGCGAGCGCTCCTGGAGCCGGCTCGCCGTCCAGCGGATGAACTCCTCGGCGAAACTCGCCATCGACGCCGACGGCGCGCTGCAGGAGCAGGCCCCGCGGTACGGCGTCTACGTGCACCGGCGCATGACGACCGCGATGGAGAAGATCACCGAGTGCGGCATGAAGGTGCCGGGCGAGATGCGCCGCCGGTACGACCTGCTCGCCTCCTACATCGTGCACGCCATCCAGCCGAACGGGTATATGGTGCCGATCGGCGACGGCGGCCCGGACGTGCGGCCCACCGGGTTCACCCTCGACGAGGTGGAGAACGACCCGGCCGAGAAGAAGAGCATCAAGAAGGCGAAGCGGGAGAAGCCGGTCAAGGTGTTCCGCCGCGCCGGGTACGTGTTCGGCCGGACCGCCTGGGACGACCCCGAGTCGGCGTACTACTCGATCCGGTTCGGCCCCGGCCTGAAGTACCACGGCCACGAGGACCACCTCGGCGTCACCTACTACGCCCAGGGCCGGGACGTGCTCGTCGACGTCGGCTTCCACTCCTACGAGAAGACCGCCTACCGGTACTGGACGATGTCCCCGGAGGCGCACAACGTGCCGGTCGTCGTCGGCAAGCGGTTCCGGCCGCGTACGGCGAGCCGGCTCGACGCGTACAAGATCGGCGGCGAGCGCCAGACGTACACGCTGTCCGACACCGCGTACGGCGTGCGCCGTACCCGGTCGGTGCTGGTCAACCACGACCGGGACGTGATGGCGGTGCTCGACACCGCCGCCAAGGGCGCGCGCATCCGCAACCTGTGGCACTTCCCCGCCGACCTCAAGGTGCTCTCCAACCGCGGCGGCCACGTCGTGGTCGGTGAGGGCGGCGCCAAGGGCTGGCGGGCGAGCCTGGTGCAGCTCGCCATGCCGTCCTGCAAGCCGATCGGCGGCCAGCAGGTGAAGATCGGCCAGACCAACCCGTACCAGGGCTGGGTCTCCCCCGGCTACATGCGCAAGGAGAAGGCGCCCGCCGTCGTCTCCCCCGCGGCGAGCGCCCTGCTCACGGTGATCGTGCCCGGCACCGCCGAGCCCGAGGTGTCCTGCTCGGGCGGGAAGGTGACGGTGCAGACCCCGGAGGGCTCCGTCACCTTCCGCGCGACCGCGTCCGGCGGCCTCGCCTAGCCGAGCACCGGCACGACCTCCTGCGGCTCCCGGCCGGCGCGCAGCAGGCCGAAGGTGACGGCCTGCTCGAGGGCGTCCCAGGAGGCGGCGATGATGTTCTCGTCGACGCCGACCGTGGACCACTCGCCCTCGCGGTCGCTGGAGGTGACGAGCACCCGGGTGACCGCGCCGGTGCCGTGGGTGCCCTCGAGGATGCGCACCTTGAAGTCGATGAGCTCGAGCTCGGCGAGCTCGGGGAAGAGCCGCTCCAGGGCGAGCCGGACCGCGCGGTCGAGCGCGTTCACCGGCCCGTTGCCCTCGCCGGTGGCGACGATGCGCTCGCCCTTGGCGTGCAGCTTCACCGTCGCCTCGCTCACCACCTCGCCGGTGGGGCGGCGCTCGATGATCACCCGCCAGGACTCGACGGTGAAGTGCCGCCGCCGCTCGCCGTGCACGGTGTCGCGCAGCAGCAGCTCGAAGGAGGCGTCCGCGGCCTCGAAGGTGTGGCCCCTCGCCTCCAGCTCCTTGACCCGCTCCACCAGGGCCCGGGCCTGGTCGCCGTCGAGCCTGTAGCCGAGCTCGCGGCCCTTGAGCTCCACCGAGGCCCGCCCGGCCATGTCGGAGACGAGCATGCGCATGTCGTTGCCGACGAGCGCCGGGTCGATGTGCTGGTAGAGGTTGGGGTCCACCTTGATCGCCGAGGCGTGCAGGCCGGCCTTGTGCGCGAAGGCCGACACCCCGACGTACGGCTGGTGCGAGTTCGGGGTGACGTTCGTCACCTCGGAGATGGCGTGCGCGATGCGGGTCATGTCCGCCAGCGCCTCCGGCGGCACGAGGTCGAAGCCCCGCTTGAGCTGGAGGTTCGCCACCACGGTGAACAGGTTGGCGTTGCCCGAGCGCTCGCCGTACCCGTTGGCGCAGCCCTGGACGTGCGTGGCCCCGGCGCGGACCGCGGCGAGGGTGTTCGCCACCGCGCAGCCGGTGTCGTCGTGGCAGTGGATGCCGATGCGCGCCCCGGTGGCCACGACGGCCTCGACCACCTCGCCGAGCTCGTCGGGGAGCATGCCGCCGTTGGTGTCGCAGAGCGCGATGACGTCGGCCCCGGCCTCGGCGGCGGTGCGCACCACCTCGAGCGCGTACGCCGGGTTCGCCTTGTAGCCGTCGAAGAAGTGCTCGGCGTCGAGGAAGACGCGCCGGCCCTCCGCACGCAGGTGGGAGACGGTGTCGCGGATCATCGCGAGGTTCTCCTCGAGCGTCGTGCGGAGGGCCAGCTCCACGTGCCGGTCGTGGCTCTTGGCCACGAGCGTCACGACCGGCGCCTCGGATTCGCGCAGTGCGGCGACCAGGGGGTCGTCGGCCGCCTTCACGCCGGGCCGGCGGGTCGCGCCGAACGCGGCGAGCTGCGCGTGCTTCAGGTCGAGCTCGGTCCGAGCCCGCCGGAAGAACTCGGTGTCCTTGGGGTTCGCCCCCGGCCAGCCGCCCTCGATGAAGCCGACCCCCAGGCTGTCCAGGTGCCGCGCGATGGCGAGCTTGTCGGCGACGCTGAGGTTGAGGCCCTCCTGCTGGGCGCCGTCGCGAAGCGTGGTGTCGTAGACGTGAAACCGATCGTCGGCCATGGTGTCCGTTCTCTCCTCAGGGGCGGTACGGCTCGCCCGCGCGCGGTCTTTCGGCCCAAAACAAAAGACCCCTCACGGACGTGAGAGGTCTGCGCGCCGGCGATTGTCCTGTGCTAAGTGCCGGCGCGCCTGCCGATAATCAGCAGACCGTAGCGCATTGCGTCTGCCAGTTTGCCACACGTCCGGAGTGCTCCGCACACCAACCCGCCGTGCCGGCGTGGCGAGTTCACCCGGCTCGGCGAGAATGGCCCGCATGAAGGCATCCGCGTACATGGCCGAACACGTCGCCCGCTACGCCCTGGAGCACACCACGCCGCCGGATCCGCTGCTCGCGGAGCTCGCCGAGCGGACCGTGGAGCTCACCGGCGACCACGCGGGACTGCAGATCGCGCCCGAGCAGGGCCCGCTGCTCACCATGCTCGCCCAGCTCATGGGCGCGCGGAACGCGGTGGAGGTGGGCACGTTCACCGGCTACTCGTCGATCTGCATCGCCCGCGGGCTCGCCCCCGGCGGCCGGCTCACCTGCTTCGACGTGAGCGAGGAGTGGACCGCGATCGCGCGCGAGTACTGGCGCCGGGCGGGCCTCGCGGACCGGATCGAGCTGCGGCTCGGCCCGGCGAGGCAGACCCTCGCCGAGCTGCCGGAGACCGAGTCGATCGACTTCGCCTTCATCGACGCGGACAAGCCCGGGTACGTCGACTACTACGAGCTGATCATGTCCCGGCTCGTGCCGGGCGGGCTGATCGTCGCGGACAACACGCTGCGCCGCGGCCGGGTCGCCGACCCGGCCGACGACGACGAGCTGGTGCGCGTCACCCGCGCGTTCAACGACCACGTGATCGCCGACAAGCGGGTCACCGTGATCCTGCTGCCGTTCGCGGACGGGCTCACCCTGATCCGCAAGCGCTGACCGCCGCGGCCCGGAGGCGCCGTCGCGGGCGCCCCGGGCACCTCGGCGTCACCGCTCGTCGAACGGGGATACCGCGCAGGACGTGCGGGAACGCGCCAAGGACGGTCAGCAGACCTTGTGCACCCAGTCCCGGGTGTCCGGGCGGGTGCCGTACTGGATGCCGACGAGCTCCTCGCGCAGCCGCATGGTGACCGGGCCGGGCGTGCCGTCGCCGATCGTCCAGCCGCCGGTCTCGTCCTTCACCGCGCCGACCGGGGTGATCACCGCGGCGGTGCCGCAGGCGAACACCTCGGTGAGCTCGCCGGACTCGCAGCCGGCCCGCCACAGGTCGACCGAGATCTTGCCCTCCTCGGCGAGGTAGCCGAGGTCGCCGGCGAGCTTGAGCAGCGAGTCGCGGGTGACGCCGGGCAGCAGCGTGCCGGTGAGCGCGGGCGTGACCAGCCGGTCGCCGAACACGAAGAACAGGTTCATGCCGCCCATCTCCTCGACCCAGCGGTGCTCGAAGGCGTCGAGCCAGACCACCTGGTCGCAGCCGTTCTCCACGGCCTGCTGCTGGGCGACGAACGCGGCCCCGTAGTTGCCACCGCACTTGGCGAACCCGGTGCCGCCGGGCGCGGCACGGGTGTACTCCTTCGACAGCCACACCGTGACCGGCTTGATCCCGCCGGCGAAGTACGACGCGGCCGGGGAGGCGATCACGATGTACTTGTAGCTCTTCGACGGGTGGTTGACCCCGAGCCCGACCTCCGTGGCGATCATGAAGGGACGCAGGTAGAGGCTGTGCCCCTCGGTGGTCGGCACCCACTCCTTGTCGGTCTGCACGAGCAGCTCGAGCGACTCGACGAACACGTCCTCGGGCAGCTCGGGCATGGCCATGCGGCGCGCCGAGCTGTTGAACCGGGCCGCGTTCGCGTACGGGCGGAACATCACGATCGAGCCGTTCGCCTGCCGGTACGCCTTCAGCCCCTCGAACAGCTCCTGCCCGTAGTGGAACACCGACGTCGCCGGATCCAGGGTGAGCGGCTGGTACGGCACGAGCCGCGCGTCGTGCCAGCCACGCCCCTCGGTCCACTCGATCACGATCATGTGGTCGGTGAAGTGCCGCCCGAACCCGGGGTTCGCCAGTACCCGCTCGCGCTCCTCCGGAGTGCGCGCGTGGTCGGAGAGCTGCACGTCGAAGGTAAGGCGATGAGCGGTGGTCATGACGGGATCCTTCTCTTTTCGGTGGTCGCGCCCCATCTCATTGTGCGCCGCGGCCGGTTCGGGTGAAAACTGTAGTGAATGCGACGTCAAAGCGTCGCCAAGCGGATGATGCGGATCCGGCGGATCGCGCCGGAACATGACGAACGCGCACGGGGCGTCGGCCGCCGTGCGCGTTCGTGAAGATCGTCGAGTGGCGGCCCGTTCAGCCGGCTACTCGCTTGGCGATGTCGTCGCCGATCTGGCTCGTGGTACGGGTGCCCGCGCCCGCGCGCTCGGCGAGGTCGGCCGCGACGGCGCGCTCCACCCGGGCGGCGGCCTCGGTCAGGCCGAGGTGGTCGAGCATCATGGCGACCGACAGCACGGTGGCGGTCGGGTCGGCCTTGCCCTGCCCGGCGATGTCGGGCGCGCTGCCGTGCACCGGCTCGAACATGCTCGGCGCGGTGCGCTCGGGGTTGACGTTGCCGCTCGCCGCCAGGCCGATGCCGCCGGCGATCGCGGCGCCGATGTCGGTGAGGATGTCACCGAACAGGTTGTCGGTGACGATCACGTCGAAGCGCGACGGCTGGGTGACGAAGAACATCGAGGCCGCGTCGACGTGGCAGTAGTCGACGGTCACGTCCGGGAACTCCGGCGCGATGCTCTCCACCGTGCGCATCCACAGGTCACCGGCGTAGGTGAGCACGTTGGTCTTGTGCACCAGCGTGAGCTTCTTGCGCGGCCGGGCCTGGGCCTTGGCGAACGCGTAGCGGACCACGCGGGCCACGCCGTACGCGGTGTTGAACGACTCCTGCGTGGCGATCTCGTGCGGGGTGCCGCGGCGCAGCACGCCGCCCGCGCCCGCGTACGGGCCCTCGGTGCCCTCCCGGACCACGACCATGTCGATGTCCTCGGGTCCGGCCCCGGCGATCGGGGTGGTCACGCCGGGGAAGAGCTTGACCGGGCGCAGGTTCACGTAGTGGTCGAGCTCGAAGCGCAGCCGCAGCAGCAGGTCGCGCTCGAGTACGCCGGGCGGCACGCTCGGGTCGCCGACGGCGCCGAGCAGGATCGCGTCGTAGCCGCGCAGCTCCTCGAGTACCGAATCGGGCAGGGTCTCGCCCGTCGCGTGGTAGCGCTTGGCGCCAAGGTCATATGTGGTGGTCTCGGCCTTGACCCCGGCGGCGTCGAGGACCTTCAGGCCCTCGGCCACGACCTCGGTGCCGATGCCGTCACCGGGGATGACCGCCAACTTGAGCGTGCCGTGTTCGTCCAGCATGGCCGTACCTTATCCGAACCCTGTGGTGACCTCGTGTGATCCCTTGTCCCGGTCGCTCACCGGGAGGTGCGGGGCGGTACGGCGCCGCCGTTGTCGCGGCGGTCGAGCGCGGCCTGCACGGCGTCGGCGGCCTTCCGCTCCGGCTCCTCGGGCGGGTTCTGCCGACTCCAGGCGTACATGTCGTACATGGTGGGACCCAATTCCGTGATGCGAACGGCGCGCCGGGCACACGGCCCACGGCGCGGCGAAAGACGACGGCTACGGGGCGAACGGCCGACGACGGCGCGCCCCGGCGTGGTCTGCCCGTCAGCCTACCGGGCGGACGGCGCCGCCGTCTCGCCCCGTAGCACGCCTTTTCACATGTTGAGACGCCGGACGGTGACGGCGCGGGACCTCACTCGCTGAGGTCCACCCGGCGGCCGGTCTCGGCGCCGATCCCGCTGAGGATCTGCTCCATCGCCTCGTCCGGGATCGCGGAGTCGACGGTGAGCGCGATGAGCGCCTTGCCGCCCTTCTCGTTCCGGGACACCTGCATCGAGGCGATGTTCACGCCGTGCTCGCCGAGGATCTGGCCGACGATCCCGACGATGCCGGGCCGGTCGTCGTAGGTGAAGAACGCCAGGTGCTCGGTCGGCTCGATCTCGATGTCGAAGCCGTTGACGTTCACCAGCTTCTGGATCTGCCGCGGCCCGGAGAGCGTGCCGGACACGGTGACCGTGCGGCCGTCGGCGAGCACGCCGCGCACGGTGACCACGTTCCGCCAGTCCGAGCTCTCCTCGCTGGTGACCAGCTCGACGACCACCCCGCGGTCCTTGGCGAGCAGCGGGGCGTTGACGTAGGTCACCGCCTCCTCGACCACGTCGGTGAACACGCCCTTGAGCGCGGCGAGCTCGAGCACCCGCACGTCGTGCTGGACGATCTCGCCGCGGACCTCCACGTCGAGGCGGGTGGCGACCTCACCGGCGAGCGCGGTGAACACCCGGCCCAGCTTCTCGGCGAGCGGCAGGCCCGGCTTGACGTAGTCGGCCACCGGGCCGCCCTGCACGTTCACCGCGTCGGGCACGAACTCGCCCGCGAGGGCGAGCTTGACGCTGCGGGCCACCTGGGTTCCGGCCTTCTCCTGGGCCTCGTGGGTGGAGGCGCCGAGGTGCGGGGTGACCACGACCTGGTCGAGCTCGAACAGCGGGCTGTCGGTGCACGGCTCCTTGGCGAACACGTCGAGCGCGGCGCCGGCGACCCGGCCCTCCTTGATCGCGGCGTACAGCGCGTTCTCGTCGACGATGCCGCCCCGGGCGACGTTGATGATGCGCACGGTCGGCTTGACCATGTGCAGCTCGCGGTCGCCGATGAGACCGATCGTCTCCTTGGTCTTGGGCAGGTGCACGGTGATGAAGTCGGAGCGCTGCAGCAGCTCCTCCAGCCCGACGAGGCGCACGCCGATCTGCGCGGCGCGGGCGGGCTGCAGGTACGGGTCGTAGGCGATCAGCTCGACCCCGAACGGCGCGAGGCGCTGGGCCACGAGCTGGCCGATGCGGCCGAGCCCGAGGATGCCGACCGTCTTCTGGTCGAGCTCCACGCCGGTGTACTTCGAGCGCTTCCACTCCCCGCCCTTGAGCGCCGCGTGGCCCTGGGGGACGTTGCGCGCGCAGGCGAGGATGAGCGCGATCGTGTGCTCGGCGGCGCTGACGATGTTGGAGGTGGGGGCGTTCACGACCATGACACCGGCCTTGGTCGCGGCCTCCACGTCCACGTTGTCGAGACCGACGCCGGCGCGGGCGACCACGCGCAGGCGCGGCGCGTGCGCGAGCGCCTCGGCGTCCACCTGGGTGGCGCTGCGGACGATGAGCGCGTCCGCCTCCGCCAGGGCCGGCAGCAGCGCGGAACGGTCGGCTCCGTCGGTGTGGCGTACCTCGAAGTCGGCGCCCAGCAGGGCGAGACCCGCTTCGGAAAGTTCCTCGGCGACGAGTACGACGGGCTTGTTCACGAATGGACCCTTCGGCTTGTGCGGCTGCTCGGACACCAGACGAGTCTAGTGGGCGCATGTGAAAGCTCTCACAAGCGTCCGCAATGCGAGACTCGACTTCATATCTGCAGGTCACCGCGCTGTGACCGTCGTCATACGCGCGGGCGAAGCGGGCCGCCACGACACTGTCGGGACCCTTTCCCGCGGCCCTCCCGCCGACGCGCCAACCGAACCGTACCGGAGAAGTCGGTGTTGCCGGTACGAAATCTTGGCGAATACGCTGCTAAGGTCATGCTCCTGTCCGTATCGTTCGCCATATGAGCATCGGGAACCCCGCTCTCGGCGAAGTCCTCGCGCAGCACGGCAGCCCGCACCGCCTGCTCGCCGCCCTCGCCGAAGGGGGAATCCTGGTCGCCGTGCGACCGGACCGGTCGGTCGTGCTCGGCACCACGCAGGCCGGTGAGCGCGTGCTGCTCGGCTACACCAGCCCGGCCACCTACGCACGGCACCGGGGCAGCCATCGGCTGTCGGAGTGCGACGCCCAGACGATCATCGACATCCAGCGGGTCACCGGGGTGCGAGAGATCGTCATCGACGCCGCCGGGCCCGCCGCGGCGGCGATCCCCATCGCGGACCTCAAGCGCTATCTGGAGGTGAATCCGCCGGCTCCGTCGCCCGCCCTCGCGGCCCCGACCGGCACCGCCCAATCCGGCACCGCCCAATCCGGCACCGGTACGGCGCCGCGCGCCTACGCCACCGGCGCGATGGCCACCATCCCGCGCTCGTCCGCCCGCCCGGGCACCGCGCAGGGCGCGCCACCGGCCGCCCCGCCCGGCCCGCACCCGCACGGCGCGCCGCGGGGCGGCGGAGCTGGTCCGGCGCCCGGCCCCACCCCTACAGTCGCTGCACGCACGGTGCGAGAACCGGGAGGATCGGCGTGATCGAGTGGTCCGAGGAGCAGCAGATGGTGCGCGCCGCCGTGCGCGACTTCATCGAGAAGGAGCTGGTGCCGCACCACCGCGAGCTCGAGCACGGCGACCTGCCGCCCTACGACATCATCCGGAAGCTCGTCCGGACCTTCGGCATGGACACGATGGCCCGGGAGCGCTTCGAGCGGACCATCGCCCGGGAGAAGGCGCTCGCGGCCGGCGAGCGGGTCGACGAGCCCGACGAGCGCGAGCGCGACCCGCAGGCGGCGGCCGACGCCGCGGCGTTCCAGCTCATCCCGATCATCGAGCTGTGCCGGTGGAGCCCCGGCCTCGTGACCGCCATGGGCGTGTCGATGGGCCTGACGGCCAGCGCCATCCTCTCCCGGGGCACGATCGCCCAGAAGGAGCGGTGGGCGCTGCCGCTCCTCACCTTCGAGAAGGTCGGCGCCTGGGCGATCACCGAGCCCGGGTCGGGCTCCGACGCCTTCGGCTCCATGCGCTCCACCGCCCGGCGCGACGGCGACGAGTACGTCCTCAACGGCTCGAAGACGTTCATCACCAACGGCCCCTACGCCGACACCATCGTCTTCATCTGCAAGCTCGACGAGGGCAACCCGCCCGAGGAGCGCAAGATCCTCAGCTTCGTCCTCGACAAGG
>Ga0207869_1001741_pt1 | contig 10004 bp, 7 predicted proteins | sample HigsolmetaAR205D_FD_184837 | JGI IMG/M metagenome (GOLD analysis project Ga0207869, IMG submission 184837) | Ionic liquid and high solid enriched microbial communities from the Joint BioEnergy Institute, USA - AR20-5-D (SPAdes) (version 2) ...
GTCTTCAAGCTTGTCCAGTTTGTCATTCATGTCACTAATTTTATCCGTCAAATCGTTGATGTTTTTCCCAATCGTGAACTGGGTGTTCACATAAGTGGATTTCCCGGCTTTGTCAACGATCGTGTTATAAGTATTATTGACGCTGTCGTACAGCCTTTGGACAATGCCTTTTTCCGATGTTGTGCTGCCGGTCGCGCGAAACAGCAGTTCAACCGAATCCGGATCGTTTTGGATCGCGGCCTTCAGCTTGTCTTCATTAATTTCTAGCTTGCCGCCTTTAAGCCAGTCGGAAGTCGTTGTGATGCCGATGCTTGATAGCTGGTTGTATTCGGATGAAATATTGGCGTTATTCACTTTTGAATAAATCAATGACCGCATGTTAGACAGAGAACTTTTCAACGTCATGTCATTCCTTAAAAGGCCGCTTCTCGCTTTTTTATCCCACTGGTCCTGCTGCGTGTCCGTCATTTCCTTGCGCTGGTCGTCCGTAAGCGGCGCATAATCCGAGTAGCGGTCTTCATTCAGCTTCGACTGCACGGCATCAATCAGGCTGTTGTACTGGTCCACGAAATTTTTGATGTTGTTGTAGATGGTGTCCACGTCGTTGGAAACCGAGATGGTGACCGGCGAGTCGAATTCGCTTTTTAACGTATAGGTGACGCCGCTGATGGTGAAGGTGTTTGATGTCCGTTCGGTATCCAACCCATTTATGTTGAACACGGCATTCGTACCACCGTATTCAGTGCTGCCGCTAAATTTTAATGTATCCCGCAAAAAATCGTAAGTATCTGTATCAGAAGAAATAATGATTTCATTACCGTTATCCACAGATGAAGACGAATTAAAATTACCGGTCTCTTTTCTCGTCAGCGTAAACATATCTTTATATTCGTCATAATACATTGTCAAACCTAAGTTTGAATTGTTCACTTTAGAAATAACATCATTTAACGTTTTATCCGCGCCGATATAAAAATTGCCGTTCACCAGCCCGCTTGAAGTATACGTTTTTAAGTTAAAAGAAGTGTATTTTTGCTGGTAGCTGATTTGGATAGCAGAACCGCTATAAATTGACCCGAAATCGCTATTAAAATCAATTTTTCCCGTTTCCGGATTAAGGGTGCCGATCTGGGTCGAACCAATGAATAAATTCATATTTCCGTCCGTGCCTTGGGAGAGTGAGACGTTATTGTTTCCAACTGTCATAGTAAATGAATCGGTGATAATGTCCCCAAAGTCCAATTGTATTGATTTCGTATCAGACGAGACGGTTGCACTTTTTGTTGCTTTATCCACCACGTATTCAACACTAATGCTCGTCCCGGCGGAAATATTTGAATTAAATTTTAATGTTGCCTGCCCGCCAGCAGTTGTAAGTAAAACCTGGTTAACACTGAGCGTAACGGACGGATCTGTCACCACTTCATAAGTTTTTCCGTTCATTTTTACATTCATTGGCATATTACTGTTAAGTGTGCCCTTTAAGTCAAACGTAACAGACGTTGGATCTGTGGAGTCCCCTTTGGCTGTTATGGTATCCGATATTACTCCCCCTTGGCTCCATTCGATTGACCCGCTGAAATTTCCTGACTGTTTCCATAAGGATTGATTCAAATCAACCTTATTGGATGAATCTGTTGAAATTGGGGCTGCGGCTACCCTCGTCGCTGCCGTCGCCAATTGTGTTACACTTTGAATTGTCGTTGACCCCAGCGATGCATTATTCGCCGCTGTTGCCGTTACATAGCTTTCATTTGATGAAGTCGTCGTGCGTGCCCTGTATTTTGAAGTCAGTTTCATATCCGACAAGGTCGTCCGGAAATCGTAATATTTCTGGTTCAGCGTGCGGTAATCGTCTTCCTGCCATTCGAGTATCTGCTTTTGCTGCTGCAGTTTAATGAGTGGCTGCTTTGCGGCTGTCATCATTTTTTCAACAATAGAGTCAATATCCATGCCGCTCGCCAGGCCCGTGATTCTTTGCACCATCGTCCTTCAATCCCCCTTCTATCAAATCTTCTCATCGATGAGAAACCCAATATTGCGCATCATATCCGCGTAGGTGTCCAAAATCCTTTTCGGCGGAATTTCTTTGATCACCCTGTTCGACTGGTCATCGACAATGGTGACATAATATTCTTTCAATCGGTCATGAAATTGAAATTTTAAATGGGTGGAGGATCCGGACAGGAAATGGTTCAGCTGGTCCACCGCTTTTTTCACTTTTTCTTTCGTTTCTTCATTGGCGGGAAGGATTTGTTCCCTGGTTTGTTTTGTCACAATTGGCCTGGCCTGATCCGCCCCGGTTGCCTTTTGTGCCTGCGGTGTGCTGTTTGCAAGAGGCGGATGCGCAGCCTGCCACTGCGTCGCTCCAATCATAGCAAGTATCTCCTTATTTTCCGGCGTGTCCCGCCCCTTGTTTCATGGCGGAACAAAACCGCTTTTTTGTCTACTATTTGTATCGGATATTTCCAGCCGTTTTTAACATCCGCCGCTTTAAAATTTCACGTTGGCGAATGCCTTACTTGAGCCGCACGGGGGATGCAGCGCAAATTTTTGGGATAAAAGGCAGATACCCATACAGACACCGGTTTTTTCACATATGCTTTATCGTACAAAAAATAATGGGGTTGAGGAGGAAAAAACTTTGAATACAGATTATCAGGGAGTTCCTTATTATGAAACATTTCACCAAGAAGATGTAAGATTGCGGCCGTGGGGTTTCCGGCCATGGGGTTTCCGGCCATGGGGTTTCCGGCCATGGGGTTTCAGACCGTGGGGATTCGGTTTCGGCCCGTTCCTTGGAGGGTTTGCAGGCGGCCTAGCAACATCGGCATTGCTCGGACCGGCTTTTTACGGCGGATACGGCTTCCCGTACGGCTACGGGTTTTTCTGGTAGACTGGCGAAAGAGGCCGGCTTATCCCAATTTTGCCGGCCTCCATTAAAAAATAGAAAAACGGATCATTTGCTCGTTTGGATAAGCGATGATCGTAGGACTCAGGGGATGAGAAAAATTCGCTTTCATAAAATCGTTCGGCACCGGCTACATGCCGGTGTTTTTTCTCTTCGGCACTTTCTTCACGCACCACCCTACCGTTTACGCCCGCCTCGATACATAACGGTTTTCTTTTATCCAGAACCGGTACGGATAATGTTTGGCTTCACCGGTGTTATCGATCCCGATACGCGGGCCGGTTTCGATTTGTTCCGGTTCGTATCCTTCCGCAATAAAGAGCGGGCGTTCGTAAAATACGCGCCCGTAGTCTTCCATTGTAATGCCGAGCGCTTTCGCCAATTTCCCCGGACCGTTTGTAAGCTGCTTTGCTTCCTTGACTTTCCGACGGGCAAACATTAGCTCCGTTCCCATAAAAGGTTCCACGGCGCGGATCAGGATGGCTTCCGGAGTGCCTTCCCGGCCACTGACGACATTCACGAGGCAATGGGTATGCATTTGGTATGTATACACGTGGCCCGGGCCATGGTACATGATTTCCGTTCTTTTCGTCCGCCGGTTTCCATAACTGTGCGCGGCCCTGTCCGATGCACCCATGTATGCTTCCGTTTCGACAATAAAACCGGCCGCCGTTCCTTCTTCCGTCTCTTTGACGAGCAGGCAACCGAGAAGGGCACGTGCCAGCTCCAACGTATCTTTTTTAAAAAAATCCGCCGGTAAAGGCATAAGCAACGGGGTTTTTCTCACCTGAATGCCTCCTTTCTATCTGGGGCGCTACTTTCCGTACAGTCATGATACCCGGCAAAGGGCACTTTAACTCCATATCCTATAGTATCCAGCCAAAAAGCATCTTTCCGTGCAGTAAAGGATCTTTCATGCGCTTAAACATGCATTTTTCGACAGCGGTTTCGCCGAGCATAAGCGAAAACCGGAATGAACACTCTTTCTATGCAATGAACGTTTGACATCGCGAACGCTTCGAAGGCCCCTTTCTTCCCACCCATTCTGAAGCCGGAGACAAAAACATCTTTCCATTCAGCAATGGTTCCTTCGTATTTTTAAACATACCTTGCCACGATAACGGTTACGTGCAATACGAACGGAAACCGGAATGAAAATCTTTCCCATGAAATGGCAACAATGGATATCCCGCACGCTTTTAAAAAAACCCCCACCACCGATAACGGCTACGCTGCTGCGATTGCGGAATCCGGAACCAAACGCATCTTTCCATCCAGCAATGGTTCCTTCGTTTTAAAACCTATACACCGTTCCCTTATTATAAACCGAAATGGAAAAATGTTTTCCATTCAAAGCTCCCTTTGCACATTCAAAAAATGGATCTTCCCTGCCACGATAACGGTTACGTTACAGCAGTTACCAGAGACGGGGAAAAGGCATCCATCTCAATTCAATGATAACGATTGATATCCCTTTTTCCGCTTTGTTCGAGGCGTGCGACTAATGCGGTTAAAATGTATTTCACATAAGCCAGCACACTCGAACGGCGCTCGCGGATGATGTTAAGCTGTTGGATAAAATCGAGTATACTTTCCCTGCTCATATTGCGGACAAGCAAATCGATTGCTTGCTCGATTGTCAATTCCCGGTGCCTGTCTTTGCTTGTCTGCACTTCAATCGATTCAAACGAATGCATGAAAGAGTGGAGAATTCCTCTGATTTGATTCTCACTCAACGGAATTTTTTTTAAATCTTCACTTGATGTTTTGCTCAATTTCAAACTCAAATCCTTTCTACACGACTATGCAGATGCCGGGCTGCACGCTCTGTATCTTTTTTTGCATTGCCACAGCAGCGCCCCCCCTTCCCCCTTTATGCAATACGGATTTGAAACGATTAAAAACGGGATGATGAAAATTTTTCACATTTGCCTATTTTATTATTATAACCGCAAAGGAAGGAAGCATTATAGAGCGTAAAACGGAAATGATACTTTCAGACTAGTTCTTGCCGAAAAATTATAATAAAGGCGGGCTCTCTTTGCCCGCCAGATTACATTATTGTTTCGTTTCTTTTACAGATTCATACATTTTTTGAAAACGGGCTTCCACTTTTGCAAAAATGGTGCCGTCCGGGAAGCGGTCTCCTGAAGTGCGTTCTGCTCCCGCGCTTTCGCCGGTTAAAATTTCAATCCCTTCCGAAATATGGCGAACAGCCCATATGTGGAATTGGCCGGCTTTCACGGCATCCACGACTTCATCATGCAGCATCAAATTGCAAATATTTTGCTGCGGAATAATGACGCCCTGGCGCCCTGTCAGCCCGCGATCTTTGCAAATGGCGAAAAAGCCTTCTATTTTTTCATTTACACCGCCGATCGGTTGAATCTCGCCCCACTGGTTCACTGAACCGGTAACGGCAATGCCCTGTTTGATCGGTACTCCGGCAAGCGATGAAAGAAGCACATACAATTCGGTACTGGAAGCGCTGTCCCCGTCAATAAGCGAATACGTCTGTTCAAATGTGATGCTTGCCGAAAGCGGGATCGGCTTGTTTTTTGCAAACATGCCGGATAAAAATCCGGTTAAAATGAGCAGCCCTTTGTTATGAATCTGTCCGCTTAAAGAGGTTTCCCGTTCAATGTTCATAATGCCGCTTTTCCCGACAAACGTTTGCGCCGTGATTTTTGTCGGAATGCCGAATGTCGCATCCCTTGTCCCCATCACAGCCAGGCCGTTAATTTGGCCTACCCGTTCGCCGTCCGTATCCACCATAATCGTCCCGTTATGGATCATTTCGCGGTATTGTTCGGAAATATGGTTCGTCCGGTTTGCCTGCTCTTCCAGCGCTTTGCGGATATGATGGCTGTCTACGCAGGCGCTTCCTTCTTTTTTCGCCCAGTAACCTGATTCGACGAGAATTTTTGTCAGGTCCTGGAAGCGCGCTGTCAGTTTCTCCTGTTCCCCGGCAAGGCGCGCACTGTGGTCAATGACTTTCGCAACGGCGCGCCGGTGGAACGGGAGAAGGTTTTTCCGATCTGCATAATTTTTGATAAAATAAGCCATTTTCCTGCGGTTTTCCGCATCCCGCTTCATCACCGTGTCAAACTCGACTTTCACTTTAAACAGCTTATGGAAATCTTCATCCACGCTTGATAACAAATCGTATAAATAGTAAGACCCGATAATGATCACTTTGATATTGAGCGGGACAGGCTCAGGCTTAAGGCCGCTCGTCGGGAAAGCGCCTCTTTCAGCAAACGGGTCTTCAATCTGGATTTTCCCCGTTTGCAACGCGCGTTTTAAAAGGGTCCATGCATACGGCTGCGACAGCAGTTCGGCAGCCTGCAAAATTAAATAGCCCCCGTTCGCCATATGGATTGCGCCCGGTTTAACGAGCGTGAAATTGGTCGTCCAGCTGCCGAACGCGCCGCGGTACTCGATTTTCCCGAATAAGTTTTGGTATGTCGGGTTCGTTTCATAGATGACAGGCGCGCCCTGGCCGTTTTTATGGCTGACAAGGAGATTGACGGCATAGCGCTGGAGCTGCTGCTCTTTGCTGCCGGTCAGCGCCTGGACGACGGCGTTTCCTTCTTCCTGGTCGGTTAAAAACAGCGAAAAATGCTCGACAACATCATGGTTGTATTCTTCGAGATAGCGGAGGACTTTTGGAAAATCGCGGTAAGCTTCTTTTAGCGGCTGGAACAGGCCTTCAATGGTAAAAGCAGCTGTCTCTTTATGAAAACGGTCGAGATTTTTCCGGAGCTGTTCTTCAATTTTCCGGATCTGGTACACCGTTTCATTGATTTTTTCCTCAAGCTGTTTTTCCCGTTCTTTCAATTTTTCTTTGTTGGCATCGGAAAGCCGCTCGTATTCTTCTTTTTCCATCGGCCGGCCGAAAAAAAGCGGAATGGTTTGAATGCCGGCCGGGGTCCGCTCCAATTTAAAATTCAGCCCGGACGCGAACATTTCCGTTTCTCTCCAAAGTGCCTCGACCTGGTTTTGCGACGCGTCAATGATATTCCGCTTCTTCTTTTCCGTTTCTTCATTTGAAAAAGTGGCGCGGAGTTCCCGTTCAATATCAATCAAAAGGGTTTCCATCTTGCGCTGAAAACGGAGGCCGCTTCCAGCCGGCAAATTGATGACAAGCGGCCGGTCCGGATTTTCAAAATTGTTGACATAGCACCAGTCATCCGGCACCGGCCGTCCGGATGCGAGCTTTTCGACACTATGTTGCGTATACGTCATTCTGCCCGTCCCGGACGGCCCGACGACGAATAAATTGTAACCGGACTGCTCGACAGACAAACCGAAATCCATCGCCTGTTCCGCCCGCTGTTGCCCGATCATTTCATTCGGCAGCGTTTCCAACTCATCTGTCGTTTCAAACGGAAACTCGTCCGGGTTGCATTCCGAACGTAAGGATGAGACAGGCACACGGTGTACGGATAAAACTGTTTCATATTCTTCCTGATTCATTGCAATCCCTCCCAATATAGGCAATGCTCTTCCTGTAGCATTTCGACATTTTTTTCGGAATTCCTGCAAAATGGCGGCATGTCAAAAAGTGAACATTTTTAAAACGGAATCTGTTGTGTTCATTTTTCTCCGGCATTTCACCAGGTGACAGGAAAAATCTGTTTTTTCCCAAAGCAGGAACATCCTGAAAAAGATTTTTTGGCATTCTATGGCAGCACATCCAGAGCGAAAATTTGCAGAGGGAAAACGCGCAAACATTGCGAAGAACCCGGGCATTTCGCGGCAGGAAAAACGCAGAGCAGCCGCAATCTTCCAGGACCAAATATCGAAACACGAAAAACTGCTCCGGTTCGATCCGGAGCAGTTCACTTCAGAGCTTAGTAATCTTTTACAGGCGTTTTCCTGAGTGGCGTGTTCTCCGCGCGCACTTTCGGGGCGACTACGATTTGGTAGTATACAAGCAGAAAGACGAGCCAGAGAACACCGGCGAAAACGGATATGCGGGTTAACGGTGAAATGGCAATCGCGATAAAAGCCAAAAGAAGCATGGCCAGCCCGGCAATTGGCAAAACCGGCCAGAACGGCATTTTGTAATGAAAACTTGCGCCTTTGTCTTTGGATGCGGCCCGGTTCACAAGTTCCAGCACGAGGATCAGTGCCCAGATAAAAATAGCCGAAAAGGCGGAAGCGCTTGTGATCCAAACATAGACAGTATCCGGCGCAAGATACGTCATGATGGTTCCAACCGACATGGCCACAGCAGTTTCAAACACGCCGGCGTACGGAATCCGCTGTTTGTTGAGTCTGTTGAGGGAACGCGGGAGCAATCCTTCATTCGCCATACTGTAAAGTTGCCGGCTGCCGCCGTAAACGCCGGTATTGCACGATGAGAACCCGGAGAAAATAATGATCAGGTTCATCAGCGCCGCCGCAACCGGAATGCCGACTTGCGAGAAAAGAAGAACATACGGGCTGCCGTCATGCCCCGCAAGTTGCGTCCACGGATACGCGCACAACATGATCAAAATGGATCCGATATAGAAAAAGGAAATCCGGTATGTAACACTTCTGAATGCTTTCGGCATCGACTGGCGCGGGTTGTCCGATTCGCCTGCTTCCACGGCGAGCGTTTCAATGCCGGCGTATCCCTGAATCACAATCGCAACCGCCTGGAAAACGCCGAACCACCCGGCCGGGAAAAACCCGCCGTGCGCCCAAAGGTTCGAAAAGCCAACGATTTTTCCACCATTAAATAAACCGGTAAAAATCATCAGCGCACCGAAAACCATAAAGGCGAGAATCGCAAAGACTTTTAAAATCGCAAACACAAACTCAATCTCGCCAAAAATTTTTACAGCCAGTAAATTAGAAACTGTGAATAAAATGAGTGCCAAAAATCCTGGAATCCAGGCCGGAAAATGCGGAAACCAAAACTGGACCAGCTTTCCGATCGCGGCAAGCTCCGACATCACAGTCGCCACCCATAAAAACCACCACATGCCGCCTGAAACAAAGCCCATCCGCTCGCCGAACAAATCATGCGCATACTTGCTGAATGATCCGGCCACCGGTTTTTCAACCGTCATTTCCCCGAGCGCCCGCATTACAATGGCGACAACCAGGCCGGCCGCAATATACGCCGCCAAAACGCCCGTCCCGCCATCTTCACTGCCTGCGAAGCGCCGTAAAACAGACCGACGCCGATGACGCCCCCTAATGCCAAAAACTGAATATGCCGGTTTTTCAGCGACCGGCTTAAATGATTGCCCTGTGTTCTGTCATTCTCCATCCTTCCAACTCCATTCGCTTTTTTGTCTGCTTACCCTTTGTCCACTCGTTATAAACAAAACGGGCCGATGTTTTAGCTTCCGCCCCCTGGGGTATACTAACGGAAAAAAGGAAGTGAAACCATGTCCGATAAACAGTTGAAGAACGAAGAAGAAAATGAAAAGAAGAAAACGAAGAAGCTGGCTGACAAAACACTGACGGACGGGACAATGGATAGGAAGGAAGAGAAGGAGGAGTAAAAATATTGCAAGCAACATAAATCGTTTGATTGTAAAACGGTTTAGAGATGGCGTAACCATCCGCAGATATAGCAGCTAAAAAGAGGAAAGCATATTTGCCCCAATGCTTTCCTCTTATTTCTATTTTTTCTTCTGGCCTTACTTATTTTTTATACGTGAAATCTTTATCGGTGTAAACAGGTTTTTTCACTTCGATCCAGCAAAGGCCGGAAAAACGCCATGGGTTAAACCCTTTTACAATGATTCTGATACGCTTATCAATAAAGTATCATGAAAGGAATCAAATATAAACAAAAATATAAAGGAGACCCCGGAAAAGGCCTCCTTTGTGAAATATAAAATTAACGCAACAATTGCAATACTTGCTGTGGTTGTTGATTGGCTTGAGCCAGCATAGCTTGAGCAGCCTGGGCAAGGATTGATTGCTTTGTTTGTTCAGACATTTCTTTCGCCATCGTGCGAACATTTGCTTTCACAAATGACAAGACTATATCTTCATCCTCCAGCTTTCTGAAGGAGCCGGGCACTTCGGATTGGCAATGTTGAACGGCATTACCTCACCTACGGATTTCATCGCCATAGCACAC
>Ga0207869_1001776_pt1 | contig 9809 bp, 9 predicted proteins | sample HigsolmetaAR205D_FD_184837 | JGI IMG/M metagenome (GOLD analysis project Ga0207869, IMG submission 184837) | Ionic liquid and high solid enriched microbial communities from the Joint BioEnergy Institute, USA - AR20-5-D (SPAdes) (version 2) ...
TTCGCGACCTACTACTTCGCCGAGTACCTGAACATGGTCATCGCCTCGGCGATGATCGTCACCTTCTTCTTCGGCGGCTGGCATCTGCCGTTCGGGATCGACACCCCCGGCTGGTGCGAGCCGCTGGTGGTGATCGCCAAGATCCTCTTCTTCGTGTTCTTCTTCGTCTGGGTCCGCGCGACCCTGCCGCGGCCGCGCTACGACCAGCTCATGTCGCTGGGCTGGAAGGTGCTGCTGCCCCTGGCCACCCTCAACGTGATGGTGACCGCGATCATCCTGGTGGTGACCGACTGATGGCCTGGCCCCCCTCCCCCGAAGAGATCCACGTCGTCTCCGGTCCCGACGCCGGCGGCGCCGGCGGCTTCTACCGCGCCTTCGCCGAGACCCTGCGCGGCCTGAAGACGACGCTGCGCCAGGCGGTCGCACCGGTGTCGGTGATCAGCTACCCGGAGGAGAAGACGCCGGTCTACCCGCGCTTCCGCGGCCGGCACCGCCTCCACCGCTTCGAGGACACCGGGCTGGAGAAGTGCGTCGGCTGCTCGCTGTGCGCCGCCGCCTGCCCGGCCGACTGCATCCGCGTCGTGGCCGCCGAGAACACCCCGGAGAACCGGGTGTCGGCCGGCGAGCGCTACGCCGCGGTCTACGAGATCAACCTGAGCCGCTGCATCTTCTGCGGCTACTGCGAGATGGCCTGTCCGTTCGACGCGATCACGATGGGCCACGACTACGAGCTTGCGGACTACAACCGCGCCGACCTCATCTTCACCAAGGAGATGCTGTTGGCCGAGCCGTTCGACCGGACTCCGCTGCGAGGCGAGGGCGAGTAGCCGATGACGCCGATCGTCTTCTTCGTCGCAGCGATCATCGCCCTGGGCGGCGCCGTCGGCGTCGTCGTGCTGCGCAACCCGTTCTACGCGACGCTCTCGCTGGCGGCCCACCTGGTGGGGCTCGCCGTCCTCTTCCTGCTGCTGAACGCCGAGTTCGTCGCCGCCGCCCAGGTCGTCGTCTACGCCGGCGCGGTCATCGTCCTCTACATCTTCGTCGTCGCATACGTGGGCAGCACCGCCGCGTCGCTGAGCCCGCCCGCCGGGCCCGGCCTGCGGGCGCTGAGCATGCTGTTCGCCGGCGCGCTTGCGGTCGAACTGTTCGTCGCGGTGCTCGGCACCGGGCTGAAGGCGGTCGACAGCGAGGGCGCCGACGTGGCGCTCGGGTTCGGCTCGCCCGGGGCGCTGGGCGAGCTGCTGCTGACGCGCTTCCTGCTGCCGTTCGAGCTGGCGACCGTGCTGCTGATGATGACCGCCGTCGGCGCGGTCGTCCTGGCCCGCCGCCGCGGCGGCATCGAGGCCGCCGGCACGGTGACGCCGGCCGCGCCGATCCCGGCCACGCTGCCGCCGGGCGTCGGCTCGATGAAGGAGGGCGTCGGCGACATCAACCCGGTCGCCGAGATCGGCCGCCTCGAGCCGCCCGCCGAGGCCGCCGCCCTGCCCGCGAGCGCCGACGAGCAGTCCACCGAGCAGGAGGAGCAGCGATGAGCATCGGCTGGTACCTGGCGCTCTCCGCGCTGGTGTTCGCGCTCGGCGCCGCCGGGGTGCTGACGCGCCGCAACCCGCTGATCCTGCTGCTGTCGCTCGAGCTGATGCTGAACGCGGCCAACCTCGCGCTGATCGCCTTCAGCCGCATGTGGGGCGACGGCGACGGCCAGGTCTTCGCGCTGATCGTGATGGTCGTCGCCGCCTGCGAGGTGTGCATCGGTCTCGGCCTTGTCGTCGCCATCTACCGGCGCCGTCTGCCCATCGACGTGGATGAGCTGAGGGAGCTTCACGGCTGATGTCCGCCACCACCGCCGCCTGGCTGGCCCTCGGGTTCCCCCTGGCCGGCACGATCATCAACGGCCTGCTGCACCGCAGCGAGCGAGGCGCCCGCCTCGCGGGCGTCGTCGGCACCGCGGTGCTGGCGATCTCGTTCGCGTTCGCGGTCGTCGCCTTCTTCGCGCTGCAGGGCCGTGACCCCGAGGAGCGCCAGCTCGTCTCCTCGCTGTACGAGTACGCGGCGGTGGGGTCGATCGACGCCAAGCTGGCGATCCTCGTCGATCCCCTCAGCGTCCTGATGCTGCTGGTGGTGACCGGCGTCTCGACGCTGATCCACCTCTACTCGACCGCCTACATGCGCGGCGACCGCGGGTACGCGCGCTTCTTCGCGTACCTGAACTTCTTCGTCTTCTCGATGCTGGTCCTGGTGCTGGCGGCGAACTTCCTGCTGCTGATCGTCGGCTGGGCGTTCGTCGGCGCCGCCTCGTACCTGCTGATCAGCTTCTGGTACCGCCGCGCCACCGCGACCGCCGCGGGCATCAAGGCGTTCGTCATCAACGTGCTCGGCGACGTCGGCCTGGTGCTGGGCACCTTCTTCATCCTGCGCCACACCGGCACGCTCGACTTCCTCGGCACCTTCGAGCAGGCGGAGGCGCTCGGCGCACAGCACCACGGCGACCTGACCGCGGGCCTGCTCCTGCTGCTGGTGGGCGCGTTCGCGAAGTCGGCGCAGATCCCGCTGCACACCTGGCTTCCGGACGCCATGGAGGGCCCGACCCCGGTCTCGGCCCTGATCCACGCCGCCACGATGGTGACCGCGGGCGTCTACCTGATCGCCCGCATGCACCCGCTGTTCGAGCAGTCCGCGGCGGCTGCCGACGTCGGTGCGATCGTCGGCGTGATCACGCTGTTCGTCGCCGCCACGATCGGCCTCGTCGTCACCGACCTGAAGCGGATCATCGCCTACTCGACCATGTCGCAGATCGGCTACATGGTCATGGCGGTCTCCACCGGCGCCTACGTGGCCGGGATGTTCCACCTGATGACGCACGCCTTCTTCAAGGCGCTGCTGTTCATGGCCGCCGGCTCGGTGATCTCCGCGATGGGCGGCGAGCAGAGCATCGACCGCATGCGCGGCTTCCGCAAGGCGATGCCGTTCACCTACGGCTGCTTCGCGATCGGCGGCCTGGCGCTCGCGGGCGTGCCGCCGTTCTCCGGCTTCTTCTCCAAGGACGAGATCCTCCTCTTCCAGGGCGAGCTGGGCGGCTGGCACTGGGTGCTGTACGTGGTCGGCTACGCCGCCGCGCTGATGACCGCGATCTACACGTGGCGGATGATCTTCCGCGCCTTCTGGGGCGAGCCCAACGAGCAGGCGCGCGAGCTCCAGCACGGCCACCTGTGGCATCCCGAGCAGCCGACCAACCCGGCCACCGGCGAGGTCGAGGACACCGACGTCGGCTTCCCCGGCCCCGAGCACCACATCGCCGAGCGCGCGCTGCCGATGCGCCTCGCGATGGGCGTGCTCGCCGTGCTGGCGGTGATCGGCGGCGTCGTCTTCATCCCCAAGACGACCGACTGGCTCGAGACCTTCCTGCACCCGACCTTCGCCGACTCGCACATCCACGTCGAGCACAGCGACGGCCTGCTGTGGTTCGGCCTGGCGCTCGGCGCGGCGCTCGGCCTGCTGGGCATCTTCATCGCCTACAGGATCTGGGGCGCCGCCGAGGGCGAGGCGGCCGCCGCGCTGCGCGAGCGCGTGCCCGCCCTGCACCGCCTGTTCGTCAACAAGTGGTACTTCGACGAGCTGATCGACGCGGTCGTCGTGCGCCCCGCCGCCTGGCTGGGCCGCTTCGGCCAGCAGACCTTCGAGCGCGTGGTGGTCAACGGCGCGCTGATCGGCGGCAGCACGATGGTCGTCCGCGCCGGCTCGGCCGCGGTGCGCGCGCTGCAGTCCGGCTTCCTGCGCTCGTACGCGGCGCTGCTGCTGATCGGCGCCACCGCGGTGATCCTCTACTTCCTGTTGCAGTCCTGACCGGAGCCCCGTGACGTGAGCATCCCCCTCTCAATCCCGCTCTGGCTTCCGGCCGCCGCGGCCTTCATCGGCCTGTTCCTGCCGGCCGCCGCTTCGCGCGGCCTGCTGGTCCTCGGCACCGGCCTGACGTTCGCCTGGTCGGTCTGGACGATCGCCGACTTCGACCGCGCCGCGGCCGGCCTGCAGAACGTCACCGACGAGCTGTGGATCGCCGAGCTGGGCATCCACTACAAGCTCGGCATCGACGGGCTCAACCTGTTCCTGATCGCGCTGGCCGCCTTCCTGTTCTTCGTCTGCGCGTTCTGGGCGGCCCGCACCGACCGGGAGCGGCCGCAGCTCTTCGCCTTCTTCTTCGCGCTCGCCGAGTCGGGCGTGCTCGGCGCGCTGATGGCTCAGGACCTCGCGCTGTTCGTCCTGTTCTTCGACCTGATGCTCATCCCGTTCCTGTTCATCGGCGGGATGTGGGGGCCGGAGAGCACGCGCGTGGCCGCCATGCTCAAGCTCTTCATCTACACGCTGGTCGGCTCGCTGCTGATGCTGGCGGCGGCGATCGCCACCGGCGTGCTCGTCTCGCAGCAGAGCGGCGCCGACCTGAGCTTCGCGCTCTCCGACCTCGGCCGCACGGTGCTGCCGGAGGGCTCGCAGCAGTGGATCTTCCTCTGCTTCGCCGCCGCCTTCCTGGTGAAGATGCCGGCCTTCCCGCTGCACGGCTGGATGCCCGACGGCTACCGCAACCTGCCGCTGCCGGCGCTGGCCGTCTTCTCCGCCGTGCTGTCGAAGGTCGCCGCCTACGGCTTCCTGCGCGTCTCGGTCGGGCTGTTCCCCGACGCGAGCGCGCACTTCCAGGAGCTGATGATCGTCCTGGCGATCGTCTCGATCCTCTACGGGTCGGTGATGGCGTTCACCGTCACCAACATGCGCCTGGTGCTGGGCTACTCGTCGGTCGCCCAGCTCGGGTTCATCGTGCTGGGCATCTTCGCCCTGAACGCCGACGGCGCCCAGGGCGCGATCCTGCAGTCGGTCAACCACGGGCTCGTCGTCGCCCCGGCGTTCGTCGTCATCGCCTACCTGGCGGCGCGCGCCGGCGGCTCGGAGGACCTGCGCGACATGGGCGGGATGGCCTTCCGCGCGCCGGTGCTGGCCACCCTGTTCCTGATCGTCGCGCTGGCGACGCTGGCGATGCCCGGCTCGTCGAACTTCGTCGGCGAGTTCCTGATCCTGCTCGGCGCGTTCGACACCTCGGTGCTCGCGGCGGTGATCGCCTCGATCGGCGTCGTGCTCGCCTCCGTCTACGGCCTGCGGCTGTACATCCGCTCGATGCACAACCGCGTCGGCCCGCAGGCGGACTCGCGCGAGATCAGCGTCGGCGAGGGCCTCGTCCTCGTGCCGCTGGTCGCCGCAATCCTGTTCTTCGCCGTCTACCCCCAGCTCGCGCTGTCGCGGGGCGAGGTCGCCATCACCAAGTCGGTGCAGGCGGCCGCCGCACTCGCCCAGCCTGACGCGACCGCCCAGGCCAAGTGATCCCCATGCCGTCCATCGAGTTGCAGCTTTCGGCGATCTCCGCCCCCCACATCGACTGGGCGGGCTTCTCCCCGGCCATCGCCCTGATCGGCGGCTCGCTGCTCGTCCTGGTCGTCGGTCTGATGCGCAGCCGCGCGGTCCGCGAGCAGCTCGTGCCGTTCCTGGCGCTCATCGCGTTTGCCGCCGCGATCGGACTCGGCGTCTGGCAGTGGAACGAGGCCAAGGAGCTGTTCGTCGCCGAGGGCTCGCAGGCCGCGCTGCGCTTCGACGACCTGACGCTGATGATCCTGTTCATCGTCGCGGTCGGCGGGATCGCGGCGGTGCTGCTGTCGTGGCGCGCGCACGCGCCGCGGGAGACCGCGCACGGCGAGTACTTCGCGCTGATGCTCGCCTCGGCGAGCGGCATGGTGCTGCTGGCCGCCGCCCAGAACCTGGTCTCGCTGTTCCTGGCGCTCGAGCTGCTCTCGATCCCGCTCTACGTGCTGTGCGCCGCCGAGATGCGCCGCGCCCGCTCGCTGGAGTCCGGCCTCAAGTACCTGATCATCGGCTCGGTCGGCTCGGCGACGCTGCTCTACGGCCTGGCGCTGATCTACGGCGCGTCCGGCGACACCGACTTCCGCGGCATCGCCGAGGCGGTCGCCTCCGGCATGGCGCGCGACGCGCTGCTGCTGACCGGCCTGGCGCTGGCGGTGATCGGCCTTGCGTTCAAGGCCTCGGTGGCGCCGTTCCACCAGTGGACGCCCGACGTCTACGAGGGCGCGCCCACGCCGGTGACGACGTTCATGGCGGTGGCGACCAAGGCGGCCGCGTTCGGCGTGCTGCTGCGCCTGCTGGACGTGGCGCTGATCGACGCGCACCGCGACTGGGCGCCCGCGCTGGCGACGCTCGCGGCCGTCACGATCGTCGTCGGCAACGTCGGCGCGCTCGGCCAGTCGTCGCTGAAGCGCCTGATGGCGTGGTCGAGCGTCGCGCAGGCCGGCTACCTGCTGGCGGGCGTGGTGGTCGCCTCGCGCGTCGGGGTGCAGGCGACGGTCTTCTACCTGGCGGTCTACCTGCTGATGAACCTGGCCGCGTTCGCGGTGATCGTCGCCCGCGAGCGCGAGACCGACCTGGGCGACGACATCGCCGCGGTGACGGGCCTGGGCGCCGAGCGCCCGGCGCTGGCGTGGCCGATGACGGTCGCCATGCTCGCCCTGGCGGGCCTGCCGGGCACCGCCGGCTTCATCGGCAAGTTCCATCTGATCGACGCGGCCGCCGACGGCGGCTACACCTGGCTGGGCGTCGTCATCGTGATCGGGTCGATGATCTCGCTCGCCTACTACCTGCGGGTGGTTGCCGCGATGTGGATGACGGGCGAGAAGCCCGCCCCGGCCCCGGCCGCCGGCGCGACGCCGCGCCTGGCGGGCGCCGACCCGGCCGCCGAGCGGCGCCACCCGGAGGTCGCGCTGGTCGCGGTGCTGGCGGGCGCGGCGACCGTGTTCTTCGGGATCCTGCCTTCGCCGCTGCTCGACCTGGCGGTCGACGCCGGCCGGGCGCTCGGCCTGATGTAGCGCTCGCCGCCGCGCTCGGTGCGGCGGCGAGCGGTTGCGCACGCGGCCGGTCGGCGGTCCACGTCCCGCCGACGGATCGCTTCCGGCCCTTCACCTGCCGCCGTCGGCGGCTGTACGTTTGCGCGCGTGAGCAACCAGCCTGTACCGATCGAGCCCGGCGACGTCATCAGCGAGGCGTTCGACATCTACCGCGACCAGGCGGGGACGCTGCTGCCGCTGGCGTTCGGGATCTTCGCCATCGAAGCCGTCCTGACGCTCGTGATCGGCCCGTTCGTGGCCATCGTCGGCCTGCTGCTGGGCATCCTGTTCCAGGGCATGGTCGTCGAGCTGGTGCGTGACGTCCAGGACGGCCGCCGCGACCACTCGATCGGCTCGATCTACAACCGCGTCTCCGAGCTGCTGCTGATGCTCGTGGCGATCTCGCTGCTGTACGCCATCGGCGTCCTGATCGGCTTGGTGGCGCTGATCATCCCGGGCCTGTACCTGCTGACGATCTGGGCCGTGACCATCCCGGTGGCGGTCGTCGAGCGGCCCGGGATCGTCGGCTCGTTCGGGCGCAGCCGGGAGCTGGTCAAGGGGCACGGCTGGTCCGTATTCCTGACGATCCTGATCGTGTTCGTGCTCGTCTTCGTCGTCGGGTTGGTGGCGGGCATGATCTCCGCCGGCCTGGGCGAGGTCGGGCAGATCGTCGTCCAGTGGATCGTCGACGGGCTCACCGCGCCGGTGTGGGCTCTCACCGCCGGCGTCCTCTACTTCGCGCTGGTGAAGGCGGCGGGCACGGCGGGCGCCGCCACGCCCGCGGCGCCCGCCCCCGGCCCCGCGCCGACGGCGCCTTCGGCCCCTTCGGGCTTCGCGCCCCCGGTGCCCGAGGAGCCCAAGCGCAACCCGGAGCGGCCCGACTCGGTCCCGCCGCCGGGCATGAGCTGAAGGAGCGGTCGCGGTGCGCATCTCGGCGAAGGCCGACTACGCGGTGCGCGCCGCGATCGAGCTCGCCTCCGCCCCCGGCGATGCGCCGGTGAAGGGCGAGGCGATCGCCGCGGGCCAGGAGATCCCCGGCAAGTTCCTCGAGAACATCCTCGGCGACCTGCGGCTGGCCGGTCTGGTGACCAGCCGCCGCGGCGCCGAGGGCGGCTACCGGCTGGCGCGCCCGCCGGAGGAGATCACGGTCGCCGACGTGATCCGCGCCGTGGAGGGCCCGCTGGCGTCGGTGCGCGGCCGGCGGCCGGAGGAGGTCGACTACTCCGGCCGGGCGGAGCCGCTGCAGCGCGTGTGGATCGCGGTGCGCGCGAGCCTGCGCTCGGTGGTGGAGAACGTCACGATCGCCGACCTGGCCGCCGGGCGGCTGCCGGCAAGGGTCGAGGAGCTGGCCTCCCTCCCGGACGCCTGGATCACCCGGCGATGACGGTCCGTGCCGTCGGCGCGCTCACCCAGACGGCGTCGCCGGGCGAGATCCCGAGCTCCTCCGCCTCCTGGCGGGTGAGCTGCGCGCTGGCGCCGCCGTCGCCCGCGAGCCGCAGCTCGACGCGCACCTCGAAGCCGAGATGCACCACGCGCTCCACGCGCGCCTCGGCCGCCCCGTCGGCCGGCTCGGCGCTCACGACGACGTCGTGCGGGCGCACCAGCCGGCCGCCGAGCCGGGCGACCGGCCCCAGGAACCCCATGACGAACGCGTTGGCCGGCCGGTCGTAGAGCTCGCGCGGCAGCCCGACCTGCTCCACCCGGCCCTCGTTGAGCACCACGATCCGGTCGGAGACGTCCATCGCCTCCTCCTGGTCGTGGGTGACCAGCACCGTGGTCACCTCCACCTCCTCGTGCAGCCGGCGCAGCCAGGCGCGCAGGTCGGCGCGCACCTTCGCGTCCAGCGCGCCGAACGGCTCGTCGAGCAGCAGCACCTTCGGCTCGATCGCCAGCGCGCGCGCCAGCGCCATCCGCTGCCGCTGGCCGCCGGAGAGCTGCGACGGGTAGCGGTCGCGGTAGCCGGTCAACCCCACCAGGTCGAGCAGCTCGTCGACGCGCTCGCGGATCAGCGCCTTCGGCCACTTGCGCACGCGCAGCCCGAACGCCACGTTCTCGCGCACCGTCAGGTGCTTGAACGCTGCGTAGTGCTGGAAGACGAAGCCGATCCCGCGCCGCTGCGGCGGCACGCCGGTGACGTCGACCCCGTCGAGGATCACGGTGCCGGAGTCGGGCGCCTCCAGGCCGGCGATCACGCGCAGCAGCGTCGACTTGCCCGATCCGGACGGGCCCAGCAGCGAGGTGAGCGAGCCGGGCGCCACCTCCAGCGAGACGTCCTCGAGCGCGGCGAACGCGCGGTCGCGCTCGCCGTAGCGCTTGGTCACGTGCGAGAGCGTGATCATGCGACCGCCCCCTTGCGGTTGATGAGCGTCATCGCCAGCAGCGTCGCCAGCGCGATGGCCGCCAGCAGGCCGGACGCGGCGTAGGCGCCGGCCAGGTCGAAGTTGGTGAAGCGCTTCTCGACCAGCAGCGTGAGCGTCTCGGTCTCCCCCGAGACCTTCCCGGAGACGACGCTGACCGCGCCGAACTCGCCGATCGCGCGGGCGGTGGCGAGCACCACCCCGTAGGCCAGGCCCCAGCGGACCGCCGGCAGCGTGATCCGGCGGAACGTCTGCCAGGGCGAGGCGCCGAGCGTGGTCGCCGCCTGCTCGGCCTCGTCGCCGACCTCGCGCAGCACGGGCGTGACCTCGCGCACCACGAACGGCAGGCAGACGAACACGGTCGCCAGCACGATCCCCGGCACCGAGAAGATCACCTGGATGCCGGCCTCGGCCAGCGTCGGGCCGAGCCAGCCCTCGCGTCCGTAGAGCAGGAACAGCGCCAGCCCGATCACCACCGGCGAGACCGCGAAGGGCAGGTCGATCAGCGCCTCCAGCACGCTCC
>Ga0207869_1001792_pt1 | contig 9717 bp, 7 predicted proteins | sample HigsolmetaAR205D_FD_184837 | JGI IMG/M metagenome (GOLD analysis project Ga0207869, IMG submission 184837) | Ionic liquid and high solid enriched microbial communities from the Joint BioEnergy Institute, USA - AR20-5-D (SPAdes) (version 2) ...
TGCCATTTTGACGGTTGCCTATAAAGATCGTGTCATTGCTTATTATCATGAATTTAAAAAACAACTAAAAGAACGTGGGGAAAAGCTAAATGTGGCGATGACGTTTAGTTTCGGTAGTGAGAATGATCCCACGCCATTAGATCCCCAAATTGTCAACGAGATGTTTAAGGACTACGCTGCATTTACTGGCATTGAGTTTGTAGCTGGTGATAAAAAACACGGTGAAGATGCTTATTTTGAGGATCTTGTAGAGCGCGCGACACGAGGCGGCAGTGGACGAAACCCGAAAAATATTGACCTCGTCATTGTGGCAGATCAACTGTTGACAGGCTATGACTCGAAACGTCTGAATACGCTTTATGTTGACCGTTCGCTTGAACTTCAAGGCCTGATCCAAGCTTACTCCCGTACCAATCGTGTCTTTGGTTCAGAAAAAGAGTTTGGAACGATTATCAACTTCCAGTATCCCCGAATAACTGAAGAAATGGTGAATCAGGCCCTGAAGCTATATGGAAGCGGGGGAAAGAGCAGTAAGGCCATTGTGGATACTTACGAAACGGCTGTAAAGAAATTGAAAATCAAAGTGTCTGAAATGATTCCGACTTTACCTGATCCAACTGAATGGCAAAATATTGAACATGATGAGAAGAAAAAAGAAGCATTTATCCTTGCTTTTAAAGATGCTGCTGAGCAGTTAAATTTGGTAGAACAGTACTATGAATTTAAGTGGAATGATGATACTTTTGGAATTGACGAGCACACTTGGCTGCAGTATGTTGGTGCTTATAAAAACTTAACATGGAAGCCCGGCACCCCACCTGTGATATCAACCATTCATCCACTTGCTGGAAAAACGAAATTGGCAGGAACGCAAGTCATTGATGCAAACCATATAATTAAATTAATTGGTTCAAAAGTTACTTCACCGTACGGCGTGCAAACGGTGGATCGTGAAACACTCCGTATTATTTACGAACAAATTCAAGAGTTGAGTAATATGGGGGACCATGAGCAAGCACAGTTGTTAAAGGAATTTGTAGATACAGAGCTCGTGCCCGGAAACTTGTCGAGCAATTTGAATTTTGATGAGGCATTTGAAATTTGGAAAGCGGATAAGCTGCGGAATACAGTCATTCAATTTTCTGCGGAGTGGGGCTTAGATAGTGAACTACTTGCAAAAGCAGTGAATTCATATTCCATTTCAAAGCCTGATGTTGTGCCTTACATCAATGAACTCATAAGCAGTGTTGATTACAGCAAAGCAACCAATCAAACGGCTGGTAATTTGTTAAAACATAATATGATCCTCACGACTAAATTGCCAGAATGGATTGCAGAAACGAAGCAGAAATATAGCTAATTTGATGACGGGTGCAGAGTAACTGAAAACGAAGAATAAGTAGAAACAGAGTATGTTTAACTTTACCGGAAAAGAATGCCTTTGTACATTAGCTATTAATTCCATGTACGCAGTTTTTTGTAAGCCTGTACTATTATGAAAGTAATATGATCAAAAGATTATAGGGGTAATGAAAATGACAGTGCCAGACTATCAAACCTTTATGCTACCTTTTCTAAAAATACTCGGGGATAGAAATGAGCATACGTTACAAGAAATGTATATAAAGCTTGCTGATTATTTTAGTCTAACAGACGCAGATAAAAAGGAATACTTGCCAAGCGGAAAGCAACTTAAATATAAAAACAGAATTGGTTGGGCTCGAACTTATTTGAAAAAGGCGGGTCTACTAGAACAAGTTGGAAGAGGAAGATTTACGATTTCAGAACAAGGATTAAGTGTCTTAAATAAAAACCCTGAGAAAATTGATGTAAAGTTCTTAGAACGTTTTAACGAGTTCCGGGAGTTTCGCAGCAATAAGAACAGTACAGATCATAAAGATAGCACGGAAACATTGCCTAATAATCGAGAATCAGATCTTTCCCCTGAGGAAATCTTGGACTCCAGTTTTCGAGATATCACAAGAAGTTTAATGGATGAGCTCTTACGTACCGTAAAATCCTGTTCACCAGAGTTTTTTGAAAAATTGGTGGTTGATTTACTAGTCGCAATGGGATATGGAGGTACCCACGCTGATGCGGGTCAAGCAATTGGGAGAACTGGTGACGATGGAATCGATGGAATTATTAAAGAAGATAAATTAGGATTAGATGTTATCTATATTCAAGCAAAAAGATGGGAAGGCTCTGTCGGTAGGCCTGTAGTCCAGGCTTTTGCGGGAAGTTTAGAAGGGAACCGAGCTCGTAAAGGGGTATTGATAACAACCTCTAGATTTACCGAGGAAGCAAAGGATTATGTAAAAAGAATTGAAAAGAAAATTGTTTTAATAGATGGCGAAACTCTTGCGGAATTAATGATTGATAATAATGTTGGCGTTTCTCCAAAAATAACTTATATAATAAAGGATATTGACTCTGACTATTTTAACGAAGAATAAAATCAGTTGCTGACTTAATAGGAAATCTGGTTTCCTGTGACAGATTTAACTTTGTCTTACGTATCATCACTTCATTTTAAGCACTTGGTTGCGATATAAATATTTAGTAATTGGAGGCTTAGGCTTGAAAAAGAATATCTACGTAGTTGGTGCCGTTATAATTCAAAACGATCAAATCCTCTGTGCACAGCGCGGCCCAGGCAGGACCCTAGCCAATAAATGGGAGTTTCCTGGTGGAAAAGTTGAAGAAGGTGAAACGCCACAGCAAGCCCTGAAACGCGAAATACAGGAAGAAATGAAATGTAAAATTGAGATTGGGGAGCAAGTGGAGGACACAACGTATGAATATGATTTTGGCATTGTTCATCTAACAACGTTTTATTGCAAGTTGTTAGAAGGACAACCCATTTTAACGGAACATGTTGCAATAAAATGGATGAACAAAGAAGATCTTATGTCATTGGATTGGGCCCCAGCTGATTTACCTGCTGTTGAAGAGATTGCATCTACCAAAGATTGAATGCTGTATTTCCCTTTTCTGAAATGATTTACGATGAATGGAATGAATATTACAATAAAGGTATCCCACAAAAACGGTGATGCATATGAGTAACTTGATTAAAAGTTTGGAAGCCTCTTTATATCACGGTTTTATTAATGAGGCCCATGAACATGCAGGAAACTATCGTCCAAAATTATTAGTGAACCAATCGACGAAAAATGAAGACGTTTTAACGTCGATTCGAAATGAGATGGAGAACTGTAGATCATTTCTGTTTTCTGTTGCTTTTATTACAGAAAGTGGTTTGGCAACACTCAAGTCTCTTTTTCTAGACTTAAAGCAAAAAGGTGTGACAGGCAGGATTCTGACCTCAACTTATTTAATTTTCAATCACCCGAAAGTTTTTAGAGAATTAATGAAGATCACGAATGTTAGAGTGCGACTAGCAAGCGTGAAGGGGTTTCACGCAAAAGGATACATATTTGAACACGATGCTTATTATTCTTTAATTGTCGGAAGTTCCAATTTAACTGCACAGGCATTGCAAGTAAATTATGAATGGAACATAAAGCTCACTTCTCATGAAAACGGAGAAATTGTACATCACTTTAAAAATCAATTTGAAGAAGTATGGGCAAACTCTGAGATTCTAACAGAAGAATGGATCGAGCAATACGAAAAAACCTACGCTGAAGAGAAGAAAACAAATGAGCAAGTATATGATTTTCCAGTAGGCTATCAGACGAATCCGATTCAAGAAGCCTTAAAAATTCAACCAAACAAAATGCAAGATGCTGCTTTAAAGGAAATCCAGGCTTTACGAGATGAAGGAAAAAACAAAGGGCTTGTCATTTCTGCAACGGGTACAGGGAAAACCTATCTTTCTGCTTTTGACGTTCGCCGTTTTGCGCCAAAGAAAATGCTTTTTATTGTGCATCGTGAACAAATATTGCAAAAAGCGATGAAGGATTTCCAATTAATTTTAGGTGGATTGAGTCATGAGTTTGGTATTTTATCAGGAACATCGAAACAAACTGATGCTAAATATATATTTGCAACGATCCAGATGCTGTCGAAAGACGACACGTTATATCAATTTGCAACGGATGAGTTTGATTATATTTTGGTCGATGAAGTGCATAAAGCGGGGGCCATGTCGTACCGTAAAGTGATCAACTACTTTCAACCGAAATTTTTAATGGGCATGACCGCCACACCTGAGCGAACCGACGATTTTAACATCTATGAGTTATTTGACTACAACATTGCATATGAAATTCGCTTGCAAGAAGCATTAGAAGAAGATATGCTTTGTCCCTTCCATTATTTTGGGGTGAGAGATTTTCAGTATAATGGACAAACGATTGACGATGCGACAGCTTTGTCTCACTTGGTTGCGGATGAACGAGTAGATCATATTATCGATAAAATTACATACTATGGGTATTCTGGAGATAGCGTAAAAGGCTTGATGTTCTGCAGTCGGAAAAAGGAAGCGAAACATTTATCTGTACTTCTGAATGCACGTGGCTTGCGAACGGTAGCTTTAACAGGGGACGATTCCCAAGAAGAAAGGATCCGTTGTGTCACCCAATTAGAAAACGGATTATTGGACTATATTTTAACTGTAGACATTTTCAACGAGGGTATTGATATTCCTTGTATCAATCAAATTGTGATGCTAAGGCAAACCCAATCGAGTATTATTTTTATTCAACAACTCGGGCGTGGTTTGCGAAAACATGATACAAAAGATTATGTGACGATTATAGATTTTATTGGAAATTACAAAAATAATTATCTCATTCCCATTGCCCTTTCTGGTGATCAATCGCAAAACAAAGACAATGTACGAAGGAGCTTTTCCGGCACCATCATAAAATCCCTTCCAAATATCAAGCAGGAGTGGATCGTCCGGGTTTTCTGAACCTGGAATGGCTTGTTTTGGGATTTCATCCACCAGTTCATAATGGGGCTGCTTGCTGTCGGGCTTGCGGTATTCCATCACCAGAACCCCGTCTTCATAGCGATGGAACTTGACGGAAAAGTGGCCTTCAAAGTCCTTGCCGTCAACAGTTTGAACCTGCTTCGCGCCGGCTTTCTGAATGAGCCCGCCTTCCAGACTGCGATAGGCTTCTGTTGTGACAAACTGTTTCGGGTTGTAAGTGGCAATATCAAACGAACCATCACCCGCCATCGATTCCATTTGCCGGACAAACTTTATCATCGTGTTTATGTCCTGGTCTAAAGCTTCAAGCGAACGGGTGGCTTTTGTGTCAAAGTCATACAGCTGTTCAAGCGTCTTGTTTGCTTTTTTACGCGCTTTCTGGATTGGATGCAGTTTTTCATCAATGTCCAGTTTTGGCAGTTCAACAAGATCTGAAACTTCCCGCATTGCTTTATTGGCATCTTTCAGCAAATAGCCAATGGCGCTCTCCAGTTTTTTCAGTGCGGGGATGACACTATTCTGGATAAAAGCTTCCTCAATATAACCTTTCAGATCTGGTTCAAAGTATGACAAATCTTTAAGAATCTGGTTCAGTTGCTCGTTGTAGTCGGCTAAAAACGACTGCAGATACAGGAGAAACGGCTGGTGGAAATCCCGAAAATAGCCGCGTATCGCATTCCCGGCCTTGCCTTTAAACTTATCCTCCATGTTTACAAAAGAGTCGATCGCCTGCTGGAGGTCCGCAATTTGATCAGATTTCTCCTTTAAAGCCCTTTGCGTGTCCGTGACGACTTGTTCAAACACTTCGACATCAAGGGTTTTCATGGCTTCACCTGCTCATCGCCCGGCCTTCAAAGCCTTTTTCCAATTGTTTATCGTATTCTTTCATGGCATGAACGGCTTTTTGCGCTGCGGCTTCATTTTTTGAAGTAACGGCCTGATATGCAGTGAGCAGGCTCTCCAGTTTTTGATTCAAATAGGCAAGCTGCTGAAGGGAAGATAAAGGATACGAATCCATGCCATCCATTGAAATGTCCAGGTTTTGTGCTTGTGAGCGGATTTTTGCAAGCGACTTTTCAACTGATCCGAATTGGATTTTTACTTCCATCTTCACACCCCTTTTTTGTACATTTTTACCATTTCGGCTCGAATGGCTGTTTCAATTTGGTTGTTTTGAGTGGTAAGCTTACTGATTTTTTCGTCTAGCAGTTGAAGGGCCGTATTGATTTGCTTTTCCGTTGCGTTAAAGCTTTCAAGCAGTTCGTTTTTTCGGACTGCCTGGAACTGCTTCGCGAGCTGCCCCTCCCAAGTTGAGGCGGACAGGGCGGGCTGAAGAGCGTGCTTTTCTTTCTCCGCCAGTGCGTGCTTTGATTCTAGTAGTGCCTGTTTGCTTTTTTTCAGCCGTTCCAATTCTTCTTGGTTTTGTGAGCGTTGAAAATTCAAGAGCGAAATGATACTCATGTTTACCCCCGGATTTCGTAATATTTTGGTTTTATTATCCAAGGTTGCGGAAACGTTGTCAATTTGGTGAATGGCGGCATATAGGTGAATAGAAGGAGGGAATGGAAGAGAAATACAGAAAAATGCACTTACTTGGGGGCAAATTTGAATCTTTTTTAGTAAAAACTACCAAATTAAGGAAATAAAATAGGCCTTTCGATGGAGATTTTCAGAATGGCTAATTTTAAACCTTACATCCATCGTGGTAACATAGAGGGCGTCTATGTTAAGGAATTGATCAAAGGTTGCACGAAGAGGCGTAATAACGATTTGCGGTTTGCCTTCCTTTTTTGCAGGGTACGAAATGAAAGAGGAGTGATGATCCTATGCAAAGAGTGGAGGCAGATAGGCGTGAACATTGAACGGAAACCGGGCCAAAATGAGAAGGACCGCCAGCTGGAACAGTTTCGCTCCATTGATGAAGGAAAACCAATGACGACAAACGAAGGGTTAAAACTTTCAGAAGATGAATTTTCTCTGAAAGCGGGCGAACGCGGCCCGACCTTGATAGAGGATTTCCATTTTCGCGAAAAAATTACCCACTTTGACCATGAGCGGATTCCTGAACGTGTTGTCCATGCAAGAGGTTATGCTGCACATGGCGAATTTCAGGTTTACGAATCCATGAAACCTTACACAAAAGCGAAATTTTTGCAGAACCCTGCTGTTAAGACGCCTGTTTTTGTCCGCTTTTCGACCGTTGCCGGGTCGCGGGGGTCGGCAGATACCGTCCGGGATGTGCGCGGATTTGCAGTCAAGTTTTACACGGAAGAAGGAAACTATGACCTTGTCGGAAACAATATTCCGGTTTTTTTTATCCAGGATGCCATTAAATTCCCGGATTTGGTGCATTCCTTTAAACCTGAGCCCCATAACGAAATTCCGCAGGCCCAAACGGCACATGATACGTTTTGGGATTTCGTTGTGAACAACCAGGAATCTGCCCATATGGTGATGTGGCATATGTCGGACAGGGCAATACCGAGAAGCTTCCGGATGATGGAGGGATTTGGCGTCCATACATTCCGGTTTGTAAACGAAGAAGGAAAGGCCTGCTTTGTTAAGTTCCATTGGAAACCAAAACTCGGTGTCCATTCGCTGGTATGGGACGAAGCCCAAAAAATTGCCGGGAAGGACCCGGATTTTCATCGCCGCGATTTGTACGAAGCCATTGAGATGGGGAATTATCCGGAATGGGAGCTCGGCGTCCAGATGATTCAAGAGGAAGATGAATTTAATTTTGACTTTGATATCCTCGATCCGACGAAAATCTGGCCGGAAGAAGAGGTCCCGGTAAAAATCATTGGGAAAATGACGTTAAACCGCAATGTCGATAATGTCTTTGCCGAAACCGAGCAGGTTGCCTTCCACCCCGGCAATGTTGTACCGGGCATTGATTTTACCAATGACCCGCTGCTGCAGGGCCGCTTGTTCTCATACACGGATACGCAGCTGATCCGCCTGGGCGGGCCGAACTTCCATGAGCTTCCGATTAACCGGCCGGTGTGCCCTTTCCATAATAACCAGCGCGACGGGTATGGCCGCCAGACAATCAATGTCGGCCAGGTCAGCTATCATAGGAATTCGCTTGCAAATAATACCCCGTCTGTTTCCAGCGCACAGGAGGGCGGTTATGCACATTACCAGGAAAAAGTGGAAGGCCGTAAAGTGCGAAACCGCAGCAAGAGTTTCGAGGATCATTTTTCACAAGCCATCCTGTTTTGGAACAGCATGGGGGAACCGGAGAAACAGCATATTATCCAGGCCTTCAGCTTTGAACTTGGCAAAGTAAAAAGCAAGTCGATCAAGCAAAAGGCAGTTGATATGTTTGCCAATGTCAGCACCAACCTTGCGAATGCGGTCGCAAATGCAATTGGCGTAAATCCGCCTGAAAACGCAGAGGATCCAAAACTGGAAAAGTCTTCTCCGGCGCTCAGCATGCTGAACACGGTGATGCTTCCTGACACACGTAAAGTCGGCGTGATTCTCGGTAGCCAATTTAATGGGCCTAAAGTGGCAGCAGTCGTGAAGGGCTTGCAGGCTGCAGGTGTCCTGCCCGTCATCATCAGTGATAAAGCAGGTGATGTAAAAGGTACAGACGGGACTATTTTTGAGGCAACAGAAACATTCCTGACAAGCTGTTCTGTTTTATTTGATGCGATTTATGCAGCAGGCGGGCAAGGGTCAACCCCTGCATTTGAAAAAAATGCCGCGCAATTTATTCATGAGGCTTTTATGCATTATAAAGCAATTGGTGCCACGTTTGACGGCGTTGTATTTCTGGAAAAAGCAAATCTGTTAAACCAGGCGGGGGTGGTCACGGGAGAAGATCCCCGGCAATTTACAGAAGAATTTGTAAAGGCGATTGCAGCTGACCGCCATTGGGACAGGCGTTTGATATGATTTTAAGATAGCAGGGAGCGGCGGATTCTCCCTGCTATTTTTTTACATCCAAAGATTGGGTGGACTGCAGTTTTTGGTGTAGAGAGTTTTCACGAATGGTATAATAAAACGGATGTTCAATACTTAACAAATCGAGGGATCACATGTACAGCATAGAAGAATTTGACCGGCAAGGCATGCACTTTTTCCGTTTGAAGGGGGAGGGGGGCTTTTGTGGAAGTCTGCCCTGAACGCGGCGGAATGATCACAGCCATTCATATTGCAGATGAGGATTTGCTGTATATGAATGAGGAAACGCTGTTTAATCTTGATAAAAATGTCCGCGGCGGGATTCCGGTTCTGTTCCCAATCGCGGGGCAGCTCAGTGGCAAGCAGTATGAATGGGAAGGCCAGGTATATCAAATGGCCAACCATGGGCTTGTCCGGACGCACTCTTTAGAAGTGGCAGGCCAATCGTGCAGCATGGATCATGCGGAAATCACTTTGGCATTCCATAGTACACCGGAGACGCGTATTTCCTATCCGTTTGATTTCGAAATGCAGTTAACGTACCGCTTAGCGGGCGGAAAAGTAACCATCCTGCAGAAAGCCACAAACCGGTCAGCAGGCCCGATGCCAATTTGCCCGGGATTCCATCCGTATTTTGCCATCCGGGATAAAGCGCTGGAACTGGAGACCGCTGCAACAACTTATTTCGATTACAATGGCCACAAAGAAAAGCCACTTACTGGGAAACTGGAGATGGCGGGATGAAAAGAATCCGTGATATTTGAAGGTGGTTCAGTAAAGGCAGCTTTCCATGCCACAAAGGATCTCGCCATTGAAGCAGACGAACATTTCCGTTACACTGTCGTTTGGGTGGAAGGGGATGCGCCTTTCGTCTGCATCGAACCATGGGTCGCGAAAAA